>Ga0209614_1000009_pt1 | contig 163534 bp, 146 predicted proteins | sample BlaSprsedimmetaG_FD_185484 | JGI IMG/M metagenome (GOLD analysis project Ga0209614, IMG submission 185484) | Hot spring sediment bacterial and archeal communities from California, USA to study Microbial Dark Matter (Phase II) - Blank Spring... ... | reverse complement strand
TCCGCGAGACCTGCGGCGACGGGTTCTACGCGGACGTCCAGCAGTTCGAGGCATCCGAAGAGGTCACCATCTACGCCTTCCAGCTGCCGGGGGGCGGCAACATCTATCTCTTCCGGACCCTCGACGGGCTGGTGATGCTCGATACGGGATATGCCGTCTACCACCCGGACGTGATGCGGATGCTGCCGGCCTACGGCCTCAACCTCCACGAAGGCCTCTCCCGGATCATCATCAGCCACGGCGATGCGGACCACTGCGGGGCTGGCGGCTTTTTTGATGTGCCCGCTCTGATGCACCCCGCCACCCTTGCGATCATCCGGTCCGGCAACCGCGCCTGGGGATCGGTGAACGAGAGCCTCGTCCTCGAGGAGGTCTACACGACGATGATCGCCCTCTACTCCCGTTGGCACCCGCCGGCAGAGGAGAACATCTCCCTTCTGCCCAAAGAGAGCGAGGTGAAGCGGTCCATCTTCCCGGTGCTGGGGACGACGACCATCGGCGACCTCACCTTCGAGATCCTCCTCTCTCTCGGGGGCCACCAGGTCGGCCAGACGATCCTCTGGTGCCCGGAGAAGGGGTATCTCTTCCCTGCCGACAGCCTGATGAACTTTTCAAGCCTCACCCCCGAGCGGCGGCGCTACAACTCGTACGCCGACTATCTGGTCACCTCGGTGAATGTGGACTCGGACCTTGCACGCACGGAGAGAAAGGCGCTCTTTGCGATGGCGCAGGAGTATGAACGCGACTGCGGCGAGCCGTGCACGATCTTCGGCGGGCACGGGGCGATCTCCTTCTATGCGACCGGCACCATGGAGATTGCAGGGGAAATGGAGCACTACACGCACCGGGACGGCAGGGGTGCACCGGCATCCCCCGGCGGTGAAGAGCGGTGAGAAGCAGTGAGAAGCGATAAAGGGACGGTCCGGGGCTGTGGGATGCGCCTGTGCCCCCGGCATCCGAGGGGAGACGGCAAAAGATGAGAGGGCATGGAGCAGCTGAGGAGGAGATCCCCCGCATTGCGGCAAAGATGGCCAGCCTGCGCACGAAAGGCGAGCTCGGCACCTTTCTTGCCGATCTTGCGGGCCGCTACCCGATGTACGACCTCCAGGTGATTTCGGGAAGAACGCGGCATGACGTCGATCTGCTGCCTCTGCCGTACAGGGAAGCATTCCGGCCTTACGCCGAGGAGTGGTTCTGGGGAAGATACCACCGCCTCCTTTCAATGGGACGGGACGGCTCGTTTGCCGCACCGCCGATGCAGCAGGCGATCACCGACCTGGAGACGTTTCACGCCTACTGCGCCATGCTCCCGGATGGCTGCCTCAGGGACGATGACGAGGCGGAGATCTCCTTGGGAGAGCACACCGCCGCCTCACCCTGGTACCAGCTCTTCTACTATCTCCTCTGCGCATTTGCGATGTACGTCCTCGACGAGCCCGGCCATCCCGTCGGCACCCCCTTCCCCGGCGGGTTTGCCGTCTTCTCCAGGGACGGCCGCTACTACTGCGCCATCCGGGACAAGGAGGAGGAGATTTTACACTCCATCTGCAACTTCTGCCCCGCACTCCAGGACCCGGCGAACCGGTGACGGCGGCCTCAACCACCTGATGCGCACAGGACAGGGGGAGCCGTTGTTTGGAGAACCTTTATCCCCCTCCATGCCAATTCCGGGGGAGTGAGAACCATGGAAGGAGACGAATTCTTCAAGTACACGGTCGATGAACTCGACCATCTCATCAATGCCAATACCGTGATGGGCGATCCCATCGAGACGGAGGACAAACTGATCATTCCCGTCGCCTCGTTCGGCTTCGGCTTCGGCGGCGGAACCGGTGCTGATGATAAGGGTGCCGGCGGGTCGGGAGCCGCTGCCGGCGGCGGGATCACCCCGGTGGCGCTGGTCATCATCCAGAAGGGCGCAACCGGCTTCGAGAGTGTCCGGGTACTCCCGCTCAAGCATGGCGGGGTCGTCTCTGAAGTCGTTGCGACCATCGGAGAGAGCATCCTCCCGCAGGTCACCGAGGCGATCTCGGCGATGAGGGAGAAGAAGGGCAAAGAGAGCGCCTCAGCAGCAGGCGAAGAAGAGAGAACGGAAGCATAACCCCTTCCCCCTTTTCCTATGCCCTCCGGTATCCTGACCGTCCTTTTGCTCCTGCTTGCAGCCATAGCCCTTCTCTTCCTGCTTCTCTGGATGGTGCCGGTGCGCACCGGTGGCCGGTGGTCCTGCACCGAAGAGCTCGGGCCCTCGGCAGGAGTCTACTGGGCATGGGGAGCGCTTCGGGTCAGCGTCGAGTTGATTAGGGAACGAACAGCGAGAGTGTCCCTCTTCGGGAGAACGCTGAAAGAGTTTTCCCTGCAGGAGAAAACAGAGGAGAAAACCGCCGGACCCGCCGCACCGCCGGCAGCAGGGGAGGCAGGAGAGAAGACGGGAGAGGCCGGGGAGGAGAAGAAGAGCATACGGGGAGATGGGGCGGCGGCACTCGCCGCACATGGTCTTAAACTCTGGCCGCAGGTGAGCCCCCCTCTCTTTGCCATGCTCCTCCAGGTCTCCTTCGGGCACCTGACGATGGCATGCCGCTTCGGGCTCGGGGATGCGGCGGCTACCGGCCAGGCCTTCGGGGCGATTGCCGCCATAAAGGGGGTGCTTGCCGCATCCGCCAGGGTCGACCTCCGGGCAGAACCGGTCTTTACCGGCCGTCTGATCGAGGGGGAGGGAGACGGGGAGCTAGTAATACGCCACCCGGCGGCCCTCATCCCGCCGGCCATACGCCTGCTCATAATCAAAGACGTCAGGGAGATGATGAGGCGATGAGACGACGGTCGGACGGTGCGGGCGGCATTTCCGCCCCCGTAACCACTCTCTTTGCAGGTCCCGTGCGCCACCATGGCACCCTTGTGGTAATCCCGGTCGTCCGCAGGGTCCGCTGGGCGGCCTCTCCCGGATATGCCGTTGCCGGTGAGCCCCTCGGCCTCCTGCTGTACGAGGAGGGAGGAGCGGAAATGCGGATCATCCCCTTCTGCGACACCCGTTCCTGGTGGGCGCCGTTCTGTGCCGCCTATCCCGCCTTTGCCGGGGTGGTCCTGCAGACCCCCGCCGGGGAGGACGGCGATGGTGCGGGGAAGGGTCCCGGGAGCGCCTGCTCTTTCTGAAAGAGCGTCCATGAAAAATTGAATTTTTGGGCTACTCGTACCTGAGCGCCTCGATCGGGTTGAGGTTGGCGGCCTTCCAGGCGGGGTAGAGCCCCGAGAGGAGGGTGACGACCAGCCCTATCGCAATCCCATACGGAATGTAGACAAGGGACGACGGGTAGAAGAGGTACTCCGTCGTCTGGAGCATGATGATCGAGACCACATACCCGCCGGCAAAGGAGAGGATGCCGCCGATCCCCGCCCCCACGCCTCCCAGGATAAGGGACTCGTAGATGAACATCCGCAGCACCTCGCCGCGTTTCGTCCCGATGGAGCGGATGATGCCGATCTCCTTGATCCGTTCGGTCACCGACATCATCTGGACGTTGAAGATGGAGACGCCCGCCACGAGGAGCGATATGCCGCCGATAGCAGTCGTAAAGAGCGCGATCTGGTTGAATGCCTCGGTGATGACCTCAAGGATCGCACGCGAATCGTAGACCGTCACCACATCGTCACCGCGCCGGTTCAGGGTCCGGTCGATCGCGTCCTTCACCGCATCGATGTCATTGATGTCGCGGACCTTGACGATCACCATGTCGTAGCCGTCCTGTTCGTACTTGTGCGAGTAGAACCGGTCGGAGACGATGAGGGCGAAGTCCGGGTTGATGTCAAATCCCATTCCCTGCTCCTCGAGGATGCCGACGACGCGGATGGTCTCACCCCCGAGCGTAAGCCTGCTGCCGGGCTTCAGCTTGTTATTCTCGGCAAAGGTGGCCCCTGCAAGTGCCCCGCCCGTCGTCCGGGGATAGACGCCGTCTGCGAGATCGACAAGGACGGCCATATCCTCCGGCGTGATGCCGTAGACCGTCACCACGCCCCTATCACCGCCGATCTCATAGCGGTCGACCCCTGAATAGACGGGGACGACGTCGTTCGGGGCGGCGGCCCGCAATATCTGCTGGACCTGCCGGTCGGTGATCTGTTCATTTGCCGTCGTCGGGCCTCCCATCCCCCCGCCGCCGATGGAGGGGACGACCGTCACCGAGTCGCCGACCGATGAGAGCGATGCGGTGACCGAGAGGGTGAGCGAGTTGCCAAGGATGCCCATCGAGGCGATGGCCGCCACGCCGATGACGATGCCAAGGACCGCGAGGAGCGAACGGAGCCAGTTGAGGCGGATATTTCTCTGGGAGAGCTCGAAGAATATCATACGATCCTCCCGTCGACGAGGGTGATTTTCCTGCTGGCGTACGTGGCCACATCGGGGTCGTGAGTGACCATGATGACGGTCTTTCCCGACGCGTTCACTTCCTTCAACAGGTCCATGATCACCTCGCCGGTCTTCGTGTCAAGGTTGCCCGTGGGCTCGTCGCAGAGGAGGATGGCAGGATCGTTGATCAGCGCCCGGGCAATGGCAACCCGCTGCTGCTGACCCCCGGAGAGCTCCTTGGGCTTGTGGGCAAGCATCGAGTCCGTCAGCCCGATTCTCATGAGGAGATCGTGTGCCTTCCGGCTCTTTCTGATGCTTTGCCGGGTCTTCAGGATCATCGGGTATTCCACGTTCTCGAAGACGTTTAAGAGCGGGATGAGGTTGAACTGCTGGAAGATAAAGCCGATGTGATCCCGCCGGAGTTCGGTCAGTTCATCGTCGGAGAGCTCACTCGTGTCCTCCCCGTCAATATAGAGGCGGCCTTCGCTCGGGACGTCCAGCGATCCGATGAGGTTGAGGAGGGTTGACTTCCCGGAGCCGGACGGGCCCATGATCGCGATGAACTCACCGGGCATAATCGTGAGGCTCACCTTATCGAGGGCTATCACGTCGCCGAAGGGCAGGGAGTAGACTTTGCTCACCCCCTCGAGCCGGATGACCGGTTGTGTCCCGTTGCCGGGACCTGCCGGGCCTATGTCTTCTTCCATGAGTAGAATATGACGCCGCCCACCACGGCAATGGCCACAATGACCAGACCTATCCAGATAAGCGGCATCGCAGAGCCACTGTCAGGACGGGAGCCCTTGGCCGTGTCTGCCAGGTTCAGCATGATCGCATCTTCGTAGAGATTGCCATCCGCATCCTTGTAGAGGGCAATGAGGGGAACCTCTTCACCGGGCTCTGCACGAAACGTCACCTCAAACCCGGCAAAATCATCGGGCTCGAGGGCTCCCACCACGTAGGAGCGGTACGGATCGACCGGGATGCCGGGTTCGCCGACCGTTACGATGACCGACTTCGCATCCCTGAGGCCTGCATTCGTCACATCACCGATGACCGTGTACGAGGTTCCCCCGGACTCCACGACGATGTTGTTCAGGACGATCGCCGCCCGTTTCTTGTCCTCGCCGAAGGTGACCGGCACCTCCACCAGTGTCTCGTGGACGTTGATGCCGTTCCGGTAGCGGACCGCAAAGGCCATCACCGTCTCCTCCCGGGGGGTTACCTCAAAGGTCACCTCAGCCGACTGGTCGGGGACAAGGGTGCCGATAAAAGAGGCCGTCTGCACGGTGGTGTACCCGTTTTTGAGGGGGACCACTTCAACGGCATTCACCGTGTTCTCGCGGGGGTTGCCGACGAGGATGGTGATCTGTTCCTTCTTGCCGGGGGAGAAGACATCGGGTTTGTCCGTCACCGATGCGGTAAGGCTGGTGGAGTCGACCGTCACGGGGATGCGGTACCTGACACTGCCGGCGTCACGGAGATCCACATAAAAGAACGGGTAATAGAAGCCGTCGGGAGTATCCGCGACGACCGTGAAGGTGAACGCGAGGCTGTTGCCCGTGCCGATGGTCCCCACGGAGTCATAGTTTTCCCCGCCATAGACCGAGAGGTCGTTGGAATAGAGCTTCACCCGCGATATTGCGATCGGCATCTCACCGGTATTGGTCACGGCCACCCTGACGGTGCCGGTGTCTTTGTACATGAAGACCTGCGGTTCGACATCATAAGAGGTCACGGCAAGCTGTGCGGCCGCCTCGGCCGGAGTGAGCTGCGCGGCCGCCGGCACGGTGCAGAGCATGAGCAGGAGCGCTGCACAGATAACAAAGCTATATCCTTTCATTTCATCACCCGATATATTGCCAGAGGGTAAAGAGCGCGAGGGCGGCGAACGGGATCAACACGGCGATCGCCGCGTCCTTTGCACCGATACGCCGTGCCTCCATGAGCCCGAAGATCCAGATGTTGGCGCTCCAGAGGTAAAAGACCATGCCAATCGCCGAGACGGCCATCAGTTCGGGGGCGGCCATCAGCTCCTTCGCGACCTCCTGGATCTGCAGGGGGTCGGTGATAACCGGGAGGGTGACACCGGAGAAGTACCACCAGGAGACGGCGGCGCTGATGATGCCGGAGATGATCTGCGGGGCGAACCCGTAGCCGGCTACGGCGAGGGTGTTGTTGAAGCTTCCCTTCCCACCCCTGAGGGCCGATATGCCGTGAAAGAGCGCCGCCCAGATAACCCACATCAAAAATGCCATGATAAAGGCGGCGATAAATCCGAAGGCGCCCATCATTGCCCCCATGCCGGCAAGCTCCGCCGGCATGAGCTGGGCGGTGACGGATGATACCCTCATCGCGGTCACGCCGCTGAGCAGCGCAATGACAAGGACGATTACAACCGGAATTTTAAGATCAGGTTTCTCCCCGGTAAACATTCCGTCAAAAAATACACGGGGGTTCACCAGAAGATCACGATACGTTCCCATAATAGCAGAATATGTTGCATGACTTGTTGATAAGGATTCACCAGACTTTTCGCATCCACGACTGATTATGGAGGGCAACCGTGGGTGGCCCCCGGCATCGTGCGAGTTCTCCGCCAGATTTCCGGCGGACGACGCCGAAAGGCTCATGAACCCCGGGGGAGTATCACCGGTCAGGAGCGGAGCGCATTACGGAATATCCCATATGCCTCCTCCACGCAACCATGGTGCAGCTGTTTCCCGAAACCGAAGAAGAAGACAGGATTCGCAGATTACTCTATCCGGTCCTCATCGCCATCCTCTTTCTCATCACCTTTGCCGTACTCATGTACACCCGGACACTTTCGGTCTAGAACCGGCGGATGCCGCAGGCGGGGAATGCGGTAAGAGGAGGGGGAGCCGGACGAAAGGTCTGTGGAGGTCCTGTTTGGTCACCGGATCAGGGGATGCTCTTCCCTGCCGCGGACGCACTCCCACCGGGAGGGTCGTAAAAAAATCGCTACAGCCCGGCCGCACGCCGTGCTGCAAGGCGGAGGACGGATTCAGGGATGCCCTCATACCGGCGCTGCCCCGTGCATGCCGCAGTGGACCCCTCGCATGAACCGCATAAGCTGCAGGTCTTCGGGACATACAAGGGGACGATCTCCTCAAACGGCCTTCCGTTGAAGAGGATGGCCATCGCCCCGTCCTCCTCCTCTATCCTTATGGCGATGTCCTGCGCCTCCAGCATCCCCGCGATGCCGGAAAAGGCCTCCTGCAGCGTCCGGCCGGTATCGGAGCAGAGCACCACGGGAGAGGCGGGCAGGCCCTGCCGCCGCCAGGTGATGACGAGGGCGGCATCCTCACCCATCCGCATCACCGAACGTCTCGTCCACCCATGCGAAGATCAGGTCCCGGACCTCACGAAATCCCCTGAGTTTCTCCTCCTCGGAGCCGTAGAACTCCGATGGGTCGGGGAAGAGCCGTTCGATCACCCGGTCTGCCGCCGGAAGCCGGAGCGAGGGGTCCGCACAGGTGCAGAGCCGGGCGGCAACGGCGAAGTGGTCTGCCATGAACCCGTCCAGCGGTTTGGGGGCATACCCGTCCATCGGGATGCCTGCCTCCGCCATCACCCGCAGGGTGACTGCGTTCATTCTGCTGCTCGGAAAGTTCCCGGCGGAGTATGCCGCATACCGGTCACCGTACCGGGCGTTGAGATACGCCTCGGCCATCTGCGAGCGGCCGGCATTATGGCTGCAGACAAACAGGACCTTTGATTTCGTCATTTCGCCTCGTATTCAGAGGTTTCGCCGGAGGCGGTATTATGCTTTGTTTTGGTGCCGTGGGCGGGGTCGATATGCACCACGACGTCGACCATTCCCCTGACGCCTTCTTTTATGCCGTCTCTGACTGCACTACCTATCCGGTCCGCTTCAAGAACGGTGATCTGCGGGTCGACGACGATGTGCAGGTCGCAGAAGAGCTCATTCGGTTTGCCCCTGCACCGGAAGTTGTGGTATCCGAGGACGCCGGGGACAGTGAGAACGACGCCCGCAACTTCCTTTTCCACGCGGACATCGGAGGTGTCGATGAGGACCAGCACCGCGTCTCTCAGGACCTCGATACCCATCTTTGCAATCAGGAGGCCGATGAGGACTGCCACCGCCGCATCGCCATACCGGAACCCGGCGATGACGAGGGCAAACCCGGCAAGGACCGAGAAGGATACGAAGACATCTGAGAGGGTGTGCTTCGCATCGGCGAGCAGAAACTCGCTGTTCTCCTCCATTCCCACCTTCCGTTCGTACCGGTTGACGCAGATGTTGATGATGATCGTCACCACCATCACCCCGACCATCACGGGGGTGATCTCAAGGACTCCCCCCTCCTGTACCCGGCTCAGCGCCTCGCGGACGACCTCAACCGAGGTGAAGAGGAGAATCACCCCGACGGCCATTGCCCCCACGGTCTCCACCTTGCCATGGCCGTACGGGTGCTGCGGGTCAGGGGGAAGAGAGGCAAAATGGATGGAGATGAGGCCGATGATATTTGAAACCGAGTCAAAGAGCGAGTGGAAGGCGTCGGCGATCATCCCCACGGACCCGCTCAGAAACCCGGTCACGCCCTTGAGGACGGCGACGGAAATATTGAGAATCAGTGTGATGACGAGTGTCCTGGTAACCCTGCTGCTGCCCATGCCTTATCCTGTTTGTTAGGTAGGCATCCGGCATCCCATAACGTTTTTGTAAAAAAATTGCAGGCCGTGCGGACAGCCCGCAGGACGGCTGAGGGAAATCAACCGTATAATCAGGCTTGCGGCATTGCAACGACGACGCAATCGACCTGAAATCCGGTTCTTATGCACACCGGCAAACGGCAGGTATGACGCCGCCGGTTCTCATTTTCCCGAATGAACCTGCGGGTCAGGTGGGGCAGAAACCTGCAGTGTGCATGGCAAAAATCCTCATCCGGCCCGAATCAGCACTGAAGGATAGTGCGATAATATCCTGTTGCATGCACGGCAGCAGTAATGGTGTAGGGAATGTTCCGTGACGGGAGGTACTTCCGTGCCCTTTTCGGTCATTCGGGATGAATATCGGGGCTGGGCAAATATTTTTATATGGGAAATAGGATCTGGGTATGTCCTCAGGGGAGAAGCACGCCCCTGAGAGGGCTCTACGGAAGTGGCTGCCATGATGGAAAAGGATGAAATCAAGGGAAAAGGCAAGCAGATAAAAGGCAAGGTTCGTGAAGAAGCAGGCAAACTGACCGGTGACAGGACGGAACAGGTCAAAGGGAAGGTTGAACAGGTGGAAGGCAAGGTTCAGGAGGAAATTGGAAAGCTAAAGAGAAAGGCGAAAGATTGAGCTGATCAAACCTGCGCAGGGGTGTCTTACCTGCGCCCTGCCGGGGCATGGGGGGCAGCGGCAACGTGAAAGCCGTTCGCCCATAATTAAAAGATATTGAAAAATATTGCATACAAATAATTTCATCACAATACCCCCTTTTTTCCCCATTACAATTCCCTGAAGAACGATGCAATACTATAAATACGGGGTCATCTGCTACAGGTGGTTATTACGACAGGAGGTGAATTATGGCGGATTTAATTGGTTTGGCGATATTATTTCTTATTTTGGCACTGGTTGCCTTCGTCCTGGGTGCAAAGGGGCTTGCCGGGTTCTCGATGACCATTGCGAAGTGGCTCGTTATCATCTTCATTATACTCGCAATTATCAGCTTCCTGCTGTAATGGCAGCCACATCTCTTTTTCTATCGAGGATTCATTCTCAGAAAGGTCTTTGATTCTCCCGTATATGAACGATTCCATCGATGGACGTCCCCCCCTCTTGTTACGAACGGATATGCGCATCAATCCATTTTCTAATGGCATCACGGCTTTTCCGGTACCCGTCAAGCCCGTCTTTCCCTGAAACGGCGGGAACGGGAATATCTGCCGTGATGTACTCCGCCGCATCAGGGAGGGCGTAACACGCCTCCCGTACCGAAGGGGACATGAAGACGACGAGATCGTAGCGGCGCCTGCAGGAGCCAACGGAGCGTGACCGGTGGCCTGCGATGTCGATGCCCGCCTCCGCCAGCACGGCAACGGCACCGGGATCGACCCCGGAAGGGTGGATGCCCGCACTCTCGGCGACCCACTCCCCGTCATCGCGGGCGTTGAGGAGCCCCTCCGCCATGGGGGAGCGAATCGAGTTGTAGGTGCAGACGAAGAGGGCCCTTTTTGGGGGTGAACGGGGGCGTGACATTGCGTGGCCTCCTTTAGATAAAAGTATGGGATATCAGCCGTCGAGCGCACGGATGCGCCCGAGGGCCTCGTCGAGGCGCTCCATCGATGCCGCATAGGAGAGGCGGACCCATCCCGGTGTCCCGAAGGCGGTGCCGGGGGTGACCGCCACATGGGCCTCATCGAGCCATCGGGAGGCGACCGCCATGTCGTCGCCGTCGACCTTCACGTAGGCGTAGAAGGCGCCTTCTGCGGGGGCCGTCCGGAGGCCCATCGCTGCAAGCGTCTCCGTCATGAAGCGGCGGCGGCGGTCGAACTCCCTGCGCATCGTCTCGACCGGAGCCTGGTCGCCGGTGAGGGCGGCAAGGGCGCCGAACATCGCAAAGGTCGCCGTGTGGCTCATCGTGTGCTGCTGGACCTTGATCATCTGTCTGATGATCGCATCGGGCCCGGCGGCGTACCCGACCCGCCACCCGGTCATCGCATAGGCCTTCGAGAACCCGTTGATGGTGACCGTGCGCTCGTGCATGTCGCCCATCGCGGCGATGGAGAGGTGCTCGCGGCCGTAGATGAGCTTCTCGTATATTTCATCCGACATCACGATGAGATCGTGGTCCTCGGCAATGTCTTTGACGAGCCCTAACGATGCCTCGGTCATCACGGCCCCGGAGGGGTTGGAGGGGCTGTTGAGGATGAGCATCTTCGTCCTGTCCGTGACGGCCTCCAGCAGGCGGTCGTCGGGCTGGAAGTCCTCTTCGCGGACCATGTAGTGGACGGAGGAGCCGCCCGCGAGCTGGACACAGGGCTCATAGCTCACCCAGGACGGGTCCATGAGGATTACTTCGTCGCCGGGGTTGAGAACGGCCTCGCAGGTCTCGTACACGGAGGACTTCGCCCCGCAGCCGACGACGACCTGGGACGCGGTGCAGGGGACGGCGTTTTCGGCCGTCAGCTTCTCGGCGATGGCCTGCCGGAGCGCCGGGATGCCGGGGGAGGGGGCATAGTGCGTCTCCCCCCGCCGGAGGGCGTCGATGCAGGCCTCCGTGATGTGGGCCGGCGTGTCGAAGTCCGGTTCGCCGATGGACAGCGCGATCACGTCGATGCCCTGGGCCTGCATCCGTCCCGCCCGGTCGGATATCTCGATCGTTGCCGAGGGGGCGATGGCCCCCACCTTTGCCGAGAGTGTCTTCATGCCAATCGCTGGACGAGTTTGACGGCGGATTCGACGGCGCGGCGGGCGTAATCGATACGCTGGTGGGCCTCGAGGCGGGTCATGCCGGGGCCGGAGATGCCGAGGGTGACCGGCTTGTTGTACTCGAGGGAGAGGTCGATGATCTTGCGGGATGCGTGCTGGACGACGATCTCGTCGTGCTGGGTCGCTCCCTCGATCACGCAGCCGATGGTGACGACCGCATCAACCTTCCCTTCCATCAGCAGCTTCTTGATCGCAAGCGGCATGTCGTAGGCACCGGGGACGTAAAGCTTCTCCGTTACCTCCGCACCAAGGAACTTTGCATGCTCCTCACCTTCGATCTCCATCATGTAGGTCAGGTCACGGTTGAACTCCGCAACGACGAATCCAAGTTGTATTGCCATATCTGGGAATCTCCTCAAATTTGTTATCTCTTGTTTTTGGCGTTTGGTAGTGATAAATCAACCGTCATCCTCCTTTGGACAGGAGTATTTATTATTCTCCCTCCACTGATTTAGCCCCATGGAAAACATCACCGCATCACATAGGCCGACCTTCCGAGGATGCGTCCTCTTTGTCACCGACATCGCCCGCTCACGGGACATATACGAGAAGTGCTTCGGACAGGTCCCGGAGGTGGAGACCGCCCTGATGGTTGCCTACAACGGGGGACTTGCCATCTGGGACGCGGAGTACGCCCGCACCGTCCTCTACGGCGACCCCATGGCCGGGATGGGGACCGCGACCCGTCACGGGGCGGAGATCTGGTTCGAATGCGACGACCTTGCACCCTGCCTCCATGCGGTTGCCGGTGCGGGGCTCACCTTCCTCCACCCCGTCCGCGAGGAGGCGTGGGGGCAGATGACCTTCCGCTGCTTCGACCCCGACGGCCACCTCATCGAGGTCGGCGAGACGGTCGCGGGCTTCATCGGGCGGATGTACAGGGAAGGAATGAGTGTCGCCGCGATTGCGGAAAAGACCGGTGTCGCAGCACCGGTGATAGAAGAGTTGCTGGGCGGGGAGTAAGCCCCCGCCTCATGCGATTGGTATTGGACGAAGCATTCGCTTAAAAATCGTCTTCTCACCGGGATTATCGCGCCGGCCCCGCGTCCTCGAAGCCCTGCCGCTGGCCGGTGCCCGCCTCTTTTATGAGGGCCTCGGGGTGGAGGATGAGCCGCACGGTATTGACGGCGTGCTCGCGGGAGCGCTGCTCCGCGAGCCAGGCAAGCTCCTTGTCGTCTTTCGCCTCGTCCTCGTGGACGAAGACCTCGATGATGTGGGTGTTCGTCATCAGCTGGCACTGGATGAGGCCCTGGGAGGCCTCGTGGGCGCAGAGGCGGTCCTTCTCCTTGCCGCCCGGCATCCCGAGCGCCATTGCGATGTCGCAGCCCTCCTCCTCGATGAGCTTCTTGCAGGCCACCGGAAGATCCTTGATGCCGGGCACGGTCACCCGCACAATCGCGACCGCCGCATGCCGTTTTAACTCGTCCACGGCGGCAGCGCCCATATTGAAACGGGCAAAGGTGGTATCCGCGACGCCGACTTTCATTCGAAGAGCACCTCGCAGGCAGCCGATACCCCGTCACCTTTGGGAGTGCAGCCGGCCGCGGAGAGTGCGCCCTGTATCATCGCAAGGGTTCCCAGGAGTTCGGGTGCATTCGTTGCGCCCATCGTCCCGATGCGGAAGATCCTGCCCTTCAGGTGGTCCTGCCCGCCCGCGAACTCGACGCCCATGCTCTTCACTTTGCCGCGGACATCGGCATCGGTGATCCCCTCGGGGTACTTCACGGCGGTGGCGGTGTTGGAGTAGGCATGCAGGTCGTCGAACGTCGGGTACATCTCGGGCCCCCATTCGGCGACGGCGGCCCGGCAGGCGGCCGCAAGCATGCGGTGCCGCGTGATCCGGGCCTCCATGCCCTCTTCGAGGACGATTTTGCATGCCTCATGAAGGGCAAGGAAGAGCGGGACGGCAGGCGTATACGGGGTCATTAACTTGGCGGCGTTCTTCTTGTAGGCCGGAAGGTCGAAGTAGAAGGGCGGATTTTCGCACTGCATCTCCCATGCCTTTTCCGAGACCGAGACACCGGCGAGACCCGCGGGTGCGGCGAGGCACTTCTGCGACCCCATCACCGCGACATCGACGCCCCATTTGTCGGGCAGCACGACATCGGCACCGATGGAGGTGATCCCGTCCATGATGAAGAGGGCGCCGTGCTTTTTTGCCAGCTTTCCCACCTCTTCCGCCGGGTTCATGATACCGGCGGAGGTCTCGTTATGGACCATTGTTACCACATCCACGCCCTCATCGAGCGCCGTTTCAAGTGCCGTAAGGGGGAGGGGCCGGCCCCAGTCCTCCGCCGCAAGGAGCGTCGCCCTGTCGGTGTAGCGCTGGGCGATACGGTAGAGGCGGTCGCCGAACTTGCCGTTTGCAAGCGAGACGACGGTGCGGTCCCGGCAGAAGTTGCTGATGGCCGCCTCCATCCCTGCCGTTCCTGAGCCCGTGATCAGGAGGACGTCGTTTTCGGTGCAGAAGATCTCCTTCAGCATGACGGAGAGCCCGTCCATGATCTCGCCGAATTCAGCGCCACGGTGGTTGATGGCCTGCCGTGCCATCGCAAGGCGTACGCGTTCGGGCATCGGGACCGGCCCGGGCATCATAAGAAGTGATTCGTTTTCCATACTGACATCAGTGCCATAGGGGTTGACGAGGGAAGGCAAAATGATTATCCTTCCTCCGCACACCGCCGGGGGAGGCATGAAAGTCCGGGCCGCCGGTGGCCATCTCCCCCCGCCCCCATAAAAAAATCATAATACCGGAAAGAGCATGATAATAGTGTACCATGGCTGATGTTGCAGTGATAGCGGGCTCGGCCTCCGACGAGGCAGTCATCCGCAAGGCGACCGCGGTCCTCGACGAGGCGGGCATCTCCTACGACGAACAGATCCTCTCCGCCCACCGGAATCCCGACGAACTGGCGGCGTATGTCCGGTCCTGCGGGGCACGCGTCTTCATATGTATCGCGGGCCTCTCGGCGGCACTTCCCGGCGTGGTCGCCTCCATGACGGACAAACCGGTCATCGGAGTCCCGGTCTCGGGCACCCTCGGCGGGCTCGACGCCCTCCTCTCCATCGTCCAGATGCCGCGGGGCGTCCCGGTCGCCTGCGTGGGAATTGACAGCGGTTCCAACGCGGCCCACCTGGCCATCCGTATCCTTTCTGTTTAGATAGCTCCTTCCCACACTGGCGGCGGGCAGGGGCCGGGGTGCCTGACGCTCCCCTGCCGTACCGGGCAAATCCTTTTTTTAGATCGGGTGGTGCATCCCCGGCACCGGATGCCAGATACGGTTCCCGCGGGGACGGTGAGCTGCCGGGTCCTGGAACACCGACGGAACCATGGAGAGCGAAGCGTTACCAGGGTGAACGGTTACGATCGCCGGGAGGGGGCGATGACGGCGATGCTTGTAGAAAGATGCCCGAAAAATGATATCGGATCGTATGCAGGCCGAAACGGCAGACGAGCCGTTCGCATGCGTGCCGGCAGAACATCCTGAATCATCCTGGTGGACGGCAAACCCGGGAAGGAGAAGGACGGCATCGATGCGGCGCCTGAGGACCGTGATTTTCCCGGTGCGTCCGTCATCTTCTTCACCCCCCATTCCGGCGAAGGCACGATGAAAAGAGTCGGACCGGCCGGCCCGAAGGTGTTCCCGACACAACCCACCCGACGGACACAGCTTCCCGAACCCCTGAAAGACGGGCGTGCCTGACAGCCCCGCCCGACCCTCCGGCACTTTGCAGAGGTGTTATCCCTCTTCTGCCGGGCAGATGGCATACATGAGCGAGGGGCGGCCATTGATGGAGAGCTCTTTTTCGAGCTCCATGCCGACCCGACGGGCAAGGGCCGCCGACCGCGTGTTGTCGGTGGCAGTGTAGGCAAGCACCCGCCGGGCACCGACATCATCGAGCAGGAAGGCGATGAGCCGCTCCAGGGCCTCGGCCGCGTAGCCGTTTCCCCGGCAGTCCGGCAACAGTGCATAATAGACCTGGACATCCCCGTAATCCCCCACCGTCTCGTACCCGCAGGAACCAACAACCGTTCCCGTCCCCTTCTCCTCAAGAGCGAACGCGTAGACGGGATAACGGGTACCATACGAGTTGAGGATGACCTGAAAAAAAGCGGCGACCTCCTGTCCGGTCTGGTTCTCCCTCAGGCCCGTCTGGCGGATGACCTCTTCATCCGCCAGGAGAAGGGTGAGACCCGCAAGATCGTCCGGCCGGTAAGGCCTGATGCAAAGGCGGTCCGTCTCAAGTGCCTTCGGGATGCCCGTCTGCATAATCCAATATATTTACCATATTCCTATATAGCCTCGCGGAACCGGGTCAGCGATACCGCAGCACGGTTCCGACCCCGGTCTCCTTCAGCGGCGTTTCCCTTGAGAGGGCGTGAAGGGCGTCAAATCCGGTACAATGGCAAGCATGCAGCTCCTTCAGGTTCTCATTTCTCAGGAACCGGGCCGTCTCCTGTATCCGCTCGCCATCGGCACGCATCAGGTGCAGCCCGCCTACGATATCGATGATCTTTCGTTCCCCCGTCACCTCCTTTGCGTACTGCGCCATGTTGCAGATACCGGAATGGGAACATCCGGTCAGGATGACGAGCCCCTCTTCCGTCCGGCAGGCAATGGCGGAATCGTCGATGAGCGAATCAGGGACCGGACCGTCCTCACCCTCGATGATCGCATAGGGGGCCCATTCCTCAAAGGAGAGCGTCCGGGGGATCTCTCCCAAAAAGGCGATATCATCGGTGATCCAGAAGGGATCGCGGGTCGTCCGGACCGTCGCGGAGGACTGGCAGACGTCCGGGTGGATAAGGGGGCCGACATCCCCCGATTTCTTCGTCCGGCGGCGGCGCCACGCCCACGGGTGGGAGAGAACCGTCAGGTCGGACAACGGGTGCCCCGCCGTCAGCCGTTCCGACCGGGCGGTCAGATACGGCCCGAGACCCCACGTATGGTCGTTGTGGCCGTGCGAGAGCACGATATACTCCGCTTCCATCGGATCGATATTCAGCTTGCGGGCATTATGCAGGAAAATGTCGGAATACCCGGTATCGAAGAGAATCGGGGTCTTGCCGTCATCAAGCCATGCACAAAACCCCGGTTCGGCGAGCAGGTAATGGTCGGTGATCGTCGTATTGTCCACCAGAATGGTAATCTCCATCAGAGTGCCTCTCTCTACAGATCTAACCCTTCAAACCATGAAGGTACCACTCGCGACAAAAAAAAGAACGTCCCTTGTCCTTACTGCCCGAAGAGCAGACCGGTCAGGAACCGCCAGGACTCACCGGCAAACCAGAGATACCCTGCAACTGCAAGGATGATCAGCGCGAAATAGACGACATACCCGCCCTGCACCGGGTTTTGCCACGGAATTTCATTGCGGTTCATCCGGTAAGATGTCCGGTACGCATCATACATCGCATAGGCAATGATCAAGAGGCCGGGGATGATGTAATACATCAGTCCCACAACGGCGGCGACGAGAAAGAGCAGCGCCTGTGCCAGGTCGCCGTTGTAGATCTGTCCGAGACCGGGTATAATCGAAAGCACCGCCGCCTTGACCGGGCTCTTGTATCCCTGCTCCTCGCAGCTCATCACATTCTCGGCAGAAGGGCCACGGTCGGCCGCTTCCTCAGCGAGGGATGCCGCCACCTCCGGGGGGGCCTGCTCCGGCTGCCGCTCCGGCTCTTCCGGCTCTTCCGGCATCTCCGGGTACCCAAGGTCCGCCGCCGTCATTGGTGCTTCGGGGTCCGGCCCACGGTCGGCTGCCTCCCCGGCAAGCTCTTCGGCCATCACTCCGGGGGGCATCTCCTCACGTTCATCATACCCCAGATCCTTCTCGTCCATTCCCTTCCCGGATTCCAGCCCGCGGTCGGCGGCTTCCTCTGCCAGGTCCCCGACCACTTCGCCCGGCAGTTCCTCCGGTTCGACCCCGTCTTTTCCCCGCAATGCATCCTCAGGCCTAGTAGTACCATGCCGTAATACCCCGACCCACTATATAGCCATTTAAAGAAAATGAGCTCATTCCGGGGGTATATTGGGGGATAGCCCGGCACCATCAGGTAGCGTGTACCGGGTAATTACCGGGACACCGGACGGGCCGTGTCCCTTATGCGGAGAAGAGAAAGAACATCTGCGCGACCGAGGCGGCGGCAAACACGGCAAGCACCCAGAGGACTGCATAGAGAACGGCCTGGACCGCTACCATCTCCCGGAACTCTGCCTCTCCGGTGTTCATCATCATCGCCGTCTTCCATGCATCCCAGATCCCCAGCACATGGATGATCAGGCCGGGAATCACATACAATACGGCACCAAAGGCAACCCCGAGGAGGAGGAGGACGCCCTTTTTGTACTGACCGTTGTAGACCTGCCCGAATCCCGGGAAGACGAGCGAGAGCAGCGCCGCCGCCTTCACGTTCTTCTGGGGCGGGGGAAGGGGTGTTCCACCGGCCGCCTCTGCACACGCCACACAGGGTGCCCCCTCAAAGGGCAGCGGCTCACCGCAGACGCGGCAGCGGGCCGGCCCCAGTACCGCCGGCCGTTGATTATCCCCGTTCATATCAATGGTTGGTTGTGGGGGAGAAATTGAATACTTTGTGATTCATCCGGGAACGATCGCCCTCCATCGCCCGCACAGGGGAGCGGGTCAGGCCTCCCGTATCCGGAACATCCCCTCCGGCACCGTCATCTCGAACCGTGCACCCTCGCCGGGCACACCCGTCTCCCTGACGGCAATCCCGGTGAGATCAAGAATTTCCCGTGTCAGGAAAAGCCCAAATCCTGTGTTCTCCCCATATCCACGCTCGAATATGCGGTCTTTCTTATCGGCAGGTATGCCTCTCCCGTCGTCTGCGACGGTGAGGATCAGCCCGTCACCCGACCGCTCGCCGGTGATCGTGACGGCCGTCACCCCCCCGCCATGCCTGAGGGCGTTGTCCAGAAGGTTGTAGATGACCTTTGCAAACATCGGGTCGGCGTATACCTCAACACCCGGGCAGGAACAGGCGACGGCAATATCCCGGTAGGCCGGGTCGGAGGCGACCGAGGCAATCACCCGGCAGACATCCTGCCACTCGGGTGAGGTCACCCCGAGGTTCTGGTAATCGCCGGTGAAACGGATCTGCTGTTCGATGGATGTCGTCGCGTTGAAGATCCGCCGGAGGGAGATCCCGAGGGGACTGGCATCATCCACCTCCCCGTCCATCGCGATCAGCTCCCCGGTCATCCGGATGGCCGTCACCTGGTTGAGGATGTCGTGCCGGGTCACCGAGGAGAGGAGGTTGAGCTTCCGGTTCGCCCGGAGGATCGCCTCCTGGTAGGTCTGGAGATCGGTGACGTCCATATTCGCGCCTGCGATGACGCACGGCCGGCCGCCGTCCCCCGCCTCGATCACCCTGCAGATGGTCCGCATCCATCGCCATACATCACCATCTGCCGTCGAACGGTACTTGATCTCGCCCGATGCCGTCTCTCCGCGTACCATGGCACCAAGCAGCCCCTCCACCTCGCCCCGGTCCTCGGGATGCACATCGCCGGAGATGAAGGCGGCAAGGGCCGCCCCGGAGGGGTTGCCTGCCGCCGCCGTCACCATGCCGGTGGGGTCATCCATCACCATCTCCCCGTCGGCGAGGTTGACATACCATGTCGCCAGATGCGCTCCTTCCATCGCAAGGGAGAGACGTTCCCGGTTTTGCCGTAGTTTACGCTCGAGCTCCCGCTGCGGCGTGATATCGACCGCCGATTCGAGGATCCCGATCACGGCCCCCGAAGCCCCTTCGACCGGATGGCACCGGACCTCCAAAACCTTTCCTGCAGCCGTGGTCACCTCTGCGGCCTGGACCCCGGCATAGCGTGCCCCGCCCGATGCGACCGGGCATCCCCGGCACGGCTCCTGCACGCCATGGAGAAGTTCATAGCAGAAGGGGGACTCACCCCCGGCCCCTGCCGCCGATGCGGGGTGATTTGCCCAGATGACCCGCATGTCCGGTTCCAGGAACATCAGGGTCCCTGATATACCGGCGATATCCTGAAGTATCCGGTTCATTTCACTTGCGAAGGCGAGCAGGGATCGGGCGGTGACGATGCCTGCCACCCCGCCGTTCCCGGTCACCGGCAGGCGCCGGATATGGTGGCGGGCCATGATCTCTGCGGCCTCCCCGGCGGTCGCCGTTGCATCGACCGTGATCAGGGGTGACGCCATCACCTCCCTAGCCAGCACGGTCGCCGGCAAATGGCCGGCCGCGACCACCTTTCTGGAGATGTCCTGTTCGGTGATGATCCCGACGGGCTCGTCTCCTTCGCAGACGATGCAGCTGCCGATACCGTGTTCTGCCATAAGTTGTGCAGCGAAGGCAACCGTATCTTCCGGACTGACGGTGATCAACTGCTCCTCCATCAGGCCCCGGACCCGGACCTTTGCCTCGATATCGATGAATCCCTGTCCCTCATGCTCCATACCGGAAACCTCCCCCTCCGGCGGACCCTGCACGTCCGCATGTGAAGATGCTATGCAGAAATGGTATGTTAAGCGAAAAAAAGGTGTGTATCCGTCTGTAGCCGGGCGCTATGCCTACACGTGCCGGATCCGGGTATTTCCGGATATCTCCGAATGTGTGGTGCAAAGGTCGTCCACCGAAAGGGCATGGATATCGCTGCGGCCGCAGAGACGGCAGAACATCTCCAGTTCCTCAGCGGTTGCGTGGAAGAAGTTCTCGACCCCGCGGGCGCCGGTCGTGATGTCCAGCCGTTTTCGCAGGTCAGGTTCCTGGGTGGTGACTCCCGTCGGACACTGCCCGGTATGGCATATGCGGTACTGGTCACAGCCGGCGGCGATCATCGCGGCCGTCCCGAGGGCCACGGCATCGGCCCCGAGGGCAAGGGCCTTTGCGATATCCGATGAGATACGGTACCCTCCGGTAACAACCAGGGAGATTCCCTCCACCCCGTGCTCGTCGAAGTAGCGGCATGCCCGGTCGACGGCATAGACCGAGGGCACCGAGGTAGCATCCTTGACCGACTTGGGAGAGGCCGCCGTCCCTCCCGGGCGGCCGTCGATCGTGATGAAGTCCGGGTCTGCCGCAACAGCCACCTCCAGGTCCCCCTCAATATCCCCGGCGGCGAACTTCACCCCCACCGGCCGGCCGCCGCTGCGGTCCCGCAGCTCACCGACCGTAGCCTTAAGATCGTCTGCTGTGCTGATACCTGCAAACTGTGCAGGGCTGTGGATATCATGCCCCACGGGAAACCCGCGTATACGGGCGATCTCGGGGGTCACCTTGCTCCCGGGCAGCATCCCTCCCATCCCCGGTTTGGCCGACTGGGAAAACTTCATCTCAATGGCGTCCGAAGTGCGCAGATACTCGTCGGTGAGGCTGTACCGGTTCGGCACATACTCAAAGATATAGCGGTAGGCATGCTCCTTCTCCTCATCAAGGACCCCGCCTTCCCCCGACCCGATGGCGGTGCCCGCTGCGGCCGAACCCATCGCAAGGGCGACCTTCGCTTCGCGGGAGAGCGCCCCGAAGGACATGTGGGTGACGAAGAACGGCAGCTGGAGTTCCATGGGCTGCTTCGCCTTCGGCCCGATGACGGTCTGCAGGGAGACCGGTTCGTCGGGATTGAGGGGGAGGCGGGCAAGACCCGCCGCGATGATGAGAATCTCGTCCCATGAGACCCGGAGATTGGCGCTTCGCATCGGCTCGATGAGAGGGCGCCCCGTCCCGGCCATCGTCTTGATCTCAACAAAATGCGGTTCTATGAAGACGGGTTCACGACAGAGGCGTGCACCCGGGTCCTCCTCGATGAATTCACGGACCTCCTCCTGGACGCTCTCGTGCATCACCCCCGGCAGTTTCTGCAGGTGGGTCCGGTCCGACCGGCAGACCGGACATTGCCAGTCGTCATCCAGCTCGTCGGGGGTCGTCCCGGCGGGAATATTTCCTTCGGCAGAACCAAGGTCCGAATCGTACTCGAATGAATTGCAGACATTACACCTGTACATCCCCATAACGCTCTCCTCCGGCACCCGGTGCCGGATATGCTGATGCCCGGATATTTCTGCCGATCACAGTTAAACCTTCGTGCCTGGCGGCGCATGCCGTATGTGAAAGGACGGGATGACCCCGCCTGATGCTTCAAAAAAATTATTTGGGGGGCTTTTTCAGGATATCACGGACAAGTTTAACGGCACAGAGGTCACCGCACATCGAGCAGGTATCGACCTCGCCGTCCCGTTCGTGAATCCTGCGGGCGTGCTCCGGGAAGAGGGCCTGGACAAACTGCTCGTCCCAGTCGAGACGGCGGCGGGCGTCGGCCATCTGCCGTTCCCCCTCGCCAAACCATGCCTCCCCGCGGCGGGTGGTGTCCCCGACATGCGCGGCAAGCTTTGCCACCCGCGTCCCCTCGATGATATCGTCGATGTCGGGGAGGGCGAGGTGTTCTGCAGGAGAGACCATGCAGAGGAAATCCGCCCCTGCCATCGCGGCGATCGCCCCCCCGATCGCCCCGGAGACGTGGTCATACCCCGGTACGATGTCCGTCACGAGCGGGCCGAGGAGGTAGAGCGGTGCATAGTCGCTGAGTTCTTTTATCATCTTCACGTTGTACGTGATCTGGTCGACCGGAATGTGCCCCGGCCCCTCGATCATGCGCTGGACACCTTCTTCCTGGCAACGGGCCGCGAGGCGGCCGAGGTTCAGGTACTCCACCGTCTTTGCCTTGCGTGTTGCGTCGACGACCGCCCCGGGACGCATGCCGTCGCCGAGCGAGACACATACATCTTCTTCCACCAGGATCTCAAGGAGATAATCAAACTCCGCGTAGAGCGGGTTCTCCTCCCCCGTCGCTGCCATATTAACGGTATGAAACGCCCCCCCGCGCGAGACGACGCCCATGACGCGGGGATCCTCCCGCAGGGAGGACAGGGTGTCAAGGTTGACCCCGCAGTGGAGCGTCAGGAAGTCGACGCCCTGCCGGCAGTGATCGCGTATGGTCGTAAAGAGAAGGTCGGCGTCAACGTCCACCGCACTTCCCGCCCGGCGGACAGCATCGTAGATGGGGACGGTCCCCACCGGCACATCGAATGCCAGAATACGCTCACGCATCGCCGCCAGATCCCCTCCCGTCGAGAGGTCCATGAGGGCATCGGCGCCGTTCTCCACCGCCGCCCGGGCCTTGGCCACCTCCATCTCGGGATCACAGCGGATACCGGAGGTGCCGACATTGACGTTCACCTTGACCCGGCATCCCTCACCAATGGCGCAGAGGCGGTGTTCACGCCGTGGATTTGTCGGGACGACGATCCGACCCCGCGCAATCTGTTTGGCCATTTTTCGGGAATCCATGCCCGCGGCATGCGCCAGTTTCTCGATCTCCGGCGGCACCGTGTTCAGGCACTCCCGTATCAGGGTCTGCATAACTGACATTTGGTGGTACAACCTTATTATCCTGCATGCAGGTCAGATGGATTCCGGGGGACGGTTACTATGCAAATGCCTATCTCCGGGGAAATGTGCTCGTCGACGCAGGGGTGACACCGATGCAGGTGGCAAACTACCGTGATCAGATCGAGTGGATTGTGCTGACCCACTGCCACTTTGATCACATTGCGCATGCTCATGAGATCGCCCACATGTGCGATGCACAGCTCTGCATGCACGAAGACGATGCCGAAGGGCTCGGCGCCGATGAACGGACACTTGCAATGATCTTCGGCGAGCGTGCTCCGCCGCTGAAGATTGCCCGGACTCTGCGGGACGGGGACGAGGTCGAAGGGCTCAGGGTGATCCATACGCCCGGCCATACGCCCGGAGGGATCTGTCTCTGGGACGCCGATGAGCGCAACCTCTTCTCCGGGGACACGGTCTTTTCCGACGGCGGAGTGGGCAGAACAGATTTTCCCGGCGGGAGTCTCGCCGACCTGAAGGCGTCTCTCGAGCGGCTCTCCGCCCTGGATGTGAAGGGACTCTATCCCGGCCACGGCCCTGCGGTGGAATCGGACGGGGCGTTGCACATAAAAGCGGCCCTCAGGATGCTGGCGTTCTGCTGAGAACGAACCATGGCACCGCCCGGCATCTACTGCCTGATACTCGCAAACCCGGCATGCACGGTCCGGGTGGGACAGTTGGGGGAATGCCGGTTTCCCGCCGGGCGGCACTGCTATATCGGGTCCGCCCTCGGGCCCGGGGGCCTTGCCCGCGTCTGCCGGCACCTGCGCCTCGCAAGGGAACAGGACCGTCCGCCCCGGTGGCATATCGACTACCTGCTCACCGACCCCCGCTTCATCCCGGAGGCGGTGGTGTGGGCGGTAACGGCGGACCGGCTCGAATGCGCCGTCGCCCGTTCACTGGGGGAGCCAGGTATCAAAGGATTCGGGTGCAGTGACTGCCGGTGTCCGACCCATCTCTTCTCCCGTGAGGAACATCCGGTTGCAGAGGTCTGCCGGGCCTTCAGGTCCGCCGGATGCGCACCGTTGTTCCGGGGAGCATCGGATATGGTGCAGGATTTTTTTTGGTACAGGCAAAAGACTGATATAGTCAGCCTTACGATTTTGCACCTATGAAAGTCCTCGGTATATCCGGGAGTATGCGCAGGAAGGGAAATACCGCCATTCTTGTTCAGAAGGTGTTGGAAGAGGTCGTAAAAAAGAACGACGCCATCGACACCGAGTACATCTCCCTCGCCGATTATGAAATAGGGCCCTGTATCGCCTGCATGAAATGCAAAGAGGAGAAGAAGTGCCTGCTCACCAACGATGAGTGGGAAGCGGCCGCCTCAAAAATGCTCGATTGCGACGTCCTCCTCATCGGGACGCCGGTCTATTACTATGACGTCTGCGGCCAGATGAAGAACTTCATCGACCGCACCTACAGCATGTACCATGACCGGAAACTGACCGGCAAATATGTGGTAACCATCGCAATCCAGGCGGAGAAGGGTGCCGACCGGGCGCTCGAGACCCTGGAAGGATTTGCAAATACGCACGAATTCTCGTTCATCGGAGAGATAGAGGGGCATGCCACCGATGAAGGTGATATCCTCAGGGACGAAAAGGCACTCAAAACGGTCGGGAAGATCGCTGCGAAGATTGCAGACCTCGGGTAACCCCGGATTGTCGGGTGCAGGCTACCCGAATGCCTGACGTCCCCCCTGTTGTACCGTTGGGGGAAGCGTCAACCTAATGGTGGAGGCACGACGAGGTACTGGTACTGGAGTTTATGGCCCGTACCACCATATTTACCATTCTTCCCGGCCAGGGACTGCCCGTCTGCACGGGACGGTTTTGCAAGGCCGCCGCAAGGGATCCCTTCCACAGCGTACTCATCCTGCCGACCAAACGACTTGCAGGTGAGATCCGGGACCAGATGAGAGAGAGAGGCCTGCCCTTTCTTCCGGACCTCGTAGGAACCCCGGAAGAGGTGGCCCGGGCTGTTCTGCACCGCTACCGGCCAGCCATCCGGGTGATGGAGAGGGACGAGGCCCGCTCCGTCTTTCTTGCGGTCCTGAAGGAACGGCCTGCGGGATCGCCGCTCATCACGCCTGACCGCCAGCCCGGCATCAGGCAGGCGGACGACCTGGGCATCCTGAGAAAGGTTATCGAAGCCCGGATGATTGACTATCCCGCGTGCCTCGCCGAACTGCAGGGGCAGCGGAGCACCGAAGTGGGGGCGGTGCTTGACGCCTACCGGACCCTGCTGGAGCACCGGCGCCTCGTCGACAGTGATTCAGTACTCGCGTGCGCTGCAGGTGCCGTCCGGGAGGCGGCGCAGCGGTGGCAGGTCTTTGTCTACGGGCTCTACGAACCCCCCGCCTCGTTACGGGGGTTTCTGGGCGCATTTCGTGCAGGAGAGGGGGAATTTTCCGCATTCGTCCCGTATGCGCAGAATCCGGCAGTCTTCGCCGACCGATGGGAATGGATGGATGCGGATGAATACCATACCATCGCAGGGGAGGGCTCGGGATGGCTGCCCATCTTTGGCGGGGAGGAGGCGTCCGGCGCCTGTCCGGTCAGGACGATGCGGCCCGCCACGCGTGAGGCCGAGGTCCGCGCCATCGCAGCAGAGGTCTCCCGCCTCCTGGAAGAGGGCACCCCCCCCGGCGGGATCACGGTGGCTTTCCCCGATATACGGGCTGCCGCCCCGCTGCTGGAGGAGGCCTTTGCCGATGCCGCCATCCCCTATGCAACGGCCACCCGCCCTTCCCTTGCGACCATTCCTCTCGTGCAGGTGGTCCTGCTCGCGGCAGGCATCCCTGCGGGAAGGTACCGTCGTGAGGATGTTGCAGCGCTCTTCTCCTCTCCGTACTTCCGTTTCAACGCCGGCAACCGGCCGCTGACCGGCGGTGACGTGGAACGGCTGGCGCGGGAGGCAGGCATCAGCGAAGGTCTGCGTTCATGGGAACGGGGCCTCGAACGGCTCTGCGCACGGTATGCCGCAGAGGCCGGAGACGGCGGCGAGGCGGCAGCAGCCCGGGCCGCCACCGGCCGGGTACAGGCGGCGGCCATCATGGATGTCCTTCGCCGCCTCAAAACACTGGAAGGCGTAAGGCCGGCATCCGGGCATGTCCGCGCCCTCGGAGAGTTGCTCGCAGCGTGGGATGCACCTTTCATTCCCCCGGCACCGGACGATGCCGTCGGTGCGGCCGAGGAAGAGGCATGGTCCCTCCTGAACGGGACACTCCGGCGTCTGGGGAGCAGTCCCACATCGGACCAGCGGATCTCACAGGGAGAGTTTCTCGGGCTCTGGACCACGATGGTCCGCGAGACCCGCCTCTCCCCGGTTACGGACAACGGGAGGGTGCAGGTGACGGGTATCCGTGAACTGGCCCATATGCGGGTGCCGCATCTCTTCCTTGCGGACCTCACCGATGGGCGTATGCCCGACATCCCTCCCCTTCTGCCGTACACCACCGAGCGCGAGGAGGGGAGGATGGGGACCCAGAGCCGCCGGGAGAAGCTCAGGGAAGAGCGCTACTATTTCCTGGCAGCACTCTCGGCAGCAGAGAAGGAGATCTGTCTCAGTGCGGCCCTCGCCGAAGGCACCACCCCGCTCGTGGAGTCCCCGTTTCTGCGGATGGTGGAGGAGGCGACCGGTGCCGTGCCCTGCGATGCGGAGACGGAGACCATCTGGTCGGCCCGGTCACGGGCAGCGGGGGCAGGAAGAGCGATCGCAGGCGGGTATATGCCTGCGGCGGGATGGCTCCCGGAAGGGCTGGGCACGGAGGAAGTCCTCTCCCGCATCAGATCGGAGGCCGCCTGCCGCACCGGGGGATACACCACCGCCTGGGATGGGATACTGACAGGGGAGAAGGAGATCACCGCAGACCTCGCCGCCCGTTTCGGCCCGGAGCGTGCATGGTCCCCGACATCGCTGGATATGTATGTGGCATGCCCGTTCCGCTTCTACTGTGCATATGTACTCGGCCTTGCGGCCCTGCCGGAGGCAGAACGAACCATATCCGCGGCCGACCAGGGGGCGCTGGTGCACGAGATCCTCCGTGGGTTCTATGAGCGGTGGCGGGCAGCAGGCCATCCCGGCAGACCTGCCCGCGGCGATCACGCAGCCGCGTCTGCCGTCGTGCGGGACGTCGCCAGGCGAGAGACAGACCGGTACCACTGGGAAGGGCCGGTCTGGGAAGTGGTGAAGGAGCAGTTGCTGGGAACGGCAGACGGGGAGGGGCTCTTCGGGGAATTTCTTGCAGAGGAGGAGAAGGCCGCCGACAGTGCCCTTGACCCCTCCCTCTTCGAGGTTTCCTTCGGCATCGCAGGAAAGGTACCCTCTCTCTCGGGCGCTCCGGTCCCTCTGCCGGTGCCGGGCGGGGACGGGGTGCTGAGGGTACGGGGCACCATCGACCGCGTGGACGCAGGGGACGATGGGACCTGCATGGTCACCGACTACAAAACCGGCACTGCCCCCACCCAGAAGGATATCCGCGAGGGACGGGCGCTCCAGCTCCCCCTCTACCTCCGTGCCCTCGAGACCGTGACAGGCATGAACGGCGTCGCCTGCGGATACTATACCATCAGACAGGGAAAGACACAGAACAGCATCGTCGCCCACGACCCGGCGGCCGCTCCTCTGCTCGGCAGCATCCCGAAAAAAGCAATGCCCGCAGACGAGGACTTTACCAGGATGATCGACGGGGCGGTCACGGCGGCTGCCCGGGCGGTCGCCGGTATCCGGAGCGGACGGTTCCCTCCCTCCGACGGCATACGGAAATGCCCGTCCTACTGCGATTATTCGTCAATATGCCGGTTTTCAAGCCTCCGGACCCTCACCTGTGCTGATGCAGCCGGGGACGATGAGGACGCCGGGCGGTTCCCCGGTGGAGCTCAGGGAGGAGACGAGGCATGAGCGCACCGAAGGGACGCCAGAAGGAGGCGGTCGAGACCGGGGGGAGCCTCTGCGTTACGGCCGGAGCCGGGACAGGAAAGACCTTCGTCCTGGTGAACCGCTACCTCGGGATGATCGCCCCTGCAGGTGGTGGCGGTGGCGGCGGCGGAGTGGGAGGCATCCTCGCCCTCACCTACACGGAGAAGGCGGCCGCTGAGATGAAATCCCGCATACGAAGTGCCGTTGCAGAACAGGAGGGGCCGGAATGGGACCATGTGGCAGAAGACCTGCTCTTCGCCCATATCTCCACCATCCATTCGTTCTGTTCGGGTATCCTGCGTGAATTTGCCCTTGAAGCCGGGGTCGACCCGGGGTTCGTCCCTCTCGAGGAGTACGATCTCGAACGGATCCTCGGGCAGGCGGTCACCGACCTCTTCCATACCGACCCGCCGCAGGGCGTGAGAGAACCGCTCATGTCCCTGCTGCGGACGATGGGGGACTGGCACCTCGAGAAGGCACTCCGGGAACTCTATGCCAGGCGCCACCTTGCCGAACCGTTCTTCGAACGCCTTGCCCGAAACCGGGACGGTGTCGTCAGGGACTGGGCGGCTGAGCTTGCAACCGAACAGGAACGCATCCGGGACGCGGCCTGTGCCGCCGGTGCCGCCGCGGCGGCGGAGGTGCTGCGCGAGCTTGCCGTCCGCTATGCGGGTGAGGCCGACAACGGGACGCGGTACCTGAAGAACGCCGCTCCCTTCCTTGAGGGGATCCGGGGAGATGCCTCCCCGGAGGCGTTCTGTCGGGCCCTCGCGGGGCTCGCCGGGGCAGGCGGCACGGCAAAGATGGGATCAAAGAAGGTCTTCGGGGACGAGAAGCCACGCCTTACGGCCGCCTTCGCCACCCTGAATGCGGCGGTGCGGGCGTGCCCGCCGGAGCTCTGTACGGCAGCCATCGGCCCGGACGAACCGGCAACGGAGGCGACCTGCAGAGCCCTTGCGGACCTTGCCACGGTGTACGGCCGGTTTGCCGCCCTGATCGGGAGCGCCAAACGGGCGAGAAGCGCCATCGACTTTGCCGATATGATCGTGCTAACGGCGCGGCTTTTGGAAGAGCGCCCCGAGATTGCCCGCGATCACCTCAGGGGCCGGTACCGCTTCATCTTGGTCGACGAGTACCAGGATACCGATCCCCTCCAGGCCGCGATCATACGGACGATCCTCGGGGAGGAGGGCACCGCCGGGTCGCTCTTCGTCGTCGGCGACCCGAAACAGTCGATCTACCTCTTTAGGAACGCCGATGTGACCCAGTTCAAACGGACGATGGAGGAGATCGGAGCAGCGGGAGGCACGACCGTTCCCCTCGATATCAACTTCCGCAGCACCCCTGCGGTGATCGGTCTGGTCAATACCCTCTTCTCCCGTCTCTTTGCCTCCGACCGGCTGCCGTGGGAGTTCGCCTACGACCCGATCGCCGTCTCGGAGGGCCGGGCCTGCCACCACGGCACCGTGGATCTCCTCCTCGCCCCGGCGGGGAAGGGTCCTGCAGGCATCCGGGAAGAGGCGGCAATGATCGCCCGCCACCTCCAGGAGATGGTCACCCGGCAGACAAAGCTGGTCTACCGGAAGAGACGGGACCTGGAGGGCTATGACCCTGCAACGGGGGGCGGCGATGATCGGGTCCCCGTCCCTGTACGGTGGCGGGACTGTGCAGTCCTCATTGAGTCCCGTACAAACCTTGAGTACCTCGAGGACGCCTTCGGGCGGTACGCCGTCCCCTTCCACGTCCACCGGGGAACAGGGTTCTACCGCCGCCAGGAGGTCCGCGACATCACCTCGCTCTTCACCTTCCTCGCCCGGCCGGACGACGACATGGCACTCTACGGCGTCCTCCGCTCGCCGTGGTTCGGCTTCTCCGATGCCGCCCTCTACCGGGCAACCGGAGGTGACGGCCGCCACCTTTTGGGCCGCATACGCAGGGCAGACGATGGGGACGCCGCCCGCGCCGCCGCCCTCCTGGACCGGTGGCTCACCTATGCCCGCAGGGAACCACTGGACCGCCTCGTCTCCCGTATCATGGAAGAGTCGGGCATTTTTGCCGTCTATGCGGCACTGGAAGGCGGGGACCAGATGGCGGCCAACCTTGGGAAGGTCGCCGCCATGATACGCGAACGCGGCCAGTCCGGCATCTACACGCTCGACGAGTGTGCCGCCGACTTTACCGTTGCGACGGCATCCGGCAGGGACGAGGAGGAGGCTCCGGTCGAGGGGTCGGTGCGGGATGCGGTCACCGTCATGACGGTGCACGGCTCCAAGGGACTGCAGTTTCCCGTCGTCATCCTGCCATGGATGGCCCGGTCACGGGCCGCACCCCACCCGGGCCTCCTGATCGATGAGGAATGCGGTGTAGGGATGAAGGTGCCGGACCAGGGCGGCGTGCCTGCAGACACCCCGGTCCGGCGGCTGATTGAACACCGGCTCAGTCAGAAGGAGCAGGCGGAGAGGAAGCGGCTCTTCTATGTAGCGGTGACGAGAGCCGAGGACCACCTTGTCATGAGCGGGATGCGCCCGGCACCCGACACCATCCCCGCTACCCCTGAGGCGGGTTCATCGCGGCTGGACTGGCTGCTCGGCGCCCTCGGTGCCGGTGAAGACGCGGTTGCCGGCGGGGAGATCCCCTACCCGGACGCCGGCGGCCACCCCTGTACCATGCGGGTGATCACCGATCCGGCGGGCATCACCGCCCACGAGCGGGTGACCAGACAACACCCCCCTGAAGCAGAAGCCCTCGAAGCAGCCCGGGTAATTCCCTATAGCCGCCCCCCGTGGAGCACCGCCACTCCCACGGGTCCCCGGCGGGCGATCACCGTAAGCCTGCTCGAAGAGGAGGCAGCGGGGAAGAGGCCTCACCAAGGGCTCGTTCCCGCCCCGGCGGATGCCGACGGGCCGGCACTGGCAGGCATCATTCTCCATGAGGTCATGGCGGGCGTTCCTGCCGAAACAGCCCTTGCCCGGGCAGGCAGGGAAGGGGATGCGGAACGTGCAGGCCTGCTGGAGGAGACGCGGGAGGCGTTTTTTGCCCTTCCCCTCATCCGGGATGCGGCAGCACAGTGGTGCGAGGTGCCGTTCTCGGTGATGATCGCGGGGAGGCACTGCACCGGACGCATCGACCGGATCGTCCGGACCGCCGACGGGCGGTGGGCGGTGATCGACTACAAGTCCGGGAGCCGGGACGCCAAAGCAGAAGAGGCATACGCCTGCCAGATGGCGATGTACCACGAAGCGCTAAGGCAACTCACCGGTGCGGAACCGGAGTGCTACCTGTGGTTTGCCGGCGATCACCGACTGGTGCGGGTTATGCCGGACAAAGAGAGATTATATTTCGCTATAGCCCGCCATTCAGGGGCATAAGCCCTATACTACCCTTTTTTGCAGGGCATATGATATATCGCCCATCTGAAATCCACCGGGAGATGCCAAAGGTTGCAGAACGTTCCCGCACCGTAATCCGTCCCCTTTTTTTTGCCGGTTCGCTTCAACCGTTCCTCCCCCTGTCCCGTCTCGTCGTTCAGTGATATCTGTGCATGAGACGCAGAACAGGAATGCCTCCGTTTCCGCCGGCAGGAGCGGCACTCTATGGGCCCGCCTGTATGCAACCGGTACCATTTCCCACATTTATTACCGGTGAACACCAATCTCCTGTCAATACGAGTCGGGCAGATGAGACGAAAAGAAGGAAACAGCGAACGGTTCGAGTGCAGCGCCATCTCCATTGCCGGTGTGCGGCCGGTCAATGAGGATGCATGGTGCGCCGCCGCGGTGGATGAGGGACTTTTCTGTGCCGTCGCCGACGGGATAGGAGGTCACGCGGCAGGGGACGTGGCATCCTCGCTTGCGATCCGCATCCTCGGCGAGACGATCCGGAAGACGGAGATCCCCGGAGGCGATCACGAAACTGCGGCACATGCACTCAGGAAAGGCCATTCCCTCGCTCACGAGGCCGTTGTCGAACAGGCCACCGGTACGCAGGCAGGCATGGGAACGACCCTCGTCTCCGCCTATTTTTGGGGCGAAAAGGTCACCCTCTGCAATACCGGCGATTCCCGGTGCACCCTCATACGGAGCGGAACCGTCGTGCCGCTCACCAGGGACCATTCATTCGTTCAGGGACTTGTGGACCGGGGGGTGCTTACGCAGGAAGAGGCGGCCCGCCATCCGATGGCAAACATCATCACCCACTCGCTGGGGGCGGACTTCATCGCCGACTGCGCCGCCCACCCCCTCGGTGACGGCGATACCCTGGTGCTCTCCTCCGACGGCCTGCACGACTACGTGTCCCGGCAGACGATGGTGAAGGCGGGGGAGGCGGCGAGCGCACAGGAGGCCGCACGCATTCTTTTGGAGGATGCCGCACGCACCTCGACCGACAATATCACTCTCATCGTCGTCAGGGTGCATGCCGGCGCAGGATGGAATGAAGGGGGTGAGGAGGATGGCGGACGAGAAGGACTACGGCAACGCTGAGACCGTGGTGATGACCGAAGACCCGGAGTATTATGAAGACCTCTCCGACTACCTCAACGTGCTCTCCAACCCCGTCCGCCTGCGTATCCTCAAGATCATCGAGCACACCCCCCGGGAGGCCCGCGAGATCGCCGCCGGGATCGGCACCTCCTATGTAAACACGAAGAAGCACCTGGAAAAGATGCTCAACGCGGGCATCATCACCAAAGAAGCGGGATTCGGACGGGCCACCTCCCGCGGGTCTCTCCCCGTCTGGAAATACACCACCCGCCCCGGCGGCATCGAGGAGATCATCCGCAACCTCGGGTTCTTCTCGAACCTGGACATCCGTATCGACGGGAGTGAACTTGCCGGGCAGGTGGAGGAGGCCCGCCGGATGGTGTCCCGCGAATACGCCGGGGAGACCCCGGTCCTCTTCGTCCTGGGGGGTTCGGCGGACGGACAGACCTTCCCCCTCTCGGGGGAAGTGACCCGTATCGGGCGGGAGGAGAAACGCCTCGGACCGCTCATGACGGAGGACCGGGCATCGGTCATCCAGTACGCCGCCCCGGGAACCCTCACCGGCGATGCCGCCATCGTCGTCTCACGTGACTTCGACCTCGTCACCCGGATATCCCGCCCCCACGCCGTCATCGCACGCCGGGACAGTGGATGGTATCTCACCGACCGGGGAAGCACCGGCGGTACCTACCTGAATGACAACCCGTGCGATGCGAACCGGGAGGTGCGGCTGATGGCCGGCGATATCATCGACCTCGCCCGCGGCCCCCGCGGTGTCCGGTTCCTTTTCACCGTTGCCGAGGAACAGGATGCGGCAGATGAATAGAGTGAACAGATGCCCATGAACAACCGAAGAACCGATGGTCCGTACAGGGGGAACCGGGAAGAGGGACGGGCTCGCCCCGTATGGCTGCTCGTTGCCGTCCTCCTGCTCATCGGAGGAGCATTCTGCACCACCGGGGCCGCCGCATCCCTGTCTGTCGGTGAGGACGGTTATACCACCATCGCAGAAGCGCTTGATGCTGCCGTGCCGGGGGACACGATCACGGTTGCAAGCGGCACCTATTTCGAATCCCTCACCGTCAGCGTTCCGGTGACGATCACGGGTACTGATACCGGGGAAGGGCTCCCCGTGATCGTGGCAACAAAGGGTGAAGCCGCACTCATACTGGAGGGCGGGGAAACCACCGTGGAAGGGCTGATCATCACCGGAACCGTTCCCTGCGGCGTCTTCGTGCATTCGGACAGAACCATCATCACCGGCACCACGATTGCAACCACCGTTCCCGGCACCAGCGTCGGCATCTGCATCTATGACGCGGACCGGACTTTGGTGATGGGAAACCGCATCGAAGGGCAGCGGATCGGCATCCAGATCAGCGAGTCGGACGGGACGGAGGTATATTACAACGAATTAGCCGCTATTACGGGCGCGGTCTCCACATCTCCGGAAACGACCTGGACATCGCCGGTGATCACCTACCAGTATGACGGCACTACGTTCGAAGGGCAGGTGGGCAACAGCTGGAGCGGGTATGCGGGGACCGATCCCGACGGAAACGGAATAGGCGATGAAGCGTATGTCGTCCCGTCGTTCTCCGGGGCGCAGTTCGGGCCGGGGGGGACCGAAGGTGGAACATACCCCTTCGACCGGCGGCCCCTCGACCTGATGGGGGAGCTCACCGGCGCCGTTACGATCGAGGATCCCGCCCCTCTCATCGCAGGTATTGACGCATACACCGTCACTTCTGCTCCTCAGATCCCCGGAGAGGAACAGGGGCCGGGACAGCGGCCCCGGGTCGATGGAACGAACAGCCCCTTCACCTTCCCGGGGGAACCCCGGAACCTGCTCTGGCCCGCCGTCGCCTTTCTTGCCTCCCTCGGGATTGCCGGGGCCCTCACGGTTGCCGACCGGCGTACCCGACACCGCAGCGTCCTTAACCGCAGAGGCTCCGCCGTACTCATCCTGACGGCGGGGTACACCATCCTTGCCGTCCTCTGCAGTTCCGCGATCTTTGTAACGGGGTTCCAGGCCCTCATGGTGCTGGGAGTGATGCCCGGCATAAACCCCCTCGTCGCCGGACTGGCATTTATCTCGATGGTGGCGGTCTTCCTTGCGGTGTCCATAGCGACGGAGCGGACGCCCCGGTATCTCCTCCATGCGTATCTCATCGCCGCCGGCATCGTGGCGGCGGCCTCGGCGTCACTGCTCCTCACCGGCAGGGCCGGGACCGGACCGGGAGTCCCTCTGAGCCTGGGGCTTGCCGTTGACGCCATCGCTCTCGGTCTCTACCACCGCTCCCGCATCGTCACCCCCGGTGTTTCGGGTGACACGGACGAACGGACCCGTATCGCCCACGAGGGCGATCCGTTCGACGAGACGCGGATCATGGACACGCAGCTGCGTGACGTGTACTTCCCTGCCACCCTTGCGGACCGGTACCGTGACGTGACATTCATCGGCAAGGGAGGAATCGCACGGGTTTTCCGGGCGGTCAGGCGGTCCGACGGGGCGGTCGTCGCCGTCAAGGTCCCCATCAGCTTCGACGAGACGACCGGACGCATCTTCCTGAAAGAGATGAAACTCTGGGAAGGTCTCGTCCACCCGAATATTGTCCGCCTCTGCTCGGTCAATATCCTCCCCGTGCCTTTTGTCGAGATGGAATATGTAGCGCGATCTCTTGCAGGCGTCACCCTCCCGCTTCCTCCGGAAGAGGCTGCGGCAATTGTAACCGATATCGTCCGCGGCCTTGCATATGCCCACGGGCACGGCATCATCCACCGTGACATCAAGCCACAGAACATCCTCCTTGCCGAGGACGGGTCGGCCAGGATCACCGACTGGGGACTGGGAACCGTGATGGGCGACGGGCACGAGTCCTCCATCGTGGGCTTCTCGGTCCAGTACGCGGCACCGGAGCAGATCGCCCCGCGTCGCTTCGGGGACGCCGACACCCGGACGGACATCTACCAGACGGGAGTCGTCTTCTACGAACTCCTCACCGGCCGCCGGCCCTTTGCGGACGGGGGACTGGGCGAGATGACGGACGCGATCCTCGTCGAGACGCCGCCGCCGCCCTCCTCCTTCGTATCTGCCGCGGCCCCCTGGGACGACATTGTGATGCGCTGCCTTGCAAAGGAGAAGGAGGGGCGTTTCCCCTCCGCTGCAGCGCTCGAAGAGGCACTGGCGGGCATAGCCGGGCACCGGTGAAACCTCCCGGTTGCATGATACCACCCCCCCTATTTTCTGCATATATACCCGTTTAAGCGAGATGGTCTCCTGCACCTTTACAGAGGCAGAGATATGAACCATCGAATATGTATTGCACTCCTGGTCCTTGCAGCGCTCTGCGGCATCGCGGCCGCGGCGACCGACGGCGACTCGGACGCTGCATCCCAGATTGCGGTGACGGGGATCACCAAGTCACCGGCAACGCTGATGCCCGGCGACCAGGGATTTATCACCATTACGATCACGAACACGGGGGACGAGAGCGTCTCCATCGATCGGGCGAAGCTCTACACGAACGATCTTGCCGTCGTCAATGACAACGCCTACGACACTGTCGGCGACATCGGTGCGGGCAACTCCATGGAGTTCACCTTCACCGTGAAGGCAAAGGCGGCCGAGGGGATCTTCTACCCGTCCTTCTACCTTGACTACACCTCGGCGGGGTCCATGCGCTCAATCGTCCCGGTGATCGTGGATGACACCGGCCCGCAGGTCTCCCTTCTCGGGGTTCCCAAGACCTTCAGCGAGGGTAAGACCGAGGATATCACCGTCCTCGTGGGCAACCCCCGCGACGGTGAACTGAGCGCGATCACCATCACGCCGGTGACGGACAGCGTCAAGAGCGACCGGACCAGCTACTTTGTCGGCAACCTCGGACAGGACGAATCCGCAGAGGTCGCATTCGCCATTACCCCGGAAGAGGAAGGGACGCTCGCCTTCGTGGTGAGCTACAGAAACGGCGTCAACGAGCACAGCACCACCGTCTCGATTCCCATGACCTTCGGGACGGACAAGACGAGCGCCGACCTCGTGGTCAACGAGGTGGCGGTGAGCTCATCCGGCGGGACCGCCACGGTCTCCGGTGATGTGACGAACGCCGGCCTCGAGGAGGCCTACTCCGTGATGGTCACGGTGGGAAGTCCTGCTGTCGCGACGAACCCGAACCCCGTCGCCGTGATCGGCGCCCTCGAGCCCGACGACTTTTCCGGGTTTGAAGTGACCTACACGATGCAGGGCGCAGGATCGGTGCCGGTGCTGGTCACCTACAAGGACGAGGACGGCAACATCTACGAGGAGACGTTCTACGTGAGCGGCGGGAACGCCGCGGGCAGCACAGGGACGACCGGTGACGGCGGTGCCGCCGCTGCGCAGATGCCCGCAGGAGGGCCCGGCGGCAACCGAAACCCGCTCGGGTCCATGGGAAGCGGGTTTGCAAAGATCCCGGTCATCCCCATCATCCTCGGGATAGTTATCATCGCGGGCAGCCTCGTCGCATGGAGAACGGGCTACCTCGCACGGGCACGTGACGCCGTCCGGGCCCGTCTGCACAAAGAGAAGTGAGGGGAACAGTAATGTCCTCCACACCGGTTATTGCGCTCGAGGATGTGCGCAAGATATACCCCCTTCTTTCAGGAGATGTCCATGCCCTCGACGGGGTCTCCCTTACCATCGAAAAGGGGGAGTTCGTCGCCATCATGGGCCCGTCCGGTTCCGGCAAGTCGACCCTCATGAACCAGATCGGCTGCCTGGACGTCCCGACCGAAGGTACGGTCCGCATTGAAGGACAGGATATCGGGACGCTGAGTGACCATGACCTGACCGCTCTGCGCAGGGACTCAATAGGCTACATCTTCCAGAAATTCAACCTCATTCCCTTGCTGACGGCCTACGAGAACGTCGAGTACCCGCTGGTTCTCAGGCACCGGAAGTACGATGACTCCGGGCGGGTGCAGGCGCTTCTTGATTCGGTGGGTATCGACTCCGCCCTTGCCGCCCACCGGCCGTCGGAACTCTCCGGCGGCCAGCAGCAGCGGGTGGCCGTCGCCCGGGCGCTCGTGAACGAACCGGCGATCCTCCTCTGCGACGAGCCGACGGGGAACCTCGACTCGAAGACGAGCAGGCAGATCATGGAGATGCTCGCAGACCTCAACCGGCAGGGGAGAACCGTGATCATGGTCACCCACGATGCGGCGACCGCGGAGTACGCTAACCGCACCATCCAGATACAGGACGGGAGGATTGCATGAAAAAACCGGACATCATCTTCCAGCTCTCTATGCGGAGCGTGCGCCTGAACCTGCTCAGATCCGTCCTTGCGGCGCTTGGCATCGTGATCGGCGTCGTCGCCATCGCATCCATCGGGATGATCTCTGCGAATATGACCCTCTCGGTCACCGAGGAGCTCTCGGCAACGGCAAACGTGCTTGTCGTCAGCCCCGACGCCGGCGGCGGAGGCGGAGGATTCGGTATGCCGGGTGGTGGCAGTGGAGGAAGCAGTGACGACGAGGACGACTACATATCGGACGACCAGTTCGATGACATTCGAAAGGCTGCGGGCTCATCGTATGTCTACTACCTCTACTCGGAGAGCGATTCCATCGAGACAGGGGACAGCAAAGGCCGCGCCACCATCTACGCGATGGACGATGACGCGATGACGGAGATTCTCACCCTCACCGAAGGGAGCTACCCCTCGACGACGTCGCAGGTCGTCATAGGGCCCGACCTTGTCGAACGCTACGGCATAGTGGTCGGGAGCAAGGTGACCATCGGCGACGAGGACGATGAGAACGGCCAGACGACCGTCCGGGTGACGGGCATCCTGGAGGAACGCGGCATGTCGATGGACATCAGTTCGGACAATGGGATCATCACAACGGAGAAGTTCTTCACCGGCCGGTACGGGGGCGAGGGCGAGTATGCCCAGGTGAACGTCGTCGTCGATGACATCGACGAGATCGACGCCATTGCGGAGAGCATCGATGAGACTCTCAATAAGAAGGACGACGAGGTCCGGGTGGAGGATTCCAGCCGGATGCTCGATACCATCTCCTCGACCCTCGGGACGATCACCAGCTTTGCCCTTGCAATAGCGGGCATCTCGCTCCTCGTGGCGGCGGTCTCCATCTTCAACGTGATGATGATGTCCGTCACCGAACGGGTGCGCGAGATCGGCATCCTCCGCAGTATCGGGACCCAAAAGGGGGAGATCCTTCGGATGTTTATCTACGAGGCGGCGATCATCGGCATTGTGGGCGCCGGCATCGGTGCGGTTCTCTCCCTGGTCATCGGGTATGTCGTCGTCTTCGGCATGGTCGGCACGACGGAGTACTTCTTCGCACTGGACAGTCTCGCAAATATCCCCGAAGGGATGATCGTGGGCGCTCTCATCTGCATCATCTCCGGGGTGTACCCCGCATGGCGGGCATCGAACCTCGACCCGATCGAGGCCCTCAGGGCCGAATAATCTCCCGGCGGTGCCATCGTGCAACTTCATGGTTGCATCGTGACATCCCCCCTATTTTACGCATTTATCCCCCGCCGGATGCACCTATAACCAGAGGTCCGGGGACAGCACACCGCTGACAGCCCGGACCCGACACAACAGGAGATGAGCAATGAAGACCAGCAGAAAATTTATGCTTGCACTGACGGGCCTTGCCGTGCTCTGTGTCTGCGCCGCCGTGGCAGCACCGCTTGCCATGGGTGACGGAGCAGGACGCGGAAGTATGGCAAAGGACGGCACCTGCCGGGAAGGAGCATGTGCCGACGAGAGGATGCAGTCCGCCCTTCAGCAGATGGCGGAGAACGGCATCGACACCACCGACCTCGAGACCGCTCTGGAAAACGGCGACAGGGAAGCAGTCCGGGCATTCATGCAGGAGAAGAGACCCGCGGATGCGCCGGAGGGCGCCCACATGATGAACGGGGAGCGTGCGCAGCAGATGATCCAGAGAATGCAGGAGAACGGCATCGACACCAGCGCCCTCGAGACCGCTCTGGAGAACGGCGACAGGGAAGCCGTCAGGGCATTCATGCAGGAGAACAGACCCGTGGATGCCCCTGAAGGCGCCCACATGATGAACGGGGAGCGTGCGCAGCGGATGGTGCAGAGTATGCAGAAGAACGGCATCGACACCACCGACCTCGAGGCCGCTCTGGAGAACGGCGACGTGGAGGCTGTCCGCACATTCATGCAGGAGAACGGGCCCGACGATGCCGGCACAGGATTCCGGCACGGCGGCCCTGCAACCGAGTAAGAACACCAGCACCATATCGTGAACATCAGATACCAAAAAGAAGACCATTCGCCAGTACTGGGGACGGTGTTCATCCACACCTCTTTTTTTGACCTCATTTCCGGAAACTGACTTTTGAGACCTATCACCGGGCGCCTGTCGCCCTTCACCTCGCACCATAGTGACCGGTGGCAGGGACAAACGGGAACCGTCCGGCACCACCATACAACCGGGCGGTTGCATGGTGGTATGCCCTCCATTTTATGCATTTATCCCCCTTCGTGCCGACGTAGTGATCAGAGGCCCGGGAGAGCGGCTCCCTCCGCTTGAACGGGTTTCGACAGAAAAAGAAGCACAGTCACCCTGCGAGAGGCCCGGCAGGACGGGCCTTCCCGGGCACCGGCCGGATACCGGCTTCGAGGGGTTCCGGCAGAAAAGAAAAAACCACCCAACGGACATCACCTCTCCGCTCATACTATCCGAAATGATCAGACTCCCCCATCCGGAGGGCGCCCCCCTGCGCTCCTCTCCGGCGGACGGCCCGGGATCACACCAACCTCACGGAGAACCAGTGTTCCCCGTCGACCACACCTCCGGGGAGAGGAGGAGCGGGCTACACCACCGGGATACAACCGGCCCCTCCTCTTCACTTTCTGTTCCTTTTTACACATTCCTCCACCCGGGCCCTTTTTTCCTCCTTCTCATGGGGTGGAGACGGCATCACCGTGGATTTTCCTGAACGCGAGGCCTTCTTTCTGTTAGCGCTTCCCGAAGAGTGACAGAGGTCTTCCCAACCCCGCAAACCTTTTTTGGTCGCACGGACAGTATGCCTCAGGAGATGCTGTGTATATGGAAGACAACGGAGTCATCGAAGCAAACGATCGTACCTGGGAAGAGACGGTGGAGAAGAGCCCCATTCCGGTCATCGTCATGTTCTACACCCCGGCATGTCCGCACTGCCGGATAATGGAGCCGTATTTTGAGGAATTTGCCGGAGAATTTGCAGGGAAGGTTCGCTTTGCCCGCCTCAACCTTGCCGAGAGTATCTGGATAGGGGAGCGCTATGGGGTGATGTCAACGCCGACGTTCAAGTTCTTCTGCAGCGGAAAACCTGTACAGGCCCTTGTGGGCGCCATCTATCCGGCCATCCTTAAAAAACACATAGAAGAAGTCCTCATCCATGGCAGGGAGTGTAAGGAGAAATCGACCGAGGTCGATTATGAGATTACGGGATATGCGTGAGCCTCCCTGACCTGAGATGCAGGGAGGCGGGCCCACCCCCATGGGACACCGGAATATCATTTCATCTCATCCTTTCCCTTACAACGATTTTCCCGCGAACATCTCAGGCTACTGCCCCGCTGTTCTGAAAACCGTTCAAGGGAGAAAAGGTATGAAAAGAATCACATTTATCTAAAATCAGGGAAAAGAGAGAAGCATGCCGCTCTTTGAGACCATCGTCCTTGCAACCGACTTCTCCGAGACCTCGGTCCGGGCTCAGGACTATGTCCGCCGTCTGCACCAGGCAGGCTGCAAAAAGGTCGTTGCCCTCTTCGTCCTCGACACCATCGAGACGGGGGTCGTGATCAGCGAACCCACCGGCATCATCTACGACGAAGGGCGCTACGAGGGCGACCTGAACGCCCGGATCATCCGCCACGCCCGGGAGAAGATGCAGGAGCTGACGGCAAGGCTCGAGGAGGTCGGCCTTGAAGTGGAACCGGTCATCATCAGCGGGGTTCCGGCAAAGGAGATTGTAAAGATTGCCGACGCACGGGAAGCCTCCCTCATCGTGGTGGGTTCCCACGGCCGCTCGAACCTCGCAAGCGCCCTTTTGGGATCGGTCTCCGACAAGGTGATCAGGACGGCAAAGCAGCCGGTGCTGGTGGTCAGAAGAGATGAGTGAAAAATTCTTATCCCGGGTGGCCGGGGATTTATCGCATGGTGCCTACGGTCCGCTGGCAACGGCCACTATTGTTCTCTGCACTCTTCCCGACGCCAATAAAAAAATCGCTGTGTTATTTTACAATCATTACCGGGCATGCCGCATGATGCGTTACTTTCTGGCTGACACTTCCCAGAACAACCCCTTTTATTGCGCCAAGGCCGCGGCTGCCGATGATGATCAGGTCGGCTTTTTCTTTTTCGGCAATCTCGATAATTTCTGCTGCCGGGTCGCCTATTGCAACCTTTAATGTGTACGGCAGACCGTCCTTTTCGAAGATGTCCAGGGTATTTTTTATCTCGGACTTTGCGTCCTCCTCGAGAAGTGAGTGGACATCAAAATTTGCCTTTACCATTCTCGATTGGGAAGGAGGAGTATTTTTGATATGTACCAGGATGACGTGGGAGGATAATTCCCGGGCAAGACCTGCTGCCTCGTCGGCCGCCCGCCGTGCATTTTCAGATCCATCAGTTGCAAGCAGAATTTTTGTATACATGATATTAATACTCCGGTACCCTCCCCCGGAACATTCTATTGTCACCCGGCAGCCCATGCCGCCGTCAGGCAGGGAACTGGACATCCGTACAGGGAGGATTTCTATTGGCCGGCCGGCCACCGCGCCGGCCTTCCGGTGGATGGCGCCTACAGATCCGCGATAACATCTGATTTGCCGTGTATAAAGAAATAACGATCGGGCTGCTTACTGAATTCATCAGCCGTGGGGGTCAGTTACCGGGAGGGTTCCACCCCGTCCATCGATAATTGCCAGGCGGCAGGGTCGTTGATTACTGCCTATACCGGCGATTTGGGATTAACACACGTTATTTTAGGAGATATTACGGTGATTTCTGCAACCGGTTGTGCTTACCCGGATGTTTTCCCCTACGGAAATATTAAGTCTCACTACAGCCAAAAATATTGGCAGAAGGAAAATCCCCGAATCCGGGGGCATGCTTATAATACAAATCCGGATTTTAAGGGATGATTTGCCCGGACATGAAATGTATACATAGCCAAAATTAACCAATACCTCGAATATAATCAAAAAATAACGCCTATATCGGGCAAGTGGAGAACAATTTCTTGAACGCGCGAAAGATCAAAGATGAATGGCTCTCAAATATCCGGGGGGAGGTCCTTGCCGGCATCACCGTAGCACTGGCACTGATTCCTGAAGCGATTGCCTTCTCCATCATTGCCGGCTTGGACCCGATGGTCGGCCTCTACGCCTCCTTCTGTATCGCCGTCGTCATTGCCGTTGCCGGCGGACGGCCGGGCATGATTTCCGGCGCGACGGGCGCGATGGCACTGGTCATGGTGGTGCTTGTCCGTGACTTCGGGCTTGAGTATCTCCTTGCGGCAACCATCCTGACCGGTGTGCTCCAGTTCGGCCTCGGCCTTCTGAAGGTGGGCCGGTTCATATCGTTTATCCCGTATTCGGTAGTGCTCGGTTTTGTCAACTCCCTTGCAATTCTGATATTCCTCACCCAGCTGCCGTTTTTGATCGGCGCCCCCCTTCCGGTGTACGCGATGGTGGCAGCAACGATCGGCATCGTCTGGGTGCTCCCCCGCCTTACCCGGGCGGTCCCGGCACCCCTTGTGGCCATCGTTGCCATGACGGCGGTTGCGATAGCGGCGGGGCTTCAGATACAGACCGTCGGCGACCTGGGCGGCATCACCCGGGCCCTCCCGCTCTTTCACCTGCCGGCAGTGCCGTTCTCCCTTGAGACCCTGCTCATCATTCTTCCGTATTCGGTCACGCTGGTGATAGTGGGGCTTCTGGAATCCCTTCTTACGGCATCGATCGTGGACGAGATGACCGGGACACGGAGCAATAAGGACCGCGAAGTGAAGGGGCAGGGCATTGCAAACTGCGTTGCCGGCTGTTTCGGCGGGATGGCAGGATGTGCGATGATCGGCCAGTCGGTCATCAACGTGACCTCCGGGGGACGGGGGCGGCTCTCTTCGATGACGGCGGGGCTGTTTCTTATCTTTCTGATCATCGTGCTGGGCGACCTCGTGGAACAGATCCCCATGGCAGCCCTCGTCGGCGTGATGATCATAGTCGCCATCGGGACCTTCGAGTGGCAGTCGGTCCGGGACATCGCAAAGATTCCGAAGAGCGATGCGCTCGTGATGCTCGCAACGATTGCCGTCGTCGTCTATACCCATGACCTTGCGAGGGGTGTGCTCGTAGGAGTGGTGCTCGCCGCCCTTGCGATGGCATACAAGATGTCGGTGATATCGGTCTCCGCTGATATGCGGGACGACGGCGTCAAGGTATATACGGTCCACGGCCAGCTCTTCTTCGGCACCATGACCGCCTTCATCGACCTCTTCGACTATGCAGGCGACCCCGAAAAAATCGAGATCGACTTCCGGGCCTCGCACATCTGGGATCAGTCGGCCGTCGAGGCGATAGCACGGGTCATCGACAAATACCAGCAGGAAGACTCATCGGTCTATGTCACGGGACTGGACATCGAGAGCCAGAAGACGCTGGATAAGGGGTTTTCGTGAAATTGGGGAGGCTTGTTGCCTCTCATTTCTCCGATACTCATCTGTTTTTCCGTTAGTGAAGGATGCCCTCTATATATTGCAAAAAAAAATCGATGGGGTAAGGATGAACTCCTTCTCAATGCCCGCCCAATACAGGGATCTGTCAAACTGACAAGCGATCCCAGTGCATATCCTGCCCAGATTGTTGCATTAAACGATAGAGAACCAAAGAATTGAATTTATTTCATTCCTTTTTATCGAATCGGGCCCAGTACGGTTCATACCAATTGACTACCGCACTCTTTGCAGATTCGTAATTCCTATCCAGATAAATTGCGGCAACAAGTGCCTCTATTGTTTCAGAGAGCACATGCGGCTCTTCCTGATGTTTTTGCTCAAAAGAACCTTCGCCTACGCGGATATTTTGTTCCAGATGAAACCCCTCTCCAATCTGAGCGAGGAAAACTCCGTTTTCAAGTGTGCTTTTTACCTCTGTTATTTCTCCCTTTGTGCAATATCCCATGGTCATGAGATGATCACATAGTACTGTCTTTAGCACTGCATCCCCAAGGGTCCGCAAGCCATCCTGATCCTTGCATTCCGGATTTATGTGACGCATCTCGTTCGAATACGATTTGGTCGTGAGCGCCCTCTCAAGAAGAGCCGGATCCTTAAATTTGTATCCAATAGCCCTCTCTAATTCCGAAAAATCAGGTTCGGAGGTCATTCACCCCTCACTCCCCCTTCGCCGACACATACGCATCGTACATGCTGTACACCCAGACGATCAGGTAGAGCGGAATGCCTATCCAGATGATCGAGAGTGCGCCGAAGATGACGGCGAGGACGAAGAGGACGATGGCTTTCATCAGCTGCCCGGTATAGAACTGCCCGAGCCCGGGGATGAAAAAAGAGAGAATAACAGCGATGATCGGTGATGCCATAGTAATTTCTGGGACGTTACCCGCCATAAATTAGGTGATGAACCGTCGGGGCGGGAGTGGCCCCGCATATATTCACCACCCTTCCCTCATTTCCCTCTCCTCCCCTTACCACCACAACCACCACCACAACCACAACCCCTAATCCCCTCCGCCCCCAACTATTGTACCGGAAACCCTCATGCCCTCGCCCGCCGCCTACGAGACCCTGAAGACCTACTTCGGGTACGACTCCTTCTACCCCTACCAGAAGGAGGTGATCGACGCCCTTGCCGAGGGGAGCGACGTGCTTGCGGTCATCGCGACCGGGGCGGGGAAATCGCTCTGCTACCAGGTGCCGGCGATGCTCTCGGGGGGGCTGACCCTCGTCATCTCGCCCCTCATTGCGCTCATGAAGGACCAGGTCGACGGCCTGCGGGAGTGCGGCGTGCCTGCCGCCTGCATCAACTCGACGCAGGAGTGGGACGAGCGAAAGGCCGTCGAGCGGGCCGTCACGGACGGCAGCGTCCGCATCCTCTACGTCTCCCCCGAACGGGCGGTGCAGCAGGGCTTCGTCAGGTTCCTGCAGGGTGCGGGGGACGTAACCCTCATCGCCGTGGACGAGGCGCACTGCATCTCCCAGTGGGGCCATGAGTTTAGGCCGGAATACCGGCAGCTTGCGGCCCTCATACGGGAGTTTCCCACCGCACCCGTCGTCGCGCTCACCGCGACTGCAACCCCCGCGGTCAGAACAGACATCATGGCCCAGCTACGGCTCAGACAGCCGATCCAGGTGGTGGGAAGCTTCTACCGCCCGAACCTGCGCTACGAGGTGCGGCCCCGCGAGGACACATTCGGCCAGCTCCTCAACTACCTGAAGGGCCACCGCACCGAGTCGGGCATCATCTACACGATGTCGAGGAGCGGCGCCGAAGAACTCGCCGAACGGCTGCGGGGCTTCGGCATTCGGGCCTTTCCCTACCACGCGGGCCTCTCGAAGCTCCAGCGGGAGCGGACCCAGGAGAAGTTCATCCGCGACGACGCCGAGGTGGTGGTCGCAACGGTCGCCTTCGGGATGGGCATCGACAAGCCCGACGTCCGCTATGTCGTCCACGTCGATATGCCCCGCTCCCTTGAATACTACTACCAGGAGACCGGCCGGGCAGGCCGCGACGGGGACCCGGCCGACTGCATCCTCTTCTACAGCCCCGGCGACCGGGGGCGCTGCTCCTTTTTTATCGAGCAGGAGCCCTCCCAGGCGCTGAAACAGGCCGGCTACCGCAAACTCGACGGGATGGTGGAGTATGCCGAGGCGACGGAGTGCCGGGCGGCGGCGATCGTCCGGTACTTCGGCGAGACCCTCCCGGCGGGGGGCTGCGGCCAGTGCGACAACTGCAGAAATCCCCGGGAGCGTTTCGACGGCACGCCGATTGCGCGGACGGCGCTTGCCTGCGTCAATGCCCTCGACGTCCCCTACGGTGCGGGCCATATCATCGAGATCCTTCGCGGACAGAAGACCAAGAAGATCCGCGAGACCGGGGGTGCACACAACCCTGCCTACGGGAAGGGGAAGGCCCATTCCCGCGAGGAGTGGCGGGGCTACCTTCGCGACCTCATCCGGCAGGGCTACCTCGAGGTCGGGGGCGACCGCTACCCCGTCCTCACCGTCACCGCCGCCGGGCATGAAGTGCTCACCTCAGATGAAGCGGTGGTCTACCTCACCCGGCCGGCACGGGGCAGGCGTAAAAAGGCGGAGAAGATGCCCGCCCTCACCGGCGACGACGGCGACCTCTTTGAAGACCTGCGAACGCTCCGGAAGGAGATCGCCGACCGTGAGGGGGTTCCTCCCTACTGCATCTTTCATGACGCGACCCTGCGGGAGATCGCCTGCGCCCGCCCGCAGTCGGAGGAGGAACTCCTCGCCATCCGCGGCATCGGCAAGACGAAACTGGCCAGGTTCGGAACAGCGTTCCTCGATGCCTGCAGGACAAAGGACGGCGGCCGGGAAGGCCCCTCGGCATCGGCGATGGCAACACTCGTCCTCTTCCGGCAGGGGAAGACGATACGGGTCATCGGAAAGGAGCGGGATCTCACCGACGAGATGGTCGCGGCACACATCGAGGAGTGCATCGGCGCCGGCATCGACCTGCCCCTCGACGACCTCGTTCCCGCCTACCGGCAGGAGGCGATCCGGGATGCGGCACGGAGGGAAGGAACGGACGACCTCCGGTTCCTGAAGGCCGTCCTCGGCGACCGGTACCCGTATGCGGAGATCCGGCTCGTTCTGGCGGCGATGAAGGCCAGCGAACGGCAGGAGGGGTGATGGCCTCCTCTTCTTCATATCCCATGAAGGCGCCTGCGGGGGTTACGTCACTCACCATTACCTTCCCGGAACCGCCCACTCTTCGCATCATAAAAATGCCTGCACCGCGCGCACCATCCCTTTCGAAAATACCCCACCTTCAGACCTGCATTGGTTAAAAGTTAATATAAAAACCTGTTTTGCTATTTAATAGCTATTGATAACCCCAATGGCATTAGAGAGCTTCATATAAAGGAATGCCGACAACCCTCTTTAATAGTAAGGGGGGTATTACGACGATTGCCATCAGGAGTAGGCTACGTGCCATTCCGCTCGGGACTATACTGATATTCATAGGTTTGATCATTTCATACCCGGCGGCATCAGGACCAGTATATGAGAATTATTCGGCGGTATTGCTGCCCTATGGGGTTCAGACAGACGATTCCATCATGACGCCGGAGGGGATCATCCTCTATTATCTGCCGGCGACGGCCGGGGACACCCTCTTCATCAGAACGGCGTCAACGGAGGATCCCACCGGCGGCCCTGCATTTAATCCCCAAATTATCCTCTATGCACCCGACGGCATCACCATATGTGCACAGGACGTACAGCAGGGAAACGGGCCGGCCGAGATCCAGTACATCGCGAATGAAACAGGGGATTTCTACCTGACGGTAGAGAGCAGCGACCCATCATGGTCGGGCGCCTATGGCATCGCCGCCCAGAAGACCAACAAACCCGAAAATACGACCACCCTTATCCCCGAAGTCCCCACAGAGGGAACCATTGATGTTCCGGGAGGGGTGGTGACTTATACCATCACGTCCGCTTTCCAGGACACTATCACCATCAGCCTCGTGACCGGGACCTATGAAGGAGAGCTTATCATCTTCGACCCGGATGGCCGGGAGTGTGCCAGGAATGCATCCCTGTCATCCGCTTTTCCGGCATTGATCACCATGACGACGGAAACGGAAGGTGATTATTCGGTCCTTGCCGGAGGGGCGAACGGGGCGACCGGAGCCTATACTGTCGCCTATACCGCAGAGACCACCTATGTGCCCCCCTATGCAGACTTTACCGCGACGCCAACCTCCGGCCTTCTTCCGCTTACCGTACAGTTTTATGACACCTCAGGTGACGTTGCAACGGACTGGTCCTAGAACTTCGGGGACAACACACCGGATGCCATGGTACAGCACCCGGAGCATACCTACAATACCTCAGGCGTGTTTGACGTCACCCTGACGGTCACACATCCTGCAGGAACTGACGTCATCACCAAACCGGGGTACATCGCCGTCACCGGGCCAAAAGATCCGTCCGTCCGGGTAACCATCTCCCCGGAAGATATTCCCAACGGAGATCCTGTCGTGATCGAAGGTAGTGCAGATGAGGGTCCGGCCTCTGTTGCCGTATGGATCATCGGGCCCGATTTCTTCACCCGTACAACGGAGGAGGTGAACCCGGACGGCACCTTCTCAGCAACCATCAGCGGCCAGACCACGATAGAAATGGCACCGGGGGAGTACTACTGCGTAATTCAGCACCCGATGGCAAACGACATGTTCGATGTCTACCTGGTAAGTGAAGGATCCTGGATTGGCGTATATGACACCCTCGACAATGGCACCACCATCACGGAAGACGGGACCATTGATGCATACGCCGCCTTCACTGCACTGACCGGGATGCTCGAGAGCCCGTCTCTCGACGATACCTATGCGACATCCTCCTTTGCCCTTGGCCCTCCCTATATACTGGTGGACGAGATGACAGGCGTCCCCGTGGGAAATCAGCTGATCATTACCGGCCAGTCCAATCTTGCAGCAGGAAATGCCCTTTCAGTCACCATCGCCAACAGCTCCGAAGTGACGGTGGCATCGGGTGAGACCACCATCCAGCCCTCCGGCGCCTGGTCCTATGAGATGGGGACGGCCGGCTTCGAACCGGGAGAATATCTCCTCTGGGTCTATTGCTCCATCTATGAGACCGGATATTCAACGAGCTTTTTCATCCTGGAACCCACCGAATTGACGGCCGAATTCACCACCGACGTGACAAAGGGGATCGCACCCCTCAATGTCAACTTTACGGGTGAGTCCTCCCGTGCCCCGGATGAGTGGACATGGGACTTCGGTGACGGGATTGCCATCACCTCGATGGAGGCATCCACGCATGTCCATACCTACGACATACCCGGCTGGTATTCCGTCTCCCTGAATGTCACAGAGGGAGGGGAAGAGGCAGGCATCACCCGGGAGAATTACCTTGCCGTGTACCTCACCGGCACCGAGATCGGATTTGCCGTCCCCGGCATCAGCACCGGGGAGGAGGCAGGCAACCAGACCCTCTCGATCAACCAGGCGGCCGTCACAGGAACCATCACCGTGAACGGGACAACCGTCACCATCTCCGACCCGGGCAGCGGGATCGCCGCAATGGTGATCACCTTCGGTGAAGACTTCCGGCAGGGCGACGGCATCATCACCGGCACGGTAAAAAATGTCATGGTCACCACCACACCCATCCTGATGCCCTTTTCCGGTGCCGAAGCTTCGGCAACGGTCCTGTTTACCATGGACACCTACCCTGAAAGCGGTTCTCTCGGCCTCTTCCTCGCACCCGGCGCTCCGAAGGTCCTTGAACGTGAAGCCACTTCACTTCTGGCAGGTGACCGGCTGGTGCTTGATCAGTACGGGTTCACCCTCGACGTCCTTAAAACCTCGATGCCAAATGTCACATCGGCGGAGATCAGCATTACCGTGCCCGAAAACTGGAGCACGGCGAAGGAAGGCTGCGTCTTTACTATTATCCGCCGTGATGACGGGGGAACGACCACCCTTCTTAAGACCGCCATGACCGCCGCAAAAAGCGGTTTCTGCACCTTCACCGCCGTCACTCCGGGGTTCTCATCGTTTGCCATAGCGGCACTTTCCCCAGTATCGGACTTCCTCGATGACGACGATGATGACGGCTTCGACTTTATTCCGGATGAGGAGGATCAAAACCCCGATGGGAATGATCAGGAGGACGATTCCGGCGGTGACGATGAAGTAGGGCCGGGCCTCGGGGATCAGCCCGACATGGCGGCACCTCCGGGGCTCGCTGCGATGGTGGGTATTGGCGACCAGGGCAGTAGTGACAACGATTACATCAAGAACCAACCGTCGTTCAGGAGTCTGGCAACGGCGGTCCAGGACGGCGGAGCAAGCACCTTCGGTCTCACCGATGAGAACGCCACACCCCCACCCGCGGCATCAGTGCTGAGCCCGCCGGCACTCCCGGTGGCAACCGTCGCGGCGAGTGTTGCCCTGGTCGGCTTCGGCCCTCATAACGTGGGAGCCTCGGCCGGAACAGTAGGTGCGGCAACAGGAGGGACGAGCGCTTCGACGCTCACGGCTCATCTGGCCCAGTACCTGGACCGGGCACTGGGGCTTTCCACGCAGGTGTTCGGAGAATTCGGAGTAGAGCTTGGATCGGAAAAGATCGCCGGACAGAAGGGGGTGGCGGCCGTGTTTGCGTACACCCCGAAGGAATGGATAGTCCTCATTGTGGGATCCCTCCTCCTCGGGATCGCCTTCCTTTATTCAGAACGGGCGATCTTCGTCCCGCTTACCATCTTCACCTATTTCCTTGCCAGCGGCATCGCAATTGCCGCCCATGAACTCGCCCATGTCTTCCTGGCAAGGAAATACCTTGTGACCGAAAGCAGGGTAAGCTTCAACTATCTCGGCATCCTGTCGTCGTTCTTCACGGCCTGGATCTTCGGCAATGTCTTCTCCCAGCCGCTGATGACCCGTATCAATGATACAACGGACGACGCCGGGAAGAACCTCGGTATCATCCTCTTCGTCGGCCCGGTGGCAAGCCTCTGCCTTGCCCTCGTCTTCCTCCTCCTCATTCCCCTGGGAGGGTTCTGGACGATGCTCGGCACCGTCGGATTTGCCATCAACCTGCTGGAAGCCGCCTACTCGCTCATCCCCCTCTACCCCCTCGACGGGAAGGAGGTCTACCACTGGAACAAAGGGGTATGGGCGGCAGTCTTCTTCCCCCTCATCGCCCTCTATCTCGCGCTCTACATTATGTGAGCCTTCACCCATCCCTATTTTTTTCAGGCACCCCTCGCATCATGCCGAACCCGGATGTTCTTTCCTCATCCCGTCCCATGACCACAGGGACCACCGGCATTATTTCCCTTCCACGAATATACTCCTTCATGATCCACACACACCTCAGCACCCCCGGGATCACGGCAGAATGCTATGCCGTCCCTGCGGGCCCCTTGACCATTGTCTTTGCCGTCGCAGAGAAGGGTGTCCTTGCCTGCGGTGCCATCGACCCCGCCGCATTGCAGACCTTCGGCCTTGCCACCGCCCGCGTCCGCCCGCCGGAGAAAACGAGCTCGGTTGCAAGCGCCAAAGATCTCCTCGATGGGACAGTAAAGGAGGCAAACCCTGCCGCAGAGGCACTCGGGATACGTATCGGCATGAGCGGCGCCGAGGCGCTTGCACTCCTCTCGGAGGCATAATCCCGGTTTATTTTTTCCGGAAGACCGGACGAACGTCCGTGACAAATCCGCCCCCCCTCACCCGGAATGCAGTAATTGCGATAAAAAAAAGGCAGGGGAGAACCCCTGTACTTCCAATATTTAGTCCAGTATCTCGTACACCGTCGACCGCCGCTTCAGGACGCGGCCGAGATCGTCGGTGATCTCCTTCATCGCCGCCGGGTCGAAGTAGTCGGCCGCCTCGGCACCCGCATCGGTGGAGACCTCGTCGACATACATCGTCCCGCCGAAGTCGTTGCCGCCGGCAAGCATCCCGAGAGATGCCATCCGGGCGCCGACCTTGCCCCAGGAGATCTGGATGTTGTCGAAGTTGTCGAGAAAGAGCCGTGCCACCGCAAAGAGCAGGATGTCCTCACGCCCCGTCGCCCCCCGGGTCACGAGCCCCCGCCGGTGCAGGGCTGTCCCCTCGTGGAGGTAGGAGAGCGGGACGAGTTCCGTAAAACCGCCGGTCTCGTCCTGGATGCCCCGCAGGACCCCCAGATGTTCGGCACGGTCCCGCTCGGTCTCTACCGAGCCGTACATGATCGTCGAGGTGGACCTGATACCCATCCGGTGCGCCTCTTTGATAATGCGCACCCACTCTGCGGTCGGCACCTTTGCCGGGCAGATGATTCTTCGCACATCGTCCACGAGGATCTCGGCAGCGGTCCCCTGCAGGGTCCCGAGGCCTGCCGCGACCATCCGCTCGAGGACCTCCGCCGTGGTAATCCCGCTCTGTTTTGCCGCCCAAGCGACCTCGTCCGGGCTCATCGTATGGAGGTCCGCCTCGGGCATAAGGCCATGCACAAGGGAGAGAATCTCCACGTACCGGTCCGTAGTAAAATCAGGGTGTACCCCGGAGAGGATGCAGAGTTCGGTCACCTGCCGTTCCCGCGCCCTTCTCACTTCGGCCCCGATCTGCTCTTCCGTGAAGAGATAGGCATCCTCTGACGACGGAGGGACACCGAATCCGCAGAACCCGCAGAGATTCTTGCAGATATTGGTCAGGTGAAGGTTCTGGTTGCGGACATAGGTGACGATGTCCCCTACTTTCTCTTCACGGACCATATCCGCGGCACGGGTAATCTCCCATACCCCGGGGCCGCGGGCCCGGAGGAGCATCGCCGCCTCCTCCTCGGTCATCCTGGCGCCGCCGATGACATCGTCAAGCAGCTGTCGCTGTCGTACTGGCTGACTCATCCTGTTCCTATGAGGGTAGACGGGGGGGATGAAAAGACTTCTTTTTACGGAAAATCCCTTCCCAGGTACCGGTCAGAGAAACCAGCCAAAAAAGAGGGAGGGTTATTTTTTTGCACCGGAATTTTTCTTTCCTGAACAGGCCTTGTTCTTCCCGGAAGATGAAGAGCCCTTCTTCTCATCCGGAAGGGACGCCCTGCCATCCTTCCCGGCCGCCCGTTCCTCCTCACGCCGGCGCGAGTACCACTCCCAGACGACCATCAGGATGATGATCACAATGGCAAACTCGACGATGTGTAGCGGGAAATACCCGACGAGCGGTATCCTGAAGATCGCCTTCCCGACGATCCATTCCTTCTGCACGGGGTGGATCTGTCCGATGCCGGGGTAGTAGGCGGCCTGGTCGATACTCGGGTTGTTGTCGCCTTTGGTGATATAGCCGGGTGTGGAGGTGTTTTGGTCATACCACTCGATAGCCCGGTGAATGATCGGGTGCACAGAGTCGTCCCCGTTCGGGCGGAAGATGATCACGTCACCATAGACCTGGTTGCCCTGACGATCCGTCGAATCGCCGAATTTCACATACCCGGTCACTTCCCCCTCCTCCCAGCTGGTCAGCTCACCGTACCGGTCGGCTGCAGCAACGAAGACCAGGTCACCCACGTTCATGTTCGGGACCATCGACTCCGACTCGACCGCGACGACCGCAGGCCACGTGCCGGAGGCAAGGAAGAGCAGCAGCGCGATGCCCGCGACCACGCCTACGACCCAGAGGGCATCCTTTACCCATCCCGCCTTCGGATCGTCACTCTCGAGAAACCGTTTTACCCGTGTCGGTATCCCGATGGGGCGTCTCTGTGTCTTCATGCGGTTCTCCTGAATAGATACATACTCCCTTGGACATTATCATTATTTGTGGCTCTGCGACCACGGACCGGGACGCGTGAAGACTGCCGTTTCACCGCTTTGAATGGTATTTTATCCCGCTGGAACCAACCTTTCTGTAACAATGCGGACTGAACAGGAGATCGTGCTGAAATTTCTCGACCTGGGCCTTCAGGTCCACCCTGATGTGGTTGCCTATATCGCACAGCAGCAGGATCTCAGTCTCGTAGACCGGACCGCAGAAGCCATTCCTGACGGAACCGTGGTGGTCATGCCCCGCCATATCCCCGGATTTGCCTCTGAACGTGACGGAATGCGCATCCTTACCGAAAGCGAGGTCGACATCGTCCAGGGGAACCGTACCCCCTCAGGGAGCGGGGTGGACTTTCGCGACTTCGTGCACTACTTTCGCAATCGCTATGACCGGCTCGCGACCCTTCTCAGGAAACGCAAGGCCCTCGCTGACATCTACCCGATCGAGGCCCTGACCCGTACCACCCGGTACTACAACGCCGATGTCGCAGTCATCGGCATGGTCAGTGACGTCCGCAATACGACAAAAGGGCACCGCATGGTCCACCTGGAAGACCCGACAGGGGTGATCAACATCCTCTTCAACAAGGACCGGGAGCCCTTCGCGGAGGCCGAACGGATCATCCCCGACGAGGTGATCGGAGTGCGCGGCAAACTCTCCTCCGACGGCAACCTCCTCTTCGCCGACTCGTTTCACCGCCCGGACATCCCCATGCGCAACGCCCCTACCCCCTCTGAGACGTCCGGGAAGGTCGCCCTCATCTCCGATGTCCACGTCGGCTCCGACACCTTCCTGGAAGAGGCGTGGGAGCGGTTCTCCGACTGGCTCACCGCCCATCCCGAGGTGGGATATCTCCTCATCGCAGGCGATCTGGTGGACGGCATCGGCATCTACCCCGGCCAGGACAAGGAGCTGACCATCCCCAATATCTATGGCCAGTACGAGGTCTTTGCCGGGATGATGCGAAAGCTCCCGTCCCACCTGCAGATCGTCATCTCCCCCGGCAACCACGATGTGGTCAGGGGTTCCGAGCCCCAGCCAGCGCTCCCCGAACACTTCTGCGAACACTTCCCGGAGAACGCCGTCGTGGTGGAAAACCCCGCGCTCGTCAACCTCCAGGGGGTCAATATCCTGATGTATCACGGCCGCTCGTACGACGATATGATCGGGATGATCCCCGGCGCCTCGTACACCCGGCCAGAGGAGATGATGGTCGAGATGCTCAAGCGGCGTCACCTTGCCTGTACGTACGGCCAGCGTACGCCCATACTGGCGGCAAAGGAGGACCATCTGGTCATCGACCCGGTGCCGGAGATCCTCCACACCGGCCACGTGCATATCTGCGGCATCGCCACCTATCGCGGAGTCCTCTGCGTCAATTCCGGGACCTGGCAGTCCCAGACATCGTTCCAGAAACAGATGAACATCCTGCCCACCCCGGCACGCGCCGTCATCGTGGACCTGCAGACCCTCAAACCAGAGATCATCGACTTTTCAGGCGACATCATCGAAGCCTGAGAGCTCCGCGGCCGCCTCACCCTCTTCGGGATAGCGGAACCTTCCGGGGGGAATTTCCATCTCAAAACAGGCCCCCTCTCCCGGAATACCGCATTCGTCAATCGTTATGCCGGTGAGAGAGAGAATTTCCCGGGACAGAAAGAGGCCGTATCCGGTATTCTCCCCGTATCCCCGTTCAAATATCCGTGTCTTCTCCGCCTGCGCGACACCGCGTCCGTTGTCGCGGACCATGAGCACGCCGGCCCCGTCCCGTTCGGTAAACGATACCGTGATCTCAGTCACCCCCTTTCCGTGACGGAGGGCATTTTCAAAGATGCTGTACAGGACCTTCACGAACATCGGATCCGCATAGACCTCCACGTTCCCCTTCTGCACATGGATGGTGACGCCCTCGGGGCACAGCAGCCGGACCGCCCGCCCGGAAAGCGTGCAGACGCGGTTCCACGCAGGTTCGCCAATCCCCATCTCCTCATAATCACGGGTGAAGAGGATCTGCCGCTCGATCGTCTTTGTCGCACGGAAGATCAGCTCCAGATAATCATTGTATTTCGAGCCCTCCTCCGGGAGACCGTCCATCGCCATCAGGTCTTCACACATGAGAATAACGGATAGTTCATTCATGATATCATGCCGGGTGATGGAGGAGAGAATGGAGAGCTTCCGGTTCGCCTCAAAGAGGGCGTCACGGGAGGCATGCTCCCGGGTGATATCGATGTGCACACCGGCAATCCTCCCTGGAGCGCCGTCCTCTTCGGATGAAATGGCATGGCCCATGGAACGTATCCAGACGTCCTGCCCGTTGCGGTGCAGCATCCGGAATTCAATGTCCATGGGAGCCGGGTTCCCCCGACCCAGGCACTGGGCATAGTCCGTCATCCGTTTCCTGTCCGCCGGATGTACGTGGGAGAAAAACGCCTCCCGGATATCGGTACCCAGCTCCCGCGCATCATACCCGATCATCGCCGCCCACTGGTCGTCGACGGAGATCGTATGGTCAGAAAGAGAGGCCATCCATGTCCCGACCCGGGCCCCGCGGAGTGCCAGATAAAGCCGGGTCTCCTGCTGCTTCAGGCTCCTGCGAAGATCCCGGAGCTCAGTCTGGTCATGGAAGGTGAGAAGTGTCGCCTCATTTCCCTTCCAGATCAGGGGCGTTCGTTCGATTTTAAACCGGATGGTGTCGCCTCCATCACCTCTCCATGCACTCCTCAGAAGGTGTTCCAGGAGATGCTCCTCTCCTGCCGAATCCTCCGCCCCGGTGGAGCACTGGATACTTTCGTCCGCCAAAAGGACGCGCCTTGCGGCCGCATTGCTCTCCAGAGCCCGGCCATCCAGGTCAAGAACGGCCATCGGGACGGGATTTGAACAGAATACAGAATAATATACTTCTCCTTCCAGCGGGAGAGGCCTGCCGGCCATCCGGTCCCCGCTGCCATGCGCGCCCGTGTTCACCTCACAGACCCCCCCGTCCATGATGGTCCTGTTCCCTCGCAGTCGCTCTGCCGGAGAGATGATGCTTCATTCCAGTCCACCCGATATTCCACCGGAATGATGCATATAGAATACCAGAACGTTATCTTACATAAAGGAGAAGGGTGCCTCAGGCTTGTTATTCGGCAGGAATGGGAACCTAGAGCCGAAACGGCGTCTTAGAAATGAGAGGAGGCCCGATACCACCCGGTCGATTTCGCTGGTGGAGATATGCGGGCTCCAGAACGCCTCGGCCGTTGCGGTCTTCCAAAAAACACCTGCCGATGGCTTTCGCTTCCTGGCGCGGTCACACCCTGGTGGCGGAGATGTCCATTGCCATCCTCCGCCTGCTTGTGGAATTGAGGGGGGGTTCACTTCAGCGTGCAGGCAGAGGCCACGGAAAGGGCAATCAAACCCTTTCCAGTGCCGAATACCGGTGATGCCGCTCCTGATGGACCGTTTGGAGCCAACCGACAGTTCCATGGACCACGGGTCCTTTCCCGAAGAGGCGTCTTCCCTCCCCTGCCGCTAAAAACGGGTGAAGAGTATGGATGCCCCCGCCACCGGACCGCCTCTTTCCCCCATCCTGGAAACGATTCCCTCATCATGTTCTGCCGGTACCGGAGAGCTGCATTGTCGGGCACGGTCTCAGGCATGGGACCCGCATTCAACAGAAATTTCAAACCTGAAGGGACCGGTGTTCACCCTTGCCCGTCCATGAGGCGGGTGTTTCAGCAGGGGACCCGCCTCCCTCCTCAATCCCGGAGAGATTCCTTTTTTACTTTTAAATGAAATAGAATAGGGAAAATCTAAAACTCGCACTGGTTTCTTCCCTGAGAAACCGGTGATGAGGGGGTAAAGCAGTATCATGGATACTTTGATTTATATAGCACCAGTATGTGCCCTTCTGGCCCTGATCTTTGCAGGATATGCCTACATGAATGTCCGCAAAGAGGGTCTTGGCACCGAGCTCATTGAAAAGCTCACTACTGTGATACACGATAGTGCGATGGTGTACCTCAACACCCAGTACAAGTTTATCGCAGTCTTTGTCATCGTCCTCGCGATCATCCTCGCAGTGCTCATCAGCCCGCTGACCGCAGCCTGTTTCGTTCTCGGTGCGCTCCTGTCCGCAACCGCCGGCTACATCGGCATGTTCACGGCAACAAGCGCCAATGGACGCACCACAAATGCCGCGACCCGCGGCATCGCTGCGGCATTCAAGGTCTCGTTTGCATCAGGAACCGTCATGGGCATGTCCGTCGTCGGACTGGGTCTCCTCGGCCTCTCCATCGCGTTCATCGCTATCAGCACCCTGATGGACGGTTCCAGCATGATTGAGATCGTCAATGTCGTTGCCGGGTTCAGTCTTGGAGCATCTTCCATTGCACTCTTTGCCCGTGTGGGTGGCGGTATCTTCACGAAGGCAGCAGACGTCGGTGCCGACCTTGTCGGCAAGGTCGAGGCAGGCATCCCCGAGGATGACCCCCGCAACCCCGCCGTCATCGCCGACAATGTGGGTGACAACGTCGGTGACATCGCCGGCATGGGCGCTGACCTCTACGAATCCTACGTCGGTTCCATCGTCTCCGCGATGCTTCTCGGCGCAGCAGCCATTCTCGCAATCAACAACGGAACGGACATCTCCCTTCTCCTTGGAGTAAAGGACATCGCAGCCCTCGGTGCAGGCTTTGTCGACATGAATCTTATTCTCCTCCCGCTGGTTATCTCCGCCGTCGGTATCGTCTGTTCGATCATCGGCAGTTTCTTTGTGCGGACGAACAAGACCGAGTCCTCCGCCATTCACATGGCATTCAACATGGGGCTTCTCGTCGCACTCTTCCTTGTCGTAATCTCCACCTACTTTATTGCGACCACACTCCTCGGCAGCTTCGGATTCGGGGTCTTCGTCGCCTCGGTGGCGGGTCTTGTAGCAGGCTTTTTGATCGGTCAGGTCACGGAGTACTACACCTCCTACGAGAGAAAACCCACCAAGACCATCGCCGCATCCTGTGAAACCGGTGCGGCAACCAACATCATCACCGGCTTTGCAAAGGGCATGGAGTCCACGCTCGTGCCGACCATCCTGATTGCCCTCGCCATCTACATCGCATTCACCTTCGCCGGCCTCTACGGCATTGCCATCGCCGCAGTGGGTATGCTTGCAACGCTCGGCATCTCCCTTGCGGTTGATGCCTACGGGCCGGTCGCAGACAATGCGGGCGGTATCGCCGAGATGAGCCACCAGAAGAAGGAAGTCCGTGAGATCACCGACACGCTCGATGCGGTCGGCAACACCACCGCAGCTATCGGCAAGGGCTTTGCCATCGGCTCAGCGGCACTCACCGCCCTTGCCCTCTTCGCATCCTACGGCATCGCCGTCAACCTCACGTCCATCGATATGATGCAGCCCCCGGTCTTCGTAGGGCTCCTCATCGGTGCAATGCTTCCATTCCTCTTCTCCTCGCTGACCATGATGGCCGTCGGGCGTGCAGCCTACGCGATCGTCATCGAGGTCCGCCGTCAGTTCAAGGAGATGACCGGCCTCATGGAAGGAACGACCGACCCCGACTATACCGCCTGTATCGCCATCTCCACGAGCTCCGCGCTCAGGGAGATGATCCTGCCGGGCATCATCGCCATTGCCGCACCGGTTCTCGTCGGTGTAGTTCTCGGCAAGGAAGCACTCGGCGGTCTTCTCGTCGGTTCACTCGGTGCCGGCTTCATGCTCGCCATCACCATGGCAAATGCCGGTGGTGCCTGGGACAACGCAAAGAAGTTCATTGAACTTGGCAACTACGGTGGCAAGGGCTCCGAAGCCCACAAGGCCGCTGTGACCGGTGACACCGTTGGCGACCCCTTCAAGGACACCTCCGGACCCGCCATCAACATCCTGCTCAAGCTCATGACCATTGTAGCGGTCGTCTTTGCACCGCTCTTCCTTCTCTAATTTTTTCCTTACCCTTCCCCGCGAAGAGATCCCCGGTGCACGAAGGGTTCATCTATCCGGCCGACTAACACTCTGCGATGAGTCCCAGGCATCTCTACTCAATTGAGGTGGAAAACATCACGGTCCATCGCTGCTCCCTTACCGAGATCGCCTGTGACGTCAAGATATACATCACTAACAGGACACCTGTCCGGGTGACCATCAATCGTATCCCGTTCACCCTTACCTTCACGGAACCGGGCAACGGTGCCATCCACTGCCTGGGCACGGGCGAAGCCCGGCCGGTGACGATCGCACCCGGGGGTGTCGCGGGCATCTCGGTACCGGTCGCCATCCGCAACCACGCAGCAATTTTTCTCATGACGGCCACCCCCGGCAACCGCCATCCGGTGAAGATTCAGGGGCGTGCCCTTGTCGACGCAAAGATCACGGAGCTGGAGATCCCGTTCGAACAGATGATCACCATCCCCCCGCTGCTCAGAAAATAGCCCCGGCCCGGAGAGGGTATCGATTCTTTCCCGAAGGATCCCGTTTCCAATGCTAAATACCGCTAAAAGGCGATCTACCTGGGATCAACATCTTTTCATTCCCTTTCGGATAGGCTGACCCGGTCGTCAGCAGTGTGGCCGGAGTCGCGCCCCGCCATCAGGACCATGGAGGGCGATTCCGGACGGCTGCAACGATGCCACCATGAGGGATCCCGGATAAAAGCCCAAGGATTCTGATGTATCCATCCATTTGGGGGCATATTAACAAATTCATAAAATAGAGAAATTTAATTACATGCACCAATATCCTTTCAGTATATATCTTTCAGGGGGTTACAATGCAGGAGGTTGCGTATGTATGTCCAAAATGCGGAAAAATCGGATTGCTGACAGAAAAACCGGACGAATACGAAGTCTGGCTCAAATGTCCCTCCTGCGACTTTTTAATGGGAATGAGCACAGAGGACTGGCACCGGATTGAGAACAGCCCCGGCACCGACCAGAAGATCAAGGAGCTCGCCGAAGGGCACTCCTGACTTTGGCGACAGAGCTCTTTCTTTTTCCCGCAGCATATGCTTTAATAGCCGTTGGGTCATAGGTATCGTGATTGTCTATGAGCGGTACACGCGGATATTTCAAAGACGGTATATGGAGAGAAGAGCCGATCGACCGGGAAGAGACCGGGGGCAAGGAAACTTCAGAGGCCGGGAAGAAAGAAACATCAGAGGCAGGGAGGAAGGAACCCTCAGAGGCCGGAGAAGAAGCCCCTGATGTCGAAGAACTCGTCGGTGGAGCTAAAGAATCGGTAAAAAATGCCGTAAATAGCGTAATTGCCCTCGGTAAAAATCTCTTTGGAACCGAAACAGGCAGGAAACATCTTGAAAAAGAGGCGAGAAAAGCCGGTGAAAAACTCGAAGAAGCCATCGAGGATGCGGTAGATACCGCAAAGAAGGAATTTGAGAAGGCAAAGGAAAAGGCAAAGAGATAACCTCTTTGTCCATCGGCCTCCCCTTTTTCTGTGAGAGGATCACTGTCATCAGATCAGCAGAATCGCCATGATCTTCTCCAGCGTTTGGGAATGCGATGACGAATGAGAGCGCCCCTTTCTTCGGCTTCCTCCAACCAGAAGGGCATATCCCGTAACCGGGGTAACCTCCTCTTCTGAAATTTCCTCTCCACCCTCTTCGTCAAACAAGATGCGGGTGGATGCCGGATGGTGCGATAAGCTCCTCTTCGGTGAACAGTCAATCTTCATCTCCAATATGTCATCCCGTCCGTTGCAGAGTGACGTTCATCTGCGGTGGCAGTGCCACTCCTGATCCGCAACCGACGGCCGGGCCCGGCTGTGCCGGATACCCCCAATGGACAGCCCTGCACCTCCGGCATCCCAGCCGGCACGGCACCACCCTCAATATGTACCGACCCCGTACCAGGTCTTCGGCGCCATGCCCCCCATTCCGCGAGTACCATGCCCGGTCGGCGTGGGCACAATCCTCAAGCACCATCATCAACAACACGTACACGGAAGCATACCGCCATGGGATTTTTCGCCGTCGCCTACAGCATCGCCATCCTCTTCATCCTCATCGGGGCGGGCTTTCTCTGCATGAAGGGAGGGGTTCTCACCCGTGACGGCATCTCTGGTATCACCTCGTTTGTGGTCAATGTCACCCTCCCAGCCCTCATCCTCCAGTCCATGCAGGTGCCCGTCACCGATACGATGCTTTCCCAGTTGTTCCCCTTCCTCATCGTCCTCGTCGCATTCTACGGGGTCTCCTTTGCAGCGGCATTTCTCGTCCCCAAAATCTCCGGTTCCTCCTCGGATCCTGAGACGGGCGTCATCCGGTTCATGATGATCTTCTCCAACCTCGGGTTCATGGGATTTCCCGTATCAGCCGCGGTATTCGGGCCGGAATCGCTCTTCTATGTCTCCCTATTCAATATGACATTCAGCTTCCTCATCTTCTCGGTCGGGGTCGTCCTCCTGCGCCCGGACATGGGAAAGTACCTCGACCGGAAGCTCTTTTTGAACCCGGGCATCATCGCCTCTGGGGTGGGCCTCGGCCTCTTTGTCACCGGCGCACGCATACCCGGGCCCTTTGCGGATGCCCTCGACCTCCTGGGATCCGTCACCAGCCCGCTTGCGATGATCATCGTGGGGGCGCTTCTTGCAACCCTTTCTGCAGAACGGCTGCTGACCGATCGGGTGGTCTGGACCGTTGCTTCGTTTCGCCTTATCGTCATTCCCCTCGCCCTGTTCCTTATCCTGCGCCCCTTCATCGACGACCCGCTCCTCCTCGGGGTGCCGGTGCTCCTTGCCGCGATGCCGGTCGCCGCAAATACCGTGATGCTCGCCGAGGAGTACCATGTCGATTCGGCCCTTGCCTCCCGCGGGGTATTTGTGACCACCCTCCTCTGTATCGTGACCATCCCGCTAATAACGACACTGCTCACCTGATGGTCCCGGGGAACACCGATTTTTGCCCTGAGCACCGTTCATCACCCTTTATCATTCCCGACTGCAAAGGATAGAGCAGGAGACGTGACGATGTACCGGCTCGTACTGATACGCCACGGCGAAAGCGAGTGGAATAAGGAAAACCGGTTTACCGGGTGGAAAGATGTTGATCTCTCGGAGAAGGGGCGTAAGGAGGCAACAACCGCAGGAGAGGTGCTTGCGGAGAAGGGCTTCTCCTTTGATGTCGCCTATACTTCCTGCCTGAAGCGGGCGATACGGACGCTCTGGATAGTTCTGGACGAACTTGACCTGATGTGGATACCCGTGCACCGGAGCTGGCGCCTCAACGAACGGCATTACGGTGCGCTGACCGGGCTCAACAAGGCAGAGACGGCGGCACAGTACGGGGACGAGCAGGTCCTGATTTGGCGGCGCAGCTTCGACATCAGGCCGCCCGAGTTCGAAGCGGGCGACCCGAACAACCCGGTCTACGATGACAGGCGCTATGCAGACCTTTCTCCCGACGAGCTGCCACGCGGCGAATGCCTGAAGGATAACGTCGCCCGGACGCTTCCCTACTGGGAGGGGGAGATCGTCCCCCGGATCAAAGCAGGAAAACAGGTGCTCATCGTCGCCCACGGCAACTCACTGCGCTCGCTCGTCAAACACCTCGACAATATCCCGGACACTGATATCACCGGCCTCAATATCCCGACCGGCATCCCCCTCGTCTACGAACTCAATGATGACCTGACCCCCATCCGGCATTACTACCTGGGCGATGAGACCGCAGTTGCCGCAGCGATGCAGGCGGTCGCAAACCAGGGGAAAGCAAAAGAATAGAACCCTTCTGCCAGACTTTGCCCGGACTGATTTTTTCCCCACGGGCATGCTGCACGGGCAAGGCACGAACCTCAAGGTTCAGGCCTTAGCTGGAACGATCAGGATTGATGCCGGGGGTTTCCATCCGGGAATGGTAAGATATACCGGATGCACTCGTTACAGGGACCCGCCCGTTTCCTGTACTCTGCAAAGGCAGAGCCTTCATCCCCTGCTCAACGGTCAACCAGGTCCGCTCCCGTCGACAGCGCCCGTGCCGTTGCCGCCGGTGTCGCTGTGGACGCCTTTGCCGGGTTCGTAACGGTGATTCTCACCGTCTTCGTGTCCGTATCATCACCGGCCGCGACTCTGAGGGTTCCATCATAGGTGCCGGCGATCCCCGTCCATGCAGGGAGGCAGGCCGGGGCCTTTCGCCGAAGCGGCGGAAACAGCACCCCCCCTCAGCACTTCAAGCCAGCGATCACGCTCCGGACCGCGGGCTCCTTCATACCACTCGGAGAAGACAAGAACCATACTCCGTTCCAGCCCTCCGGGTGTCCTGACCTTCAGGCGCAGGACAGGATCGCCTGCCGGCGTGCTCTCCGCCACACCACCAGAGATCGCATCACGGGACACGGTCAGCGGTGGATCATCGGGGGTATTTCCGGATATAAGGATGATCTGGTCGCGGGTAAGCTCTGAGGTATACTCATTTTCCCTGACAAGGATATGATCTGCAGAGAGCAGGATGCGTGTGCCACGGGAGGGGATGCCCTGACCGGAGATCAGTCCCGATTCCTTTGCCGCAGGGATCGCAGCCACGGGCGGCTCCGTGCGGGCCGCGGCCACCGCGCCCCCGATGGCATGACGAATACGATCCCGTTCATCATGGGGAGGGATTCCTCCGCCGCCGATGAACAAGAGTAACATGCGGCCCCGTTTACCATCCGGAGAAGAGGCGCTCATGGTTATGGAGGGAGTCCCGTCCGCCGTCCCTGTGGCGGAGATGGCATGGATATGGGAAAGGGCAACCTCGACGGGCGCTGCATCATCCTCATTCACAAGGGCAAGAAGCACCCTTCGATTGGTCAGAAAAAGATTGAAAAAGTGCCCTTTTACCCTTACGGACGGTGAACTGGTGAAAAGTTTCTCGCCGGGCGTAAGGTCAGGATATTTCGTGGACAATCACCTAAGAAGCATTGCCATTTGCGGTCAAAAGCATTGTCGTCCCACCACATTGGGACCTAATCATCCCTTATTATGAAGATATTTGTTTATTCTGTACCATACTACTCATTTTAAATTACCATCAGAAAATTCATATCAATCAAAAGAAAATTCAGAGATGCAATTTTACGATTATCGCTCTTTATCCCATATATCCGGGCTTTTCAGTTGCCACTCCCGGCAGGTACAGGAAGGAGAACCGGCGGGAGGTGCTGATCGGTAGATGGAGCCAGATACCGGATATTAAAGGGCCATACGGAGAAGGACAGCTGAGTTGGATCTTTCGGCAGAAGTGAGAATACGGCGGGTCAGACCATCACCGGAGGTGCGCATTCAGAGATACCCGTTTGCTGCAAGAAGCGCAAAGGCGCCGCCACAGTCATCGGTCATCGCGCATATCTGCTGGTAGATGATAAAGTGCTGGCTGTAATCTGCTGCACCGCGGTTGTATACCGAGACAAGTGCGTTATAGGAATGGGCTGCAGCCGATGATCCAAGAGCCTGGATCTCCTCTTTCAGCTCATTGAGGCGGAGCTTTTCCGTCGCGAGATCGCCCTGTTCGGCTCGCTTCCACCCGCTCACTGCCACCGCCGTTTCGGCCAGGGCATACTCCTTCCCGGTGCTCGTGGAAAAAACATGTGCAGATGCGGGGTCATATATGCAGCCGGTTTCGCCGATGAAGGCAGGCATAGTCGCTTCGATAAGGCAGTAGAGAGTTCCGTCGTTCCCGGCGACTATGTGGTCTTCACCCACAACGGTGCCGTTCACCCGGAGGCCCGCGACTGCATGCGCCTCATCCGGGAAGACGATGAGGCTTGTACCATACCCCTCTCGGGCCAGGATCCCGATAAGGAGCAGGCTCTTTTCATCACAGTCGCCGCTGTTTTCATAGACGACTTCAGCCGGTGACCGGGGGACGATGCCGGCATTTTCATCGTACGGTATCTGCTGGACAAAGGCGGTACAGAGTTCAACAAATTCATCGGGCGAGAGCCGTTCCTGGTCCCTGATCTCATGGAGGCCTTTTATGAGTGATGCAAAGAATTCATCAGCGGCAGGGTCATGGACATACCCGTTATAGTAGCGCCCGATACTGTCATGATCTTCCCATGAGGTGCCCGCAGGCCAGCGCCTCTGTTCTGCCTGCAGGCGGGTGTACAGATGAGTGTCGTAAGGTATGTCAAATGAATAGCTCGTTCCACGGAACGTGAACAAACAGGTGAGCGAAGAGCCGGTTGTTGCGGAGATGGATTGTGCCGAATGCTGTTGACTACTAATTTGATATGCAGATGCGATATCACCACTGCTGCCCGGCGCAGCCGTTGCCCCCGTGCATAAAATGCTCAAAAATAGTGCAATTATCGCAAAAAATGCGATATTGGACACTATTCCTCCCCTGAACAGTACCATAAGTCATGCAGATTGTAGCCGACAATACACATCTTTACGTTCAACAATATAAATAATTATGCAATGCAAAGAAAATAAACGGTATATAAATATTTTGCAACAATCCCCGAAGCTACAGGTAACCTTAAATTCACCTGCCCGGACAGGGGATACGCTGTTTTTCATTCCGGCATCCGGATGCGTACAGCTGGCTTTCAAGGGAAAATGTTAAAAATTTGCCACTAAACGAGAAAAGAGAGCTTTTTCAGGACCTTTTTTACCGCATCCATCCCACCGTCAAGGTAGACGGCCCCACAGAGCGCCTCCATGCACTCGGCAAGCACCCTCCCGGACGTCCATACATGCTGGTGCGCTTCACCCTTCCCCCACAGGACATAGTCAACGAGCCCCGCTGACTCCGCAAGCCCCCTAAGAGAAGACATATTGACCAAATTCATCTTCGCTACCGAGATCTCCCCCTTGTCGAAAACTCCTGCTGTATAGAGAGATTCCAGTACAGCAGTGTCGATAACCGCATCGCCAAGGGTTGCAAGGGCATCCATATGCCGGCCGGAGTCCGGGCTATCCTCTTCCTGTGCCCGGGCCCGGCGTGTCAGGGCACGCTGCAGAAGGTCCCTGTCCTGAAAGGTATACCCGAGGATCTCCTCCAGCCTGCCCAGTTCGCCTGCTCCGATACCCCGTGCCGTATTCACATCCAATGGTTCATTCACCCGTCGCCCTCCGGGATATTCTCCTGCCAGATAGTCTGCTCCCTCCAATGTTATAGTTCGCGGCTGTGCCCCCCCGATCCGCAGGAGGCGACTCTCGGGACCGCCACCGTACATCAAGCATGAGGCGGTTCGTCTTCTTATTACCCTTATGCGCTTTTTTAGGAATCGTTATTACAAATGATTAAATAACAACACATTGTAATACGAATCTGCTATATTGTATTACTAAGAGGTGTACCATGCATATACCAGACGCATTCGTCCCACTATGGCAGAGCGCTATCTACTGGATTGTCGCCCTCATCTTCGTCGCACTCGCCCTCAGATGGGCGAGAAACGAACTCTCTGAAGATAAAATACCCCTTATTGCGGTCCTTGCGGCAGGGATCTTTGCCATCCAGGCCTTCAACCTTCCCGTCGCAATGGGAACAAGCGGCCACCTGGTCGGCGGAGCCCTTGCGGCAATCGTCCTCGGGTCACCCTATGCGGCGGTCTTCATCCTTACTCTGGTTCTGATCATTCAGGGAATCATCTTCGGGGACGGCGGGATCACCACCATGGGCGCAAACATCCTGAATATGGGCGTCATCGGCGGTTTTGTAGGGTTTTACGGCTACACCGCCCTGAAATCCGCCGGAGCGAACATGTACCTCTCGGCCGGGGTTGCGGCATGGCTCGCGTGTTTCATCGCTTCCCTTGCCGCGGCAGTGGAGATGGCAGTCGCCGGCACCTTCCCGCTTGTACCCGGCCTGATTGCGATGGGTACCTACCATGCCGTCATAGGTATCATCGAAGGCGTCATCACCGGGGCCATCATTTACTTCCTCGCGGCATCACGGCCGGACCTCCTGGCCGGGGAGGACCAGCAGCCGTCCGGGGGGGGTGTTTTTGCATGATCGACAATAAGACCTTCATGATTGCCGGGCTCATTATTGCCATTATTATTGGCGGCCTTGCCGTCTTCCTTGCCTCCGGGGACCCTGACGGCCTTGAATCGGCAGCCCTCTTCGTGCAGGGCGACAAGACCCTGACCGGGCCTTCCCCTGAAGACGGTGACCCTGAAGCAATCGGCGCCGGGACCTTCGAGTACGAAGCTCCGCTGCCCGACTACAGCACCGGTGAGGAGGGCGGCAAGGCAGGAGAAATCATCGCGGTCTTTGCCGGCATCATCATCATGTTCATCCTTGGATTCGGTACAAGCAAACTCATCGCCTCAAAGAAGAAGGTCGCCTGAGAGACGGAACCACAACCATGGTTAAGGGAAATATCCATCCTTTTTTTCTTTCTTTCGAACCTTCATACATAATATCAGAATCTTAATACTCTCTGCCCCCGATTATCATTGGTTACCAGCCATGCACATCATCGAGACACGGGACCTCTCCTATACCTACCGCGGTGGCATCCCCGCACTTGACCACGTAAACCTCATTATCCCACGCCACGCAAGAATTGCTGTCCTTGGCTCGAACGGTGCAGGAAAGAGCACGCTCTTCTCGCTCTTCTGCGGCATTCTCCAGCCGACATCGGGCAAGGTGCTCATCCAGGGGGAGGAGGTCACAAAGAAGAACCTGAGGATGGTGCGCCGGACGGTGGGAATGGTTTTCCAGAACCCTGACGACCAGATCTTTTCCCCGACCGTCGCCGAGGACGTTGCATTTGGCCCCATCAATCTCGGCCTTGATGCAGAGACGGTCGCCCACCGCGTCGATGAAGCGCTCAGGCTTCTCGAGATAGAACACCTCGCCGACCGGGCCCCCCACCAGCTCTCCGGCGGTGAGAAAAAAAGGGTAGCGCTTGCCGGAGTGCTTGCCATGGAACCCCAGGTCCTGGTCCTGGACGAACCGTCTTCGGGTCTCGACCCGAGAGGGGTGGCAGAGCTCTGTTCATTCATCAGGACGCTCCCCGAGAAGTACGGGATGACGGTGATCTTCTCCACCCACCATGTCGACCTCGTTCCCGAGATGGCCGACACGGTCTTTGTCCTTGACGACGGCCGTGTTGTTGCCCAGGGAACACCTGAAGAGGTCTTTATGCAGGAAGAGCTCCTCAAAGGGGCCTGCCTCGATGTGCCGATCCTCGCACGCCTGCGCCGCCGCCTGCAGGAGGAGGGGCATACCATCGATGCCGGGCTCTCCTACGAGGCGATGGAGGCAGCGGTGCTCGGACTTTTGGAGAAGACGGTATGATAGAACACCTGGCGACGATCGAACAGGATGCCCACCGGGACAGCCCGGTTCACCGTCTCGACGCCAGGGTAAAGATTCTGATTGCATTTGCCGCCATCATCGCGATGGTGGCAGTCCCGTACTCCACCCTCGTGGCCCCGATATTTTTAGGCTATATGTTCATCTTTGCGGTCTGGTGGGGGCTCTCCCGCCTCCCCCTTCAGACCCTGCTCTGGCGGTACCTGCTGACGCTTCCCTTCGGGCTCTTCATCATCATCTTCCAGATATTCTTCGAGAACCCGTACTATGACACCTTCACCCCGCTCCTTGCCCTCCCGCTGGGCATAACCGTCTATGTCCAGTCCGTGGAGTTTGCCGCCATCCTCGCGATGAAGTTTACCGCATGCATCATCTGGATTATCCTGCTCTCCTCGACGACGCCGATGGAGGAACTGCTCAAAGGCGGGCGGCGCCTCGGCCTCCCCTCGGTGATGGCCGTCTCGCTCGGGATGATGATCCGCTACCTCTTCGTCTTTGCGGATATGTATGTGAACATCAACCGTGCCCTTGCCCTGCGCCATTTTGCGGCGTTTGAACGTAAGCTCCCCTACTGGTACCGGCTGACCACCCTTGCCTATGCCATCGGTTCGCTCTTTTTACGCAGCTATGAACAGGGGGAGCGCACGTTCATCTGCATGCAGTGCCGGGGATATGGCACACGCACCTACGATGCACTCCCAAAACGACCGGTTCCCTCCCGGCAGTGGGGCATCGCGGTCCTTATGATCACCTTCTTTGTTGCGCTGCCCGTCCTGCTCTATACGTCAGCGGTCTAATTTACCATAGGGATACAGCCCCTCTCGTCGCTTCATTTTCCGTTCTGTTAGTTTTTACATTTAGAACCGGTGGATGGGAGGCCACGACGCATCGCCACAGGGTTCCCCACAATCGCACCGGCCCGGCGCATATACGCGGTTGCGCCACCGGAACCGGCTGCATGTGCCCCGTGGTCGGCACCCGGCCGGTTCGCGTACCCATACTTTTTATCATCCGCAGCCGAGAGTATGTCATCAACAGTAGTGTCCAAAGGACACCCTGGAGGATGAGTTGATGTACCTGCGATGTATTTTGTGCTGCCCCCTTATCCTGTGTCTTGCCTGTGGCATGGCATCGGCCTATATCATCAGTTTTACTCTCCCGCCGGACCTTGATGCGGGAACACCCCTCGTGGTGCAGGGAAAGAGCAACCTTCCCGCCGGCGCGACGGTCGAAATACAGCTCTACAGGGACGTGCCGAATTTCCAGTCTGTACTCGTCGCCACCCTGCCCGCGACCGTCCGGGCGAACGGTTCCTGGGAGGTCACGTACGATACCACCGGATTTATGAGCGGCACCTACAAAGTCCAGGTGGTTCGGAATGCCGATTACCCCTACGGATCCTCATCCGTGCAGCTGAGAACCCTCACCATCACCGGGACGAACCCTGTACCAACGACGGCCTCACCGGCGGCAACGGCGTTTACGCCATCTCCCCCGCCCTCGCCCGGCCAGACGGTAAAAGAGGTGGACCCTGAACCCGCCGGGTCCCCCGCACCGGTGGCGATGATCATCCCGGCGCTGGGCACCGGAGTGGCACTGCTATCCCTTCGGCGGAGATGGCCGTAGGGACACATTGTGTATCTCTTTTTTCCCGGACACAGGCAACGGATGCATATCTTCCCTATCCCTGAGCCGGTGTGGTAATGAAAGCCACTGATGGGAGGCCTGGAGGCGCCCGCACCCTCATGACCTGACGGTCTGCAAAAGAACCTCAGAAGCGGTCAGCAAAAAAAGAATTATTCGAGAACCGTTGCATGGAGGATTTTTACCTCCTGCACCGGTTTGTCATACTTGTCCGTTCGCCTGAGGGCAATCTTGTCGACCACATCCATACCCTCTGTCACCTCGCCGAAGACGGGGTGGGCGTAGGGAGTCTGGGGGTTGTCCCAGTCGAGGTAGCTGTTGTCGACGAGGTTGATGAAGAACTGCGACCCGCCGGTGTTCGGCTGGCCGGTGTTTGCCATAGCGAGGGTGCCGCGGGCATTCGCGTGGCCCTTTACCTTCTCGTCTTTAATGGTGTATCCCGGCCCCCCGGTGCCGCTGCCTAGGGGACAGCCGGTCTGGATCATAAAGTTGCGAATGACCCGGTGGAAGATGATCCCATCGTAAAATCCCTCTTCAACAAGTTTTTTGAAATTCCCTGCCGTGACGGGCATGTCATCGTAGAGTTCGATGACAATGTCGCCCTCCGTCGTTTCAAGGCGTACCTTTGGTGCCATGGTTTACTTCATCTCCTGTACCACGGGGACACCTGCGTCCCCCGGTTTCTGTTATGCATTGCATCCGCCCCCCCAAAATACCTTATCCTCTTCACCTTTGATGAGAGGGAAGGCCATGGATGGGGCAGACGCACCCTGATCACCACCCGGCCCCACTTCAGTGTTTTTTCGTATCACACCCGCTGATACGGCGAAACGGGGCACCGCTTCCATCAGAAGCATCAGAACGCATTGTTTTTTTCCTGCGACTCCTCACGAACCGGGCCTCCACCAGTATCTCTCGTCGACCCTTTCCATGCCTGAACGAGAAAAACAACCGACGGCAGGGTAAATCCGAGGATTGACCCTGCCAGGTGGGCGGCGTTGATGCCCCCGATATCGGCGATATCCATGCGGATGGAGAACTCAACCCATGCCAGAAAAATAGTCATCCCCGCAATCATGGCAACCCAGGTAAAGAAGAGCGGATGACGCCGCGACCACCGCCGCCGGCCGACCATGTATTCAGCTCCAATCAGGAGGGTAAAGACGAAAAATCCCATCAATTCATGATTTATTCCTGAAAATCCGACCCCGTATGCGGCATCACCGGAATGCACCCAGAGGCTGAACCCGGTAATGAGCAATGCCCCCCCGGTCATCATGGTGACCAGCGACCAGAAGAAAAAACACCGTGAAAACGGACCGGGGATGCCCAGCAGGGGTCCGATGGCCAGGTAGAGCAGGAGCAGGAGAAGCGAAAGCAGCACATATGCCTGAAAATTTCCTATGAAATGAAGATGGTTTCCGTCTTCGTACCCATAATTGGCAAGGAACATATTCGGAAGAGACGGGGCGTCATAGCGCAGGTAGAACGTCTCCTGATACACCCCCGGAGCAAAGGCCCCCGACTCATTCAGGAAGTAGATACCCGCAAGCGCTCCACCGACCAGAAGTAAGAGCGCAAGAGCTGCAATGCCACAATCGAAGCGGGGCGGCGGCCCATCCCTTGCCGGGTTCGGGAACATACACTCCAGTGGCCGTCTATCATATTAATCATTCGGCGTAAGGGAGTCTTGGGAACATTGCAGGGATTGCGATGAACCATCCCGGCACCCGGAAGAAGAGGGAGCTGGTGAGGCAGGTCAGCCATGCAGGGTTCATCGCTTCAGCAGTCGCATCCGCCGTTCTCATGCTTCGAAACCAGATGCCCCTCCTGCAGGGCCCGTACGAGGCAGACGGCGCAGAGGAGAATTTCACCCTCTTCCTGGTGGGTCACCTTTGCAAACGAGGTCCCTTCCCTCCCGCAGAGGGCACAGCAGGCCGATGTGGTTGTCATACCTCAACCGTAAGCGTTTCAGCAGTATGAAATCACTGATCGATGGCGGGCCGCAGGGGAAGACCATTCCGGCCAGACCACCGTCACCGGGGAATTTGCCACAGAATACTGTAGCGTTTGACCGCCGCCGGCCATTCAACGGGAAACCGTTCGGTAATGGCATTACCTGCTCAGGATTGCGGCCTGCCTGGCCAGAGACCACTGCCCCCGATGGTTCCCTCCCGCCTTATTCTTCCGGAAAAAGAGCTGAGGAGATGGTGTAATGGTCAGGGAATGACTGCGGCGGCCTATGCCGACGAAGTTACGTCTGTTACGATCCCGAGCACATACTTGAGATCTCCGGAGGAGGAGAAGAGCGGCACCTTTTTGATGCGCACGGTGCGCTCGCCCCTGCCGGGGATGGTGCAGGCCATCGCATTCGTCTTAAACTCCTGCCGTGTGGTGATCGCCTCGTTGTTCCCCGTTGCAAGCACCCGGCACAGATCGGGAGGGAATATCTCGACGCACTGTTTTCCGGTGACAAGATCCGAATCTGCACCAAAATTTTCCCTGAATGATCGGTTGAAAAATATGATATTGTGCGTGCGTGATTCCGTGACGAAGACCATCGCGGGGATATTCTGGAGAATGGAATGGAGAAATGTCTTCCACTTGAGAACCCTGCGTGAAGCGGCACGCCGTTCGGACACATCACGGCATACCGACCGGAACCCGGCGAGGGTGCCCAGTTCATCGAACTCCGGGGAGATACTCGCCTCAACATCAATCGTATGCCCGTCACGGTGCCGCATCGCGACATTGACCACCGCTCCCCCGTTGCCTTCTGCAACCACATCGGCAAGACGGGCGACGACCTTCTCATGCTCCCCGGGGAGTACGTAATCGGATATGTTGCGGCCAAGGAGCTCCTCAGGCGCGTACCCGAGAATCCGCTCCGTCCTTGGGCTTGCATACGTGAAGACCCACTCGTCGTCGATGATCCAGATTGCATCATTGATCTGCTCGACAAGGGCACGGTATTTCTGTTCCGATTCCCTGAGCGCATCTTCCGCCCGCCGTCGTTCGGTGATGTCCTCAAGCATCACCGTCACCCCGGGAATCCCGGAATTGAGGACGGTCGGGATGATCTTGACCCGGTAGAAGAGTTCCTTGTCAACACGGACATACCGCAGTACATCGGTCGATTCGGTACCTTCCATCGCCTCGCGAAGGCGCGCTGTAATCAGGGGATGGTCGAAAGCCACCAGCGCGGAGTCACGCATGGGAATCCCGCAGATGGCTTCCCGCGACTCCCCGACGAACCGGCAGAGAGCGGCGTTGGTCTCGACGACGATGAAATCCCGGTCCAGTACAAAGACCATGTCCGAGGCAAAGTTCATCATCGAGGAGATGGGAACGCGCTGCGAGAGGTAAAAGACCTTTGCCTTGCCGTAGGTCTTCATCTCCACCTGCCCCGAGATCAGCAGCATATCGAGATAGCGGGAGACCGTATTCCGGTTGACCGATATTTCTCCGGCAATATCGGACACCGACATTCCTTTGGGGTTAGCTTTGAGGATCTCAAGAATCCGGGATAATTCTTCAGGAAAGTCGCAGCCCATAGTTCAACAGATATTATACACCTCGTTTATTATAGATTTCGTTGATGCTTCGTATAACGCAAGGTCACAATGCTTCACCCAATGCAAGGCGTTGAGAGAAAGTATTAAATACATATGAGGCATACCTTTGATCAGTACCAGTCCCAAGCGGCTGGGAACCGATACCATACATCATTCCAGCGAGGTCTTTCACCTACACCAACCAGGAATGACACGGAGGCGGCCACCCACCGGGGCCACAATCCGTAACCCACCTCCTGAACCAGTGAACCAGGGACGGTCGGGGGCAATCCATACCTCACACCTCTCAACAACACGCAACACGAAACACCAACACACGTACCACCATAATCAATCACAAGGAACCGCCCCCGACAACTGCACCAATCCCCCCATGAGTGTGATGCCATATCACCTCACACCAAACCTTCTGCACATGATGCGAAGGCATTTTTGTTGATCTCCCTTTTCATGCTTCCCCTTGAAGCAGCCTGTACACATTTTCCAATCTTGCGGCATTTCACATCCTTACGTCATTTTCAGCCGTTTGAGAATTTCAACCACTGCAAAGCCCGTATCCCTGCAGCACCCGAATCAGCTCATCCGACCTGGCGCGACGACGAGGGAGGGAATGGCCAAAACAGCGTGGACCACCAGAATGGGAGAATAAAAACGAAAGAAACCGAATGCGTGTATTCCTGAATACCAACTGTTCAACCGTCCACCTTACTGCTTCCGGTACCCCTCGAGCTCAATGAGCCGGATATCGATCTCCTCGAGGGTATTTTTCGAGGCCGCAAACTCCCGCTTCATATCCTGGGAGATACCCCCCTCCTCCTCGGTCACCTGGGACATCCTTGCGACGGTCGCCTTGAGGGAGGCACAGAGGTCCCCGACCTCACCGATGATCTTTTCCGAGGTCCGGAAATCCCGGAGGATCTTTTCATAGCGGTGGACAGCGAGCTTCTCGTCGGATATATTTCGAATCTGGATGGCAACACTGTCCAGCACACCGTTGGTGGACGAATAGGGCATATACTCGAGGGCGAAGACCGCCGCCCCTGTGCTGGTCTTGACCGCCTTTTCGGTGGCAAAGCTCCGGGCATCGTTGATGATCTCCTCGATGATGCCGGCATCACCTATGAAAAATTCGGGCAGCGCCCGGTGCAGTCCGATGCCTTCTTCCGGGGTATCTCTCCCGAAATACCGGCACAGACGGGCAAACGAGTCATTAAAAGAGGTGATGGAGAGATCGCCTGCCACACTGACGAAGGGCGGCCGCATCGCCCGTATAAGGGCATCTATGCTCCCGCCGGAGGCCGCCCCGGCCCGGACCGGAACCGAGGTATGGGGAGGAAATTCCATGACAAAGGCAATTTCCATAATCCGCGTGCTCCCCTCCTGACGGATGAGGCCGGTAGAGAGCATCATCGGGAGGCGTTCCCCCTGCTTTGTGCGGATATTGATCATGGAGGGGAAGGAGATCATCGATCCCGCGTGCTCGGTAGATACAAGAAGCTTCTCCATCAGGGTGTCCCTCCCGGGGATGGTAACACCGAGGGCGGTGAAGACCTGCATGCCCTTTACCTCCTTGAGATTATACCCGGTGAGCCGCTCTGCCTCGAGGTTCATGCGGACAATACGGCCACGCGGATCGGCGATGACTACCGCCTCGGGAATAATATTGAGGGCCGAATCCACCATGTCAGGCGCATTCTCTTCCAGTTTTGAACGGACCCGGTGCTTGTGGATGGCCATCTCGATGTTGGAGTAGAGGTCCCGCTCGTTGAAGGGTTTGATGAGGTAGCCGTATGGACGGGAACGGATGGCGCGGGCGAGGGTCTCCTTGTCGGAATGGGCGGTGATGAAGATGACCGGGATGTTGAAACGGGTCGAAATCTCTTCTGCAGCGGTGATGCCGTCGACGTCTCCCTTCAGGTGAATATCCATCAGCACGATATCAGGATGGGTCTTCTCGGCGAGGACGACGGCATCCTCCCCGCGAAACACCGTCCGCAGCACCAGATATCCAAGGTGCTCAAGTGTCTCCTTGAGCTCCATAGCGATGATCGCCTCATCCTCTACTACCAGTATCTTCCGTTTTGGCATGCCTCACCCCGGGATCACGGGAAGCGCGGGCGCACCCGCTCCCCGGAAACCTGTTCAGAGAATACTATCTCAGTAATCCAGATAATAATTGGCATTGCCTTTGATCAGATGGTTAACGGGCTTTTCATGAGAGAAGGCAGGTGATCCGCTGATCCCGTGACAACCGACGACTCCTCAAGCATGAGATTGACCCGTTCATGCCTCCCGGCGTGGCGGAAGTCCGTCCGTAGTGCGATCACCGGAATGCCCATCGCCGAGGCGTAGCCCATCTCCCAGGCCGTTCCCGAATCGGCGTCCGCCCCGTCGATCACCGCGACGATAAGGTCGGCCTGGGCCAGTGCCTCCAGATTGTGGTCATAGATGGCACGGGTATGATCCGCCATCCGTTCCGCCGAACTGTCCCCCGTATCCTGCGGAAGGTGCACGCTGAACCAGTGGGCTTCGATGAGACCTGCCACCAGCCGGTTGAAATCGCGTTCTGCTGCGGTAAAGAGCGGCGCGGCAAAGTAGACGCGGTACCGGGCAAAGTCCATGACATCGATTGCTGGAATGTCCGGGAACCGTGCCAGAAAGGCCCCCCGGCCGTCCCGCCGGAATTCATGGGTCTCGTACCAGCGGTCGACCCCGCAGGCAGGCGATGAATTGACGCCTACGATGCAGACGGGCGGGCCCCGCCGGGCAATCAGGTCGCGGACCTTTCGCTCCGCCTCGTCGCAGACGGCGGCAAATCCCGGGGTGTCCAGCCGGCCGCGGTAGGGGCCGGGGCGCCGGGGTGTGCCGAGATAGATGGTCTCCGGACAGGGGAGGGGGACGACCTCCACCCCGAACCTACTGCAGCGGTCAAGCGCCGCCTGGAAGGCCCTGAGATCCTCTTCATGCGTGATCCCGTCCGCACGAAGGGACGGATCGCATATGCAGGGGCTTACAAGGACATACATTGATATTGCTATTGTTCTTATCCCATGTAAGATTCATGATACCCCTGCTTGCCTACCGCGACAATTCCTGCGACCCGAAGAAGTGCTCGGTAAAAAAACTCGGCCGCCTCGGGTACGTCAAAGTGGTCGATTCTCTCAGACAGATCCCGAAATCAAGCCTTATTCTCGACCCGAATGCAGATCATGCGCTCTCCCCGGCGGACCGCGGTGTCCCGTCCGTCACGGTGCTGGACTGTTCATGGGAGGTGCTCGACGATATCGTGGTGCGGACCTGGCCGCTGCGGCGGGCGCTTCCCTTCCTCGTCGCCGCAAACCCGGGTCACTTCGGGCGCCCCTGCATGCTCAACTCGGTCGAGGCGCTTGCCGCCACCCTATGGATTCTTGGCGAGGAGGAGCAGGCAACGGAGATCCTCGCCCGTTTCGGCTGGGGGATGCGCTTTTTGGAGGTGAACGCCGAACCCCTGCGCGAGTACGCCGCCGCCCGCGACTCGGCGGAGGTCGTCGCCATTCAGGAGTGCTATCTCTAGAAAGAAAGGAAATATCCGAGAATATGCTACCGGCATGACCCATAATTTTTTTAATTTGCCCTGTTTTTCGGAAGAGATATAAGGAATGGTAAAAATCTCCTATTATTAAGTACCTGCGGGTCTTTTGGGGTGAATGAAGAATGAAGAACTATCAGATACTGCCGGGGATCCTCCTCGTCCTGCTGCTGGTGGTGCCGGCGGTGGCGGCCGGACTCCCGGTCGATGATGCGAACTGGTCCAGTACCGAGGCCTATACCGGGACGACGAACTGGTCAGTAGTCGGTACAGGAACCGACGGTCTTGCGCATGTAGTTGTACAGAATGCCGATGAACTGAAACTCATGTATAGAAATGAGACGCCACCAGGGGTTTTATCCGCGGTCGTGGAGATAGCCGACAGAAGCACCGAACCCGGCACCACCCTGGGATACGGCCCTGCGATTGCCGTCAACGGGACGACGAATGAGGTCTATGTCAGCCACTTTATCAACACCACCTCAGCGCTCGAGGTAGGCCTTGCCTCCAATGGAGGAGGAAGCTGGACCAATGTAACAGTCGATACCATGAACGGGATAGCCTATCAACCCGGCTACCGGACGGCTATGACGCTGGACGAGTCCGGGGATGCCCATATTATCTTCACAAATCCCTCTTCGGATGAGCTTACCTATGTACGGTATGATGTGGGAACGGCAACCCCGGACATACCAGAAATCATCGGGACAAATGCAGGTCCGGTATCCTCCATTGCGCCAACAACGGGAGGAGGTCTGGTTGTCAGTTACGACGACACGGCCGCCGATCGGCTGATGGTCATCGAGTATGATGGATCCTCTTGGAAAGCAGAAACGGCCTATACCATCGGAGCGGGGGAAACCGCCATCGGGACGGAGAATGCCATCGCCGTCGGAGATGACGGCTACGCCCGGGTGCTCTTTACGGCGGCGCGTTCCGACGGCATTGCCGGAGACAGGCTGTATCTCGTGGAAAAGACCGGTAGTGGATGGGGGGCAGCAATCCTCGTGGATGAACGAGTCTCGGCAACCACCTACTTCCCCGGAGTGGATATCGTAATGAACGGGAATAGTGTTCATGGGGTCTACGCCGTGTCGGATGTCACCAATACCACATCTTCCCTGCGGTATCTGACCGATAGCAGCGGAACTCCGGAGACCTCTCCCGTTGCCGACTCCACCGATGCTGCCTATCTGTTCGCCTCTCTCTCGATCTCCTATGCGCAGGCCATGCCGCTCATCGGTACAGGGTACAGCAACAACGCGGTGTACGTTATCCGCCCCGTATTCAATCCAACCTTCACCTCCACCCCCGCCTCGGGCGATGCCCCCCTCAGCGTCACCGTGACGGTGCACTCGATTGTGACCCCCACAGGGGTCACATGGGACTTCGGCAACGGTGACACCGGCACCGGGACGACGGACTCCACGATCTATACCGATGCCGGGACGTATACCATCAGGATGACCGCAACCGACGGGACGGCTACTGTGACCAAAGAACAGACGGTCAGCGTCACCGGGGGGGCGCTCTTTTCCGACAGTGGCTCCAGCGGCCTTCCCGAACCGGAGATCCATCGGGCCTCCTCCACGGAGCCTGACGCCGACGGAAACGCGACACTGGCCTCATTCAGCTTCAGTAGCGATCCCGTGAAAACTATTGAGATTCTCGGCTATGTTATCCCCGAAGAAACGACCGCATCGGTGCTCACTTTGGGAGGAGCGCCGGATGAGACCACTCCTTCCGGGACGGTCTGGAAATACCTCGAGATGAGCCTTGCAGGCATCATGAAGAATGATGTGCTCGGAGCCTACGTGAGCTTCCGCATCCCTGAACAGGTGGTCAGATCTTACGGTTACGGCCCTGAGGACGTCGCCCTCGTGCACCTGACCGATGACGGGTGGGAACGCCTCCCGACGATATTTGAGAAAAAGGAGGGGGCCTATCTCTATTACCGGGCCTATACCCCCGGTTTTTCTTACTTTGCGATCATCTTTGACGAGAAGGCCTCCGTCCGTGACCTGCCTGAACTCAAACAGGTGATCGAAGAGAACATGTCCAGCGTGGATGAGCAGACCCCGACACCGGCTCCCGAGAATACCCCCGCGGGAGCAAACACCACCGCCACCCCTGAATCGACCGCTACCCCCATCCCGTCGGTGACGGTCCCCGTCCCGGAGACGACGCCGACCCAGAAAGCACCCGCACCTCTGGCAGGCATCGTAACCGCACTTGGCACCTGTGCCGCATGGTTTGCCTGCCGGCGTGAATAATTCATACCACCGTTTTTTCGGGCAGGGCACCTGTCCCATTTTCCCCTCTCCGCTGCCCATGTAAGATCTTTCCCGGATACCGTGCAGGTCCATGTATTTTTTATGATCTTCGCACGTGCCACCTTACCATCATCGGCGCACGGCACACCCTTCCCTTCGCACCTTCCCCGTAACGGTGATCTCTGATCTCCCGCCAGATTCTCCGGCCATTTCTGTCCCTCCTCACCATGAAGGCAAGCTACATATCCCCGCAGGTAGAACGAAGCATCATCGAGGAGTGAGAACGCGATGACCCGACGAATCACCATCCTGTGCTGCAGTGCAGCACTGCTTCTGGCCTGCATGTGCGCCTTCCCCGCCCTGGCGTCGGACGGGGAGGTTGCCGTTGACTTTGCTGCAATCCCGGTCACCGGACCGCCCCCGCTGGAGGTCACCTTCTCCGCCTACGCCACAGGCGCCGACACCTGGGACTGGACCTTCGGCGACGGCTCCGGCATCAGGGGCTCGACAGCGGATAAGGAGGTGCCGGTCCATACCTACACCGACACCGGCGTCTACACGGTCAGCCTGACCGCCTATGCCGGCAATACATACCTGGGGACAGAGAAGAAGGAGGCGTACATCGTCGTCACCGCCGGCGGGATCACCCCCTCCTCCACCGAACCGGGGGCGGTGAACCGTGCAGACTTTGCCGCAACACCGGTCTCCGGTCCGTCCCCCCTGAAAGTCTCTTTTCGCGGCACAAACGCCGCAGACGTGAGGAACGGGTGGGCAAACGAGTGGCTGTGGGACTTCGGGGACGCTTCCCTCCTCCCCGGCGAGCGCACCGACGTCTCCAACCCCGTCCACACCTACACTTTCCCGGGTACCTATACCGTCTCCCTCTCCATCCGGGGAACCGGCGGGCGTGAGGATGTGGTGATAAAAGAGGACTTCATCATCGTCGGGGGGATACCTCCCGCCATTCCCGTTACGACCCCGCCGGACTTCACCGCCGAACCGCTGAACGGCACAACCCCTCTTACCGTGCAGTTCAACTCCTCGGCCCCGGGGGCGGACACCTGGGCCTGGGACTTCGGTGAAAACAACGGCACCATCGGCAACGCAACCGTCGAGAGGGACCCGGTCCACACCTATACCGAACCGGGCACCTATACCGTCAGGATGAGCGTGTGGTCGGGAGATGCGTCCCATGGAATGGTAACAAAGGAGGACTACATCACGGTCGAAGAGCCGTTGAACGTAACTCCGACAGAGACGGTGCCGACGCAGACACCGGTAAAAACCCCCACCGATACCCCCACTCCGGACCAGACCCAGACGCCTTTCCCGGAAATGATGGCTGCAATCGGCATATGCTGTGCCGCTCTTCTCTTCTCCCGTGCAAACATGCGCCGCTGACGCATTCCTGCTACACCCCTTTTTTCCACCCGATCATTTTCAGGGAGGCTGCACCTGCCATTCGATGTTCACATCGGCCTCCGGCCTTAAGGGAGGAGCGGGTAAGCGCGGCTGTCCTTTTAGTGGCGCCTCACTCCCGGAGAGGAAGGGGATATGGACCTTCCGTTCGGCCCCCTCCACCGGAAAGAGCGCCACCGCTCATTGCAGACCGACACAGCGGGAACCTGAGGGCATTGGTGAAAAAAATTGAAAAAGGGTGATGCTATTCAGGATACCATCGACTGAAGCACCGACAGACTGCCCCCAAAATCAAGGGAGAGCAGTATCATCCCGAGCGCAAGGACGATGACAACGGCAAAGACCACCGGCGACCAGGCGATGACTTTCCTCCCGTCGAGAATGCTTACCGGAAGCAGGTTAAAGAAGGCGATCATCCCGTTCACGGAGAGGCCCATCGTGCCGAGCACCATAAGCGGCCAGAGCGCAAAGGCGGCCCCTGTAAGAAGGACCACCAGAAATACCGCCCCGAGGACGAGGTTGACAACAGGTCCTGCAACCGATATCTTCCCGTTCTCTTCCTTCGTCATCTCCCGGCCGGGCGGCACATAGATCATCGTCGCCCCGGGGGCGGCAAAGACCACGCCCACGAGGGCGGCGAGCGCAACGGCGACGAGCAACATCTGATTGTCCTTTCGAAACGCCGCCCGGTACCCGAACCTGACGGCGGTAAACTTATGGGCCAGCTCATGGAGGATGAAGCCGAGCCCCACGGTGACGGCCGAACTTACAAAGACGACAACCAGAAAGAGCGGAGTCCAGCCTCCACGGATAAAGACGAGGGTGAAGGCGAGCGACAGTGCCACACACGCAATTAACAGGTCCTTTCGCTCTTCAGGCCTGATGAGGTCGAGCATTTTTTGCATAGGATATCTTCTCAGTACTCTGCCCCGAAGGGTTATCAAGGGTCGGGTCCTGCATTACCGCCGGGACACGCAGGGCTCCCTGCGGCAAAAGGATTAATGAATCCGGGAGCATAAGCAGTGGTGATGACACTTGAGGCGTTACGTGACGAGATCGCATCCCTTGACCGCCGTATCATCGACCTCATCGCCGAGCGCCAGAGACTGGCCGCACGGATGGCGGAGTTCAAGCACCACGAAGGGCTGCCGGTAACCGATCCTCACCAGAGAGAGGCCGTCCTCTCCCGTGCGTTTGACTATGCCGCGGAGAAGAACATCGACCCGGCGGAGACGAGGGGCATCTTTGCCCTCCTCATCCAGATGAGCGAGGAACGGCAACACGAGTTTCTCGGGGAAGGCAACCTCCCCTGAACAGAAGAGCGGCGGTGGTTACCGGGGATGGTCGCCCGAATGGATTCCGGAGTGGCGGATCAGGTACTCCCGTATTTTTGAGGACTCCAGGCATCTCTGGTCGAGGCGATTGATTATCCGGTCGATCTCCTCAGCCTGGCCGAGCACCTTTTCGGTATGCTCCCAGTCGTCGAGGACGGCATACCCGACGATCACCTGGAGCGGATTTCTGATATGATCATTGATGATCGAGAGCTGCTCGATATTCTTCTCAATCTGCTCCAGGGCCTCAAGCTTCTCCTCCTCGAGCCGCCGTGACCGGATGGCAAAGCCGATGTCGTTGGCGAGCGCCTGCAGCGTGTCGATCTCCGGGTCGGTTATCGAGACCCTCGGCCGCAGATAGGCGGTGATCGCCCCGATGATCTCCTCGTCGGCGATCATCGGGAAGTTGATCACCTGGAGCGGCGGTTCGCCGCCGTCATCTGCCGCCGGCCATTCGTCATATTCCACCAGACCGCTCCGTGCGGCACGGTACGCTCCTCCGCCGGCATACAGGTACGAGGCGTGCATCTCTTCCAGGGAGGAAACGGACGGGGTGAGAGCGGTGAGCCTGCCCTCTTCAAGAGGCGAGACGGCAATCACATAGTATTCGTTCAGCGCAGCAAATTCCTTGCATACCCGGTCTATAAGGACACTGCTCTCGCGTTCATAGACGACCGCCTGGTTGATCTCGTTGACCGCTGCAAGAAGAAGACTCCCCTGTCTGGTCCCGGTCTGGTCGGCAATCGAGAGGATCCGCTGCGATGTTCCCGGAATGCGGGCAATGGTATAGAACGTGTCCCGGTACATCCCGGATGCATCGATAAGCCGCATTTCCCCGCTGCTTCCTCCGGAAATCATCCCCTGTGCGCTGAAGGTGCCGATGGTCCCGTGCCGCTCTTCAGGAACGACAATATCGCCAACCCGCATGCTTCCCGAGAGGAGCGCTTCCTTTCGGTACCCGAACGTCTTTTCGACCTCGTTGTTCGCATTGCGTATCGTCCCGTCGTCATCCACCACCAGCATCGCCGTTCCGGTATTCTCAAAGAGCGTTCTGTACAGCTCTTCGGAGCGGATGATCTTCTCCTGAACCTCCTTTCTCAGGGACATATCACGCAGAATGGAGAGGATGACCCTTTTCCCGTGCAGCTCAAAGGCGACAGCTGTCACATCCGCAGGAAATTCCGACCCGTCCCGGCGCCGGCACATGACCTCCTCCCGGAACGACCGTGCTGTCCCCTCCTGCACCTGTCCGAGCCATTCGGACAGGAATGCAGGCGCTTCCACGACAAGGTCCAAGGGGGACATCGTGCTCATCTCATCCCGCTCATAGCCGAAGAGGTCCAGCGTATACCGGTTCATCTCGAAGAAGGGGCCAAGGGTCAGGTCATCCCGGAGCTCGTTGACGAGGATGCCGTCCCGTGCATGGCTGAAGAGGGCCCCGAACTTCTCCTCTGACGAACGAAGCGCCTCCTCCATATTACGGAGGGAGGTGATGTCACGCCCGCTGCTGAGATACGAGAGGGTCTCCCCCTTTTCGCCGAAGTGACCGCTCACGTTCCACTGGAACATACGCGTGGCACCGTCGGCACCACGGGCGCTGAGCTCGAGAACCCCCGACGGGCGTTGGGGATTCAGGCTCCTGAAGAACGCGTCAAGAAGGGCGCTCTCCTCGGGTGGATAGTGCTCACGATAGGGCATGCCGATGAGATCGCCGGGTTCAACATCAAAGTACCGACAGTAGGCGGCGTTGACGAAGCTATACGTACTGTCACCGGCGATCATCGCAATCAGATCATTCTGGTCATCAAGGAGACCAAGATACATCTCCTTTTCCCTGCTCAGCTGAAAAGAGAGGACGGAGACGATGACCCCCACGGCTACGATCACCACAGAATGGCCATAGGCATTGATCATCACATCGGGAACAGGGCCCATGATCAGCGGCACCAGGACGAGATAGAGCGAACTGACCAATACAGAGAGGATCATCCCCTCCCGCGGGTACCGGTACGCTGCAAAGACAACGGGAATATAAAATAGATGAGGCAGAAGGGTGGTAATGCCATTCAAAAGCCCGGCGGTAACGATGGCAAAGGAAAAAAGGGTTGTAAATCCAATGACAAAAATAAAAAGTATGGAATCACTCTCTAAGAAGGATTCTAACCTTTTTTCTACTTTGTCCATGATACGACAGGTGGGCCCAGATTTTATATATATTTACTGAATTAAATCCAAAAACAAGGGCTTACCGGTGGCTAAAAGTTAAATAGAGGTATATTTGTAGATATCAGGGCTGCTCTCCATCCCTGAGGACCATCGTGCCTACCCCGCTGTCGGTGAAGAGTTCGAGGAGGAGACTGTGGTCACGGTTGCCGTTGAGGATATGGGCGTGGGAGACCCCCCCCATGAGCGCCTTGATGCACCCCTCGAGTTTCGGGATCATGCCGCCAACGATCGTCCCGTCCTCGATGAGATGTGCCGCCTCCGAGAGATGGATGCGCTGGTAGGTCCGCGTCCGGGTCTGGTTCATGACCCCGTCCACATCAGAGAGATTGATGAGTTTGTACGCCCTGAGTGCAATGGCAATCTCCGATGCCGCCGTGTCCGCATTGACGTTCAGGGAATGCCCGTTCCGGTCGATGGCCACCGGGGAGACGACAGGGATATAGCCCTTCTCGAGCAGAACCTCAAGGATACCGGCATTGATCTTCTCCACATCACCCACGAGGCCCAGATCAACTTCATGCTCCTCGTCATCCACTATAACGCGGCGGGTCCCCGTCTTCCTGGCAAACATCAGGTTGCCGTCATTGCCGGAGAGGCCGATACCGAGGGCGCCGAACTTTGAGATGAGCGAGACGATGCCGTCGTTGATTTTCCCCACGAGGACCATCTGGGCAATCTCCATCGTCTCGGCGTCGGTCACCCGCAGACCCGCGACAAACTTCGGCTTTTTGCCCATCTGCTCCATCTTCTGCGTGATCTCCGGGCCGCCGCCGTGGACGATGACGATATTCATGCCCACATACCTGAGGAGCACGACATCCTGGATCACCGTATCCAGTATCTTCGGGTCGACCATGGCGTGCCCACCAAGTTTCACAACGATAGTCTTGCCGTGGAACCGCTGGATATACGGCATTGCCTCCATCAGGACTTCTTCGCGTTTCATGCCTCTTCCTCACAAGAGCCCGCCTTTCCTGCCCCCCCACGGGGAACCGGACACGGGTTGATCATCACTGGTTTGGAGCACCATACGATAAAACTGCTTCCGCATTGCAGGGATCACCTGAAGCATTGATGGTCAGCAATGATGACGGAAAGAAGAGAGGAAACCAGCTAAAAAGAGGCGATCAGGTGGTATACCTGCCGTTGATCTCCACGTATTTCTCGGTGAGATCGCATCCCCACGCGGTGGCGGACGCCTCTCCCGCCCCGAGATCGAACCCGAAGATCACGGTGTCGCTCTTCATCAGGTCCTTAGCGGCGGCAAGCGCCCGGGGGTTGACCAGATCGTCGGCAAGGATTTCCCCGCGGCGTGCGAGGGTGACCAATGCATCGCCCTCGCCTATGGTGACCGACGCCTTCAGGGGGTCGAACACGACCCCCGCCCTGCCGGCGGCACCGATGATCCGCCCCCAGTTCGGGTCCTCCCCGTAGACGGCGGTCTTGACAAGCGAAGAGCCCACGACGGTGCGGGCGACGGCGGCGGCGTCCTCCTCGGATGCCCCCCCGGTCACCCTGACCTCGATGAGTTTGGTCGCCCCCTCCCCGTCACGGGCGATCTGCTTTGCAAGGCTGACACAGACCTCCTCGAGCGCATCGTAGAGCTCTCCGGGATTTGCAGGGCCCCGCGTCCCGGTCGCCGTCACGAAGACGCAGTCATTGGTGGAGGTGTCGCCGTCGACCACCACGCGGTTGAAGCTCCGGTCCACCGCACGGGTAAGCATCGCCCGGAGGGCAGGTGCCGTCACCTCGGCATCGGTATAGAGAAAACCGAGCATCGTTCCCATATTGGGAGCGATCATCCCTGAGCCCTTGGTGATGCCGGCAACGGTAAATCCGTCCCTCTTTGCACAGGCATGCTTGGGGAAGAGGTCGGTCGTCATGATGGCGGCGGCCGCCTCATCCTCCGCGGACGCATCGGAGCGGACCTTTCCCGCCACGACGGCTGCCTGCCGCTCGATGATCTCCATCTTCATGAAGCGGCCGATGACCCCCGTCGAGGCGACGCCGATCATCTCGGGAGTGGTCCCGAGGGCCGCTGCGCCTATCTCCGCCATCCGCCGGGCATCGGCCATGCCCCGCTCCCCGGTGTAGACGTTCGCGTTGCCTGAGTTGATGATGATACCGTCGAGCCGCCCCTGAGCCATCCGCTCCTTCATCAGGATCACCGGCTCAGCGGCAAAGAGGTTCCGGGTAAAGACACCCGCCGCAGTCCCGGAAGCCTTTATGAGGCACAGCCCGTACTTGCCCTCCTTGATGCCGGCACAGGAAACGCCGTCCACGGCGCAGAGACTCTTCATTCCTCCTCCGATGCATCCGGGTTGTAGCGTGATCCGAGCCCGTGAACGATGTCCGCACGGGTCAGGATACCGGCGAGCATCCCGTTCTCCAGCACCGGGAGACGGGCAACCCCCTCCTTCATCATCAGGGAGGCCGCCGCCTCGATATCCTCATCAGCATCGATGGCGATCACATCATCGGTCATCACCTCGGATACCGGCACATTTCCGATGTCGGCGAGCGCCTCCTTCGTCTTCTCCCAGTTCATCAGCTCGCGGATGGGGATCTCTAAGATCTCAAAGGGCGACGGAAGCCAGAGATTGTCGCTGATCTCCGGGGGGTTCAGGAGCGTGAGGATATCCGTCTCGGTCACTATCCCCACGAGGTTGTCCCCTTCTACGACCGGCAACCCGCCGATGCGGTTCTTCTTCATCGTACGCGAGACCTCGGCGACCGGGGTGTCCGGGGGGACCGTGATCGGATTTCGGGTCATCACTTCACTGACTTTCATCACATACACCTCGTATGCGGCCCTTGCCTTTACGGGAGGAGCGGGACGACTCCCAGCCCCTCCGTCTCAGGAATGCCGCAGATGATATTCATATTCTGGATTGCCTGGCCGGACGCTCCCTTCACCAGGTTGTCGATCACCGAGACGGCGACGACCCGCCGGCCGCCGGCCTCGACTTCGACGGCTATGTCGCAGAAGTTGCTTCCGCGGACACCGGCAAGCGAGGGGGGCTGGAGACGGATGAAGTGTTCCCCGGCATAGAACTCCCTATAGAGCGCTTCCGCCTCTTCATGGGTAATCGGGTCGTCAAGTAATATATGTGCCGTAGTAAGTATGCCCCGGTTCACCGGCAGGAGATGGGGGGTAAAATGCACGGATGCGGCAGACCCGAGCCGCGATGCCTCCATCTTCATCTCCGCAAGGTGCCGGTGGGAGGTCCATTTGTACGCAGTGAAGTTGTCATGCGCATTGCAGAAATGGTTCACTGCCGATGGGTTCACCCCCGCACCCGAGACGCCGGTCTTTGCGTCGTAGATGATGGTCGTTGCACGCGGCGCAAGCGGTGCCGCCGCAAGCGTCGCCCCGGTCGGAAAACAGCCGGGGTTTGAGACGAACTCTGCCCCTATGATCTCCTCGCGGTGCAGCTCGGGCAGGCCGTACGGGGCCTCGAAGTAATCGGTATGGGCGACCCCGTACACGCTCTCGAAGACGTCCTTCGGGAGCCGGTAATCGGCCGAGAGGTCGACTACCTTTATTCCCCGTTCCAGAAGCCCGCCCGCATACTGCATCGCCGCGGTGTGCGGCACCGCCAGAAACGCAACGTCCGCCTCGATCTCCCCGACATCCGGGTTCGTGTACCGGAGATCGGTGAAGCCCCGAAGATGGGGGTGGGTGACGGCAACTTCGGTCCCTTCCAGTTTTCGCGAGGTCGCACAGGTTACCTCCGCAGATGAATGGCCGGCGCAGAGACGAATGAGTTCCCCACCGGTAAAACCCGATGCGCCGATGATTGCAATCTCCATGATCAAAGGTATGTTTAAAACGAGTTAATCCTTCCCTGCGCCCACCTGCATGAGCCTCTCCGCGAGCGCCGCTATCCTCGCGTTGTTCTCGAGATTATTGAGGAGGGCAGGCGGGAAGGCCCCCGTCCCCCAGCGTGCCCCAAGCCAGGCGCCGCAGAGAAAGGCGATGGTGTCACTGTTGCCGCCGATGGATGCCGCAACGGGAAGAAGGGCATCGGACTTCCCGAACCGGGAGATCAAATAGAGCGCCATCGGCAGCGTCTGGTACACGGAGATGTCGTTTCCTATGACCGGAAGAACCGCATCGAGGGAGAAGCCCTCACGCGAGAGGTCCCACGCGGTGGCGATGCGGGAGGAGAGAAGCGGGTCCATCGACCGGGCACAGAGCTCAGCCACATGCACCGGGTCCGGTTCATCTGCAAGGGTCGCCCGAAGAAGCATCGCAAACGAGATGGTCGCCGCCTGCGCTGCGATGTGGGAATGGGTGACCGCACAGGCGGCGGTGAGATCCCGGTACAGGGTGTCTGGCTCTGCGATGGCGAGGGCAAAGGGCACAGCAAGCGGCATGCACCCGGCACCTGGCGACTCCACCCCTGTTCTTCCGGGACCGTCAGCCACCAACCTCCAGGAGGCGGTCAGGACGGGGCCGTCGGGGAACCGGAGCCCCTCACCGTCCACGAGATCTCTGATCCCCCTGAGATAGCGTTCGGGGGTGAAGACCCCTCCGGCAAGGAGCTCTCCGGCAAGGAGCATCAGCTGGGTATCGTCCGTGTAGCTGCTAGGGGCGAGCCCGGCATTCGGGTGGCGCCGGTGGGCGGCCCGGTACTCCGCCGCCGCCCGGTCAGGACGGGGAGGCATGGTCTCTCCCGGCATCCCGAGGGCGTCCCCCACGGCGGCACCCAGCATACACCCCCGATACCGGGATATCATGAAAAGGTATCCCGCCGCCCGGCTGATAAACCTATCCTCCTCCGCATCTGCCGTGCAGGCCGTGGAGGTTGAGGACGACGAGCTTCTCCTCGGTCATCTCCCTGACTGCATACCGGGGCCCTTCCCGCCCCAGACCCGAGAGGCGCGTGCCCCCGTACGGCATTGCATCCGTCCTAAAGGTCGGGATGTCGCCAACCATCAGGCCGCCGACAGGGAGACGGCGGACCGCCTCCATGATACGTGCCATATCATTCGTGAAGATCCCTGCCTGCAGGCCGTACGGGGTGTCCGCCGCAATCGCAAGGGCATCCCCCCACGTCTCGTAGGGGATGAGGGCCACCGCCGGGGCAAAGAGCTCGGTGGCGCAGGCCGGGGCATCCCCATGCACCATCCCGAGCACGGTGGGGGCAACCATCCGCCCGTCCCGGGTGCCCCCGCAGCAGAGGTCGGCACCGCCCGCCACGGTGTCCATGATCTTCTTCACCGCCGTTTCCGCGGCCCCTTCCGATATGAGCGGCCCGATATCGGTCGCGGGGTCCGCCGGATCACCGGTGACGAACGCCTTTACCCGCCGGGTGACCATATCGCAGAGGTGATCATAGACCGGGCGGTGGACCAGAACGCGCTGGGTGGAGATACAGACCTGCCCGCTGTTGGAAAAACCGCCCTGGACGATGCGCTCGGCGGCATACTCCAGCGGGGCGTCGCTGTGGACGATGACGGCGGCATTGCCCCCCAGCTCAAGGGAGACGTGCCGTGCTGCGGTGGAGGACTTCAGGTGCCACCCCACCTGCGGGCTGCCGGTAAATGAGAGAACCGCAATACGGGGATCGGCCGCCATCCACTCTGCATCAACGGCGGTGCAGGGAAGAATCGAGATGGCCGCCGGGGGGATCCCTGCACCGAGGGCCATCTCCCCCAGAAGCAGGGTCGCAACCGGTGTTGCAGAGGACGGTTTCAGGATGATCGGGCAGCCGGCGGCGATGGCAGGGCCCAGCTTGTGGCAGGCGAGGTTGAGAGGGAAGTTGAAGGGAGTGATCCCCAGTACCACCCCCGCGGGCACCCTCGTCAGAAAGCCGACCCTCCCGTCCCCCGCCATATCGCGGTCGAGGGGGAGTATCTCTCCTTCGAGACGGGTCGCCTCCTCTGCAGAAACGGTGATCGTCGCTGCCGCACGCATGACCTCTGATTCGGCGTATTTCAGCGGTTTTCCCGCCTCTCCCACAAGTATGCGGGCAAGTTCTTCACGCCGGGCATGGATGGCATCCGCCAGGCGGGAGAGTATCTCCGCACGCCGGTAGGCGGGAAGGTCAGCCATCTCCCCGCAGGCACCGGCAGCACGGGTGATGGCCTCTCCACATTCCCGGCGGCCCGGACGGCAGACGGTGGCGACCACGGACCCGTCGTACGGACGGTGCACCTCATAGGTATCATCACATGCCTCCCGGACACCACCCGAGAGACAAGGTATCGGCTTTTGCATGCATCAGCAGTGTTTCTCACAGGTCAAAAAACAATCGCTCTGTCCTGATTAAGGGGATTAATTTACCCACATAGGATAAAATGATATTATAATATGCCCAATAGTACTCCATATGTTCTCCCACCGGGTCTTTACCACTGATTTCAGGACCGCACTCGAAGAGGAACTCGAACGCAAGGATATGAGCATCAAGGAGCTTGCCGAACGGGCAGGCATCCCGGCGGCAACCCTTTACAAGATCACTTCCGGGGAGCGCGACCCCCGGTTTTCGACCGTAAAGGCGATCGCCGATGCCCTCGACCCGCGTGAGCGGGACTTTGTCGCGGTCATCGGCGTTAAGTTTCTCCTTGACGAGCTCCAAGGGACGAGCGAGACCGCGGGCGGCAAAACCTACCGTATCCGCGGCTATACGGCCAATACGATGGAAGAATGCATCATAGCCGCCGTCCGGGCAGAGAAGGACGGTGCGGCGGGGATCATCTGCGCCCCCATCCTTTCCACCCTCGTAGAGCGAATCGTGGACATACCGGTGACGATCATCAAGCCGAATCCGGAGTCGTACGTGGGCGCTTTCGAGTCGATCGTCCGGATGATCGAATAGGCCGTACCCGAGAAAAGAACATTCGGGAAAAATGGAGGGCCCTTTCACATTTTTCTGCCGGGACCGGCAAGGCCGATCAGCGCCATTACTGCCACGAGAGCCGCCGGCGCCGCCCGGGTCGGTGCCGGCTCTGCCGGGCTGTCCGGGGTTGCTGCGAAGAGGCCATCCGGTGATGGGGATGCAGAGGGCATCTCTCCTGCACCGTCGCCGGCGATCGTTGCTGTTGGGGCTCCCTCACCGGTACCTCCCGCCCCCCCCTCATTATCGAGGGAGTAGAGCGAGACATCGCGGATGCTCGCAACGGCGGCAAGCGTGGCATCGGCATTCAGTGCAATCCCCCTGCACCTGTCTGCTGTGGAGACGGATGTCAGTTTCGTTCCCGAACGGTCATAGAAGGCAAAGCCCTCTGATCCGCAGACGGCGATGGATTCGCCGTCACGGCTCACCGCGACCCCTGTGGGGCGGTCAAAGGGAAGGGACCAGAGGAGCAGGCCCGTGCGGGAGAGCGCGTAGACCATACCGTCACCGGTGCACGCCGCGATCGTCCGGGCACCGTCCGATGCGGCGATGTCGTTCACCGGTTTGGGGGATGCCCGGTACTCCCAGTAGACCGTGCCCGTGCCGGGGGAGGAGAGGAGCACCGACCCGCTCTCCGTGCCCGCTGCAAGATAGTCGGTGCCGGGGACGAGTGCCACGGCGAAGTAATCCTCTCCCGTATCCGTTTCTGCCGCCGTATCCCTCTGGATCGTTCCTTCAAGGATGGTCGACCCGTCGGTCGATGCGATATATGCCGTACCGTCGGGCAGCACGTCAACACTTCGGATTACATTGAAAACCTTTCCTCCCCCGACCGTCCTGCCGTCTGCACCGAAGATATGCAGGTCAAATCCCCCGGCGACGACAACGCCCCCGTCGTCCGAAAGGGCCACGTCAAACATACGCAGCGGAGAGCTCCACTGTACCGTTCCCTCGTCAGAGAGGCAGATAAGCCCGTCCTCTCCTGCCGCACATACAGTAGTGCCGTCGCCGGAGATGGCCACCGCACTGACCCCCTTTCCTCCGATCACGTGGGTCCAGAGTGGGGCTGCCTCTGCGACTGCCGTTGCGGGCAGACAGAGGAGAAGAAGGAGAACGAGGGGTATTGCATACGGTGCCTTCATGCCCGGCCTCTCCCCCGGAGACCAACGAACAGGCCGGCCGCACATCCGGCAAGGGCACCGGCATACGGCATCGGGCTCTGCGTCTCAGCAGGAACGGGGGTCCCTGCGTCACCGAAGATGTCCGGGTGGATGTCTGCCGCGACCACTTCGAGCGCATCGACGATCCGTGGGCCGCCCCGGTCAATCATATCCGATTCAACGATGTACACCCGTCCTTCACGGACGGCGGTGACCCCCTGGAGGCGTGGTTCTTCCATCATATAGGTGTAGATGAGGTCATAGCTGGCCTCCCCCATGCCACTGCCGGAGTTGACGAGGATGATGTCCGGGTTGGTGGTGATGAAATCCTCAAGGCCAACGATCTGCCATCCTTCGACACCCGGAAAGGCGTTCTTCGCATGGGCAATCTCGAACATCTCGTCCTGGAAGGTATCCCTCCCGCTCACCCAGATCGGGTCGTACCAGACGATGTGGGCAACGGTGGGCCATTCGGTCGCGGCCGATGCCTTCGAGCGGACCGCCGCAATCCTCTGCTCCATGGAAGAAGCAATGGCCTTTGCCTCCTGTGCATTGCCGGTCGCCGTCCCGACGATCCGGACGTCCTCGACGACTCCCTGGATGGAGGCAGGGTTCAGGGAGACGACGGCAAGGCCGAGCCCCTGCATGTAGGTGACCACTTCCTCGGTATTCCCAAGCGCCGCAAGGACCAGATCGGGCTTTGCGGCAACCACCTTCTCGATGTTTACCGTGCTGTACCCGCCGACCTTCTCCACATCCGCGGTCGCGGCCGGGTAGTCGCAGTAGTCGGTCACGCCGACGACCCGGTCACCGGCGCCGACGGCATACACAATCTCGGTATTCGATGGGGCAAGCGAGACGATCCGCTGCGGAACGTTCGGAAGGGTGAGAGTCACACCAAAGTCATCCGTCACGGTGATGGGGCCGCCGGTCGCAGCCTTGGGTGGTGGAGCCGCCGATGCAGAAGCAGTCACTGCCGGTGATTCGATGGGGGCCGGGGATGCTGTGGGCCCGGCGGCAACCGGGGAGCCGACGTCATCCGGCAGGACGGGGTAGGGCCGACCAAGGAGTGCCGGAACGGCCGACGCCGTCATCCGGCAGGGATTGTCCGTGAGGATCGGGGTCCACTTGAAGTACCCCTCTGCGGCCTGGGCAGAAAGGAGGTGGTCCACGGGACTTTTTCCCTCCTTTGTCCATCTGGCGGGGTTCTCGCCGGCCTCAACGAGCGCCTGGATGACCCAGGCGTCCGATGCAGTGTTTGCCGCACTCGAGCCGCCGTAGTTGAACCCGCCGTTCTCGCACTGTACCGTGCGGAAAAAGGCCGTTGCCTTTGTAATGGCCGGGGAGGAGCGGGGAGTCCCTGCCGCTATAAGGGCCTCGACAGCAGAGGCGGTGTCGTCGCAGTCACTCTCGGCCCCCGGTGTCCACCCGAACCCGCCGTCCGCGTTCTGCTGGGCGCTGAGCCATTGTACGGCCTTGGAGGTGTCCTCGCCGGCGGCCGCGAGCGCCATCAACGCCCAGTTCGTCGTATAGATATGATCGCCAAATGAGCCCGACGATTCCTGCTTCGCCTTCAGGAGGGCGACGAAGTCCGTTCCCTCGAAATCATACGGATCTTCACCTACCGCAAGGATGGTGAGAATCATCTTCGCGGTCTCGGCCGTACCGTCGATGGCGACGGTCTCCGCGGCTATCGAATGCAGGTAATCGACAGCTGAGACGCCGCCTTTTGTCCATGTAGACGGGTCCTCGCCTGCGCCGACGATGGCCATAATCACCCACGTCGAGGTTGCGGCACTCGTCTCCCGGCCCTCCTCGCCGAATCCGCCGTCCTCGCGCTGGCAGGACTGCATATACGCAAGGGCTGATTCAATCTGCGGTGCGTCCGCCGGGAGTGGGTACGCGACGGTTCCCGGCACACATGCGATGCTGCAGAGCAGCACTATCAAAAAAAAGATTGTTCTAGTTCTGTTTCCTGTCATATCCTGTACTCCGCCATGCTATAGCCAGTCCTGCACCGGCAAGGCCGGCAAGTGCCGGGAACGGGGTCTGTGTCGGTTCCGTCTCCCCACCTGCGGCGTCCGCTTCAGGTGTCTCCTCTCCCTCCGATGTGATATCCGCTACCGGAGGCTCCCCTGCTGCAATAAGTACAAAGGACGAGAGGCCTGCTGGCGATTCGGCTTCTATGCAGACAGTGCTGCCTTCGAATCTGACCGTGGGGACGATTATCTCGACATTCCCATCGTTTCCGATATGTAGGATGTACAGGCTCTTAGCTCCTCCGTGGGCACGCACCCACGATTCGTCCATCCCGATGGTAACGATTGCCGCTCCGATATCCTCGCCGTTGACGAGATGTATCTCACTCACATCGACCGCACAGGCGACAGCCGCCGGATAGGGCGCATCGGAAAGAGATGCAAGCAAGTCCTGTAGTTCCTCCGGTGATGGCCCGGTGCCGAGCGAGGTGATTATCTGTGCCCCGAAGGGCATGGAATAGAGCACCGCGCCTACCGTGACGGTCACATGGCCCGCATCAGGCAGATCGGTTCCCACCGGCAGTGTCACTACCCTGATGGACTCCACCTGCCCACTGATGATCCCGCCGACCACTTTGTAGTCTACAAACCGGATGAAGAGTGTGGCGCCGCCTCTCGTAACGATGAAGGTATTCTGTTCCATTGCGACATTCTCGCCTGCCGCGGCGGCCGCCGCCATATCTATGCTGAGCACCATCCTGTTATGGTCGATCGTCAGCGACGCCCCGGCGGGAAGGCCGATGGTGCTGAGGCGACCGACCGTCGATGAGCCGGTCGCAGCCGTATCGCCGGTTCCGCCACCTGTTCCGCCGTCGCCGCTGCTGCCGCCCGTCGTGGCGGCGATGGTCACCTTATACCCGTAGACGTGGTCCGACGCTGCAGGTGTGCTGGACATCGACTCGCTCCAGTACCAGACCACCTCATCGCCGGTTGTAAGGGTGTAGGTGTTTGCACCGCTGCCCGGGCTTGCGCCGTTGACCATGTACATCCAGCCCGAGGACCCGCTGTTGGCAAGCCCGCCGATCTCATCGACGAAGAGCGAGCCGTATTCATTGTAGAAGCCGTCATCCACCCCGAACGAGAGCCCGGCAGCGTTGAGGACACCGAGGGCGGTGGTGGTGCTCACGTTGTAGGTCTTCCCGCTCTCGCCCGTAGTGGTGAAGGTGCCAGGGGTGAGGGTGAGGGAGGTGAGGGGTACGGATGGTGGGGAGGGGGAAACGGGATCAGGGCCGTCTCCGCCACCGCCCGGCGTTACACCAGGGATGGCGGGGCCGAAGCAGTAGACGTTGTTGTAATACTCGCCGCCGATATAGAGGCGGCCGTCGGCAGTTGCCGGGGAGGAGGAGTAGAACGACGCCCAGTTCCCATCGGAGGGTGCCGTCTGGGTGTAGTGCCATACCTCGCCGCCCGAGACCGCATCAAGGGCATAGACCGTTCCCGCTGCGTTGCTCGTTGCAAAGTAGACGTTTGCAGCGTCTGTTGCCGGGGAAACGCTCACTTTCGCTGAGCTAAAGTGCCACTCCTCTGCACCGGTTGCGGCGTTGTAGCAGTGGAGACCGTCCGTCTCCCCGACGTAGAGGAAGCCGTCCTTCAGGGCGGGAGTGCCGGTAGTCCCGTTGATTGGAACCGCCCATCCAGGAGATCCATCTATCGCATTGACCGCAAAGAGCGAATCATAGGTGGAGAAGTAGACGTTCCCGCCACCGCAGACGGGTGAAGACCTGATAAGCTCTTGGGTGGTGACGTTCCAGCGCTCCTGGTAGGTGAGATCATCGATGGCATAGAGCGTGTGCGTCCCGTTTCCGGCAAAATAGACGGTATCCCCGTACCCAACGGGGGTGGTGAAGTACTCGATGGTGCCGCCCGTCTCTTTTTGGTACATCAGGGCTCCGTCGAGAGTGAAGACGTTCATCGTCCCGTTCAGGGCCGAGAGGACGAAGAGACGATTGTTCCAGACACAGGGACCGGAGTTCACCTGTGACCAGGGGATGACCACGGCGGGGTCATCGAGCGGGGTGCTCCATACCGTCGCACCGGATACGGCGTTCACGGCATAAAGGACGCCGTTGGTACCCCGTGCAAAGATTTTATCCGCGCCGACAGCAAGGGGTGCGACGGAACCATACCCGTCTGCAAGGGTGTTCTTCCACCCAAGTGCCCCGGTGCTGGCATCAAAGCTGTAGAGGTACATCTCCTCATCCGTCTCGCCAAAGAACATGTCCGGCCAGGTTGCAATGTAGACCTTCCCGTCATAGAGCAGGGGTGATCCGTCCGGGGCCTCTTCCACTTGTGTCTGCCAGCGGATGGTGGCGGTGTTCGGGCCGGTGCCGTGCGCCGGTCCGGTTGTATCTGCCGTTCCTGACACATTGCCCACTGTAATATTTACATGGGTCAGTTCAGCGCCGGTCGCATATTCTGTATAGGTAAAGCGTACGACATCCCCGGTCTCGACCCTGTTGCCGCCAAGGCCTGTCGGGGCGTAGTCGTCATTGATGTAGACCGCCCAGTAATATGACCAGGTAGGGGTCTGGTTGGTATGCGCAATGCCTTCGAGGGAGAATGTCCCATAGGTGGCATAATACATGTCACTGGTATAGAGATCAAAGAACCCGGCCCCGGAGGCCTGGACCAAGGCGCCGAGATCGGTGTCGTTGTTGACGAGGTACTCCGCCCCCGGGTTTTCGGAGGGGGAGAAGAGGAAGGTCGAATTGTCCAGTGCGACCGTCCCTTCCCATCCGGGGAAGGCGAGCATGTCATCGATGGTGATGGAGACAGCGTATTCCGCGTCCCCGTACGCCATCCCGTCCGGACCATAGAGAAGTTCCACCACATCGCCAGCCTTCACCTGTACCCCGGACATACCGGTCATCGATGGGGCGCCATTATACCAGAACTGCCAGTATTTCTGAGGAGGCCCCGGTGTGTAGTCGACACCGCCGACAGGCCCTACAAAGAATCCCCATTCGTCATAATACGTATAATCGTAAGAGAAGTTCCCCACCTGCGACGCCTCATGGAATGCGGCAAAGGCCGTTGTGTTCGATTCTCGGTGACCGTCAACGTCAAGCGCCGTTCCGTTTACCATCATCACGCCGTCCGTCCAGCCGGGGAAGGGGTGAATTGCTTCGACCGTGATGTTCACCACATCGGAGGCGGTCGTCTCATTGGCTCCCCACGGCCCGTACGCAAAGACGAGGACGTCACCTGCTGTGCATTCATACGAGGACGCGCCGACATCGCTTGCATTGCCGTTTACGTAGAAATTCCAGTATTCCGACCAATCAGAAGCGCTTGAAACCCCATTAATGGCATCGAGGAACGCCCCCCAGCTATAATATGTCACCTCATAGCCAAACCCCGTTCCATTATCATAGGTATGCGAAAAGTTCTCAAGGGCACCGAGCCCCGAGGTAGTCGATTCCACATGCGTGCCATCGAGGGAGAAGGTCATCCCCTGCGTCAGGGTGACATTTCCCGTATAACTGAACGCCGATGCCGGCACCATGAGCAGGGCCACGGCAAAGACGAAGGAAGCATATAAATAAATATTCTTTTTCACTAACCAAACCCCACTTGTTTTTAATATGGATATCTGGTTAACTCCAGATAATTTAAATTATATCATTTTTTTCTGATAAGCAACGGATGCAAAAATAATGACGGTCCGGAAATGGTATCATCCCCCATTTCTTCTTCTATTTCAACGAAGAGAGAAGATCCTCTACCCGGCTGATACGCCCCGCCCCCTTCTCCTCAATGCATTTAAGAACAGCATCGAGTTTTCCACCGGTATAATCGGTGAACTGTCCTCCCTCGGGCATATAGATGATCACGGGCGTCGTCTCCTGGTCGCAGAGGACCTCGAGATTGGCGAGATTGCCGGGACCGATTGGCATTGCCGTGAGAATCGCAACATCGGCAGCAGCGACCATCTCCTTAAGCGCCGCCGTCTCTTCCGGCCCGATCGGCGAGAAGGGAGGGATGCAGAGGAACTCAATGCCGAGCGCTGCGGCCGTGCAGGTGTCAGAATCGCCGTCACAGAGGATGCCGGCCGTCACCTCACACCCGGCGGCGGTGAGGCGGTACATGAGCCCCGACCCCGACCCGCCGCCGCACACGAGATGGACCCGTGTCGATGGTGCCGGTGGGGATCCTGTGGAAGAGGAGGAGCGGTGTGCCGTCCCCTCAAGCGGGAGGACGATCGGGCGCCCGGTCACCGGGTGGGTCTGGATAAGCGCGTCGATGCCGTAATGCTCCCGGAGGTTCTCACGGGTGAGCACCTCTTCGGGAGTGCCCATCGCCCGGACCTCGCCGCCCGCCATGAGAAGGATCCGGTCGCAGTAGGCGGAGGCGAGGTTCAGGTCATGGAAGACCCCGATCTTCGTCACCCCGGACCCCAGCCCGCGGATGATCGAGAGGATCTCCACCTGGTGATTGATGTCAAGGTGTGCCGTCGCCTCGTCGAGGAGGAGAAAGCGGGGCTGCTGGGCAAGTGTCCGGGCAATGATCACCCGCTGGCGTTCGCCGCCGGATATCTCAGTTACCGGACGGGCGGCCAGGTGGCCGATGCCGGTGACCGCCATCGCCTCCTCCACCACCCGGTAGTCCTCCGGACTCTCACGGGTGAACCTCGTGTGGTGGGGGAACCTGCCCATCATCACGATGTCCCCCACCGTGTAGGAGAACCCCACCGATGTCTCCTGCGGGACGACCCCGAGTGTCCGGGCAAGCTCCTTTGGGTCGTAGTCATCCAAAAGGCGTCCCTCAATGGTGACCGCACCCTTCCTTGTGGCAAGCACACGGCTCATCGCCTTGATGAGCGTCGTCTTTCCCGAGCCGTTCGGCCCGATGATCCCGATGAACTCCCCCTCGGCGGCATCGAGGCAGATGCCGCGGATGATGTCCTCTGTGCCGTATCCTGCCGAGAGGTGGTCGGTACGCATCATGCCCTCGACCTCCTGCGCAGGAGGAAGACGAAGAAGGGGGCGCCCACAAACGCCGTGATGACGCCGACCGGCATGTCCCCCAGAAACGTCCGGGTGACGGTGTCGGCCCAGAGAAGGAAGATACCTCCTGCGACCATGGCGGCAGGGAAGAGCATCCGATGATCCGGCCCGACGACGAGGCGCATCACGTGCGGGGTAATCAGCCCGATGAACCCGATGGAGCCTGCAATAGCGACGGCAATACCGGTAATAAATGACGAGACGAAGAGGAGGATGCGCTTGAAGGTCTCCACGTTCACCCCGAGATGCACGGCGTCTTCTTCACCGAGGGAGAGGATATTGAGGTCTTTTGCATAGACGATGAGGATGACGCACCCCGCAATTATCAGGATGGACAGGGCGACGTCGTCCCACCCGACGGTCCAGAACCCGCCCATCATCCAGTAGATTATCTGGTGCAGGCTCTTTCCGGCCGAGTACATCAGAAACGAGAGGATGGAGGAGAAGAACATGGAGAGCGCAACACCCGTAAGGAGGAGCGTCTCCACCGGCGCCCGGCCGTTTCTCGTGGCAAGGGCATAGACGAGAAAAGTCGCCCCCGCCGCCCCCACAAAGGCAAAAACAGGGAGAAACATCCCGCCAAGAAAGACAATCGCAACTGCTGCCCCCATGGCGGCTCCTGAGGAGGTGCCGATGATATAGGGGTCGGCCATGGAATTCCTGAAGAGGCCCTGCATCGCCGTCCCCGCCGCTGCAAGCCCTGCTCCGACAAGGAGCGCTGCAAGGACGCGGGGCATACGGACCGAGTAGACGATCAGGTATGCTGTCTCATCCGGGAAGAAGGGGGCCACATCCTCCCCGGAAAGAAAGGCCGCAAGGGCACCGAACAGATCCGAAGGAACGAATGAGGAGATCGGGACCGTCGACGGGCCGATGCTGAGCGAAAGAACAAGAGACAGAAGCATTGCACCGACGAGAACCAGCGCGACCGCCCCGTTTCTCCTCTTCGCTCCGGTAAGCATGCAGTACAGTTTCGGGCAAGAAATAAAATAGGTTTGTTTTAAAAAAAGCTGAGTGGCATATCCTGCGCCGTTCAGCACCTGCAGAACCGATCCCGTATCCCGAGAGCCGAGAGCGGGATATTCGGGACATCCGCATTGCCCGGAGCGATCACCGCATGAATAAACCTCGGCCCCTTCTCCCCGGACATATACGCCTCGACCAGTTCCTCCGGCGTCTGCACCTTTGCGGTGCTCACGAACCCCGCGCCACGGGCAATCAGTTCGAGGTCCGCCCCGGCCCATGCGTGGGTCATCTGGCTGCCCGTCGACCCGAAGGCGCCGTTGTCAAGGGCGATGATGGTCAGGTTTGGCGGAGCTTCCGAGGCGATGACGGGCAAAATCGCCGTCCCCAGGAGGCTGCCATCCCCGTCGAAGACCACCACATCGCGTTCCTGCCCGAGGGCACAGCCGAACCCGATGGGGGTCGCCTGAGTGTAACTGCCGAGCATATAGAAGTTCTCCGGCCGGTCCCTGATTGCATAGAGTTCCTTTGAGGGAACGCCGAGGTTTGCCACGGCGAGGGCATCCCCGAGATGGGGGGCGACGGCGGCGATCGCATCGTAGCGCCGCATCACCGGCGGATGAATGGTCCGGTGCAGGTCACATACAACCTCGCGCTCCCGCAGGGGAAACGGCGCCGGAACCACTGCATCGCAGTGCTCCCCCTCCCAGACGGCGGGGGAGATGAGCGCCACATGCGGGCGTCTCTCTTCGTAGGCGTCGGCAACCACCTCACCCGCAAGGGCGAGATCGTTTGGCGTGTGAATCTCGGTGCACGCGATGCCCGCCGCCGCGAGAATGCCGGGAAGACGGCTGTTGAACGGCACCTGCGCCTCGATCCGCTCCCGGTAAACACCGCGCCAGGACGCGAGCACCGGGAGGGGGAGGCGGTAGAGGGAGGGAAGGGTGAGGATGGCGTTGAGCATGTTCCCCAGGCCGGACGACTGGATATGCATCACCGGCCGCCTGCCGGCAAGGGCAAGGCCGGCGCAGAGCCCCACCCCGTCCTCCTCCCGCAGGAGGGAGATCTCTCGAAAATGCCGCGGGAGAAGGGTGCAGAGATCCTTCGTCCTGTCACACGGGAGGGTCGCCATCACCTCTGCCCCGGCCTCCCGTACCACCTGAATCAGTTCTTCTTCATGCATAATCCTTCATCCACCCCGCCAAAAGTCGCTCCACCTCCGCCGTCCCGGCACCGGCGGGCACCGTGCAGGCCGGCCGGACCCGGTGAAGGGTGAAGTCCTTCTTGACCCGTTCATACCCTCCCCCGGTAATGTTGAGGAGCACCGTATCGTTCTTCCCGATCGTTCCGTTTTCGGCACTGCGCAGCAGCGATGCGGTCGCAACCGCCGCCGCGGGGTCGAGGTCGCATCCCTCCAACTCGGCAAAGAGGCGGCCTGCCGCGTGCGCCTCGGCGTTGCTGACCGGGTCCATCATTCCGTTGGTCGCCAGAAGGGCATCCCTGAGGCCGCCGGGAAGATCGTAGGGGGGGTGACGGTTCGTAAGCACGTCGGCCCAGACGTCTGCGATACGCGACGTTGCATCCACGAAATCCCCTGGAAGCAGAGTGCGTCTCCCGTCCTGCCACGCATCCACCATCGGGGTGAAGGGGAGGTTCTGGGAGAGGAGGAGCCGCGGCAGCGCCGCTCCCCAGCGGCCGTCCCTTCGGAGCCGCTCGGCCATCTCCCAGGCAGCGATGCCGCCGGTGCCGCTGCCTACCGCCTGCACATACCAGTCGGGCAGCCGCCCGCAGGTCAGCGTCCCGTCGAGCATGACGGTTCCCATCCCGTCGCGCCGGGCGGGGTTCTTTGCGCCTCCCTCCGGAACGAGGCCGGGCAGGGAGCAGAGTGCGTCCCCGACAGTGATGGCATCGGTATAGTCCCCCTCCACCGCGACAAGGAAGACCTGCTTTGCCGGGCGTGTCGTCCATATCCGGTCGATCCCGCGGACCGGGACGGCGAGGACGAGGGGATAGCCGCACTGGGCGGAGACCTCGGCAAAGGCCCGGCCGGTGTTTCCCGCTGATGAGACCTGCATGATGCCTTTTCCCTTCTCCTGGAGGCGCAGCATCGTCGGCCATGCCTCGAGCTCCTTGAATGAGCAGGTCCTCATCAGCGCTCCCTTCTCCGGCCAGTACCCGTTAAAGCAGATCCAGAGATTGGCCAGACCTGCCTCGCGTGCCAGCTCTGTTGAACAGTAGGTGACGGGGCCCGCCTGGGTGGGAAGCGTCCCTTCCACCGGCAGCCAGTCCGCATAGCAAAATATCCCGGGAAATGGGTGCGGGGTGATACGGCGGGCAGCATACTCAGCCCGGATGAGACCGGGACATCCCGCCGGGCAGGAGTTCGTATAATGGTCCGGGACCTCCATCCCGCAGGACGGGCAGCGGAGGCGGTACTTTTTATTCACCACCGGAACACCCCCGAGAGGATCTCCTGTTTCAGGTAGTCGCAGATCCGTTCCGCACGGTTCCGGTCGGACTGGCGAAGCGCAACCGGGACGCGGGCACCCTCCACGGGAACCGTTCCCATCTCCATCATATAGACCCCGTTCGGGCAGGCCCCGACACAGGTCCCGCAGGCAACGCACCGGGCGTGCATGATGCCCCCACCCATCATGATCGCCCTGGTCGGGCATGCCTCGGCGGCGGTGCAGGTCCCGCAGAAGAGGCAATACTCCGGGTGGACGGTCACCATGGTTTCGGTCCCCTGCCAGATATCGGCGTACGTCGTCTCGGCAAGTGTCGTCCGTGTTTCGATATCATTGACAGGGAGGGAGCAGCCCTCGTCGAATACCGAGAGGCGGGCGATATCCGCCTCACTGAGCACCGGCAGGGGGACAGCGACCGAGGTGAGGCATTCGGGGCCTCCTGAGGTGACAAATCCGCCCATGAACTCGCTGACCATCCCGGAAAGATCGGCGAATGCTGCGATATTCGGCTTTTCCGGGGTCGAACGGGTCCCCTCTCCCATCACATACCCTGCCGACCCGTTGAGCATCAGGGGATATCCCGGCGTGATATGGGTGAGATAGGGGTCATTTGCGAGCGGGTTTATTTCCCCGCAGCCGGAGACCGTCACCTGCGAGGCATTCCCCGGCAGAGGTGTCACGGAAAAGATCGTATCAACGGGACCCGCTGCCCGGTTGACAAATGCCGCATAGTTTTTGAATGCACTGCGGGTGGTGATCACCCGGGCAAAGGGGATCTCGTCGAGATGGGTGGTATGCTCATAGGTCTTCCCGCCTGACTCGACGATGACCTCCACCTCCTTTCCGTCGGCGAGGTCGCGGAGGAGGTGGCCGCCGCCATACCGGGGCGAGGCCTTCGCAGTCCCGTAGACCATCAGGTCGACGAGGCCGAGGCGCTCGTTGGGGCAGGGGCCCGGGTAGCAGGGCACCCCCTCCATGGTGACGGCATCCGCCCGCTCGAAGATGCCCGGTCTTGTCACCGGCACGCACATCACCGCCGCCGTCCCCGACATGACCCCGAAGGTCCCGCAGGTGACGATATCCACCTCATCCACCCCCGGAACCTCCCCCTCACGGACGCGGGTCTTGAATTCCATCGCGGTCCAGACCTCGGCCTCACCCCATGCGAGGCGGTCCTGTATCTCTTCCCGGGTTTTCATATCCTGATATCCTCCACTCTAATATGTATATCCGCTCCCTTCCTGAGCACCATGTTCACGACCCCCGTATGCCCGAGGTACATCATGCAAAACCCGGGCAAAAACCGCATTCGTCTGCCGAACTGAGGTTCCCGGCGGACAGGTCGTGCATATCCCTCAAATCCGGTGATATGGTAGGCCTCGATAGCAAAGACCTCACGGCCGCGGGAGAAGCGGGGGCCGACGACGTGCGTGGTTAAAAGACCGGTTACCTCTGAAGCCTCCAGCACCAGAAGGACGTGCTGGACCGGGCAGCCGGCGCCCATCGGCCGCCCGGTCACGATCGCTCCGGGAGTGATCCCCCACTTCTCGACGATATCCGGACGGAAGGGAAGGACGATCTTCCGTGCTGACGGTTCTCCGGGAAGCGGTTCCAGGATGAAATCGAAGGCCCTGCCCACAGAATCCGTCGTGCCGTAGAACGCCTCGTGTAGCAGATCACCGGTACCAAAGGCTCCTTCATTCGGCCCTCCTTGTTGAGATTCCGGCCCAAAGGGACAGTCTTTGACCTCTTTTCTTCCCTCTGACAGCAGGCGGAGAAACGCCGCACACGAGGGTGCGCCGCAGGCACCGCAGTTCTTTCCCGGCGGCTGCCAGTCTGCTGTCATGACTAGTCGCCCCGGTACAGGTAATCGGCACCGTCCAGTGTCCGCACGACGCCAAAATGGTTCTGCCACCCAATCTCCTTCTTGCCGATGCAGATGGTGCAGACGCCGAGCGGCGGTTCCCCTCTCAGATGTATTGTGCCGGCATCGGTGATTGCGGGGAATTGTTCCACTTCTCTAAGGAGATAGCGCATCCCTGTCCCCTGGACCGCATTGGTCTCAATAAGCTCAAGCGACGGATTCACTTCCCGGACATGCTCCGAAAATACCTCCTTTTCCGCCTGCGAGACCAGATCGGTCCGTGTTATCACCGCAATATCGGCAAGGGCAACCATCGACCCCATCTTCAGAGGGGTGTGTATGCCGGAGGTCGCGGAGAGGACGACGAGACCCAGTGCCTGGGTGGTATACGGGGCACAGCGGAGGCAGAGTCCCGCGCTCTCGACGATAAGAAGGTCCGCTCCCTCATTTTTTGCCCAGGAAAGGGCGTCGGCGAGCACCATCACCCCGGCATGGTCAGGACAGAGATCTCCGGAATAGACCACCTTTGCCGGAATACCGAACTCCTGTACCAGTTCCTCAACCTCAAAGGCCCGGGTGACATCGATCTTCAGGTACGCTGTCGCCATTCCGGGAATGCCACGGATAATCTGCCGGATCACCGCTGTCTTCCCGGAGGATGGCGGACCAGCAACGATTACCAGTTTCATGCGACACCGGTGATCAGGTCGCCCTCGCGTATTCGTTCCCGCATCCGGCTCAGCAGAACGTTCATCTCCTTTGCACTGCGAAGGGCGGCCACTTCAGAACCGTTAGGCTCCAGAACCTTTGCAACACCGCCGTTCTTCATCACAATGCGACGATCGGACATCAGCGCGACGAGGGGATCGTGCGTAACAAAGATCAACGCCTTGTGATGCAAACGAAGCACATCGATGACCCGGTCCTTGAATATGCCTGCATTTTCGACCTCATCGAGGAGAATGAGAGGAGCACAGGAGACCATGATGGCATCGGCGACCATGAGAGAACGGGTCTGCCCGCCGGAGAGGGCGGTCATCCGTGCCTCTTCGGTGATCTTCTCCCCGGTGAATTCGTTTGCAAGGGCGATCGTCTCCCCGATAATCCCCTGTTTTTCGATCTTGCGTGAACGGACATGCATTGCCAGGAAGTCCCGAACCGTAAGATCGGTCAGACACCGGGTATTCTGCGTAATGAGGGCTACCGGTTTTTGGGCGGGGTCCCTCACAAATGCCTCATCGGGCAGCCTGCCATCGACGAGAATGGTCCGGCCGGTGGCCGTGTCCCCCCTGGCAAATACCTCGATATCCGAGATAAAGGCGCTCTTTCCGGAGCCGGTCGGCCCCACGATGGATATCGTATCCCCTGGTCCGATATCGATGCGATCGAACGGTTCATGCTCACCGGTCCGCGTTCTGCCGGGAAGAATGGAAATGGTATGTCCGGTGCTACAGTGCATCCCAGAGTGGTTGGACGGGGCAGGCATTAGAATTTTCTACAATTGATCCATAATATATTCCTTATAGTATCAAATAATTATATTTATTAGCCTTATCGTAAAAAATCCTTGCTATTACACCTCCTAATCGGCCCATCCAGACATGGAAGAACGAGGGGGAAAAGAGAGGGAATATGTTCAGTCTTCTTCGGTATCTTCCTGACGCCTGCGTGCCTGACAGGGCTCGGCAAGAACCGCAATGACTGAAATGACAACAGCAATCCCGAAGGCCATCGTCAGTTCCATCGTCGCGGGGATGGTGACGGCAAGGCCGCTGACGCTGATGGTGCCGACCGCCTCACCGATGACAATGGGGAGGCTCATTACAATCCCCGCCTTTCCAAGAGAATAGTCCATAGCAAGGCTGGTAATGACGAGCGAGAGTACGAAGAAGATGATGAGATAGAGGGGCTTTCGCGCCGACCACCGGACCAGCCAGTCGGAGAGGGTGCGGTACCGGGGGTTCGCCCTCAGGATGGACCCGGCCACCAGAAGGGCCGCGAAGTAGAGGATGAGGACCATAAAGGCAAGGCTGAGCACACTCAGGACCGGTGATGCGATCGGGGTTCCGTACTGCGAGGTTGCAACCGTAAATGGCGAGAGGTCAAGCACAAATGCGGTTATGCCGAACCTGACCTGCCACCAGGCGCCCATGAAGGGAAGGGCGAAGATCAACATCCCCCCGACAAGACCCGGGATATTGATATCGCGCAGATTCCATTCTCCGTCCTGGTGGGTCATAGGGCAGACTCCCTGACGGCAACCGTCTCAATGTCCACCTCGATGCCGCCCACCGCATAGATGACCGTTACGGGAACGGAGACCTGACCGGTATAGACGGAGAGGCTGTCCGCTTCTCCCGGCGGCCCTTCAAAATGAAGGTTTGCAGCTCCTCCTGCCGGAATAGTGACCGGGCCCGATAGTATGAGGTCTTTCCCGCCGCCGGTATCCACCGGACGGGCTGTTGCGGCAACGATCGTCACTGGCATATCCAGGGAGTTCATGCATGATGCAGTCATAACCACCTTTCCGGCGTCATCCACCGTCATCTCATGCAGCACCAGTGCACCGGAAGGACCGGTAAGATCGCTGGTGACGAACACCACCCCCGAGGCCGGATCATCACCTGAGAGGAGCGGATCCCCCCCGGTGTACCAGAGCCATGCGCCCCAGATCAGGCATATGCCAAGGACGATGAACGGGATATATGAAAGAATGGTCTTCAACCCAGCTTCATCCATGAAAAGTAGTGGAGGGGGGAGGCTAATAAACATGTGCTTGGAAGGTTTCAGGTTTTCAACGGGATACGCTGTGCCATCGCGTATCCGGTGATGACCGCAATAGACGTCCCGAACGCCGCATTGAGGCAATCATCCCCCGTATCGATGTACAGGGACGACGTACGGGAGAGCTTTGCAGGCGTTGCGATGACAATGAGGTTCTCCGGACCCGCACGCCGGAGCACTGCAGGGGAGAACTGCTGGTTGCCCCGCCCGAGGACGAACCCCTGGGCACCGATGGGGGAGACGATGATCTTTGCCGCCGGATGGCGTTCCAGAAGGGCGCAAATCCCATCCTCGTTCAGGTCCTGTCCCACCACCCTGCCGTCACATACCGCATCCACCCCGAGGAGCGTGCCTTCAAGGCCAAGGAGGGCGGTGACTGCCGCGGTCGTCGACCCGGCACCGAGGAGGTACAGGGTCCCGGGTCGCATGATATCCACGATGAAGCGGGCAATCTCCTCCTGCGTCCGACCCTCTGAAGAGCCGTCCGAAGCCCACTTGGAGGCCTGGCGCAGGCCGGGAAGGGCGGGTGTTGCGGCGATGCCGTAGACGGTCGTCGAAAGAGCGTTGTGACGGTAGGCCTCCTCATCGACATCAAGAACTTCGGCATCAATGCAGGAGGCCTCCCCGAGGCGGCGAATGATCTCTGCGGCGGCTGCAGGTGTGGTCGCAAAGACTCCGGAGTACATCTTCACCCCCGCCGGAATCCCGAGGAGGGGAAGATCATGGTCACAGACGGAGAATACATCGCGGGCGGTCCCGTCACCACCGCAGAAGAGAAGAAGACGGGCTCCCGCTGCACGACACGCCTCACAGGCGGCGATGGTATCGGCACGGGTGGTCGTCGCCGCCGCAGGCCGGTAGACGGTTTCGCAGTCATAGCCGCAGGAGCGGAGGATGTCCCCGCCCATCACCCCTGCGGCTGTCAGGAAGGTATGAAGTGTGGGGCCCAGGGCAGTGCAGAATGCCTTGGCCTTTGCAGGGGCGACGGGCCGCGCCCCAAGGGCCATGGCCCGGGCATGCTGTCCGTCGGTCCCCTTGAGGCCGACGGCGCCGCCCATCCCTGCCACGGGATTTATCAGAAACCCGATCTTCATCGTCTCCTCAGACCCTGGGGAGGTCTTTGAGCGACGCTGCAATAAGCTCTGCGGGGTACTCATAGTCAGGGAGCGCACCGCTGAAGTAGGCCTCGTACGAGTTCAGGTCAAAGTGCCCGTGGCCCGAGCAGTTGAAGACGATCGTCTTCTCCTCACCGGTCCGTGTGCACTCATCCGCACACTCGATGACCGCCTTGACGGCGTGTGCCGCTTCGGGGGCGACGATGATCCCTTCGGTCCGGGCGAACCGGACGGCCGCCTCGAAGACCTCGTTCTGGTGGTACGCCCGCGAGCCGATGATCCCTTCCTGGTGCAGAAGTGAGACGAGCGGGGCCATCCCGTGGTACCGGAGGCCGCCCGCATGAATGGAGGGCGGGATGAACCCGTGACCGAGGGTGAACATCTTCATGATGGGCGTGTAGCCTGCGACATCGCCATAGTCATAGGCATAGAGCCCCTTTGTCAGCGTCGGGCATGCGGTGGGTTCGGTTGCAATGATCTCGAGGTCCGGGCGCCTGCCATCGAGCTTCTCCCTGACAAACGGGAAGGCAAGGCCGGCGAAATTCGAACCGCCGCCGGCGCAGCCGATGATGATGTCGGCCTCCGCCTCGTCCATTGCCAGCTGCTCCTTTGCCTCAAGCCCGATGACGGACTGGTGGAGGCAGACATGGTTCAGAACAGACCCGAGGGAATAATTGGTGGTGGATTTGGAAGCGGCGTCCTCAACCGCTTCTGATATTGCAATCCCGAGGGAACCCGAGGTCTCCGGGTCTCGTTCGAGGATGGCCCGGCCGGCATTGGTCAATGGTGAGGGGGAGGCGATGCACTCGGCGCCCCAGCACTGCATCATCATCTTGCGGAACGGTTTCTGGTCGTATGAGCCCCGGACCATATAGACAGTGCATTCCATGCCGAAGAGCTGGGTCGCAAAGGCAAGCGCAGAACCCCACTGCCCGGCACCGGTCTCGGTTGCGATACGCTCGATGCCGTCCTTCATATTATAGTAGGCCTGGGCGACCGCAGTGTTCGGTTTGTGGGAACCGGGCGGCGAGACGCCTTCGTACTTGTAGTAGATCTTCGCCGGTGTCCCGAGGGCCGCCTCGAGGCGGTGCGCCCGGTACAGCGGGGAAGGTCTCCACAGGGTCAGGATGTCCCGTACCTCGTCGGGGATGGTGATGTAGCGATCGGTGGAGACCTCCTGTCTGATCAGTTCCTTTGCAAAGATCGGAGCGAGGTCCTCCGGCCCGATCGGCTGACCGGTCTGCGGGTTGTATGCGGGGTCCAGCGGCCTTGGAAGGTCTGCCTGGATATTATACCACTTCCGCGGCAGATCATTCTCATCGAGGAGGATCTTCGTTCTCATATCACATATGTAGAATGACGAACATATTTATACATTGCTGCACAGGCATATTTCCGGTTGGCTCCCACTCGTCAGAAATTGCAATAGAGCCCTGTGACATGGCCGGAGCTCTCCGGTTTCAACATAGGATGCCGTTGGGGGGAAACGGCATCCCCAATCTGCAAGAATTGGTACCATTCTGGGGGGAAGTGTCCCGACCAGAATTAAGTAAAGTTACACTCTCATTATATAAAACCTTTGTATTCGATGACATTCCAAGGGAACATTTTTTGTGCTCTTTAGGAGACCAGATTCGAATAGACGCATAAAACCGCCTCTTCGGAGAGTGGTTGCCGTCATGACATGATACAGGATGCAGAAGGAAGAACCATGGATTTTGCACTCCCTGATGGCAACATGCATCGGATATTGAGGGATAACCGGAGAGAGCCATCACTCAAAAAAGAGAGGGAGAGATGAGGCAATACGAATATCCCGTAGTACTTTCTCGTGGTGCGGCACTCCTGGCATGTACATAATATTTAACTATATGTGCGCAGACGCCGTTAGAAACGATTATTCGTGGCATGGTGTTGCGTGCCGTGCCGCAGGGATTCAACAGCTTCTCCTGGCCGCGCCGCATCCGGAGCAGGTGTACCATGCATGCCCGCTTTTTTGGGGCTGTCATCGCCGTCATCGGCGCTCCCGTCCTCCCATGACATCCTCACAACGACGGTGCAGGCGAGAAATGTGCCTGAAGAACAAGACCTGAATATAATTTTCGTTTTTACTTCCTTTTCCGCTTTCACCCAGATATTTCCATTTCATGGAATTATTCATCCATTATCACCTTGAGAAGGAAAATCGAAACGTAAATCATTGAGAAGAAAAAATGCTCTGATAGGAAGGCGCCTTCATCGACCGGAGGTGCCGCCCTGCATATATGACATCCCACCCACCGACGCGGAGCCCGGGCATATCCATCGAGACGATGATGATGGCGGCGATCATCATCGCCTTTGTCGTATTGATATCCATAGCCTGCGGTACAGCCTATATCGATGCACACCGGCAGCTGAAAAGCGAATTCATCGAAGATCTGGAACAGACCGAATCGGCACTGGAGAGTTCGCTGACCCTGGTGGGACGGGGGCTTGCCATCTTCGATTCGTTCTATGATGTGCAGATGTATGAGATCCTCGCGAAATTCAGCGACCTCTACGAGGAGGGGGGCGCAGACCCGGCAACAGTGGACATACGGGACATACGGGACCGTCTGGACTCTGCTATCGACGGGGACCTCAGCCTCTACATCATCTCAGCCGATCATGTGATCATCGCCTCGACAGAACCCGCTGAACTGGGATTCGATTTCTCCGGCTATCCGGGGTTTTCCCGGCGGCTTGACCTTATCCGGCAATCAGGGGCATTTGCTGCAGATGCCTGGATTCCAGGCATCGTAAACCCGGAGCTGCGCCGAAAATTTGCCTATCTCCCGAGTTCTGACGGCCGGAATATCCTTGAAGCAGGCATCTCCAATGACGTCTTCTTCGAGCCACGGATGGAGTATTTCTCCTATACCGATGCCGCCGCCATCATCCGGGACAGCAACGCAGACGTTGAAAGCATAACCATCTTTGACATCACCGGCGATGCCATCGGGATGAACACCAGCAAAACCGAGGCATGGGCGACCGGACTGGGGTATGACGATCTCTCCGTTATACTGGAAGAGGTGGAGACCACCTTTGAAGACCGGAAGACCCGTGAAATTCCCCTCCCCGAAAGAGAGCTTCTGCTTCGGTTCATCTTTATTGAAAACGACAGTGATGCCGTGTCATCCGATGAACTTGCCCTCGTGGCGGTCGTCGCCTATTCGGTGAAGAAGTACCATGCCGCCGGGACCGCCCTCCTGCTGCGATACGGACTGCTCACCGCCCTCTCCCTCCTCTTCGCTGGCATCGTTGCCTACTTTATCTCACGAAGGGTGGCACGCCCGGTCCGCATGATCGCCGAGGACGTGGACGCCATCGCACAGGGGGACCTCGACCACGAAATCCGCCAGACCGAGGGGCGCGAACTCGAACGTCTGGAGACCTCCATCCGTGCCATGGCCACCCGGCTCAAGGAGGATATCCGCCAGATCCAGGATACCTCCGACGCGCTGGATATCGAACTTGGGGAACGGAGACGGATTGAAGCGGCCCTCCTCGAGGCAAATGCACGCATCAGCCTCCTCGGGAGCCTGACCCGTCACGATATCATCAACCAGCTTGCAATCGTCCAGATGTATGTGGAACTGATCCGTGACGAGATCGCAGGCGACGAGAAGGCCGGCGCCCTTCTCGCACCTTCACTCTCCCGTATGGAGGATGCACTCACCAAGATCGAGCGCCAGCTGCACTTCTCGGCTGACTACCATAAGATGGGCCAGAAGGAGCCCTTCTGGCAGAATGTGGCTGATACGGCCACAAAGGCGGTGGTGTCGCTCATGAACAGTGACGTCACCTTTGATATCAGGGGAGGTAATTTCGAGATTCTCGCCGACCCGATGCTCGAGCAGGCCTTCTACAACCTCTTTGAAAATTCGCTGCGCCACGGGGAACGGGTCTCCCGCATCGGGGTCAGTGCCGTCCCGTTGGCCGACGGTGCCCTCAAGATATGTATCCAGGACGACGGAAAGGGAATTGCGACAGATCAGAAGACGCGGATCTTTGAAAACGGCATCGGCGAGAACACGGGGTTCGGTCTCTTCCTGGTCCGCGAGGTCCTCTTAATCACCGGTATTTCGATCACGGAGACCGGGACGCCGGATGAGGGCGCACGGTTCGAACTGCTTGTCTCCCCGGGAGGCTGGCGCCAGGACGTTGCTGCCTGAACGCCGGAAATCCATCTTTTTATCCCCGAAACAGCAGGGTTCTTTGTTTGTCCGGATGCCATGCCCACCTAAGGGGGTGCTCTTTATCGTTGTGGGATACATAGAGACGGGCAATGGCATCCGGGGACGAGATACCATCGAAGGAGGAGGGCCGGCTGCTGCATAAAGACGTGGCGGGCGACCTGCAGGTGATAGCAAGCCTGATAGACATGAGAATGACGGTGCTTGAAGAGGAGGAAAGCCTTCAGGTGCTGCGGGAAGTCCGGAGCCTGATACAGAGTATGGCTCTTGCACATGGGACAATCTATGAGGGCGGCAGCGGCGGCAGGATCAGTGCCCGCCGCCTGATGGAGAAACTCATGAAGTCAACCCGCCTTACCCACTGTACGCGGACATGGATCGAGACCGTGGTTGACGCCGGGACGGTGCAGCTTCCCGCCGGCGTGGCTGTTCCCCTTGCACTTGCCGTGAGCGAATGTATCCGCGAATCCGTCGTCTGCTCCCTCAAAGGGATGACGGAGGGGAGAATCATCGTCACCGTACGCGAGGACGACACCGGGTTTACGATAACGGTCGCCGACAGCGGGAGGTCAGGGTATGATATGGTCATGGATGACGACGAGGCGGCTCTCGGGATGATGGTCGCCGACCATATTGTCCACTACCGGCTGAAAGGGATACTCGAACGAGACGCGGGCGACGGTGCGAGCCGGGTGATCCGGTTCCCAAAGCGCGCTCCCGCGAGGTGAGACTTGTTTTGGTATGCCCCTATACAAAAACCCTGCGGGGCACTGCAGATCCACCTGCCGGATTGATGGGGGAGCAGGTCGAATATTTTTTAGTTTTTCATGCAATTCCCACACATCAGTGATCGGGCGACGGCCACCCTCTATATGCTCACCGGAGCGCTGCTCTTCGGAGCGGCTGCTCCGTTTGCAAAGCTGCTGGGAACAGCGATTGCCCCGGTGACGCTCTCGGCGTTCGTCTACCTCGGGTCGGGCATCGTGCTCTCCGGCTACTATGCCTTCGCACGCCGTTTCGGCCGGCGCGACCAGCATCAGGCGCCGTTCGAACGCTCCGACATTCCATATGTCACCGGGTCAATCCTGACAGGGGCGGTGATCGCAACCATCGTGCTCATGGTCTCCCTCCAGCACACCCCGGCAACGACCGCCTCGCTTCTGCTGGGCTTTGAGGCGGTCGCAACGACCCTGATAGCCGCCGGGCTCTTTCATGAGGCCGTCGGCCGGCGGGTCTGGGTGGCTCTCACCCTCATCACCGGCGCCTGCGTACTCCTTGCCTACGAGCCGGAGGGGGCATTCGGGATCTCTCTGGGCGCCCTCGGGGTGATCGCCGCCACCTTCTGCTGGGGGCTTGATACAAACCTTTCGCGCCATTTCTCGGGAAAGGACCCGGTCCGCTATGTATCAATAAAGGGCCTTTCAGGGGGAATGATCATGCTCGTCCTCGCTGTCCTCCTCGGCCAGCCGATGCCCCCCACCGCGGGCCTTGCGCTTGCCGCGATGGGGGTCGGCCTGATGGGGTTCGGCGGTCTTATGACGATCTGCTTTTTAGTGGCGCTTCGGTCCCTCGGGGCATCACGGTCGGCGGCCTTCTTCTCGATGAACCCCTTCTTCGGCGTCTTCGTCGCCTTCATCATCTTTCAGGAGATGCCGGGCCCGCTCTTCTATGCGGCGTTTGCCGTGATGGTCCTTGGCGCCGGCCTTCTTATTACCGAGACCCATTCCCACCAGCACCGGCATGAACGGCTGGTGCACGACCACCGCCACCGCCATGACGATCCCCATCACACCACGGAGGCGGGGCACGTTCACGGCCCGGAGATCCCGCCCCTCGGCAAGGGAGGCTACCACGCCCACCGGCATATTCACAATGAAATGGCCCACGAACACTCCCATGTACCTGACCTGCATCACCGGCATGGGCATGGGAAAAAAGTTGAGAAGTGATTTATGGACGTATTTCATCGCTGAGGCAAGCCTCAATTGAAATAAAATTATTGAAAAATAAAAACAAAACTTACCTCCTCCTCTTCTTGCACCCCTTCATATACCGCCCGGAAATATCATAGAGGACCTCCGCCGACCCGCCGGTAAGGTCCACCACCGCATCGATCGACCGCATGTCTGGCCGCGGTTCGCCGTCGGGGAGATGTGAGACGATAAGCGAGAAGAGCCGGTTCCTGTCGACCGTCGCATCCGGGAGCTGACCGGCCGCAGCATGCATGGCGGTCACCAGGCTGTAGTGATTCATCCCCAGGAGGGAGAAGAGGCGGCAGATCGATGGTGTGGGAAGGGCGTCCACCCCGTCGGGCCCCGCCCGCCGGGCGAGGCGGGAGATGGCGGTCCCAAGGCCGTCGCAGTCCCGCTGGGGGAGCTGGTCGACGACGACGTCGGTGACGGAATCGACCGGGTGCGCCCCGGTCCTGTCCCGGAGAATCACCACACCGTCAGCAGAGAGATCAGGTTTTCTCCTGAAGGTGAGACGGACGAGACGGCACCCGGGCCAGGTGACGCCGTACCCGCAAAAGCCCGCACGCCCCCGTGCAACGGGGAGGGGATCGGCGGTGAGTGCCGCATGCGTATCGGGAACGGTCATGGTACAATGGAGAGGGGCTGCTCGACAATGAAGATTGCGGGTTAGAAAGGGAACCAGGCATGATACTTCAGGGTTGGGGATCGCACCGGAGAGATCCTGTCCCAACCCCTCATTCCAGGAATGGGAAGACCCGAATCAATATGGGCAGGGTCGGCGCATACTTCCCTGTGAACCTCTCCGACCGCACCCTCGCAGCAATAGCCGGCACAAGGGCGGCCCGCGATGCCCTCCTCTCCCCGCGTGCCTGCCGGGACAAAGATGCGCTGCATCGCTACAGCACCAGACCCGAGGACCCGGCGATACGGCCGCCGTTCTTCCGTGATGCCGACCGGATCATTCATTCCCGGGCGTTTTCGCGGTACATCGATAAGACACAGGTCTTCTACCTGCTCGAGAACGAACATATCACGCACCGCGTCATCCATGTCCAGCTGGCATCCAAGATTGCCCGGACGATAGGGCGGGCGCTGGGGCTCAACGAGGACCTCATCGAGGCCGCCGCCCTCGGGCATGACATCGGGCACACCCCCTTCGGCCACCTCGGCGAGAGCTACCTCTCCACCCTCTGCGAGGAGCATGGCATTGGCGGGTTCTCCCACAATGTCCAGAGCGTCCGGTTCCTCGAGGACATCGAGCACTGCGATCTCACCCTCCAGGTCCTCGACGCCATCCTCTGCCATGACGGTGAACGCCATGTCTCCGCGATAGTCCCGGACGGCTGCCGCACATGGGACGGGTTTGAAGAAAAGAAGGCCATTGCCGCTGCCGGCGGTGTACCCATACCCGCGACCGCAGAGGGCTGTGTCGTCCGGTTCGCCGACACCATCGCCTACCTGGGCAGGGACCTCCAGGATGCGGTCGAGGTCCAACTGATTCCAAAGGATTTGCCGGAGTTTCCGAAGGAGTGCCGCAAGGTCTTCCCGTTTCAGGGAGTGGGGGAGATCAACGGCGCGATCATCGACACGTTTGCCCGCGATATGATCGGCTTCTCGGCAGAGAACGATGCCATCGGCTTCTCCCCCGAGGTGGCCGCATGCCTCGGTGCGTTCAGGGATTACAACTATACCCATATCTACGAGAACAGGGATCTCCACACGGAGGATCACAAGATCGAGCGGATGTTTGGGCTCCTCTTCACCGCCTTCCTCTCTGATCTCGAGGAGGAGCGGACGGACTCGCTCATCTACAAGGACTTCCTTCAGGCGGACTGGGTGGCAAAGGAGTATCTCCGGTCCGCCTCGAACGGTGAGCTTGTACGCGATTACATCGCCGGGATGACGGACAAGTACTTCCTTACCCTCGCCCACTCCGCCCTCATGCCGCAGCAGCGGTTCAGGACCTTTTAGCCGCCCCGGAAGCAAGGTCTGAGTGCAGGGCAGCCCGGTAGCCGCAAGGGGGAATCGCCATCAACCGGGAAGGGGCCGGTATGTCCACGGGTTCTTCGCCCCGAATCGGTGCACACGGCACAACAGGGGCCGGGGAGAACACAATACCAGGAGGGAGAAAAGGGCGACCCGGCCACACCATCACTCCATCGACCAGCCAGAAAAACGCACGCCTGCATAGGACACATATTCGGTTGCTGCAAAAAAGAGAAACAAAGAGGGATGAAGGGTCCTTATTCCCCGAAGATTATTTTTCGAGCTTCTTCAAGGGTATTTTTCAGCTCAACTTCCCGAATGGGCTTGACGATATACCCGGCCGGGTTGAGGTCGAGCGCCCGTGAGCGCATCTTCAGGTCGGAGTATGCGGTGATGAAGATTACGGGAAGGGCAAACTGCTCTTTGAGCATACGAGCGGTATCGATGCCGTCTATGTCACCCCGCAGGCGGATATCCATCAGTGCAATATCCGGTTTTGTATCGGCAGCAAGGGTGATCGCCTCCTTTGCGTTGTCCGCCACTCCCGTGACCTCATAGCCGAGCCTGCGGACCCGGTGTTCGATATCCATGCCGATGATCGCGTCATCCTCCACGATCATTACTTTCATTTTTTCCCTCATTTCGCGTCTCCTACCTTATTCTATATTGATTGACGGCCTTAGGGGCGCTCGGTGAACTGGATCATATAGCTCGTGCCGTTGTTCACGGAGATCTCCATCGTTCCGTGAAGCTGGCGGTCCACCAGGGTGGAGACCAGCATCAGCCCGATGCCACGCGCTTCGCCGCTGCGGTACTCCTTCGGCATGCCGACCCCGTTATCCTTGACCGAGATTACCACCCTGCCGCCGTCGTCCTTGACAATGGTGATCGCAACATGGCCCTTCCATCCTTCAGGGAAGGCATGCTTGATGGTATTGGTGACGAGTTCCGAGAGAATGAGGCCGAACGAGACCGCCGTATCGAGACCGATCAACACGCCCGGTGCATTGACCGAGAAGGTTATGTTGTCACCCACCCGGAAGGTCACGAAGAGCGAGGTCACGAGTTCGTTCACATAGTCCTCCACGTTCACATGCATGTGATCCGGTGATTCATGCAGGTTGTCATGAACAAGGGCAAGTGCCTCGATACGGGACTGCGCCTGCTGGACGATCCGCTGCGCCGCAGGATCCTTCACCTCGGAGGTCTGGAGGTTTATCAGGGATGATATCACCTGAAGGTTGTTTCTGATGCGCTGGTGAATTTCAGTGAGGAGCTCTTCCTTTTCCGCAAGGGCAAACTTCAGCTCCTCTTCGGTGCGTTTCAGATCGGTAATATTTTCAAGGATCACCGTTGCTCCCGGCTGTCCGTCGTCGAAGACGGTCGGGAGCAGCTTGATCAAAAAGTAAAACGCTTCCCCGTCCGACTCCCACCACAGCTCGCGCGAGAGATCCTGTCCCCGCAACACCTCCTCGAAGATATGGACGTCAATTGCGTCGGTAAGGACCGGCAGGTCGCGGTCCAGGACCGAGATGCCGATCAGCTCATCCCTCGAGATGCCCGAGAACTCCACATAGTTGTCATTCGTCTGGACGATGCGAAGCATCGAGTCCATGACGATGATACAGTCGGAGGAGAAGTCAAGCATCGCGGATATTGGCACCCGCTGCGAGAGGAAGTAGACCTTCGCCACCCCGACCGAACGCATGTCCACATGCCCCGATACAAGCAGCATATTCAGGTATTTCGAGACCGAATTCCGGTTCATATTGAGCATGCGGGAGATATCGGTGATGGAGAGGCCACGCGGCTCATTCTTCAAGAGCTCCTTCACCCTGGCGAGCTCCCGCTTGCTCTCATCAATTTCCAGAGACACTCTGCTGTACGCTCCTGTCAGAGGAGTATAGACAGTCTTGCTATATAACAATTCGTCTAATTGATATGCAATAGTGAAATTGTATTGCACACGGTATTCGTTGCAAAACCATATGCAAAAGGCAATTTCCGTAATATTATCGGAATATTTTCGCTTTTTCCCTCCTGTGAGGTGTTGTTTTTATTATTGAAAAGCCAATCATGTTATATGCAGGATAAGAAGGAGTATACGGGCGGACCCTCCAATTCCCGCCGTAAAACCTTTGATATCTGGTTTGCTCTCATTATCCTTTTCAGCGTAATTTCGATAGCCATCATCTATTTTGGCATCTCCATCGGGACGACGAATCTCACCTCCTACCTCTTTTTGATTCCCATCATCTTCGTCGCGAACCGTTACCCCGAACGGGGCATCGCATTCTCCTTCATCGTCGGACTCCTTCTCGTCGCCATCTACTATCCGCTTGTCCCCACCCTCGAGGATGCCTACCTGATATTCGTCAACTCCGTCGTTCTCGTCGGCACCGGCACCGTCACCAGCCTCCTCTCGCGAGAGCTCTCCAAGGAGAAGGGGCGATATGAATCGATATTTTCCACTTCACAGGCCGGGATTTTACTCGTTGATAAAAAAACCCTGGAGATAAAGGAGGTTAACGACAGGTTTGCCAGAATGGTATCCTTCTCCCCAAAAGGACTCGAAGGCCATTCCCTTGGCCTGATATGGGAGGATTTCACCGAAATGGAACGGTTTTTCTCGGTCATTGCGGATATTCAGGCTGCCTCTGATGTCGAGACCCAGTTCAAGACCCGCAACGGGAAAACGAGGGACTTTCTTATCTCCGTGGGTGTGGGCTATGGGTCCACCTTCGTGCTTACCGCAACGGACATCACGGACAGAAAAATTGCGGAAAAAGAACGCGAACAGGAACGTATCCGGGCGCAGACCTATCTCAATACCGCCGGGGTGATGCTCTTTGTCGTCCGCTCCGATCACCTGATAGGCCTCGTCAATAACAAATGCGCAGAAGTTCTCGGGTTCAGGGAGGCGGAACTCCTTGGCCGGAACTGGTTCGAAAACTTTGTCCCCCGTGAGTACCGTGACATGCAGCGCCGCAGGTTCAACGCGATCATCTCCGGGAGTTCAACCATCGGCGACGAATTCGAGCACCCTGTGATGACCCCGAAGGGGGAGCGTATCATTGCCGGGCATTTTACCCCCCTTCGTGAAGGCAGCGGGCTTATCGCTTCCGTCCTCTTCTCGGCGGAAGACGTGACCGAGGCGAGACAGATGCAGCATGAACTCATCATCTCTGAGGAGAACTACCGGACCCTCTTTGAGGCGGGCAGTGCCGCAACAGCGATCCTGGAACACGACGGGACCCTCTCTCTTGTCAACTCCCGCTTCGAGCGGATGACCGGGTATTCCAAGTACGAGGTCGAAGGGCGGATGCGATGGAATGACTTCCTGTACCGGGAGGGCGAAATGCAGGATGGTATGGTACCCTTCGGCGGCGAACCCCTCGGCGCCGGTGCCCCGATCGAGTACGAGATGCGTATCAAAAACCGGAAGGGAGAACCCCGGGACATTTTGGTGACGACCTCTCCCATTCCCCAGACCTCCCGGTATGTCACCTCCATCCTTGATATCACCCGCAGAAAGCAAAGCGAGGACGAACTCCGGGCCTCGCTCAAGGAGAAGGAGGTGCTCCTCAAAGAGGTCCACCACCGGGTGAAGAACAACATGCAGGTCATCTCCTCGCTCGTCTCCCTCCAGTCGGACAAGATCGCGGACAAGGACATGCTCGAACGTCTCCGGGAGACGGAGAACCGCGTCAAATCGATGGCACTCGTCCATGAGTCGCTCTACCAGTCGGAGAACCTCGCGGAGATTGACCCCGCCAAGTACCTGAAGATCCTCGCCGAGGAGGTCATCTCCTCGTATGCCCTCGAGACCGAGGTTGAACTGGAGTTCGATATCGACGTTGACCTTCTGGATATCGACACCGCCCTTCCCTGTGGGCTCATCATCAACGAACTGGTATCCAATTCCCTTAAACACGGGTTCAAGGGCAGGAAACACGGCGTCATCTCCATCGCCATGCACGAGATTGGCAGCGAGTACCTCCTGACCGTCAAAGACGACGGGGTGGGCCTTCCCCCCGATTTCGATGTTACTGCCCTTGATTCGCTCGGTATCCGGCTCATCAATGTCCTGACCCGGCAGATGCGTGGCACCATCACCATCGAGACCGGGGGGCCGGGGGGCTCATTTACCTTCCACATCCCTGCCCAGAAAAAGTGAAAATCACTGGGGTCTGCAATTCTCCCCGTAAGACCGCAAAAAGTCTGTGGTCTGCAATTCTACGAAAAAAAAAGACGGGTGCATCTCTCCCGTCATCAACGTATCTGGAAGTTACGCTTCAATGAGATTTCTCAGGAACCGGATATGCAGGCGCAGGTCGCCACCAAGCTCGGGGTGAAAGGAGAGCGCCATGTGCTTACCCTGAACGGCCCCGACCACGTGGTCTGCCCGGCAGATGACCGTCGCCGCGGGGCCGACGGATTCCACCACCGGCGCCCGGATGAAATATCCGGGGAAGGGTTCACGGTCACCTTCGAGGACGATGGGCATCTCGCAGGAGTCACGCTGCCGTCCGAAGGCGTTGCGGGCGACGGTGATGTCCATGAGGCCCAGCGGTTCAACCCGTGAGTCGTCCACCTCCGATGCAACGAGGACCATGCCGGCACAGGTCGCAAAGATACCCCCGTGGAAGGATTTGAGGGGCTCCCGCATCCGGTTCTTGGATATCAGGCGGCTGATGGTCGTTGACTCCCCGCCGGGAATCGCGATCGCGTCGCATCGCGGGATATCCTCTGCGTTGCGCAGGGGAATGACCTCCCCCTTGAGGGAGAGGGCATCAAGCGCCCTCTCGAAAGCCCGGATGTGTTCACTCACGTTGCCCTGGAGTGCCAGGACGCCGATCCTAATTCCCACGGAACCGGAGCACCTCATGCTCGGGGAGGGTGTGAATATCGAGCCCGGGCATCGCCTCGCCGAGTCCCTTTGAGATCTCCGCGAGAACGGACGCATCATCGAAGTGGTTGACGGCCTCGACAATAGCAACCGCCATGCGCCTGGGATCCTCGGATTTGAAGATACCGGAACCGACGAAGACGCCGTCGCACCCGAGCTGCATCATCAGTGCAGCATCGCAGGGGGTGGCAATACCCCCTGCGGAGAAGTTGACCACCGGAAGACGGCCGAGGTCACGGCACTCGGCAAGTATTTCGAACGGTGCCTCAAGAACACGGGCACGGGCGGTGAGTTCCATGTCATCCATGCCCTGGAGCTCGTGGATGCCCGAGGTGATCGCCCGCATGTGGCGGACTGCCTCGACGACGTTGCCGGTGCCGGCCTCGCCTTTCGTCCTGATCATCGCCGCGCCCTCATTGATACGGCGGCATGCCTCGCCGAGGTTGCGTGCACCGCAGACGAAGGGGACGGTAAACGCCTTTTTATTGATATGGTATTCTTCGTCTGCCGGAGTGAGCACCTCCGATTCGTCGATCATGTCGACGCCGAGCGACTCCAGAACCTGCGCCTCGACAAAGTGGCCGATGCGGACTTTGCCCATGACCGGAATGGAGACCGCATCGATGATCCCGGCGACCTTTGACGGGTCGGCCATCCGGGCGACACCGCCCGCTTTCCTGATATCTGAGGGCACCCGTTCCAGTGCCATGACCGCGACAGCGCCCGCCTCCTCGGCGATGACGGCCTGTTCGGCGTCCACGACATCCATGATGACGCCGCCCTTCTGCATCGAGGCAAAACCTCTCTTGATAAGTTCGGTCCCGAACCTGAGCTCTTCCAGTTTCATTGCGACTATGCGTTGTCCATGATAGCTTATAAAGAAGAGGGAACCATCATCCCGGGCGGACCGTCAGGGAAGGAGGGGTACCAACTCCCCGGCAATAAGGGCACTACCCATGATGAGAATGGTGCAGATCACCGCCCCGATCAGCGTTGCCCCGCGGAGCGTCCGGACGATCTCCTCTCCCGCCTCCGCGAGGGGGCGGTCTGCATCGCCGATGGCATAGACCCCCTTCTTCTCAAGACACACACCTACACCACCGGCGATGAGCGACATCGTTACGCCGCCGTTGAACCCGGGCCGCTTCTTCCGGTCGCGGCGGAAGATGCGCAGCGCCGCCCCCGCCCGGCCCTGACCGGCGAACCATACCAGCAGGCAGAGCCCGGCAAACCGTGCCGGAAGAAAGGAGAGGACATCATCGGCTCTGGCGGCGAACCATCCCAGCCGGGCACGCTCGTCCCGGTACCCGAGCATCGCATCCATCGTGTTGACGGCCCGGTAACAGGCCGCCCCGCCGAGCCCGAAGACGGTGAAGAAGAGAACCGGGGCGATGATCGAGTCGGTGAGGTTCTCGGTCATTGACTCATACGCCGCCGAGAGCACTTCTTCGCCAGTTAGGGTGGCGGTCTCGCGGGATACCAGCATTCCTACCTCTTCCCTGCCGCCCCCGGCGGCAAGCGCCTCTTCGACTGCCGTGACATGTTCCTCAAGACAGCGCCACGCAAGGCAGAGTTTCAGGGCAAACGGGCCTGCGATGATGAAAAAGACCACCGGAGCATATGTCTGGAAGAACCAGAATGGAAACGTGAACAGAACGGCGGTGAACCCGCCCATTACCGCCCCTGCCGCCCGCTGGACGGCAGGCGGCCAGACGGCGGGACGGCCCCACCAGCCGATCCAGCGCCCGAGCCATGCGACGGGATGCCACCGGTTCGGTGGGTCGGAGAAGAGACGATCGACCCCAAGCGCCAGCCAGAGGACTAGCGCCTGGACGACCATGCAGCGGTGACCCCGAGGATCATGAGGACATAGGCGACGTAGTTGTAGATGGCCGTTTCGGTGGAGAGCCAGAGAGCATACAAAAAGAGCGAAAGGGCCATTGTCAGCACCAGGGGGAGAAGCTGCATCACCGGCACCGTGCGGTCACGATCGGGCCGGTCAAGGTCAGGAAGGTCGGGAGATGCCGAAAACTCCTCCGGTGCGGAGGGACGGATCACATCGATGGTGCAGTCCTCCGCATGCATGCCGTAGCCGACGATCACCTGGATAACGAAGGAGCCCTCAGGAGCGAATTCCTTGATTGGGATCTTGATCTTCTGGAAATCCGGCACATAGATATTTGCATGGAAAAAGTCCGTGTAGTTGTTCCCGTTGAGGGCACGAAGGGTGAGATGCGTGGGGGCCCCGTGGTTGATGAACTTGATATACAGATTCTCACCCGCAGCGACACGGGTAATTTTCGGAACTTCAACAGAGTTTATGTGGCGGTTGTTCAGGTGTATTGTACACGGTTCTCCCATTCTCATCTCCTCCTCATTTATCTTCACTACACGCCGCGCCCGGCGGGATCATTTCGGGAATACCTTCCCGCACGGGGTAATCGACCCTGCAGGCAGTGCAGGTTAGTGTCCCCCCGACGATATCCTCCTCGCCGTCTTCGAGCACTGTCGTTTCGGTCACCGAAAGGGTGAGCCTGCCATGACAGACCGGACAGCAGAGGATCTTTATCGTCGATATCCGCATCGTCTTACCTCAGGTCGATGATCTGCGACATCTCGGGCCCGGTGGAGATTAGTTTGATCGGGACCCCTATATCTTCCTCTGCCTTGCGGAGGAACTCCTTTGCCTTCTCTGTGAGCTGATCGTACCCGGTTGCCCCGAAGCACGCCTCGTCGACGTTGTCGATACCGGTGAATTCTGCGATGGTGCACCCGTTGATCATCGCAGAATAGCGCGCCATCTCGCCATCCCAGCAGCCAATCCGGCGTTCACGGTGTGTGACGGTTCCAAACTCCTCGATGCCAAGGGCGTGCGACTCCTCCCTGGACATCTCGGTCCCGAAGGGACCCTCCCCGACCCGGGTCGGGTATGCCTTGAAGACCACGATCACATCATCGATGCGGGTGGGCCCGACGCCGTTGTCGGCGGCGATCTGTGATGCCGAGGTATCCTTGGAAGTGACGAAGGGGTAGGTACCGAAGTACAGCGAAATCCCAAAGCCCTGTGTTCCTTCCAGGATCACATTCTCCCCGCGGTCGAGTGCCTGGTTTATCTCGAGCGGAACATCGATGGTATACGGTGCAAGGTAGGAATTGTCCTTTGCCTGCTGTGCGATCCGCTGCACCCGGTCGACATTCGCAGGTCCGCACCCGGTCCCGGTGGTCCCTATCTTCTTGGAGAGATAGGCGTCCGCCTTGTCCAGTTCGATATGTTTGGGCTCGATTACCGAGCAGCGCTTGTCAACGAAGATACGACCCTCTACGCCGACATATTCGATCTCCTGCTTCAGCACGTCAGGGTTGACCAGGACCCCGGTGCCGATAAAAAGGCGTGCACCCGGGTAGACAAACCCGGAGGGGATCATCCTGACGCCGTATTCCTTCTCCCCGACCTGAACGGTGTGGCCGGCATTTGGTCCGACACCCCCGCGTGATATTATTGTGGGCTTATCTTTATGGGCAACATGGGCGACGATCTTGCCCTTTCCCTCATCCCCAAAAAATCCACCGACTATGATAGTGCAGCTCATTCTTCAATCATTTAGAGATAGGAAAAGGGGGATGATAAATCTTACAATGTGATATGCCACGGGAGAGAACTACCGTCTCTGCGCCGGATCTCCAGTGGAAATAAAGGGGTCAGAGCAAACCGGAAGTGTTTATTTTAATCGATCATGGACAACTGGGGAGGATGGTTAACTCACCTGTTCCCGAGTGGATTTTCCGACATGATCCATTCATACGAAATAGGACAATTCGTAACACCATCGGGAAAACCGGGCGCACCTGTCCGCACAGACTTTCCTTTGAAAAATGGAAATCTCCAGTGGAAATAAAGGGGTTTGCGGGCGATGAACGTATATTCTGACAGTACTTTGTACACCAATTCCCCAATGCCAGGGGGCGGCCGCCGGCCGGCCACCGCCTGACCATTCCGGGCCCCTTCTCCCTATCCTCCTCCATGGACACAGGTTCATCAGGCTTAACCATTTTCTCCGGAACCCGTTGTTTTATGAGAACGGGTCCACGCGGAGGCGCGAATGCGGGAGGTCCTTTCCGCCCCTCGCCTGCATCCACCGACGGAAAACCATAGCAGCGTGGGGCGCTCTGGCACTCTTCCCCCCCTCCACCGTTCTCTTTTTCTCTGTTTGGTCATTTCGTCAGAAGAAAATGGAGAAGAAGGAGAAGAAGAGGGAGATGCAAAAGGAGAAGGACAGCACAAAGGGGAGAGGGGGAATGAACACCACCAATACCGCTTAATCTGTCGGGGCTGAATAGAGCGCGGGTGTTGGCGATTTAATCAGGATTAAGAATGGGAACAAAAAAAGTGAGACGGGACCACTGCATCTAGAGGCTCTCCAGGAATTCGCCGATCCGCTCTACGGCGGTCCTGAGGTCATCGCGGGACACCGCATAGGCACATCGGAGGTGTCCTTCACCCGCCGGGCCGAAAACGCTGCCGGGCACCACCGCGACGTGCTGTTCAGTGACCAGCCGCTCGGCAAACTCGACATCAGAGATGCCGGTTTCCTGTATGGACGGAAAAGCATAGAATGCCCCTTTGGGCATGTGGCAGGGGAGGCCGATGCGGTTTAAGCCCCTGACGAACATGTTGCGGCGCATCTGGTACTCGGTCACCATCTCCTCACGGGCGATGTCCCCCCCCCGCAGTGCCCCGATGGCGGCATACTGTGACATCGTGGGAGCGGAGAGCATGACGTACTGGTGTATTTTGAGGGCGGCATCGCAAAGTTCCTGAGGTGCGCAGATATAGGCGATGCGCCATCCGGTCATTGCGTAGGCCTTGGAAAATCCGTTGATGAGGATGGTTCGCTCCCGAAGAGCGGGGACTGATGCGGCCGACGCCATATCGCCGTCATAGGTGAGCTCCGTGTATATTTCATCCGATATGACCACCAGGTCATGGTCGACGACGATATCGGCAATCGCGCGGTAGTCATCGCGGGACATCACGCCGCCGGTTGGGTTGTTCGGGAAGTTGATCAATAGCGCCTTCGATTTTGGGGTAATCCGTTCCATCAGGGTCTCGGGCGTCATCCTGAATTCATCCTCCGCCCGGCAGGGAACCCAGACCGGGGTTCCGCCGGCGAGCGTTACACCCGGCCCGTAGCTGACATAACTCGGGTCGCCGATGAGGATCTCGTCGCCGGGATCGGTCACGGCCCGTATGGCGACATCGAGCGCTTCGGAAGCGCCTGTCGTCACCATCATCTCGGTGGCGGGGTTATAGGTCACATCAAACCGGCGTTTCAGGTACCGACCGATTTCCTCCCTCAGTGCCGGGAGGCCGCGATTGCTGGTATACGCCGTCTGGCCCTGCTCGATGGATGCGATTCCCGCCTGGCAGGCGACCCATGGGGTCGAGTAATCCGGTTCGCCGACACCAAGGGAGATGACGTTGTCCATCTCCTGCACAATATCAAAAAAACGACGAATGCCCGACGGCGGGATGGCATGGGCACGCTGTGAAATAAAGTCTCTCATTACTTAAAACCTCTAAAATGAGAATGGGAGCCGTTCGCCTTCCTTTCGCTCAAAGAGAATCCTGCCATTCTCCTTGTAGGTCTTCATCACAAGAATGGTGGCGGTCTCGCGTATCTGGTCGAGGGTTGCAATCTCCTCCGAGACGAACCTCGTAATCTCCTGGAGATTTCTCCCGGTGACGAGAAGCTCAAAGTCATAGACGCCGCTGATCAGGCGCAGCGATCGGACCTGGGGGAACCGTGCGATGCGCTCGGCGATACGGTCATAGCCGAAGTCGCGTTCGGGGTTCACCTTGAGGTTCACCGTCGCGGCGGCGGTGTCCTCCCCCGCCTTTTCCCAGTTGATACTTGCACAGTATGCCCGGATGACCCCCGATTCCTCGAGTGCCGTGATACGTGATGCTACCTCCTCTTCGTCCAGGTCCGCGAGCGCTGCAATCTCGCGGACATCCATCCTGCCGTCCTCCTCAAGGATTCGAAGGAGCAGCCAGTCCTTGGCGTCCATTGTACTCACCTGAATAAGTTCTTAAACCGGGATATATCAATCTGATTCAGCCGGTCGTCCTCAAACCGGGAATCCTCCCGGAGCGTCTCGAGTATTTTGCGGGTCCCCGCGCCAAACCACATCTCCTTGGTCCTCCCGTACCGCCCTCGTGAGACGAGGCGCGCCTTAATAACCCCGAGCATCGTCAGTTCAGAGATGAGGTCCGTGATTCGCCGATGGGTCAAAACATCGAGGTCGAGCGCCTGGGCCACCTCGCGATAGACCTGCACCACCTCACCAGAGGTGAAGACCTGTTTGCCCATCTCGGGAAAGAGGAGCATCGCATAGAGAACCGCCTTCGACTGGGTTGGAAGGGTCTTGATGCCCTCGATGAGGCTGTCCGCGTCGATCTTTCGCTGGGCAGCCCGCACATGCTCCTCGCTCACGGAGGTTGCATTCTGACGCTCTGCTATCTCGCCCGATACCCGCAGCAGGTCAAGCGCCCGCCGGGCGTCGCCATGTTCCTGCGCTGCAAGGGCCGAGCAGAGCGGGATTACGCCTTCATCGAGCACCTTCTCGTGAAAGGCGTGATCAGCCCTCTGCTGAAGAATATCAACCAGCTGAGGGGCATTGTAGGGAGGGAAGATGATCTCCTCCTCCGAAAGGGAGGAGAGGACCCGGTGATCGAGAAAACTGGTAAAGAGCAGGTCATTTGAGATCCCGATCATGCAGACGCGTGCTGATCTGAGTTCCGAGTTGATACGGGTGAGATTATAGAGGGTCTCGTCCCCGGACTTTTTCACCAGCTTGTCGATCTCGTCGAGGACGATGATATGCACGCCGCCGATCGCCTCGATGAGGTTTCTGAGTTCATGATAGACCTGGTCTGTGGGCCACCCGGTCATCGGGATCTTCGTTGAGTGGCGATCGGAGGAACGGGAGTCATCGTCTTCAAGGGTCGCTGCAATCTGGGCAAATACCCGATACTGGGTGTCGATGATCTCACAGTTCAGGTGCACGACATTGCATTCCACGCCGATGCTGCAGCAGGCCTTCTCGAGTTCGCCGCCGACGTAGCGGACGGAAGCAGTCTTTCCGGTGCCGGTTTTTCCATAAATCAGGATATTCGAGGGAGTTTCTGCGCGTATGGCAGGTGCAAGGATGGATGCGACCATGTCCATCTGCGGCTGCCGGTGCGGGAGAATAGAGGGCCTGTACGAATGGCGCAGGACCTCACGCTCTTTGAAAATGGTCTGGTTCTTAAGATATTTTTCAAACAGTCCCATCGAGGATGAACTGTTTCCTTCCGGAACGGGTGTGGCCCCGCTGTCAGCAAATCCCGAAAGGGATGCATTCCCCTGATTATCTTCGATATTCTCCCCCATCTCGTTCACTGGCACGACCTCCATATCGTGTCGATATGAACTCATGCTTCACGAAACTACTTAAGGTACGTGAATTGAGTGGAATGGCGAAAAATTCCCCCGGAAATTTCAGGATGAACCCCTTCATTTCCATTGGAGAATACCCGCTGATTGTTCTTTAAATTTGGACAAAACAGCTGCGACATTTGTTTTACCGGGAATCTGTAGGCAGAGAAAAAATTGGAATTTCCACGAAGGGACGGAAGAACACTTCGGACGGATCTTCGCTCAACAACAGGTGACCTGGTTGTATGGTAATTTTTCCTGGAGAGGGGAGCGAGGGGGAGGGAGCAAATAAATGTCAAATAGATGCGGGGATTTTTCTCATGGTTTTCTCGATCCCACAAATCCACGAGGTTCATGACATAGTAGTAAGGGAAGGGGGAAGAGTTCAGGGGGAAGGATTCAGTAATGAACCAGGAGGGGCGGAAAAATCGAGATGTGCCGATAATTTCATTGATATTTTTTGGAGAGGTGAATCCTTCCTGCTCGAGGTCCGCGCAATTTGGAACATGATGGATTATCGATCACCCCCACCCCTTTGTTTCGACTGGAACTGAAAATTGTGTGTATGAGAAGACCTGAAGGTATCTTCTTCATTTTCCCTGAGAATAGTCAATGAGTGGTTTTCAGTTGATCATATTTATTCAATTTGATCCGAGATTGATAATAATTTTAATCGCCTACATCTATTAAAGACAATAAATTTAAATTAAGTACAGACAAAAAGAAGCATTAATAGCACTATTTTTGAATATAATGGCGAATTATGACTAATTAAGAAAATGATAGATTAACATCCCCTCATCCTTTCAGGTGCGTCCGGTCACAAAAAACCTCCAGTGGAAACAAAGGGGTCCCCCCCTGTTTTCTTCTCTAACGCGCAAAAAAAGTCCAGTATCCACCGATGTACAATGACCTGCCGCTCGAATATTCCCGCTCCCTCTCTCCATTTTTCAATATTTTGCTCTGTCATTAACCACGTTCACTTCTCCGGAAAGGGACCCTCTCATCTACCCCTCCTTATTCAAATTAGCATTTTTTCAGATGAGCAGCGAAGAAGGCATCAAAGGCATCAAAGGCAGCTTCTCTTTCACGTCAGTACAGTTCTCATGTTACTTGGGGAGAATGGAGGCGTTGAAACAAAGTACGGGAAGGATTATTCAGGTGAATGATAATTTTTTACCACTAAACGATCACAGGGCGCGCAATCATTGGCTCATGCGCAGGTGCTCCTCTCAATCTCGAACCAACCCCCTCTCCCCTCTGGTAACAGGGTTCGCAGGAGAACATCCGGGGGCAGTTCCGGTTCTCCCCTTTCCTTCATGGTTTGCGTTTTTCCCAATCCGACTCATATATATTGCCAATGCGCCAACTCCATTTTATGGATCCATCTCATCTTCAGGACATTCCCCTCACAGGCGGGGTCATTACGGTCTCCACCTCACGTGATGCATCGACGGACGGGTCGGGTGCGCTGATTAAAGAGCGATTCGGCACATCCGGCATTGCGGTCGGATTTTATGAAGTGGTGCCTGACGATATCATGGCCATCAGGAAGGCTCTAACTTCAGCCTTCGCAGCATCCTGCAACATCGTCGTCATCAATGGCGGAACAGGGATCACCCACGACGACTGCACCATCGAGGCGGTTTCCCCCCTCTTCGAAAAGACGATCGAGGGATTCGGCGAGCTTTTCCGCATGCTCTCGTATGAGGAGGTCGGCTCCCGCATGGTGCTCTCCCGTGCCGTTGCGGGTATCATCGATAAAAAGGTGGTCTTCTGCACCCCAGGGTCAACCGCGGCCGTGCGGCTCGCCATGGATGCAATCATTCTCCCCGAGGCACGGCACATCATCACGCACGCCTCAAAATAGCCTCCGGAGGTACGCACTTGAACGCGCATTTGACTGATATCAAAAGAACATCAGCGTGAGTCCGGTAAGACTGGCGAATATATTGGGTAAATAAAAAAAATTCATATCTGGAATCTGTCAGCGTCATCAAGAAGTGTATCAGAAGAATGGTAGAAATGAACGATAATTTTTAGGTATTAAAATCGGCATATAATCCGGCATTTTGAAAACCGGATTTTCGTCCCATTTTCGTCCCCTTTTTCTTACAATCACTCCTCCGTCTCCACAGATCACGCTCAACGGAACACCTCGAGGAGCGCCACCCGTTCGATGACGAGCTCGGCGAAGCGCTCCGGGCCGACGGTGGCCTCTTCTTCCGCGGTGATACCAAAGAGGGCACGCAGGTGGGCCCGTTTCTTCGGCCCGAGGGCCTCCCATGCTGCAGAGTCACCGTCGTCGAAGGTCATAATCTCTGCAAGGGCGCGTTCCGCCGCCGGGGACGGTGGGCAGATGACGACGAAGAGGCGGCACCGGCCGGGACGGATGCCGAACCGGGTTGCTTCGGTGCACTGGCGGGTTGCTCCGGTCCATAGGAGCGTCTCCATCTCGAAGCTGTTGGCAACCGGGGTGCGTTCGACATAATAGGAGCGGATGGCATGGTCAAGCGCCGCCCGCACATGGTCCTCCCCGGCAACGCGGTCGGCATCGATGCAGATGACGGCGCTGCCGGTCGTATCCGCAACCGCCCTGATTGCTGCGAGGAACTTCGCCTCGCTTTTGATATCGGTGCAGGCACGCCGGATTTCATATCTCATCTCCAGTCCTGAAGTCATCTCATTCTTCATTTAGTATCATCCCCGAAAATGAAGAGTGAGGCCTGGCCGCTGCGTGGTTCATCGTCCTTTTCTCCCTGGGTGCCGGTGGTTTCACTCTTTCCACATTCGTCATTCGCGCGCCTGGTGTTCTTTCGGTCGCCGGGAAAGGGCACGGCACCGCCCTGCCCTTCCAAATGGTGGCCGGCTCCGGTTCTTTCAGCTGCGATCTCGCGAATCACCGATTCGGCGACCTTTCGTCCGATGATCGCACCGACCTTCTCCACACCTGCCTTAGTGATTGCTGCAGGGGTGGTGAGACCGTTCGTGTAGAGCCGGCGGGCACGGACGCGCCCAATGCCCCTGATCTTTACGAGCGGAATAAGCTCTTCTTTTATCCCGTGCTTCACCCTCAGCTCAGTCGCCGCGATCGCCTCGTTATGGACGGGGGCCATCAGCCGGGCGAGACGTCTGCCGGCATGGACGAGCCAGCCGACGCCCTCGACGATATTGTAGATATCTCCCGGCCCGACACCGTAGCGTTCGCAGACCGTCTCCTCTCCGGTCTCCTCCATCCAGTCGAGGAGCAGCATCGTCGTTTTCAGTGCCCGGAAGAAGTCCTCCATATCGGTATAGGAAAATTCGCCCCAGAGTTCGTCCTCATGGGCGTAGTAGAACCGCTCGAGCATCTCCATGTCGTTCTTTCGCACAAAGAGGGTGTACATGTCGGGCGTGGTACAGAGAAGCTGGAGAAGTCCTGCGACCGACCATTCGTCGTGTTCCCTGAGTCCCCGGGTGATGATCTCGGCCGAACGCGGATCGATATAGAGACGGGAGGTGAGTTCGCCATATTCGGTCGCCGAGAGGGTGCCGCTGAGATCGGTTACCATTCCCGCCTCCGTGAGAAATGCGACGGAACGATCAATGATCCGCTTCAGCAGCCGTTCCTCGTTGTGCTGGTAGGCGTAGAAGGTCTTCCTCAGAAATGCCATCAGGCCCTCCCCGTCCCTGACGAACCGGGTCGCAATCAATGAGAGGATATGGGTGGTGAGCACTCCTTCGGAGGATGACCGCGACGAGACATCCTCGTCGGGTGCGGTGCAGTACTCCTCGAAGAGGTCGTAGACGGCATCTTCGCTCTTTGCGATGAGCACCGCCTCACCGTATGGGTCCAAATGCGGCCGGCCGGCCCTTCCGGCCATCTGCCGGTACTCCCGGACCGGGATGGGCGTCATCCCTGCCCCTGCGGAGAAACGGAGGTAATCACGGATGATCACCCGGCGTGCCGGCAGGTTGAGCCCTGCAGCAAGGGTGGGGGTCGAAGAGATAGCACGGATGGCACCCTCGCGAAATCCCTGCTCGACGAGGGAACGCTGGGCGGGACCGAGGCCTGCGTGATGGAAGGCGGCCCCGTTCCGGACGCAGGCGGCAAGGATCCTGCCCATGTCAGTCTCGGCCGCCGCCTCGAGGCGGGTCGCGAGATGCTGGAGGCCGGGCTCATCGAGCTTGAGTGCCTGTGCGGCCCGCTTGGCGAAGGCCTCGGCATTGCGGCGCGAGGAGACGAAGATCAGGCACTGGCCCCCGTCTGCGACGCAGTCGAGGAGGAGATTGACGTCCTCATGTTTGGTGGGAGTGGCGTACTTACGCTCGCTCCCGTCAAAGTAGATGGTGTCGCGGTAGGCGACCCCTTCCCTGAGGTCGACCGGTCGCCAGTCGGAGGTGACGAGGTCCGCGTCGAGCCACCCGGCGAGCGTCGAAGGGTTGCCGATCGTTGCAGAGAGGGCGATTACCTGCATTGCCGGATTCATATGCCTGAGTTTGGTGATCACCATCTCAAGGGTGGGCCCGCGGTCCTCGGAGTCGATCAGGTGGACCTCATCCACAACGAGGAGGGTCACATCACGCAGCCAGGGGGCGCCGTTACGCAGCAGCGAGTCCACCTTTTCTGAGGTGGCGATGATAATGTCATTTCGTCCGAGATATGCATCGCGGCGGTCGAGGTCGCCTGTTGCCACCCCCACCGATGCACCCTTGCCGGTAAAGTCAGCAAACTTTTCGCTTGCGAGTGCCTTCAGGGGGACAATGTAGAGACAGCGCCCGCCCTGTGCCCTATGGGTGTGCATCGCCATTTCGGCAATCAACGTCTTTCCTGAAGCCGTCGGGATGGCGACGAGAAGGTTTGTGCCCGTCAGGAGCCCCTTCTCTAGACATGCCGCCTGCGGCGGATAGAGGGTGTCGATCCCCTTTGTGGTGTAGGCCGCGACCAGTTCTGCCGGCAACGGCAGGTCCGAAATTTTCATCTATACCCCTTCTTTTCCACTTGAAAACGCAGCATATGGGTTATTTCATGAATCCCCGCGGGTTCCTCCGGATTACTCTCCAGTGGAAACAATCCGTTTCTGCGCGTGAATTGGTGTTTTGGAAGTGAAAAACCGATGAATACAGGAACAGTCAAAGCCAATATTTTTTTATTGTACTTCTGATTAATGTACCCGCTCCTGCACAGGCTCTCATTTTCCTAATTTTCCCGATTATGCTCTCAATAATAATATTCAAACATATTCGCCTTCTGTTCCTTGCGTTTGCGATCAAGGAAGGAAAAAACGGTCGCATGCGGCAGACCTTCAACAAGCATGTCGATGGCTTCGCTGACGATCTTCACCTGGTCGAGGGTGCCGATGATGGCCACCGTCTTGCCATGTACCGAGACAAGGGCACCGGTCATGTCCTCCATCTGTTCCCGGGCCTTCCCGTTTTTCCCGATGATCCGGCCGCGGAGGCGTTCCATCTGTTTCGGTGTCTGGCAGACCCCCGAGAGGTCCATGATGTCGAGCAGGAGATCCTCTTCCTCGAGGAGTGCATAGGCCCGTTCGGGCGAGAATCCGCGGTTGATGGCGCGCACGAGTTCGGTCGTCCGCATGACGGCGAGGGCATCCTCCCCCTCGATGGTAACGAGCCCCTCATCGGAGTTGACCGCAAGCTTCGTCCCGGTGCGTTCTTCAATCTGGCGTTTGGTTGCCCCGCCCTTTCCGATAAGGACTGCGACGCGGCTGGCGGTGATTTTAATATCTGTGGTGGTCATGGTGGGTATCATCCCTGAAATCTGATCACCATGGGGCGGGAAAGGGTATAATGGTTGGCGGCAATGCAATGTGCGCGTTGAAGCGATGTTCACGGTAAATAACGCCAAAATTTATGAGGATATTAAGACGTCTATAAATAATATTATCGACATTGTGGGGGAATTGAGTAACCCCAATCTTCTTTAGGCTGTATCGCAAAAACTTCATGGACTTCAGAATTACCACGAATCATTTAATATTACTGAAGAACTCCCGGAGTTGCCTCTCATGGATGAAACCCAGGAAAATAATAAAACAATGGATATAAAAGTAAGTGTCAAAAATTTAACGAAAATTTTTGGAAATAAACCGGAAGATGCGCTTGCGCTCATTGAGCAGGGTAAGAAAAAAGACCAAATTTTTGAGGAGACGCACCAGAATGTAGCCCTCCGCAACGTATCTTTTGATGTTTATAAGGGTGAACTCTTCGTCCTCATGGGACTGTCAGGATGCGGAAAATCGACCCTTTTACGGTGTATCAACCGGCTGATCGAACCGAGCAGTGGAACCATAGAGATAGACGGCGAAAATATCGTCTCGATGGATGAGGACGAACTCAGAGAGCTCCGGCGAACGAAGATAGGAATGATCTTCCAGAGTTTCGCACTCCTTCCGCACCGCACAATCCTGGAGAATGTAGGATTTGGCCTCGAAATACAGGGCACCCCCGTTGCCGAGAGGGAAAAAAAAGCTCAGGAGGCAATCGATCTCGTCGGCCTTTCCGGATACGAGGAGAGCTATCCCTCCGGCCTCTCCGGAGGAATGCAGCAGAGGGTGGGGCTCGCCCGTGCCCTGGCAAGCGATGCGGACATCCTTCTGATGGATGAGGCCTTCAGTGCGCTTGACCCGCTGATTCGCCGCGATATGCAGGACGAACTCATCGAACTGCAGGCCCGGCTGAACAAGACGATCATCTTCGTCAGCCACGACCTCGACGAGGCCCTCAAGCTGGGTGACCGTATCGCCCTTATGAAGGACGGCGCCATCGCCCAAATCGGAACGGCAGAAGACCTCCTCCAGAACCCGCGCTGTGAATATGTTGAGAAGTTCGTCGAGGACGTAAATCTCTCCCGCGTTCTCGTCGCAAAGGACGTGATGAAGCGCCCTGAACCGCTCATTTCATCCGATTCTGGCCCGAGAAACGCCCTTCGTTTGATGGAGGAGTGGGGGATCTCGAGTATCTTTGTTACCGGAAAAGACCGCGTTTTCCGCGGCCTTATCACTGTGGAAGGGGCCATTGAGGCAAAAAAACAGGGACTGCATCTCAAAGATGTCATGATCACCGACAGCCTCACCGTAGAAATGGATACCTCTGCGCATGACCTGATGCCGATCATGGCGGAGACGCCCTATCCGGTCGCGGTCCTTGACAGTGAGCGAAAAATCAAGGGAATTATTGTGCGGGGATCGATATTAGCGGGTCTTGCCCGGCTGGAGGTTGATGCATAATGTCTGACATCCTTCCTGTCGGCGAGGCAATCGAGGCGATAGTCGGGTGGATCGACGCGAATTTCGGGTGGCTGCTGGACGGAATTACCACCGTGATGAACATCCTTGTCAGTGGCTTTCAGGACGGGATGGCGGCGGTTCCGCCGCTGATCCTGATCGTCATCTTTGCAGTCCTCGCATTCCTCCTTACCAAAAAGAACATCAAAATCGCGCTGCTAACCCTTTTTGGTCTCCTTTTCATCTACCTGCTGGAACTCTGGTCTGAGACGTTACTCACCCTTGCTCTCGTCATCACATCTGCGGCGGTGACGCTTGCAATCGGCATTCCTCTCGGGATTCTTGCCTCGCGTTCATCGGCGGTAGACATGTCTCTTCGACCGATCCTCGACCTGATGCAGACGATGCCTTCGTTCGTGTACCTGATTCCTGCGGTCATCTTCTTTGGCCTCGGGAACGTGCCGGGGATGATCGCAACGATCATCTTTGCGATGCCGCCTGCCATCCGCCTCACGAATCTCGGTATCCGGCAGGTCCCGGTCGAACTTATTGAGGTGACCGAGGCATTCGGGGCGACGGGGTGGCAGAAGCTTGTCAAGGTCCAGCTGCCGGTGGCGATGCCGACGATCATGGCGGGGGTCAACCAGTGTATCATGCTTGCCCTTTCGATGACGGTCATCGCGGCGATGATCGGTGCCAGAGGTCTGGGCCTGAATGTGCTGATGGGTATCCAGCGGGTCGATATCGGCGGGGGGTTCGAAGCGGGCCTCTGCATCGTGATCATCGCCATCATCCTCGACCGGATCACCCAGAATGTGATCAGCACCCCCCATGACCAATAAAGGTATATAGAGACCCCACAAATTTTTGCATAAGTCAGTCCCGGACCGTTTCCGACGGTTTTTTACTGACTAATTGGATGTGTTTATGTGCTAAATTCGAAATCTAAAGGAATTTTGCTTGTTTTATTAGTGTTATTCTGTGGAATTTTTATTGCCGGCTGTACTGATGAAGCCGGCCCGACGGCACCCGAATCCGGGGCTGAGGCGGCCAAAGAGGTCTCTATCGGCTATGTGCTCTGGGATTCAGAGATTGCAAGTACCAACGTATTAAAATCGGTGTATGAACAGGCAGGCTATGAGGTAGAGCTCATCGCGGTTGACGCCGGTCCCCTGTACCAGGCACTGGCGAACGGGCAGGTCGACATCAGCATCTCATCATGGATGCCCGCCACCCACGCAAGCTACTGGAGCACCTACGGTGACGACATCGACATGGTCGGTCAGAATCTCCAGGGTGCCAGGATAGGGCTCGTGGTTCCGACCTATGTAACCATCGACTCCATCACCGAGATGAACGAGGTCGCGGACCAGTTCGGCGGCACCATCACCGGTATCGAACCGGGCGCAGGCATCATGTCGGCGACGGAGAATGCCATTGAGGTCTATGATCTTGACTATACGATCCTGTCCTCCTCGAGTGCGGCAATGACCGCTCAGCTCAGCAGCGCATATGCCGACGGTGAGTGGATTGTTGTTACCGGCTGGACTCCGCACTGGAGTTTCGTCCGCTTCGACCTGAAGTACCTCGACGACCCCGAAGGTGTCTACGGCGGAGAGGAGTATATCGGAAGCCTTGCCCGTATGGGCTTTGAAGAGGACAATCCCGAGGCCTATGCGATCCTTGAGCGCTTCTCATGGGAGCCCGAGGACATGGAAACCGTGATGCTTGCCGTCGAGGATGGCGCAAAGCCGGCGGATGCCGCACAGGCATGGGTGGATGCAAACCAGGAATCGGTCCTGTACTGGATCAACGGGTAATTCCACACCACCACTCCCTTTTTTCACCGCGTATACCTCTCGCAGATGTATATTTTCGAATAACCGAGGCGAAAACCACCCGAAAAAAAGGGTCATTGAAGAAAGAGGGACTGTCTGGACAAGCCGGGAGGGTTTAGAACTCCATCCGGTGTTCGCCCACAATATCGCAAAAGATCTCCTCTTCTTCCCGCAGCGGGCATTTATTGTTGAAATAGCGGTTGATATTTTTTATATCCCGGACAAGAAAGGCAATCGCCTTCGGGTGTTCGGGGGTGACCCCCTGGCCGATATCGATGATGATCGGCTCCTCGCCGTCAAAGAGGATGTTGAACTCCGAGAGGTCGGCATGGACGAGGCCTGCCTCGTTGAAGAGCGTCTTCATGGAGGAAAGGATACTTGCATAGACGGGTGTGTAGTCGTCGATCTGTGCCTGCCGGAGCTGCGGGTAGGGAATCTCGTCCTCGCCCATGAACTCTATCAACAGGATGTTGCGATCAAAAAAGACCGGCCGCGGAACCCGGATGCCCGCCTCCAGTGCCCGGGAGAGGTTGGAGTACTCCTTTTTGGTCCAGGCGAAGATGATATCCTTTTTCGAACGTTTGATGGAGGAGAACCGCGGGTCGCCGATGATGTAGTCGGAGATGGACCGGAAGTTTGCGGACTGGATGCGGTAGATTTTGATCGCGAGGGGAAACTCCTCCCCCTCGCCGTAAAAGACATTTGCCTCCTTGCCCGTGGAGATCGATCCGCCGATCACCTTTAGCTTGCCTTTGTGGACGAGACGGTAGAGGGCAAGAAGGGTGGTCTCGTCAAAGACATTCTCCTCGACCTTGAAGTTGTCGGCGTCTTTGATGCGGACCCCCATCTTCTCGATCTCGCGGTCAAAGCGGTCTCGCATGCGGTCACGGTTTTCCATGGTTCCTCGTTTCGTCCGGTAATGCTCGTGTATGCCGGGGGCCTCTACTCAGGCCGGTTGTTGTTCATATACTCGCGGGCGCCCTCGAGCACCCCGACAAGCCCGCCCGCAACGGCGGCCTTCAGGTCGGCGGGGTGAATAGTCCCCGCCGCATAGGCGCCCTCCATCTCCTCGTAGGAGAAGAACTCCACATCGCCGCCGAACTTCTCCGGCCGGTGCATCGTGACGGTTCCCGCCCGGGGGAACACATGGTATTTCAGGACCTGAAGGACGGGGTTCTCCTCGATTTCAGGTGGGCAGAAGGCCTTCTTCACCTTCTTCGTGATGACCTCCTCCGGGTCGGCGACGGAGATGTAGTTCTGTGCGGACGAGGACATCTTCTTCCCGTCGAGCCCGTTGAGGATGGGGGTGTGGATGCAGAGCGGCGCCTTCACGCCTATGGTGGGGAGGTTCTCCCGTGCAAGCATATGGATTTTGCGCTGGTCGATCCCGCCTGCTGCTGCGTCGACATTCAGGTGGGCGATATCGACCATCTGCATGATGGGATAGACCATCTGGGAGACCATCGGGTTGTCCATCTGGCGGCCGACCTCGTCCATCGAGCGGGTGGCCCGCTTCAAACTGATTTTCTGGGAGAGGCGCAGCACGTCGAGCTGGTAGTCGGGCGAGAGCTGGAACTCGGAGCCGAGGACGAACTCAACGCCGGTGAGGCCGACCGCCTCGAAACAACGCCGGTTATAGTCCGCAAGTTCACGTACTTCCTCCATGGTTCCCTTGCGGTTCAGGTATGCATGGAGGTCTGCAAGGAGCACGACGACGTCGAAGCCCGCGTCCCTGAGGTCCATGAGTTTATTGATGGTGACGAGGTGGCCGAGGTGGATCTCACCGGAGGGCTCGTAGCCCGCGTAGACCCGTTTCGTCTCCTGGGCAAGGACGCTTCTTAGCTCCTCTTCGGTGATGACTTCGACCGTATTTCTCGTTGCTAGTTCGTAATCATCCATGCTGCTATGCGTTGGATTCCTGCCGCATTAATGGTTGCTCTCAAGTGAGGAGAGGAAACGATTCGCAGGCAATTCGGCGGATTTTTTAAAAGATGGATTTTGGTTTCATTCTTAAGGGTGACTTTCTTATCCTGCCGGGCGGCGCCCCAGCTCCTGTCGTATGGCCGGCTTTGGCAGGATAGCAGAGGTATCCCGGAGGGGCGGGGATAGTGTCTCTTTTCTGACACCAAAGGTTTTGAGAGCAAAGTTCCTTTGCTATTCAGGACTACAAAGCGGAACAGTTCATAAGCGTAATTTCAGAATTAGATGAGAGATGGAAAAAAGGGATTATTTATTTCTGCCAAGGAAGTAATAGGCAATCGCACCGAATATGCCAAAGATCAGTGCAAGCAAAATCCAGATAATTTTCCATAGAGTGGTAAGTCCCTTGTTTTGCGTAAGGACATCATAGATCACCCAGATAACGGCGATCAATACAATTATTCCCCAGATTGTTCCTATCATAAATGGATAACTCCTTTTTTAAGAAGATTGCTTTAAAAATATATTAAAATATCTGAAAAATTCATCAACGGGCAATGACCCTGCCTCTTTTTCTCCTATCAATCCCAATCCGTGGCCTCAATAATCCAAAGGCTTAGATCTACAAAAATTTCTGAACGGTGAATGCATCCAGGGTATCGAATGAATACGCGAAGCTCATGCTCGATCCTCTACCGACTCCCTGGATATTCAGCCATTCTTATTCAAAGAGCAATTGGCCTGGAGGCAATAATTCATTTTAGCTTCAGATAGGATTTTTGAGAGCCAAAAATCCTATATCGCCTTCAGCCCGAGCGCCTCGTTCGTCATCCGGATGGACTCCCCCGCCTCCGGGGTCACCTGCATCATCGCCCGGATAGCGTCGATGTTCTCCACCACGACATCGGCTTCCTGGTGAATTGCCTGGAAGAGGTAGAGCGTGCCCTCAACGACCGAGACCGAGTCTTCGAAGACGCAGGACTCCCAGAGGTCGCTTCTGGGTCGCCCCATGTCGGAGGCAAGTTCCCTGAGCTCCGCCGTCGAGGTGATCCCGGTCGAGCCTTTTACGAGCCCGATCCGGGGGTGGCCGCGGATAAGCTCCAGGATCTCGGCCGCGTTCGCCTCATTGGCCAGCACCATCTGGAGCACGTGCATGTGCATGAAGGTCGTGGGCACGATCATCGCGGTCGTGACGATGTTGATGTCCGGCAGAACGGTCTGGACGTCCGGGCCGTGGTGCGAGGGGATCGTCACCGGGTTGAGGACGATGGCGTCGACCGGGCCCTTCTTGATGCCGCCGGGGTCGGAGCCGCGGCGGACCATCGTAGCAAAGACCGATTTTACGTCATAGGCCTCGTCGATAAGCTGGATAATCCTGCAGAGCCCCGTCGTATTACAGGAGACCACGCGGACGAAATCGGCTCCGAAGGCATCATTGTAGTTGCATGACGAGTTGAACGAGATACCCGCGACCTCGTGCTTCTCGCCGCCCTGCCAGATGGCCTTGACGCCGTAGAGCTCGTAGAGTTTTTTGTTATCCTTGCCGACACCGCCAGGCGTTGCGTCAACGACGATGTCACACTTCCTGAGCATCTCCTCCACATCACCGGCGACAGCGATCCCCGCCGCCTCGAACTTCCCCCGGTTCGCAATATCGGCGATATAGAGCGGATAGCCCCGTTCATTTGCAATGAAGGCCTCTGATGATGGTCTGGTCTTGGATACCCCCACCACTTCCATGTCCGGCTGTGCGGCGACCGCGTCGGCAACCCTCTTACCGATGGTCCCGTAACCATTGATGGCAACCCGAATCATACGTAACTGATGGCATCCGGAACGGTTAAGGACTACGGTCTGCTGCAGGTTTCGCGGATGTTTGTAAGGGCGGTTCGGATGGGATAAATAGGAGAAAATCTGTAGATCACTGATACGTGACAACGGCAGATGAGCAGAGCCACGGGCGCGAGGCGAAGGAAAGGGCCTGCCCGCAGTGCGGCGAACCGGCTCCGGATGCCGGAACGCCTATCTGCATGATATGCGGGGGACAGCTCCCGCCGCCCGGACCTGAGGGCCGAAAGGCCGCCGTCTGCCCACGATGTGGTGAGCCTGCCGTTGAGACCAAAGGGGACCTCTGCATGGTCTGCGGCATGAACCTGATGCCCCCGGACGAGCCCGCCGGGGCCGGCAGGAGCAAAAGGAGAAATCTTTCCGGCCTTCGGCGTGGTGCCTTCGCCGTTCTCTTCCTTCTCATTGCCACTGTCGCGGCGGTGGCGCTCGTCCCCTCGTTTGGGGCTTTCGCTGGCATCGGCACCGCCACCGTGGAAGGCGGAGGCAACCTGATCCTTCAGGCAAGCTCTGCGCCGGGGTCGGTCGATGTCATCTACCAGGGAACACGGGATGGTTCGCAGCCAAAGGTCCTCGAAATCGGTGTCGTCTGCCCGGGGACGGATACGGCCCTGAACCTCACCCGGTATCTCTCCCCCGAGCCGGGAACCGTATTCGGGCCGTTTCCCACAGCGGGAAAGGGCGGGTCGGTCGTCATTGTGGTGGCCCGGCCGGAGTATGCCGACGGCACGGTCGTCACCGAGACGATAGCCATCGCATAACAGTCAGGTCGTCTCCGAACACTTTTTTGCCACTCAGTGCGAGGTTTTGCCTAAGGGAAGACCATGACCGCCAGCCGGGACCGCGAATATGCCATCTGGGTCACCCCCGATGAGCTCGGGATGAAAAAGGAGATCACCATCGACGGAAAGACCGTTGTGTTTACCGTCCCGCTGCGTATCGACGGCCATGCCACCCTCCGGCTCAAAGGGCTCGGCGCTACCGAAGCGGGAGAGACGGGCAACCTCCTCATCCAGATCAATCTCATCGATGAGGTACGCGGAAGGCCGGAGACGGAGCGGAGGGGGCGGCAGGAAGACGTGTTCGGCCGGAGCAGTCCGATGTCCGGTGAACAGCCCCCCGGCGGTCGTGGATCCGGCGGCCCCACCTATAAATACCGGGTCTTTAGGAGCGGCGGCCGCGGCGGCATGTACGGGGATGTTCCCCCGACGCCCGGGCCGCCCACCCTGGATGCGAACCGGTACCGGCGGGGTGGACTGATGATCGCCGTCGGAGGCCTTCTCATCTCCGTCGCCTCCTATGCACAGCTTTTTCCCATCGCGCCCTATTGGGGAGCCCTCGTTGCCATCGCTGGCCTGTTCCTTGCCCTCTACAAAAAATGATGGAATTTTGAACCTGCCGCAGGACCAAAATCATCTGCTCTACCCTTTAAAATTGGTGAAATAATTCCTGATATACTCCTTCTGCTCCACCATCTTCTTCTCTCCGGGGTCGCGGATCAGGTGGACGCCTGCGGACTGGAGGGCGGGGCAGAAGGGGCAGATGGAGAAGGGCACATCGTCGGCATGTTCCCTCACCGGACAGTAGGTGGTCCACCCATCCCGTGAGACCTCAAGGCCGCCGGGGAACGGCGTCCCCACCGGGTGGCCGGGCCCGTCCTCGACATACATCGCAAAACCGGCAAGCAGGTAGGTGAGGGAGAGCAGTGCGGGGTCTTTGGCGGCTGCCTGTGCCCGGCAGGCCGCAGCCGCCATGGTGCAGTAGTTCGAAAACCCATCCCGTACCCGGGGGGCGCGCCAGAGTGTGGGGGGTTCCCGGGCCATCGTCATCAGGCGGTGGTGAGTATCGAAGATCTCCCGGTGAACAGCGACAAGAAGACGGTCACGATATCTCTTCTGCATATCTGCGGTCTTTCTCTCGAAGTTTGCCATCATCCGGGTGAGGGCGTCGTGCGGATATGCAGAGGCTGCCTCTGCAACCGCAGGAAGCAGGGTCTCCTTTTTCGTATGTGCCGACAGCCCGCTCCAGACCCTGAGGCACTCTTCGAGGGATGCGATGTAGTGTGGGTCCGGTGCTGCCGCCGCCTTCTCTCTCGCTGCAGGGGGCAGGGAAGCGGTGTCCATAATGATATCGATGCAGCGGCCCTGGTCCCTATCGCCCGCCCATTTTTCACCACCGGTCAGAAGATTCCGGATTTTTGTTATCAGGTCCATTGTATGCTCCTGCGCAACTGTTGCAGAGATCATCTGCAGGAAAGGGAAATAACGTATGGAAGTGCCCCGCTAAGGAGGAAATGTCCCGGGGATCCTACCGGAGGTGCAGGAAACGGCACGCATGGAACAGATCTATGTGACGGGATCTCCCCCAATCAGGTCCGGGTGCTGTCCGTGGGGAAGGGGTGTGAAGGATCCCCGAGAGACCGTGTAGTCATCTATATTGGGAAACTCTACCAATTCTTGTTGAATGAAACGCAGTTCATATGCCATGATCCCCGCAGCGCTCCTTCTCGCGATTGCTTTGCTGGTGTCGCCTGCGGCGGCGGTCATGGAGCTTGAGGAGAACCGGAGCGTAGCGGTTGAAGGAGCGGTGGCAATAGGCGCCCTCCTCGCACAGGAGGACGGCGGGCTTATTGCCGCCGGAGCCTCAGGGGCGGGCCCTGCCCTCTGGTTTATCGGGCCCGGGGGGTCGATCACCGGGAATGTGACGGTCAGCGCCGGAAACGCGACGGTTCTTCGCTACATTGATCGTGCCCCGGACGGAACGCTGCTCCTCTTCACCGATGCCTTTGAGCTGGTAAGGACCGATCAGGCAGGCACGCTCCTCTGGTCCTGGCATGTCCCGTACGGTGAGGTGTCAGGGCTCGATACGGCAGACGGCTGCACCTATATTGCATCGAACTATCTCCACCCGATGCTATACAGGGTCGAGCCTGACGGGACGGAGGAATGGAACCATACCTATGCGGATACCTCGGGGGTGGGGTATGCGCGCCTGACGACGGTCAGGGCGCTTCCCGAGGGGGGATTTGCGGCGGCAGGCTACGTTCAGCCCCTCACGGACGACACGGATCCCACCGGGCTCCTCCTTCTGGGAAGTGCGGACGGTTCCATGGCAGGTGAGGTGCGCTATGGTCACGAGAAGATCGGGTACATCACCTCACTCCACCTCCGTCCGGACGGCGGCTTTCTGGCAACTGCGCTCGGAACGGACGGGGTAACCCCTTCGCTGCTCCGTCTCTCCCCCGAAGGAAAGGTCGAGGGGATCACCGGGTTCGGCAAACGCCTCGAGATTGCCTACTGGGCAGCGGCCGCACCGGATGGTGGGGCTTACGTCCTTGGTTATGATAGTGATGTGATCACCGGAAAACCCCAGTACCTGCTTCTTGGCCTCGGTGAGGAGGGGAACCAGGCATGGATGCAGTGGTTCGGCGATACCCGGGTGACGGCGGTTGCGGATTATGGTGATGGCGGTGTTGCCATTGCCACCGATGCCGGCGATGTCGCCGTCTACCTCCCCAGTACAGCGGAGGGCATTCATGAGGTCACCGACTGGTGGTTGATTATTTTCATGATATTGGCAGGCATTATTGCATTCATACTGATAAAGCGCCAGATATAGGCTAAATCGGTAATATAAATGATTATTAACTTTTTTTCTTATCAGAAATTAATCAAAACGTATTAATCAGATCAGTGAAGAATTTATTATATATATAAGGGTTTCTCGCAGTTTCGTGTTCTGCGGGAATAGCCCGTATGTTGGTGTGCATACCATGTCAGTAAAACGCATAGAAGATGCCCTTCGCCGTGCCCTCGACGGCGATTATTCAGTGCCTGTCAGACCCGACGAGGTGGAGCCCGAGTACCGGGAGATGGCGACCGTCGCACAGAGAACCATTCAGCGCCTGAAGGCATCGAACCAGTATGAACAGATGCTCGACGGTGTCGACGCCTTTATCGAAAACTTCCCGCGGCCCATTGCCGTGCAGTCTCCTGACAGGACCTGCCTGATGCTCAACGAGAAGTACTGCGAGCTCCTGAGGGGAACGAAGGAAGGCCTCCGGCACAAACGCCTCAGTGACTTCAATATCAGTGTCCTTTCCGGCGATTCGATATATGCCTCCTTCGATACGAAGGCAAACTCCCAGACGGACCTGCTCTTCACGTGGGAGGACGGGGAGAAGAACTACGTCAAACTCAACCAGATTCCTGTGCTGGATAAAAATGGCGAGATCAATGCGGTATACTATGTCTTCCTGGACGAGACTGAGATCGTCGAGGAGCGTGAAGAGGTTTGCAAGCTCCAGAGGCGTGCGGAAGCCTTCCTCCAGGAGAACCCGCAGGGGATCACCGTCCTTGCCGGTGACAAGCACCGGCTCGATCTGAACAAGGAATACCAGCGCATCTGGCGGGGCGGCTGCGACGAGCTGATGGCCAAAAAGCTCTATGACTTCGACATCAAGGTCGTCGGCGGGGATGATTTCTACGCCTCCTACGAGACGAAGAAGAAGGCCATCACCGAAATGGAGATCTCCTGGGGGGGCGATGAGAAGACGTACCTGCGCCTCTTCCAGACCCCTATTCTCGATGAGAACGGCGAGATAGATGTCAACTATTACATTTACCAGGACCTGACGCCCGAGCGGGCCCTCTCACAATTCCTTGATCGCGAAATCACCCGCCAGGCGGCTAACCTTGACCACCTTGCCCATGGGGACACCCGTTCGTTTGACCTGACCGTCGGAGAGACCGACGAGTACACCACCGGGGCAGGCGCTCTCTTTGAAGAGATGAATGCTAACCTTGCGGCGGCACAGCAGGCGATCGCAGCAATGGTCGAGGACTTCATCGGGACCATGAAGGCGCAGAAGGCCGGTGACTCGAAGGCACGGGCAAGCCCCGACCAGTTTGAGGGGGTCTATGCTGTGCTCATCAGGGGACTCAATGATATCCTGGATACCATCTATAACCCGGTCAATGAGTCCTACCGTGTCCTGAAGCAGTATGCCGAGAAGGATTTCTCCGTCAGGTTCAATGATGCCATCCATGTCGAGGGCGATCACGACAAGCTCAGGCAGGCAATCAACCGTGTTGGGGTGAACATCGGTGAAGCCATTAAAGAGGTAAAACTTGCCGCAGAGGGCGTTGACCTCAACATTACCGATGCATCCCGCGGCATCGAGGAGATCTCAAAGGCGATGGAGGACGTCGCGGTATCGAGCCAGCAGTCCTCCGAGGCGTCCCACCGCCAGCTCGAGGCGGTCGAGGCGGTCGCACGGGAGATCTCCGATCTCTCCGCATCCATTGAAGAGATCGCCTCCACCACGCAGGAGGTGCGCAGCCTCTCCGAAAACGTCTCGGCCATGGGGAACGAGGCCTCCAAACTCGGCCAGCAGGCCAACGAGAAGATGGGGGCAGTCGAGAAGATCGCCGAGGAGAGCGTCATCAAGATCGATGGGCTCAACAAGAAGATGGCGGAGATCTCAAAGATCGTCAAGCTCATTACCGATATCTCGAACCAGACGAACCTCCTTGCCCTCAATGCCGCCATCGAGGCGGCCCGTGCGGGGGAACACGGCCGCGGCTTTGCCGTGGTGGCAGGCGAGGTGAGAAACCTTGCCGCCGAGTCAAAGACGGCGACCAACTCCATCGAAGAACTCATCGAGGGGATCCAGAAGGACTCCGCGGATACGGCAAACTCCATGAAATCGGCCTATGGTGAGATCCGGGCCGGCCTTTCCAGTGTGGACCTTGCGATCCAGTCCCTGCAGGAGATCGTGCGCGGGGCAAAGGAAGCTGCCCAGGGAGTCAGTGAGATCGCCGCAGCAACCGACGACCAGGCGAATGCGACCAACCGCGTCATGGAGAAGATGGAGGAGACGACGGACCTGACCAAGGAGAACCTGAGGCGGGTGGACGACGTCGCCGCTGTCACGGAAGAAGTCGCCGCCTCCGCCGAAGAGGTCGGCAGCGGCGCCCAGGAGGTCAGCCAGATGTCCGAGCGGCTCCGTGACCTGGTCAATGTCTTCAGGGTGGAGTAACGGGGATTGCCATGGCAACTGATGTAGTGGAATTCCAGATCGGCGGGGGGTATTATGCCGTCGATGTGAGGATTGCCCGCGAGATCGTGGAGATGATGAAGATCACCCCGATCCCCCGCGCCCCCTCGTATATCTCCGGGGTGATCAACCTCCGCGGGGAGGTTACGAATATCATCAATATACGGGAATTCATCGGCATTCCCGAGGCCGAGGGAGAAAATGGGAGGAAGATCATCGTCCTGATGCCCGAGGCGACCGGCGGTTCTTGCGTGGGGATCATCGTCGATGATGTAAAAAGCGTGATGGGGATTTCCCCCGACTGTGTCGAAGAACTCGGAGAAGGCCTCTCCTCGGATATTACCTGCTATGTCAAGGGGATCATCAAGATCGGCGGGGGGGACGACGAGGAGTCGACCCGCCTTATCATCTGGATTGATATGGAAAAGGTCATTGCAGATATCCTGAATAACTAAAAATTCTTTTTTCAACCGTGTCGGCGAGAGCAGATTGCAGAGGGCGGGAATGGCGCCCTCCAGCACTGCAACCCTTTTCAGCCGTCCCGGCGATAGCAAGCCTCCGTCCTTTCGTTGAGAATCAATCACGGCGGGTGAGCCCGGGAAGAACGGGGGTGACAAGAAGCCTCCCGTGACGGTTCGCCAAAACAGAGCGGTAATCGTATCTGCCCTCGAGCGGATCACTATCTATGCAGACCCGGGATAGAGAGAGATATGAGGTCGCATCCTTTTCAGGCGGGCCTTTCTGGGACCTCGAAGCGGCATTTCGCCGGGTGGAGGGCGTCGTCTCCACTGCGACGGGATACTCCGGCGGGACTGTAGAGGAGCCATGCTATGTGGATGTGTCTACAGGGGAGAGCGGCCATGCGGAGACGGTCCTCATTGGGTTTGACCCTGCCTCCGTCTCCTATCACGACCTCCTAAAAGTCTTTATTAGCGCCCATGATCCGACAGGCCGGGAGTACGATGAGGCCGGGCCCGGCGGGCCGTACCGCTCGGTGATCTGGTACCATTCGCCTGTTCAGAAGACGGAGGCTTGCGCTCTTCTTACAGAACTGCGGGCCTCCCGCCGGTATGATAATCCGGTACTTACTGCCGTTATGCCGGCGGAAAGATTCTGGCCTGCAGAGGAGCATCACCAGCAGTACTACGAAAAGCTCGCCCGCTACTTTGATTTCCGCCCCCGGTAGGGAAACCCTTCTGTACAGGCCGGGCCCTGAATGTACTTTTCCGGCGAAAAAGGGGAGCCTTCCGGGCTTCTCTCTTATTTTTTAAAAATTCCTCTCGGCAAACGAAGTGTGACGCTCCCCTCCTTTTCGTATCAGGGCCAATCCTGCCGGGACGAGCAGGATGCCTGCCGTGGCATACCACGGGGACGGGATGGAGAGGAAGATCAGGATGAGCACGAACGGGGCAATGGCTGCAATATAGAGGAGGAAGGTCCGCGCATCGTAGAGCATTACATTCGGAGTAAGGCCGCAGAGATACACGGTAACCCCCACCGCGTACAGGGACAACCCTGCGAAGGCTGCAAGGGCGGGGAGGAACAGGCGGGCATCACCGAAGAAGGGAATGGCAACGAGGAGGAAGAGAACCGGGATGAAATTGAGGATGAGATAGCTTTCGATCTTTGCCCGCACGACCTGGGCGACCGTCACCGGGAGGAAGGCGTAGGTGGTGAAGAGGTCGTATTCGGTCAGCCAGTTGTAGAAGGTCGAGGTGAAGACGCCAAGAAGGATGGCAAAGATGATTCCGGGGGCGAGACCGGGGATGAAATACTGCAGGATGGTCAGGAGCAGCCAGATGATGGCCACCGGAAAGAGGAACGAGAAGACGATCTTTCCCATCCCACCGTCGCTTCTCCTGAGATCGATGAAGTCCTTTGCCACAAAGCAGGGGGAGGAGGTCATCGCAAAGGTGCGGGCAAGGACGGGGAGACGGCTTCTATAGCGCCGGGACGACTCAGGGAAATCGATATTCAGAAAGGCGATGGAGATGCCCGCAAGGAGAAGGATGATAAGCACGCTCATGACCGCCGGCAGGGGGGCAGGTGCGGTGTAGAAGGTCAGGGGCAAAAAGGCCTTTGCAAGAGGGATGCCGCTGATGGCGAAGAGGACACCTGCTATCACCAGGAACCCGATGGCGGTCGCAAGGGCCCGCGGGGACCAGGCATAGACGGTCGAGAGGAAGAAGGCGGCTGCTATCCCGAGGAAGAATGAAAGACCGAGGCTTACCAGGAGGAGGGGGGCTGCAGTGAAGGGGATCTCCGCCACCACCAGCGAACCGATCGCGACGCCGGCAACGGCCGGGGCCACCCAGAAGAGAAAATAATAGAGGCAGTCCTTCAGGATGAACGCCCCGATGATGGTCCGTTCGGAGATGGGGAGGCTTCGCGAGGAGTACGCGAGCAGGCTTGCCTGACCGAACCGCCGGTTCATCACCTCGCGTCCCAGGAGGCCGAACGACCCCACGGAGACACCTGCAATCAGGTAGAAGAGGTGGGCGGCGGCGCTGACGGTTCCCGGCGGCATCACGGCGATGAAGACCGGCACCGCGAGGGATGCAAGGGCGGCAAATACCGTCAGGATGACGGGAAAGAGGAAGAACCCGAGGTCCCCGAACATGGTGGAGTGCATCCGCCATTCCTCTTTGAGCATGGCGGTAAAGAGTGTCCCGAATGCCATGTTTCCCTCACTCCGTGTGGCCGCTGATGAGGTTCAGGAAGAACCTTTCGAGGTCTTCGTGGCGTTCCCTGAGTTCTGCGGGGCTTCCGGTGAAGAGGAGTTCCCCCCTGTTCAGGATGGCAATGCCGGTGCAGATCTCCTCTGCGATGGCGAGGATGTGGGTGGAGAGAAAGATGGTGTTTCCCGCTCCGACATAGTCCATCAGAAAGTCCTTCACCTTTCTCTGCATGACCGGGTCGAGGTTGATGAGAGGTTCGTCGATGAGCGCGAGGGGGGGACGATGAAGGAATGCCTGGGCAAACATCAGCTTCTGCCGGGTCCCCCGTGAGAGATCCTTGCAGAGCCGTGTCCGTGCATCGTCAAAATCGAGATAGGAGAACCACCAGTCGCACTGCTCTTCGATATCCTCCACATGGCGGATATCGCCGACGAATCTCAGGTATTCTTCGGCCGTCAGGAACGAGGGGGGCGTCTCCTGTTCCGGTATGACACCTATGCCTGTACGCGCATCCACCGGATGGGCCGCTGCATCGATGCCCATTACCCGCACGGATCCTGCGGTCGGCTGTACCTGACCGGTCAGGAGCCGGATGATGGTGGTCTTTCCCGAGCCGTTCGGGCCGAGGAGACCATAGAGTTCACCCTTTCTGATGGCAAGTTCAATGCCCGCCACCGCAACGACCTCGCCGTATTCTTTTCTCAGGTTCCGGGCCTCAATGACATATTCGGATATTTCCCCATCCATTTTCGTACATCTCCCGCCGATGCCGGCTCTGTCAGAAAGAAACGTATTAATCTTATCATATAAATACCTGTGAAATAAGATTTAATCCATATATGCGGCAGATCCCTCAGTCTGCGGCGTCTCTCTGGAGGAAGATGCGATGATCCCCGTTCTGTTCGTTGTACGTGACATGAAGATGTGCGAGAGAGCGCACCATTTTCTCTCGAAATCCGGTGAATTTCAGGTTGATTTTGCTTTTTCTACAGATGACGCGTTCTCAATGCTGGAAGAGACCCCCTACGGCGTGGTGATCGCAGATTATCTGGTGCCGGGTTCGAATGGCGACGCGTTTCTCGAAACCCTCAGGGCACGGGGATATGCGACCCCGGTCATCATCGTCGGTCAGGATGCGGAGGGCATTGTGGTGGATGCCATCAACAAAGGAGCGGACTATTTTCTGCACTCCTCGGTCGATACCTTTCAGTTCTACGCTGAACTGAACCATCTGATCAAAAAGGCGCTGAGCCACCAGTCGACCGAGGAGTCACTCAGGAAGACCCAAGAGCAGATGCGGAGCATAGAACGGCAGGCCGAGGGGCTGGAGTCGTCCCTGCAGGAGAAGGACATCCTGATCAAGGAGGTCCATCACCGGGTCAAAAACAACCTCCAGCTCATCTCCTCCATACTGAAGATGCACAGCTACAGGACCGAGGACGAGGAGACGAAGGAGATCCTGGAGAACTGCCGCAACCGCATCTTCTCGATGGCGATGATTCACGAGCATCTCTACCGCTCGGACAACCTCGCAGAGGTGAGGATGGCAGACTACATCCCCCGCCTTGCGGCACACCTCTCGTCGCAGCGCCCTGATGATCTCCAGAGCGTGGAGATCCTCACCCGCTGTGACCCGGATATCACACTTGATATCGACACCTGTATCCCCTGCGGCATCATCATCAACGAGCTGATCACCAACGCCCTCAAATATGCGTATGTGCCGGGGAGACGAGGTGAGGTGGTGGTCAGCCTGCAGCATGTCGCAAACCGGCCCGGATACCTGCGTCTTGAGGTCGCTAACGACGGTGAGATACCGGAGGATGCCATCGACCTGGATACGGGCTCCACTCTCGGGATGCAGCTTGTATCCAGCCTTATGGCGCAGATCGACGGTGAGCCCGAGGTCCGCCAGGAGGGCAGCCTGTGCATCTCGGTCACCTTCCCCGAACCCCGGCCCGGGGCAAGTAAGAAGGGGTTTTAGGGGGAATTTTCCATCAATTGCGTTTTTTTATATCAATAGCCGTTGTAGGCACGAATAGGATTTTTTCTTTGGAATTTGCTCATCAGAGCATCCTTTGGAGCATACGGAGCGCCTCCACGGGGTGTATCCACGACCCATCACTGGCTACAACCCCTCATTGCATGCAACCCATCACTGGCTACAAGCCACCATAGCGTGCCGCCCGGCCTGTGTGCCCGGCCGCCTCATGGCACTGATCCCGGCCTTATCATATCGCGTAACTGGTCATATACGTCGAATCCTGTCATTCCCGCCGGAAAACGGCGTCAATGACTTCCCGGGGATAATCCCGGCCCCGGATCCGCATCGTCCACTTCCGGGGAATACGGGAGATCACGCGGGCCGGTGCGAAGAGGTCTTCGAGTTCGTCGACGGTGAAGTAATGGGTGCGGATGCCGGTTCCGCGCCGGAAGGTCATAGGCGCGGTTTGGGTCCCCTTCCCGCAGCGAAAGTCCCCGGTGGAAAACTCGCGGACACAGATGATGCCGCCGGGGACAAGGACACGGAGCGCCTCGCCGGCGAGGGCGGCCCTGCCCTCTGCACTGAGATGACCGGTGATGTGGAAGGCGGTGACCACACAAAAAGTCCCGTCAGGGAAGGGAAGACGGCGGGCGTCAGCCTGGCAGAAGGCCGCCTCCGGTGCGACGCTCCGGGCGAGGATGAGGGCATGGCGGGAGATGTCGATACCGGTGATGCGGCGAGGATCCCCCCTGATGGCGGCGATGGTCTTGGCGTTGCCGCACCCGAGCTCGAGCACCCGGCCGGCCGGCGGGAGGGGGAAAATCCCGGTCACCCCGCCGATCCAGAGGCGCCCCCGCTGCCGGTAGTCCTCGTCCCATGCATCGCCCGTCGTCATATATCGGGGAAAATGGGCGCCACGCCCGGATAAAGGTTGCCGGACACCGATGCCCGCATTGTCTGTGGTCCCTTCTGTTTCGATAGGTTCGCCGCCGGGTAGGCCGAAAACTGACGGCCAGTCTCCACGCTTAGCTGACGCAAAGTTTTAAGCGCCCCTTCTTCGCATACTGGGCAGCGGACAGGTATGCCGGGAATGCAGAGGATGCATATGATAGGGAAAGAGGGAAAAGCGGAGGTATCGGGGGTGAGAGCGTTTCCGGGAACGAAGGAGGAAATGAGATGAGGGAGCGATCAAGGGAGCTCCAGAAGCGGGGCCTCTGGTACCATGTCGTCCTCTTCATCGGCGGGACCATGCTCCTCGTCTCCGCGAATCTGATCCTCACCCCTGCACTCCTCTGGGTAGTTCCCGTCACCATCCTCTGGGGAGTCTTTCTCATGTGGCATGCCTGGCAGGTCTTTGGAAAGGGATAGAGACAGAACCGGAATCAGAACCGGAAACAGAACCCGTCATCCAATGTGTCCGCATCCATTCCCTCCGTTCAGCCGGGGAAGTGACGGAATTACCATTTTTAAAAACAGAGGACGCATCCCGCTCCGGAAGCAGCTGGGCAGTGGCGGCATACCCTGTCATCGCAAGCGCCATGAGAAGGATGGCCGTCCTCGTTACCGATAAATACCCCCCCGGCCTATCTGCGAGGAGTGAATCAGCTATGAAGGTTGTCGCATTCAACGCAAGCCCCCACAAAAAGGGCAATACCTATCACCTTCTCCGGGCCGCCTGTGACGAGCTCGAACAGGAGGGTATCGAGACCGAGATCGTCCATATAGGCGGGACGAGGGTGAACGGCTGCATCGCCTGCAACCGGTGCTTCGAGACGAGGGATAAGCGCTGCATCCTCGATGACGACCCGGTGAACGAGTGGATGGCGAAGATGTTTGCCGCCGACGGCATTCTCATCGGGAGCCCCACCTATTTTGCCGACGTCTCGACCGAAACGAAGGCCCTCATCGACCGTGCAGGGTACGTCTCGATGGCAAATGGCGGGCTTCTCCGGCGAAAGGCAGGGGCCGCCGTCGTCGCCGTCCGGCGTGCCGGGGCCATCCATGCCTATGACACCATCAACCACCTCTTCGGCATATCTGAAATGGTGACGGTGGGGTCCACCTACTGGAACATCGGCGTCGGCCTTGCGCCGGGCGACGTGGACAGCGACGAGGAGGGGATTGTCACCATGGAAAACCTCGGCAGAAACATGGCCTGGCTGCTGAAGAAGCTGCAGGAATAACAATTTTTCGGGGGGCATTCGTTTAAAATAACAGGGCTGGGTTCCGGGGAATGGATACGCTCATCTGTTTTGAGGCAGATCACTGTTCAGACGTGAGAATATGACGGGCGACACAGGGACGGAGGAGCCGGCAGGCGGCGGGGATACCCGCCGGGTGGTCGCGCTCTTCGGGGAGATTGCGGCTATACCGCACTGTTCGGGTAATGAAGAAGCCCTCGGGGAGTACCTGATGCGATGGGGGGAGGAGCACGGCTGCTCGGTCAGTAAGGACGGGGCGAACAACGTCTTCCTGGAGAAACCGGGGTCCCCCGGCAGCGAAGGCGCGCCCCCGGTGGTGCTGCAGGCGCATATGGACATGGTCTGTGTGAAGGCCAGCGGCGAAGAGCACAACTTTGCACGGGAAGGGATCGACTGGTACGAAGAGGATGGCAGCATCCGGGCCCGCGGCACCTCGCTCGGGGCGGATAACGGCATCGGCCTTGCGATGGGCCTTGCCCTTCTCGCCGACCCCGGGCTGACCCATCCGCGCCTCCAGCTGATCGCGACTACCGAGGAGGAGACGACGATGCACGGAGCGGAGTCGCTGGATCCTGCTCTCATTGCCGGGAGAACCATCATCAACCTCGACGACGAGAAGGAGGGGGCGTTCACCGTCAGTTCCGCGGGGATGTGCGAGGCGCGGTTCTCCGTTCCCGCCCCCCGCATCCGTGTAGCCGGTGAGGTGAGCTGGCATACGGTCGAGGTTGCCGGGGGACTGGGAGGGCATTCGGGCATAGAGATCCATACGGGCCGTGCAAACGCCCTCGCCCTCCTCGGCGGCATCCTCGCTGAACTGATGCAGGAGCCGGGATGTGCGGTTGCCTCGGTCACCGGCGGGGACCGGTCCAATGTGATACCCGGCCATGCGGTGGCCGTCATAGGGCTCGACGGTGCCGCGCGGGGAGCCGCCTCCCGTCTCATACGAGAGGAGGAACGGCTCGTGAGAGGAGAGTACCGGGTTGCTGATCCCGACCTGCGCATTCGTATCTTCCCTGCCTCCCCGCAGGAGAGCGTCCTTGCCCCGGATGCGGCTGCGACCGTCGTGCACCTCCTCACCTCCCTGCCGTCGGGCGTCCTTGCCATGGATCCGGTCGTCCCCGGCCTTGTTGCCACCTCGGCAAACCCGGCGACCTGTTCCATGGGAACGGGTAGTGTGCATCTTTCGATCTCTGCCCGGAGCAATGATGACGGGGATCTTACCGCCGTCGCCGATCGGCTTCGTACTATGGGGCGTGAGGCGGGGGTGCCGGTGGAGGTTCTCGGCGTATCTCCTGCCTGGCAGCAACGGGAGGCCTCACCCCTGCGTGAGCTGATGGTGGCGGCCTACCGGGACCTCTTCGGGACGGAACCTGAGGTTCGGGCCCTGCATGCCGGGCTCGAGGCGGCCCAGTTTGCAGGAAAAATCGAGGATGCCGACATCATTGCGACAGGTCCGGCCATCTATGATGCCCATACCCCCCGTGAATCGGTGACCATCGTATCCATAGGGAGGGTCTACCGGCTCCTTGCCACGGTCCTGACCCGGCTCGCGGCAGATGGCCGAAAGGACTGACCAGCGCCGGCACCCCAGCGACGGCAGACCGCTCTCACTCTTCTTTTCCTGAAAAGTCCCATCCCGGAGGGAACCGGAAGTCCGATGCAACGGAGGCGGGCATCAGGAGCACACTTCGCAGAAAGTCGTCGAGCTCGGTCTCACGCCGGATATCCGCCGTCATCCCGCACCGGTCAAGGAAATCGAGCGTCGCACCGAGGTTCGGTGTCATATAGGAGAAGGAAAGGCGTCTTGCCCCCAGTTCCCGTGCAGCGGCGACCGCCTCGCAGGCATCCCCTCCCTCTCCACATGCACGTGCAACCGCCTCGCCCGGAACCTGGATGAGGGCCCCGGGAAAGGCCTCGCCCAGATCCCCGATGGCTCCGGCGCCGGTCACCTCCGGGTCGCAGTGGAACCAGAGGTCTTTGTCCCTGCATCCCGCTGCATGCAGGGCATCGATGCAGCGGTCGGCAAGCCGCCCCCCGTCCCGAAGCTCGATGCGCAGGAAGCGGCCCGCGCCACGGACGGCTGCGAGGGCATCCTGGAAGACGAGGGTCCCTGCACCGTCGCTCTCCCGGTCACAGACTATTTCGCCACCCGGACCGGAGCGGATATCCACCTCACCCCAGGCAATTCCCGAGGCAAGGAACTGGCGGAGGGTGGCAGGGCCGTTGACGCCGTGCCAGACGAACGTGATGTGGCGGGGAAGGTCACGCCGTGTCCGTACGATATCGGCGAGCCGGTACCCGGTCCCGCTCACCGCCTCCGGGGGCAGCCTCGTCCGCCGGGTCCGGAAGATGGTGTCGACATGGAGGAGGAGCAGGGTCTCTTCCGGATGCTCACGGGCGACCGCCCGCAGGTTCTCCGGCTCGTTGTCGATCATGGCAAAGACATGGTAGCCGCGGTCCCCGAAGGAGTCGATCGCCGCCGCCTTGCTCCGCTGTATCTCCTCCTCCCATCCGCCGGGGTTCATGTGCAGGAGCTCCGATGAGAAACGCACCTTAAACTCCCTGCCGATGGCATTCAGGGAACGGAGTGTCGTCTCCCTGAGGGTCTCGTCGCGTGCGGTGTTCAGGCCGACGCTGGTCCGGGGCTGCAGCTGGAACCACCGGATCACCTCGAGGACCCCGGTGTACGGGCGGTGGGAGGCAAGGGCCGCTTCAGCGGACCACCGGTGGGCGGAGCACCACTCCTGGATGGCCGAATGCAGGGCGGCGGGTACTCCCACATCAGCAAGGAGGGGTTGGAGGTGGTCCTCGGTGACGGTGACGGCATTTGCCGTAAGGCCGGTGAAGTAGGCCGTTGCATGCGTCCGGTCGTAGGCCTGGAGCAGGGCACGCACGGACTCTCGGCTGTCCACGATGGTCCCGTCGATATCAAAGAGGATCAGCTGCTGTTTATCAGGAAAGCGCAGCAGGGCCGCACGGTAGTGGCGGGCGAGACGGTTCATCCAGGACGGCATGGCATCACGGGCTTAGGTGTACCCGGATACGGGAAGAAAGGCAAAAAATATTCTGTATCTCCGCCGCTCAGGTCCGCAGGCGGGCGATCCCCGGCCCTTCGAGGACGGAGGTGCCGCCGCCTGACCGGCGAACGCTGATGGTGGTCCCGATACGTTCTTTCAGGGCCGGAACGTGGGAGATGACACCGATGAGTTTTCCCTGGTCACGGAGGGAGGTAAGGGTGGAGAGCGCCATCTCCAATGCGTCATCGTCGAGGGTCCCGAATCCTTCATCAAGGAAGAGGGAGTCGACCCTGACCCGCCCGGAGGCCATCGAAGCGAGGCCGAGGGCGAGGGCAAGGCTCACAAGGAAGCTCTCACCGCCGGAGAGGTTGCGGGTCGAGCGGATACGTCCCCCCTGGTAGTTGTCGATCACCGAGAGGTCGAGGGGAGTCTCTGCCGAGCGGACAAGGATGTAGCGATCGCTCATCACCCTGAGCTGCCGGTTTGCAGCGGCGACCATCCGCTCGAAGGTAAGGCCCTGGGCATAGTTGCGAAACTTCTTCCCGTCGGCGGAGCCGATGAGCGTGTGCAGCTGTTCCCAGCGGTCGGTCTCGGCCCGCTGGCAGTCGATACGCCTTTGCTGCTCCCCGGAACGGGCCCGTTCCCGTTCGTCCGAAGTTAGCTGCTGACGCACCTCGCCGATGGCCGCCGCATTCTCTTCGTGCGCTGCACTCAGGGCTGTGAGTCCCTCCTTGAGCGCGGCCATCACTGCTGACGGACGGCTGCGGAGGAGGTGTGCCTCCCGCTCTGCGAAGGCGCTCCGGACCCGGCCATCGAGGCCGGCGCCCCACGCGGTGAGGCGGCTGCGTTCGGTCTCCAGAACCGCCCTCTCTCCCGGTGAGAGGAGGGAGGAGACAAATTCCTCCTCACCGGTAAAGCCCGCATTCCCGAGCATGGCCGCAAATGATCTCTCTTTTTGTGCAATCTCTTTCCCGCGGTGCAGGAGGGCGCCCTCAAGGTTCCGCATTTCTCCCTCCCGTCCGGTGATTGCATGCAGTGCAGCCATGTGGTCTTCCCGTGCCGTTTCCATGGCCTCTTCAGCCATCCGGATCTCCCGTGACATCCGCTCTTCCATGGTTGCGGGGTCGCTGTCAAGAGGGAGGAGACGGCGCCGCTCTCTTAGACATGAAAGATCCGCGGCCCCCTCCGCCCTGCGGGAGGCAGATACTCTCCACTTCTGTCGTGCGGCGACGGCCTGGCGGCAATGGAGGATGAGGGTCTCCGTCGCCCGGAGGATATGGGTGCAGGCAGCCACCCCCCGTTCCTCGGCCTCAATGCGGAGAAACCGCTCCTCTATCCCCCCGAGGGCAGACCTCACTTCTTCGCTCTGATCGGCGGCACCGGCGTCAAGGCCATTCTCCCTGCATGCAACGGCCCATGTACTCCGTGCCGCCTCTGCACGGGCATCGATATCGGCCTGCTCACGCCGTGCACCCTCGAGAACGCTCTCCCCGCGGACGATAGCGGTCCTGAGCGAGGTATCTTCCTCTCGAATGCGGGCAAGCGCCTCCTGTTCCCGCTGCAGCTCTTCGGTTCCGTCCCGGGGGAGGCCGTCACCGGTGGTGAACGGATGGGACGTTGCACCACAGAGGTGGCAGGCTTCGCCTTCCCGGAGATGGCGACGCTCCTCCTCGTAGTTTTTTATGATAGCGACGTTGCGGGCATTCTCTTCCATCTCCCGGATAAGACGCTCCTTGTCATTCATGCGTTTTCTGCAGACCCCGAGGGCTGCCTTGCCGGCTTCGAGATCTCGCTCCGTCTCACGGATGCGGGCGGCAAGTTCAGCACGCCGGTCGCGGTCCTGCTGCAAACGCCCGATCCCCTCGAGAAGGAGGATCAGCCGGGTCTTTGCCTGCTGGGCGGCTGTCTCTTCACGGCGGATCACTGCCGGGTCCCGGTAGGAGGGCACCGCTGCAAGGGATGCCTGCAGCTCTGTGATGCGCCGTTCTGTCTCATCGCAGGCGTGGGTCAGAGCTCCCCCCGCATCGGCTGCCGCATCGTCCGGCGTACCGGAGAGGGTAACCGCCGCCCTGCAGAGGGCGCCATACTCCTCTGCCGGGGCACCGGTGATACCCTGTGCGGCGAGGAATGACCCGCTCTCGTCACCCGTGCCGCCGCGAATGCCGGCGGCAAGTATCTGGCGGAGCGCCGCTGCTGCCTGCGTCCATCCCTCCTCCTCTTCCCTGAAGGCCTGATCCAGTTCGTCCACTCTCTCCGAGGCGGCCTTAATCCGGAGGTCGAATTCGCGGGCTTCGCGCAGGACGGGCGCCATTGCCCCGGCCGCAGCGCGTGCACCGGTAAGGGCGGCCTGCTGTTTCGAAACCTCGCTTTCTGCCTGAAGACGAGCCTCCCTGAGTGCAGTAAGATCCTCCCGGTGCCCCTCGAGAGCCAGGTGGTCGTGGTCCTGCGCCGCGCGGAGGGTGGCAAGGCTCCGGTAGTCGCCCTGCAGCGCCGCCGCCCGGGCATCCGTCTCAAGGCGCCGGAGCCCCTCCTGCGCCAGTGCGGTCTGTTCGACAAGATCGGCCCGTTCTGCCCCGATGGCAGAGATCTCGGTGGTTATGCGTGCCATGTCACGGTGCCATACAATGCCATCGCGGACAGTGGCGATCTCTTCCGTGAGCGCAGCCCCGGCCACCGCAAGGTCGGTACGGCTCTGGTACAGGCGTTCCCGTTCCTCCGGCGACAGGAGGATGATGCCCTCCGCCTCCGCCTTCAGGACGGCAAGCTCTTCGCGCTCCGTCCGTGTTCGGGTGTGCACGGCAATGGAGATCTCCGAGTAGATTTCCGTGCCGGTGATCTGCTCGAGAAGCGGGGAGCGTTCGTCCGGGGAGGCGTGCAGGAATGCTGCAAAGGCCCCCTGGGCGAGCATCACCGATCGGGTGAACCGTTCGTAGTCCATCCCGCAGCTCTCCTCAACGAGCTGCTGGACCTCGCGTTTTTTGGTTGCGAGGATTTCACCGGTGGCAGCATCGGCGATCTCGTGGCGCGGCTGCTGGAGGTTGCCGTCGGCCTTGCGGTGCGCCCGCTCCTGTGCCCACGTGCACCGGTAGGTGCCGGTTGCGGTGAGGTATTCGACCTCTGCCAGACAGTCGGCCGCCTGGCGGTGCATGATCTCGTTGGTGGAGGTGCTGATCCGGGAGAGGCGTGGCGTGCGTCCGTAGAGGGCGAGGCTGACCGCATCGAGGATGGTGGTCTTTCCCGCCCCGGTGGGGCCGGTGATCGCGAAGATGCCGTCGTCGGTGTAGGCGGGGTGGGAGAGGTCGAGCGTCCACGTCCCGGCAAGGGAGTTGAGGTTTTTGAGGGTGATCTTCTGGATCTTCATGCGGTCTCCTCCGTATCCTCCGGGGGAGGGCTATGGTCTCAAGGACCTCCATGAAGGCCTCCATCAGTGCCTCCCGCTGGCCCTCGGGGACTGCCGCATCGTCCATGCACCGGGCAAAGACCTCCGCCTCGGTCAGCCGGGCCAGATCCTCACAACTGTCGCCGGCAAGAAGAACCTGCGAGGCGAGGCGTGCATCGGTGACCCGCAGCACCTCGATCGTACTTCCTGCGGTTTCGTCCGCGACCCAGGCCATGAGATCGCCGGGGATCGCATCGCCCTCGTAGATCACCTCGGCCCAAACACAACCCCCCTCCGTCTTCAGGGCTGCCATACCTGCTGCAATGTCTGCCAGATCCCCCCGGAGCGTGGCAAGCCGCTTAAAGGAGGGGACGGGGACGCTCCGGATGCCTGTGGGGATGTTCGTGCCAACGGTAACGATGATGACCTCCTTTTGCTGGTCGGCCTCCCCGAATCCGACGGGAACGGGCGACCCGGGATAACAGATCGTCGCGCGCCCGCCGACGGTCTGCGGGACATGGAGGTGGCCGAGGGCGACATAGGCAGCCTCTTCGGGGAAGATGTCCGCCCCCACGCGGTCGAGCGAGCCTGCCAGACGGTCACGGACGCCGTCGCCCTCGACGGTGACGCCGCCTGCGGCAAAGAGATGGCCGGTGAGGATGACGGGGACCCGGACCTCCATCTCCCGCTGCATCAGGGCGGCCGCGGCCCAGATCTCATGGTAGTGCCGTGCCACTCCCTCGCGGACCCGGGCGGCCTTGTCAGCGATTGATTCCCCCGGGGCTGATCGCCGGATGTCGCGGTCACGGAGATACGGGACCGCGCAGACGAGCAGGGCGGGGCGGTCGTCGTTGTCCGGTATGACGATGATGCGCCCGGGCTCGTGAGCTCCCGCGGAACCGACGACATGAATATTGAGCGCCTCGAGGAGGTGGCGGGGCGCCTCAAGGAATGCGGGGGAATCGTGGTTTCCGGCGGTGATGATGATATGGCGGCACCCGGCATCCGCGGCGGCATGTAAAAACCGGTAATAGTGGCGC
>Ga0209614_1000008_pt1 | contig 183116 bp, 174 predicted proteins | sample BlaSprsedimmetaG_FD_185484 | JGI IMG/M metagenome (GOLD analysis project Ga0209614, IMG submission 185484) | Hot spring sediment bacterial and archeal communities from California, USA to study Microbial Dark Matter (Phase II) - Blank Spring... ... | reverse complement strand
TTGTTGAAAAGCCCTCCTGTGTGACAATATTGATCGATATTCGATCGACATCTTCCTGAATAACCTGTGATTCGGCAATGTTTCGCATACCCTCTGTAGGGGATAAAAAAAGAAGGGCAGAATATATCATTCCTTTAGGGGAAACAATGAAATCCCCAAGCCATGCATCAACAGGGAATATCGTAGGCAAGGTTCTCCCGCAATCACATGAATTCCCCGTATACCCCGTGAAATCATTGAGCGCATACCTGATAAAGGGCATCGCATAATTATGCAGAGAGGTCGTAACAGTGAACCCTTTTTCACCATCAGCCAACACTTCTCCATTCCGTACAATTTCCGTAATCCCATCGATCATGCTCAGGTGATACCGGTTCTCGGAGCATTCGGTTGCTGAGACGATTCGTTCCCTCTGCCCGTAGAATCCGAAGAATTTTGTGTGAAATCGTTTTTCAATAAATTCCCTCTGATGGTCATACATCGGTTCCGAAGAGTAGAACAATGCGTCAAGGTCATAATAGGTGTCCTCAAATTCCAGATATTTCGCAAGAATATACGCAGTTGAAGGATAGGCCTGAATGAATTTTACCCGGTGTTTTCGCAATATATCGAATATCTTTGGAAAATTGTCGCTGCTCAAACAGTAGGAGGGGAATATCAACCTGTTCATCAGATAGGAACGCCTGACAAGAGAACGATCATTACAATCTTTGACGGGCTTGTCCCCCACAAAGCGAGCGATCAATGAATCGCGGGTATACCCGCCCCATAGATCTCTCCTGTAGGCAATGGCATAATTCAGTACATCCTGTTCTCGTGATATGAGGAAGTGCAAAGGCGTGCCGGTCGTCCCGCTGGTGCTCATTGCCAGAGGGCGTTTCTCAACCGGAGAGATCAATTGGGTATAATTGGAAGAGAGATCCGCTTTTGTAATAATCGGTAATTGTTCCAGATCATCCACCGTCCTGATCTGGCTGATGTCAACCCCGTGGTCGTCGTAGAGTCGCCGGTAAAAGGGAACGTGGCGATAGGCATAATTGACAATGGTCCGCATGTGCTTGTTCTGGTATGCCTCGAACCGTTCATTGTCCCATTGTTCGGTTTCCTTCAGCAATGCAAGAGAATCAAAAAAAATTTTGCTCCGATGAATGGCCCATGCCCTCAGTTCAACCAGGTTTATTCCCAGTGTCTGGACGCTTCGAGGCATATGGAAATAATACCTCATACGTCGCTCATCCACGCTTATGCACCTCAAGCATTGTTGCCAGCGCCCGCATCATCCACGCCTGCGCCCACCGCACATAGGGAATGGTATTCGAAAACCAGAACCACTTCTGATAGTTGAAATATCCCCGGGGATTGAACATTTCAGAGATGGTATAATCTGCAATCCGGGCTGCAAAATCTAAATATCCGGGAATACCGATAACATCGTGTACATTTGCAAACGTCAGGATACCCTGCGCCTGGTGGTGGATATCCACGGGCCATGCTCTCGGCAGCCGCCATTTTGACCGGCCGTTTTCATGGAACTGGGCGGTTTTGTAGAATTTCACTCCCCGGAGGAGGGCATCGTGAAGATCTGCACCGTCTCGGCCGCCGTACCGGATGATGTCGCAGATCGAATCCAGAATAAATCCCTGGTGGAAGTCGATCTGCATGCGTTCTGTGCCCACTGCAGGGTTTTTACTATACGCCCAGGATCCATCCTCTTTTTGCTCGGATACCGAGTAATCGAACGCCATTTCCGCATATTCCCTCAGTTTCGAATCTTTTATGTACGCATACACCCGTGCGAGGAACGCTGCTCCCAGCATATTCGCATTATGCACCACATGGTGGTCGATCGGGGTGTAGCTGAAGCAGACGCCGTTTTCCATCTCGGTCCGGTTCAGATCGTGCAGGATGAATTCGCAGCAGCTTTCGGCGATGTGCAGGCAGGAAGCATCGCGGGTCACATCATAGAGATCCAGCAGCGAATTCCCGACATATGCGGTATTGACGATCGTGGGGAGGTTTGTGTCCGAAAATCGCGTGACATCCTGCCACGGAAAGTTAAATCCCCAGCAATAATGTGAATACCCCTCGGCCCTGCCGGCGTGCAAATGTCCAACAATGCTCGCAGCGATTGCATCAAACGCATCCTGTGCGACGAAACCGCCCTTGAAAAGACTGCAGTATGCAGATAAAAACAGGCCCAGTGCCTTGGGATTTCTGCCCGGCTTCACGCTGAACAACCCGCGCAGATCGACAGGCGAGTAAACAAACAGCTGGGTCATCAGGATTTTTGGGTATACACCCGGTAGCCTGCTCAGGATTGGTGAATTGAGGGCATCATAAGGGTCATACCCGCTGAAATCTTCCACGCGTACATAGCGATCCAGCGTGGTCACGACGTTTCGTAGCCGGGCGAGATCGGGTTCGTTTCCCATGGAATCAATCCTCATTCACGATACGAGCAATTCCGGAGATTACCTCTGCTTTGACGCGTTTGCATCGTTGCATATCCGGTGGTTTTTTGTCATGGCGGGAACAGGCAATATAATCGACGATCTCCCCGGCATCCCTGGAATACAATATTTTTCCTGCTCGGATCAATTCCTGGTCCACCGAAAGCAGGTTTGTGCTCGGGAAAAAAGACACCGCCGGTGTTCCCATGCACGCCGCTTCCCGGGCCATCGTCCCCGATCCGGTGAGCACGGCACGGGCATGACAGCATACATCGAGACCGTTGGTTGAGCTGTCCGGGATAAAAATACCATTCGTGTGTTTGACATAGTCGAAATCGGCCTTTTCTCGGGGGAGATACACCACGTTCAGGGATTCTGTTTCTGCAAGGCGCAGGATCTCAGGAACAATGCTTGCTTTATCCTTGACATAAAACGATCCAAGAGCCTCGGGACGGATCGCAATAAAGTCATTGTACGGGATCTTTTCAAAAAAGTCGGGATCGGGCTTGAAATCGGCGATATACACATCCTCCTTGTAGCCGTCGTACGAGATGATGGTGTCGGGATCGGCATACAGGGAGAATCGTTCCCGGCACGCCCGCGGGAGGAACAGGTAATCGGCCATGAGTTTGAATTTCATCTCCAGATCCTGGAGAGATGACGTTTTTTGGAGAAATTTCAAATCGTTGTCACAGAAAAGGATTGAGGTGGCCCCTCTGACGCGGGAGATTAGCGTGCTCATCCCGTTCTCGAAGGAAAGCGCATAATCAGCGTTTTTAACCCTGGAAAAGAGTGCTATTGTTCGAGACATCATGGCCATGGTTTTTCTCAGCGGATCCCGGTAATCCGTGCCGATCACCTCCCCCGAAAGTCCGAATGAACGCGCAAGATCCACCGTTTCCGCCCGGTCACGCAGGGTGACAATTACCTCATGGTTCTGCAGCTCGGGGAGTATGGAGGAGAAAAAATGGGAATGTGACGGATTAATGATATCAACCCAGATGGTCGTCATAAGGGTATCACCTTGTTATCCATGACAGGATCGGATACTTCTGTGAGTAACTCCTCCGGTCCCTGTGGTTCGAGTCCACCATTTCCCATGATTTTCACGGTGAACCCGTGTGCCTTCCATTTCTGAGGATCAAGAATATTCCTGGTATCGATGACGTTTTTCCTCCGCATTTGCACCTTTGAGGGGTCAATCTGCTGGAACACCAGGTGATCTGAAATGAGGACAATGCAATCACTGTCCGAGAGCGCGGGGTCCAATTCAAACAGCGGATAATCAAATGCGTTCACGAACGGATCGTAACATTTTATGACATATCCTTCGTTCTCGCAGAGCTGGATGAATTTCAGTGCAGGCGATTCTCTCGTGTCGCCTACATTCCCTTTGTAGCTCACCCCCAGCACGGTGACCGTGGGATCCTTCACCCCTTTCAGGACCCCTCTCAGGAGGTGGATGACGAAATTCGGCATCGAGTCGTTGATATCGCGTGAGAGATGGATGATGCCCGTTTTGGTAGAATTTTCCGTTAAAAACCAGGGATCGATCGCGATGCAGTGCCCCCCGACACCGGGCCCCGGATTGAGAATGGTGCACCGGGGGTGCTTGTTTGCGAGCTCGATTGCATTCCAGATATTGATCCCGGATTCTTCGGCAATCTTCGCCAGCTCGTTTGCAAGCGCAATATTCACGTCCCGGCAGGTATTTTCCAGCAATTTGATGAATTCCGCGTTTCGCACATTCGTGACGTGGATGGATCCCCGCACGAAGGACGAATAGACCTCGCTGGCGAGCATCCCCGATTCCTGATCGATCCCGCCGATAATGCGATCATTGAACACCATCTCGTGGATCGTATTGCCGGGTATTGCCCGTTCCGGACAATGTGCATAAAAAAACTCAGAACGGGACAATTCGCTCGCTTGCCCCGGGTGGGACCGTCGATTCAAGGACAACAAGATTATATTCCTTCAATACCGGTGCAATCATTGCGGCGGCAGCGCGAACATAGCTCAAATCTGCGACCCTGAGCGATTTATTCAGCGGGGTTGGCATCGCGATGACAAACACGTCCGCCTCTGGAACCGTGTTCTGTGCGGTAAAATTGCCTTTTGTCTCATCGAATAATTGCTGCAATCCTTCTTCCTCGAAGTGGAGGACTCCTGCATTCAGCGAATCGATAACCGTTTGATTCACATCAATGCCGACGACCTCATGCCCGCTCCGTCCGAAAAGGAGCGAAGTCGGAAGACCTATGTACCCGAGTCCCAGAACAGTAATCTTCATGGTTCTACCCCGAATGGTCCAGTATGTTCACGATATTCCTCGCTGCAGTTCCGTCTCCAAAAGGATTCACCCAGTCAGACCCCCTTGCAAGCATTTCTCGCGTTTTATTCACGATCTCGGCACATGAGACGCTGGACAGGACATTTGCCCCCACGAGAAGGGTCTCGGGCCTTTCTGTGTTCTGCCTGACAGTCACGCAGGGTACGCCCAAGATGCAGCTCTCCTCCTGAATCCCCCCCGAATCGGTCAGAATGCACCGTGCATGGGCTTCGAGCTGCAGAAACTCAAGATACCCCACCGGGTCGATACTGTGGATTGAACCGGAGGAGATCCCTTTGGCGGTCATCTGCTTTTTGGTGCGGGGATGCATGGGAAACACAACCGGCAGGGAAAACTCCTCATTAATGGCATTCAACCCGTTCATGAGCTCGGAAAATGTTGCACGGCTGTCGACGTTCTCTGGACGGTGGAAGGTGGCGAGGAAATACTCTCCGGGTTGCAGACCGAATTTTTGTGCGACATTGGATTCTCCGCAAAATACCTGCAGATTTTGATATACCGCATCGACAATCGTGTTTCCGGTAAGATGGATCTTGCTCGCATCGATGCCTTCGTGTCGCAGGTTGCCGACCGTCTCGGTGGTGGGTGCAAAGAGATAATCGGAGATATGATCTGTTACCACCCGGTTGATCTCCTCGGGCAGTCTCCTGTCAAAGCACCTGAGTCCTGCCTCAACATGGCCGATTGCATGGTGCAGCTTCGACGCCGCCAGCGCAGCAGCAAGCACGGTATTGGTATCACCCTGTACGAGGATGAGATCGGGAGGATGTTCGAGAAGGACCTTTTCGACACCGGCCATGATTTTTCCCGTCTGCCCGGCATGCGTGCCGGATCCTGCATTCAGGTGATAGTGCGGGCGGGGCAGCTGCAATTCGTCGAAAAATGTTTGATCCATTTCAAAGGAATAGTGCTGACCGGAATGGATGAGAAAATAGTCGATATCCTGTTGCTCGCATTCCCGGATGATCGGGGCCATTTTTATTATCTCGGGGCGGGTGCCCAGGGTTATTGCGATCATCGGAAAGACCTCAATTACGAACACTTTTCATGATGGCAACAATCGAGTTGAGAATAATGCCCGACGCGAACAGCAGCAATCCCAGTATCACTGCAAACGCGGCAACGACCGTTAATGGGAAGGGAAAGATATGCGACGAATAGAATTGCGAGACTGCAATTGTGGCGATAATCACCCCCATGAAGGAGAGGAATGCCGAAAAACAAAAGGGGCCTTTTATATCCTACAAATCCGACGAGATTGACGAGGATATCCACTCCATGGGGAAGCGGATGCCATTTGTGCTTGTTCGGGACATCATAGTTAATTTCAATAGGGACCTCTTGAATGCATAGATTGCGTGAAGAGAAATGTTGTATCATGTCCGACTCGATGTTATACCCATCCGAGATAAAATCCATATTTTCCAGCGCCGATTTCCCCAGAGCCCTGAACCCTGACTGCGAGTCCGTGGTCTTCGCCTTTGAGCCAGCATTGGTGAAAAAATTCAATATTTTTTGTCCAAATAATCGGTAAAAGGGAATGTGCGATGAAACATTCAAAAACCGCGATCCTATCACCAGATCCGCTTCGTCATTGAGGATCGGTTGGGCGAGGGCCTCGATATCCTCGGGGTTGTGCTGCCCGTCACCGTCCAGTGCGATGACTGTGGAAAACCCAAATTCCTTCGCCTTCTGTATTCCGTACAGCAAGGCGAAGGCCTTTCCATGATTTTCATCGAGCCGGACAATTTCGGCCCCTGCCATCGCCGCTACCTGCGAAGTGCGGTCTGTTGATCCGTCATCCACCACGATGACCGAGTCCACATACACCTTCGACCTGAGCACTACGGTACCGATAACCAGTTCTTCATTGAAGGCAGGAATGACCACAGCGATGTCTGCAGTACCTGGTATAAAAGGAGCCGTGGAGAAAGTATGCACATACGTGTCTCTCTCTAAAACCCCCATCGTTTGCCCCCCCATACCGTGATGCTTACCGCGCCAAAGTATAAATAATTTTTTTAGTATAAATTAATAATTATATAAATCGGTAGCATTAACCAATGCCAGATAAGACCCGCATCGATCTCCTTTCTCCTGCCAAACGTATTGCATCACCACGACAGTGCTCCCCTGTAAAGCGAGAAGCTCCACGAAATTCGTGAATGAGCCCATTGTGCCTGGAAAGTACCCAAACACTCATTCCTGATGCACAGCCACTCACACCCTGCGCCCCTCATCGGCTGCATCACGCTCTCGTTGAAACATCGGAGGGATATTTTTGCCTGCACACCAGAGGAAATAGCACCGCACTCCACCGTTCGGCTGCATGGAAACCACTTCTCCCGAGCGTCGAGAGAAGAATGAGAGTGGGAAAAAAGATGGTACCGCCATCGGGCTCGCATCATTGGCATGTGTGCACCATCAGTGCGCCCTCCCCGCTCAATTCGGGATGTTCGGGCGAATCGGCGGTTGCGGGGTTTGACGATTTGAGGGCGTTCCTGGTTTCAATTTCCTGCTGTCATTAATTCCCATTAGATAGTATCGCAGTTTGGTGATGTCCCGCTGGTATATGCCGTAGAGGAACAGGGTGTACCAGAACCGAAATCCCATCTGGTAAAGTAAAAATTGCGTATATTGTACCGGATCCGTATGTTTTCTGACAAAATACGGCCGGTTCCTCGTCATAAAATAGGTATTCAGCCCGCTCCCGCTTGTCGCACCCTCTTTATGCCATATGTTCGCTCTCCACGCATACATACTTGCATAACCCTCCTTCTTCCCCCGCAGGCACCAGTCCGTTTCCTCCCAGTAGGCGAAGAATGTATCATCCCACAACCCGATGGTGTCGATTACCTCCCTTTTGACCAGGATGCACGCGCCGCCGACATAGTCCACCTCATAATTTCGATTATAATTACCGTTATCCCGCTCATTCCTGGCTATGCAAGGCGAAACTCCCCGCCGTAAATCAACTGTTCCCCCACCGGTATACTGGATGACCCCCTTGTCATGGTAGAAATATGCTTTTGGCCCGACAAACCCTATATATTCGTCTCTTTCGGCAACAGCAACCATTTCCCCTAGAAATTCCCTGTCGACAACCACGTCGTTGTTCAGTAAAAGGATATAGTCTGCGTTCAGGTCGTTGAGTGCAAACCGCATTCCGATATTATTGCCCTCGCTGCACCCGTAATTTTTCTCATTTTTAATGATGCGCAGTTTCCGGTCCGAGGGGATGTCAACGAGCGGATCAGCTCCCCCTGATTCGATCTCGTCCCGGGTGTATTCGGCAAGCGCAATGGGTTTGGTCTCCGCCTGATAGGTGACGAAATCGGTGGTGACTTCGCAATTCCCTGCGCAATAGTCCCTGATATGATCGATAGAATTGTCCTCCGATCCATTGTCGACGATGATCACCTCATATGCCGGATAGGTGATCTGATAGAGCGACTCCAGACATTCCAGCGTATCTTTCCAACCGTTCCAGTTCAGGATAATTATCGCAACTTTTGGTGTCAGCATCATACCCCCCAAAACCACAGTCAATTGACAGGCCATATCATATTTGATGATTTATAAAGGTTATTCGATATATCCCTGAGGGATCAACATACCGAACCCGGGTCCCGGGATCACCGCAGGTGCCGGGAGACATGGGGGGAAATTCCAGCAAGCATGTATCGCCCCTCGGGCGACCTTGCCAGGTATTCCGGTTTACAGGCGCCCTGCACCCGGCGGGTGTGCTGGGAAGGCCGGTTCTGGCTGAACATCGACCGCACTCAACCGGGCAGATAGAATGTCTTCACTGCATGAAGTATTCTCTGTAGTTCCTCGTCGGTGAGATCTGGATAAATGGGGATGTCCACGATTTCCTTCCAGATGCGCTCTGCAACGGGAACATCTGCAGGGAGTGCGGCATAGCAGGGATGGTGATGGACCGGCATGAAGTGGACTCCTGTGGAGATGCCGCACCTGCTCATATGCGCAATGAATGCATCCCTCTGATGCATTTTCAGCGTGTAGAGCCAGTATGCATGGGTTGCCCACGGTCGTTCGACGGGCAGGGAGAGGTCGGGAATGGAGGAGAACGCATGGTCGTATATGCGGGCAATGCGTCGCCGCGCTGCATTCATTACCTCCAGTTTCTGCAGCTGCACCAGCCCGATCGACGCCTGGATATCGTTCATATGGCACTTGTATCCAATCTCGGTGACTTCATAATACCATGAATAGTGGTCCGGGTGCGCATCCCGCTGCCACGTGTCCTGATCGATGCCGACCCACCGCAGCCGCTGGAGCCGTTCCACGATCTCAGCATGGGAGGTGGTGATCATCCCTCCGTCCCCGGTAGTCATATTCTTGGTCGCCTGGAAGCTGAAGCATCCGGCATCGCCGAAGGAGCCCACTTTCTGCCCTCTGTACACCGCCCCCGTTGCATTGGCGGCATCCTCGATTACGATCAGGTTGTGATCCCCGGCAAGCTCGAGAATGGGGCCCATATCGCAGGGATGCCCTCCCAGATGCACCGGGATAATCGCCCGGGCCCGGTCCGTGATCTTTTCCTGGAGGTCATCGATATCCATGCAAAGCGTATCCTGAGAGACATCGACGAGCACCGGCGTGGCATGGTTGTACACTGCAGCATGTGCCGTAGAGATAAACGTGATTGCAGGGATGAGGATTTCGCCGGACTCGATACCGAATGCCTTGAGAGAGAGGTCAAGTGCCGCGGTGGCCGAATTGACACCGATCGCATGCGGTGTCCCGATATAGCCGGCAAACCTCTGTTCGAATGCTTCCGTTTTCGGCCCGATCCCGATCCACCCGGATGCAAAGGTTTCCCTGATCGCTGCTATCTCCTCTTCTCCCAGAGAGGGTTTAAAAACAGGAATCATGCCACCGGGTTACAGATACTCCTTCAACTGCGTCCGATAAAATGCGACCGTTTTTTCCAGACCTCCCTTCAGGGAGACCGTCGGATGCCATCCGAGGTAGCCGGTGATCTTGTCATTTGTGACATAGTACTGCTGCACATCAATCATTTCACGCCCTTCGGGATACGGCGTATGGAGCAATGATCCTTTTCCTACGGCCCCGATCACTTGATTGGCCATATCGATAAACCTGACCGGCTCTCCGCTGCCGATCACGAAATACTCGCCGATCGATTTCGGAGTCTGTGCGGCACGGTAAAACGCATCGCACACATCGTCGACATAGCAATAGTCACGGATCTGTTCGCCGTCCCCGTAGATCAGTATAGGTTCATCGAGCATCGCTCGCCTGACGAAATAGTTCAGCACCCCGTATTGTCCGTGCTTCATCTGGTGCCTCGGCCCGTAGGTATTGCCGACACGAATGATCGTCGTGGGCATCCCGTAGACACGGGTATACATCAGGTGGTATTTTTCCGCAGCCAGTTTGTTGATGCTGTAGATATCGGAGGGCTCGTCCGGGTGCCGTTCGTCGACGGGGAGGTAGTGCGCTTCGCCTGTTTCGCTCCTCGTACCCGCGAAGAGAATCATCGCGCCGTCATTGAACCGCCTGCAGGCCTCAAGAACATTCATATTCCCCCGGCAGTTGATCTCGATATCCATGCACGGCCGTTCCATGGAAAGGCTGTGGCTCACCTGCGCAGCAAAATTGAATATCAGTTCTTTATCCGCCACCTGAGCTTTTACAGCTTCAAAGTCGCGGGTGTCGGCAACGACGACCTCCACGTCACGCGCAATTTCTTTGATATTCGCATAGTTCCACCCATAGGGATCGAGGCATGCGTCGAATATGGTCACGCGTGCACCCGACGCTACCAGCCTGTGCGCGAGGTTGCTGCCGAGAAACCCGAGCCCGCCGATGATCAGCACGTTCGTATCTTCCATGCCACGGCTTGCGTGCGCGGTCATGGCGCCCCCCCCTCCCCGGTTGCTTTGTGCATGAATGTACGGACCGTATCCATGATATAGGCAAGATGTTCATCGGTGAGGCCTGGATAGACGCCGATAAAAAAGGCATTCCTCATGATCCGATCACTGTTCTCGAGTTCGCCGACGACCCTGCAGTCCACATGTTCATACGCCGGCTGGCGGATGATGTTGCCAGCAAAAAGCAGCCTTGTCTCGATATTGTGCTGTTCCAACCACATCACGATATCTTTTCTCGAAAAAGGCGCATTTTCCCTGACCGTCAACACAAAAGAGAACCATGCCGGGTCCGAGCCGGGCAATGCTTCAGGTAACGTGAAATAGTCGGAATATCCTTCAAAGAATTCGAACAAACGAGAAAAATTACTCTTTCGTGCAGCGATAAAGCGTGGAAGCTTTTTCAGTTGTTCGAGCCCCATTGCCGCCTGGAATTCAACCGGCTTCAGATTATAGCCGATATTCGTATACACGTACCTCTTGTCGTAATCATCAGGCAGGGTATCCGTTTCAAACTGGAATCTCAAAGGACACCGATAATCAGGATCGAGTGACACCCTGCACACGGGGCAGACACATGCACGCCCCCAATCACGTATGGACCTGAGGATCGGCTCGAGATCCGGATCGCCTGTTACCACCGCGCCTCCCTCGCCGAGCGTCATCTGGTGCGCCACATAAAACGAGAATGTCCCGGCATCCCCGAAGGTGCCGACATGCTTTCCTTTGTACGTTGAGCCGAGTGCGTCACAGCTGTCTTCGACGACCACGAGGTCATGGTCCCTCGCGAAATCCATGATCGTATCCATTTCATTCGGATTACCGAGCGTGTGCGGGATCATGATACCCCGTGTACGGGGCGATACCGCTTTTTCCAGGTCTTCTGCATCGATGTTGTAGGTACTGGGGTTGACATCCAGCAGCACGGGTCGAAGGCCGTTCTGGATCAATGGATTGAACGTCGTGGGGAAGGTGACGGCCGGGGAGATGATCTCGTCTCCCCGCTGTAACTGTCCCGGGAATTGATGGGACATGAGTGCCGAGACCGCGATCAAATTCGCGGACGAACCCGAATTCACAAGGATTGACTCCTGTGCACCCAGAAACCCGGAAAATTGATTTTCAAAGCGGTGGGAAAATTTCCCCACGCCGAACCAGCCATCCAGAATCGCATCGAGCATCGCGATTATCTCTTTTTCATCGTACTCGGCCCCGGCATACTGGATTTTCGTCCTGCCCGGGACAAACTTCTCTTTCGTCTCCCGGGAACAATGCCAGCACTCCCTGATATCATCCCGAAGTTTTTGTTTCATTGTCAGGTCGGTTGAAATCTGATCGGACTCGTTCTCCATATATCTCCCCCAACAGAATCGAAGAAATAAATAATTCTCTGCCTATAAAAAATAGTGTCTCTCCTTCTTGTTAAATCGGCTCAAGATCAGGGAGCGTTGATCAGCGGCTGCCACCACCACTCGTTCTGGACATACCACAAAATTGTCTCTTCGAGCGCCTTTTCAAACCCATATTGCGGGTTCCAACCAAGCTGGTTCATTTCCTTCGCCGACAGGGAATACCGGAAATCATGACCGGGGCGGTCCCCGACAAACGTGATCAGACCCTCCGGTTTGTGTAAGGATTGCAGGATCAGTTTCGCAATCTCGAGATTCGTTTTTTCATATCCTGTCCCGATGGTGTAGATGTTCCCGCAGGATCCCCTGCTCATCACGCGGTCGATGGCACTGCAGTGGTCCATGACATAAATCCAGTCTCTCACGTTTGTCCCATCCCCATAGATTGGCAGGGACTGGTTCTTCAGGGCCCTGAGGATCAGGACGGGGATCAATTTTTCCGGGAACTGGTACGGTCCGAAATTGTTCGAACATCTCGTAATGAGCACGGGCAGTCCGTAGGTTTTAAAGTAGGCAAGCGCAATGAGGTCGGCCCCGGCCTTGCTCGCGGAATAGGGAGACGAAGGGTTGAGCGGGTCGTTCGCGGAAAAAGAGCCTTTTTCGATACTCCCGTATACCTCATCCGTACTCACCTGAAGGAACCGCTTGACCTCATTTTTCCGGGCATATTCAAGGAGCGTATGCGTGCCCAGAATATCGGTCCTGATAAACAGCCCCGGATCATTGATCGAGCGGTCAACGTGGGACTCTGCAGCAAAATTAACAATCACATCACAACTACCGGTTTTTTCTACATCCTCCCGCTGGCAGATATCCCCCTTCACAAATTCGATATGATCGGCAATGTCATCCAGGTTTTCCCTTCTCCCCGCATAGGTCAGCTTGTCAAGGACGACGAACTCGTCATCCGGATACCGGTCCAGCATGAAACGGACAAAGTTGCTCCCGATAAAACCTGCAGCGCCTGTGATAAGAAATCGCATACAACCTCCTCCTGCGAACTATCATGGTGTCTTCAAAATGGCAATGCCATGAGAAATGCTCCCTCTGCACCGATATTCCCCTTAAGGCTCATGCATTGCATATTCTCACGTGCCCGGTCACAGTTCGATCTCTGAATTGTCTCCGATGACCAGTTTCTTCCCCTTCGGCAATGAGTTGTTTTTCCTGATCTTCACGTCTTTGCCGATCAGGCTCTCGATAATCTTTCCCCCATGTACAATATCCGATCCGTCCAGCACAATCGAATTCTCAACTTCGGTGTCGATAATCCGGCAGTTATTCCCTATGCTCGTGAACGGACCGACATATGCATTGGAGATGGTGCAATTGTCTCCAATGATTGTCGGGCCTGCAATTGTTGAATGTTCCTCAATGACCGTATTGTCACCTATCACAATCCTGCCGTTTATCCTGCTGTTTTCGATACATCCCTTATTCTCCGAACAGATGCCGTCCAGAATCAGGCGGTTCGCCTCCAGGAGATCTTCGGGCTTGCCGGTGTCTTTCCACCACCCCTCGACCAGATCGTACCGTATCGAGTACCCCTTCTCGATCAGCCAGTGAAGCGCATCGGTAATTTCAAATTCACCGCGCCAAGAGGGTTTGATATTGTCGATTGCTTCAAAAATCGAGGGGGTCAGACCATAAATTCCCACAATGGAGAGATTGCTCGGAGGTTTTTTGGGCTTTTCCAAGAGCTGCAGTATGACCTTTCTTTGCTCGTCTACAAGGGCAACCCCGTAATGCTGCGGATCCTCCACCCTGGTCAGGAGCAGGCTTGACTCAACCTTCGCATCCACAAAATCCCTTACAAAACCGTTGATTCCGCCTTTCAGGAGATTATCCCCAAGATACATGATGAATTTTTCATCTTTGAGAAATTCCTCCGAAATTTTTACGGCGTGTGCCAGGCCACGAGGAGCATCCTGACAGAAGAACTCGATATTCGCATCCCATTTAAAAGATAGTACGGTATTCATTACCTGCTCTTTGTTCGGGCCGACCACGATGCCGATGTCCTGAACGCCCGCATTGATCAGGTCTTCAATGCAGTAAAACAAAATCGGTTTGTTGGCAATAGGGATGAGCTGCTTTTGCTGCGAATAGGTAATAGGCCGCAGCCGTACTCCGTGACCCCCCGACAAGATCAGCCCCTTCATGATCCGATCGAGGTTTTATAACAATTTTATTATAAAAACCATGTGCCTCTTCACCGGATCATCGGAATGCACCGCCCGCATGAAGCGATTCCGGCGGACTGCCTCACAGGATACTCCGCCACAACAGCCCCGTGGAAACGCAGGGGGATCGGTGAACGCGGGTGGGCGTGCCGGATCGCCCACCCTGCGATTCCATACCGCAGAATATGGTGCATGGTGCATCGCGATGGTCCTGCACGCTCATTCTGCCAGCCACGGAGTCCACTCCCAATCACTTGTTGCTCTTCCCGAACAACTTTCTCCGGCTGTGAGGTTGTAAGGAAGATCCGGGCGCAGCTGCTGGAGTTTTCGCCAATCCATTCTACCGGGAACCATTACGGCGGCTTGCGGAAATTGCAGGATGAACTCGTCTGCCTTCCGTAGCATACACCCGATCATTGTTCAGAGGAGAGATTCTGTTCAACGGTTAGTTCCCATCTCTTCCGACGTCAACAATGATGAATCGCTCCACGGTGATAAAAAAGGGCAGTGCAGGGGAGTTGTGAGACGGCGCATGTACACCGGACAGAATGAAATGCTCTGCTTGTCAATGCCGGATGCTTCATCGGCAATTCCCCCACACCCGGGGAGACCTGCAGGGGGGCGGTGATCCTTGGCCGATACGCAATGTCGCAGCCGGGCGAAGGGAGACGGGCAGGAAAGGAAGAGTTGATCGATCGGATCGCGTATCTCCCTGCGCCCTGTTATCATATAGCATCATAAGGTTTATCGCAGCAGGAATCCGCAAGGGACTGCAGGATTCATTCACCGCTATTCCCGTTCGAAAGCGGGAAATAACGCCGATACACCTCTCTTCGCTCGTCAATATCGGTGTGCAGATAGATCTCGGTGGTCTTGATCGAGGAATGGCCCAGGTTCTCCTGCACGACGCGCAGGTTTCTGGAGCGTTTGTAGAGTTCGGAGGCGTAACTGTGGCGGATTTTGTGCGGGGTGATCCCCTCGGGGGCGTACTGCCGGAAGATATGCTGGACCGTGCGGGGCGAGATGGCGTTGCCCATATGCCCTTCGAACAGCGGTCCGGCGATTCTCCCCTCGACAAACGCTTCGATCTCCGCAAGCGTGTCCTCGTCGACGAATACAGTCCGTATTTTACCCCCTTTTCCCCGGACGCGGATGGTGTGCTCCTCGAAATCAATGTCATCGATCATAATGCCGCAGAGCTCGGAGACCCGCACCCCGGTGGCGTAAATCGTCCGGAAAATGAGCCGGTCCCGGGGCTGTTCGATGGAATCGATGAGTTTCTGCACCTGGTTGTGCTTGAGGCAGCGGATCTCCGTCTCCTTGACGCGGGGCCGGTCCACGCTGACCATGGGGTTGCGATCGATGACGCCCTGCGTGGCGAGATACCGGTAAAATGAGCTCAGCGTTGAGATTACCCGGTGCAGCGTGGCCGGCTTGTAATCCCGCATCGAGAGGAGGAACGAGAGGAAATCGTTGACCAGCACGGGGGTGGCGTCCACCTCCGTGTCCATGCGGGCGTGGTCGAGGTCCTTCCAGTAGATCACCAGTTTTGAAGGGTCGATATGCCGCCGGAGCCACATATAGTAGGCGAATTTCCGGAGCACCCGCTCGTAGCTCTGGATGGTACGGGGCGAATAATTCCTCATCCGCAGGTGGTGGCCGAACCGGGAGACCCACTCGGAGAAATAATCGCCCTCCATGCTTAGATCTTTCATAGCTCCACGTAATTAAGTTTTGCGCAGAATGCCCATTCTGCGCAATAATGTCCCGGACCGGCAATCCCCCTCCATGCGGGTGGTCAGCGAAGAAAAAGAGAGGGATTCGGCTTCACCCGGGTGCACCGGGTGGCAGTATGGGGGATTGGTGGGGTGTCCGCACCTGGAGGGAAATTCCGACGTTTCCGGTTCGAAGTGCGTTCTGGAGGTTGGTAGGATTTTGATCGAACCCTTCCGGGTTCACTACAGGAGTCACTCCACCCCCTTTTAAGGGCAAACCGTGCGGGGAGAAAGTAAACGCCCGTGTCCCGCAACGGCCCTTCTCTCTCTCCGCCCGCCCCGAAATCACGGCACCAACCCCCGGAAATACGCCTCCATGAAGGTCCTTGCAGGCCTCGAAACAGCCGGGCGCCATACCCAGCATCCATTCGGCGAGCGATCCCGCCGCAAACCGCCGCTATGGAAGCCGTTTATAAATACGGGCCCCGGTGGACTATCTACCCGTGCGCTCGCAAGGTGCGGCACGCCGCGCCTCCGTGCACCCGCAGGCCCGCTGCGGGGAGCCAGGCCTCCGCCTGCATCGATCGCCAGGCAAAACAGGCGCGCACCGGGCCCCGATGCGAGCGATCCCTGCAGATACGGTGCCTGGTGATCCCGTTCGGGCTGCCATGGCGTTCAAGTGATATACTATATGATGCTATATGCAGCGGGGGCGCCGGAGGCTGCCCGGTGCCGGCGCTGGAGGGGCAGTACAATCCCCGGCGGAGCACCCGAGGCGAGCAGGCCCCCACCGTCCTGATCTGCGACGGCGCAGCCCCGGGCGCCGGAAACGAACAGTCGCACCGGACCCTCGCTATGCACGCCCGACACCGGGTAGTGATGGCACCGGTTCGTCTCCCGGGGATCCTCGTCGAGCCTACTTGCGATGCACGCACCCGGGCGCCGCTTCTTGACGGGGCCGCACGCCCGGCAGGGAGGCAGGTCCGCCGGGGAGGGCGAGGGCAGGTCCGGGCCGTGGGACCCCCGCCCGTCGCAGGCCGCAACGTGCGGTGGTGTGCGATTCCGGCAGGGAATGCGTGCCGCCTCCGGGTCCGGCGATCGCAGCGGCGATCTCGCCCATACACCCTATCATGCGATATGCAGCGCCCCGGCACCCGGCCGCTCCTCCCGCGACCAGTAATGTTCAATTGATCTGCTCTCGAAGTATAGCACAATGGACGAGCCAGAACGCGGCGGAGCAGAGGAATCCACCCTGCTGGATGCGGACCTCGAAAACCGGGATGCAGACGATGCTGCAGTGCAGAACGACGGGAGAAGCGCACTCGAACATGCGGTGCATGACGAAGGGCAGACCGCCGATGATGCGGCGGAAGAACTCGCCGGGGCCTCCGGCGACGCCCCGGAAGAGCCCGTCACCCTGACCCCCGAACAGCGGGAACGCATCAACAAGTACCGGAAATTCAAGAAGGTGGACGGGGCGACCTACCACCGCGTCAACCAGTTCCTCCGCAAACGCACCCACATCACGGCACGGGAATGGGCTATCGCCCGCCTGTGCGCGGACTTCTCCACGCGGAGCGGCGCGGAGATGACCTTCATCGGGGAAAACCTCCCCCATCTCGTGCCGTTCATGACCGACACCTACACCCCGCAGGCGGTCAACCAGGCGCGCAACTCGTTTAAAAAGAAGGTCCGGAAAGCGGGTGCGACCTTTTTCTACGGGGCGCTGTGCGGATTTTTCACCGCGGACGAGCTCGACGACATCCTCTTTGAGGCGAGCGAGGTGGCGCGCTTCCTCCTCGAGGTCGAGGAAACGTCCATCGACATCGACGACGAACTCGATATCGAGGACCGCATCACCGACGTGATGCGCAGCGTTGCCGAAGCGGCCCAGATGATCCGGCAGCAGAAACCAGAGGACGACGATCAGGAGATGGATGAAGAATGAAAGTGATTCAGGTAATCGGTTTTTCCAATACCGGGAAGACGACCTTTGTCGGCGAGCTTCTCGAGCGGCTTGCGGCGGTTGGAACGGTCGCCGCAGTCAAGCACCTCGGCGGGCACCCGTATGCCCTTGAAGAAGGCAAGGATACGACCCTCTTTTACGAGAAGGGCGCGGCGTTCTCCGTCGGGATCGATGAAGAAAAAGCAGTGGCTGCGATACGAAACCCCGACCTCGAGGCGAACCTGCGCATGCTCTGCGATGCGGGGGTGGACTACGCCGTTGTGGAGGGGTTCAAGCAGCACACGTTCGCGAGCATCGTCATAGGCGAGCTCGAATCCGAAACATGCGTGCTGCGCAACCCGTCGGTCGACGAGGTCATGGCCTCGCTGGACCAATTCGACGACTTCGTCACTCTGCAGGGGCTCGTGCAGGACCTCAAACATTCCTGCGATATGTCACGGGCAGGGGCGCTCATGACCTTCAACGGCATCGTGCGCGAATGGACCGGGGAGACCCGCACCCCGCATCTCGACTTCGACCAGGACTTCGAGGAACTGCTCGCAAGCATCCGGCGCGAGATGGAGCAGGTTCCCGGCATCCTCGGGGTGCGCTTCCACCACCAGAAAGGCAGGCTGTACGCAGGCGAAGATATCACGTATGTTGCGATACTCTCGGAGCGCCGGTACGAGGCCTTCAGCGCCCTTTCCAATGCCATCGACCGCCTGAAACGCGAACTCCATGATGCAGGAAAGGATATCGCCGGGGTGTAGCGCGATGGCAGAACCCCGGAAAAAACAGCTGTTCGGCACCAACGGGGTGCGGGGCGTCGTGGGCAGGGACATGACCCCTGATCTCGTCATGCGCATCGGGATGGCGCTCGCATCCATGCGGAAAGGGACGATCGCCGTGGGCAGGGACACGCGCACCTCCGGGCCCGCCCTCTGCAGTGCGGTCAAGGCGGGCATCCTCGCCTGCGGGTGCCGGGTGGTCGATGTGGGCGTGCTCCCCACCCCCGCCCTCCAGTACCTGGTCCGGCAGCATTTCGACGCCGGCGCGATGATCACCGCATCCCACAACCCTCCCGAATACAACGGGGTCAAGATCATCGATACCGACGGGACCGAGATGGGAGACGAGGAGATCATCAACCTCGAACAGCGGCTCTTCGCGGGATCATTCGACGTGCAGGGATGGAAATCGGTGGGATCGGAGGTCTCCGCCCCCCACCTCATCGAAGAGTACATCGACGCCATCGTGAGGCGGTTTCCCCCGGGCGTGGGAGACGGGATGACGGTCGTCGTCGATCCCGGATCGGGGCCGGCATCGCACAGCACGCCCGCCCTCCTCTCGAAACTGGGCTGCAGGGTGCACACCGTCAACGCGACCATGGACGGGACATTCCCGGGAAGGCTCCCCGAACCCTCGCCCGAAGGCCTCGCCGCGCTCGCCGAACTGGTCGTGAAAACCGGCGCAGCGTTCGGGGTGGCCCATGACGGCGATGCGGACAGGGCGGTGTTTATCGACGAAACGGGCTCGTATGTCGAGGAAAATGTGGAATTCGCACTCATGCAGCGCTACATATGCCGGGACCGGCAGGGCTATGTGGTCACGCCGGTGAGCACCTCGCGGCGGGTGGAGGATGTCTGCGCAGAAACCGGATGCCGGGTGGCCTACACGCCGGTGGGCAGCATCTACGTCGCCCGCACCATGCTGGACATGGCCGCATCGGGCAGCACCGTGATCTTCGGGGGGGAGGGGAACGGAGGCCTCATCTTCCCCGATCACCAGCACTGCAGGGACGGGGGCATGACCGCGGCCGCGATGGTGGGCCTTCTCGCCGAGGAAGGAACCGGTCTCTCGTCGCTCGCCGGCGACCTTCCCGCCTACTGCATGATTCAGGAAAAGATCTTCGCAGCGGAACCTGCGGCGGTCGTCGACCGGGTGAAAGCGCAGTTTTCCGGCGAACGCCTCGATACGACCGACGGCATCAGGATCAACCGCGACCACGCATGGGCGCTCCTCCGGCCCTCAGGCACCGAGCCCTTCATGCGCCTTCTAGTGGAGGGGCGCGACCGGCAGGCGGCGGAAGCGCTGTACGGCGAGGTCAAAAACGTCACCGGTGCCGCGAACAGGGAGGAGCAAACCCCTCCCCCCTGAGGAAGCGGGCACCGCCGGGTGCCGAAGAGGTAAGTACTTAGCATTCACGCAACAACGTTCATGCAGGTGTCACCGGATACATCTCAGAACGCTGGATTTTCCCGGAACAACGCGACAATTACGCTCAAGATAGAGATCTCCGGGCATGTCCAGAATATCGGGTTCCGCGCGTGCGCCAGAAAAATCGCCGTGCACCTCGGTGTCACCGGCGAGGTCATGAACCTCGCAGGCGGCGCCGTGCTCATCACCGCACGCGGCGAGGCCTTCGTCCTCGAGAAATTCATCTCCATGCTCTACGGGTGCCCGCGCGCGGTAATCCGGGGGATTGCGACAAAAGAGGTTGATACCGGGGATTTTTCTGATTTCATGGTGAGACGGGGGCTTTTTAGTAAATGAGGTGCAGTTCCTTCGTCCCCATGATATAGTCAAGGTACCGGGCGCAATTCGCATTGAGCAGTTCCTGATCGATCGTTTCGTGCAGCCGTGCGATAAGGTGCCGCACCAGATCGTCGGAGAGGTGGCAGCGGTCGGCGCTCAGCTCGTACCCGGCATCGCACAGCCCTTCTGCCGCCATGGAAAAGACCGCCTCGTCGACCATCCGGGGTTTCTGGGGGTCGATCAGGTCGTTGACCAGGGATCCGTCCCCCTGGTGGAGGGCGCCCATGGCGGGATGCAGTCCGGCGCCGATGACCGACACGCAGCAGTTCCCGAACAGCAGTGCATACCCGAGCGAGAGCATCGCATTGACGGGATCGCGGTGCGGTCGTGCGGTGCGCCGGTGAAACCCGAGTTCGGGGGGAAGCGCGCGTGCCATGATCTCGTAGTACATGTCGAGCGTGAGCCGGTGCATGCGCCGCAATTCGTCGAGTTTGATCAGGAACTCCAGCTGGCACAGCGACTCGTGCAGGAACTCTTCTTCCCCGTGGTAGAAGAGGTTGCGTTTCAGGGCCTCGTTTTGCCTCTGAATGCCCAGGAGCCGGGCTTTCAGCGAATTCTGTGCCGTGAGCACGGCTGCGGCATAGACAGGCGTATGCTTCTGCCGCTCATGGATCGCCACCTCCTGATCATCACCGAAGGCGCGTATGCTGGCGGTCGGTGTCCCGTCCGCATCGAAAAACGTGATTGCCGCCCTTGATTTGAGCAAATGGGTGACCACCGACGTGTGCATGGTATGGCCACCGACCACGAGCAGGTGCCGGATCGCGGCGAGGGGATACTCGCGGACCTCCCCTCCGTGCCGGATGGTGAGCGTGGAGGGTGTCGACCTGATGTGGCTGCCGAACCCTGCAACGACGAGCCAGGGATAGTTGGACTGTGACATTGCGAGCGCCTGTGTTCTGCGAAGAGGTATTGCATCCGCCCCTATAGGTTCTTTTGGTATTGCCGCACAACGGCCCGGGCCCCCGATCGAAATCACCATGAAGCATCGGCGGCGTACAGCACCATGAGAACGATGCAGTGTCGCGCTGGTGCGGAATGGGATCCCCTCAGGGAGGTCATGGTGCATGAACCGGGAATAGAAGTGTTTTTTGCTCTCCTTTCACCTTCGGCACACCTGTATGAACGTTTTTTCAACCTCAGTGAGGCGCAGAGGGAACACCGCCATCTCTGCACCCTCCTCCGGGAATCCTTCGGGGTGAAGGTCGTCTCGATCAGCGATGCCGTCGCCACGCGTGCCCGTAAGGACCCGGCATTCCACCGGGACCTCGCCGCACTTGCCGCATCCCGGCTCGGCCGGCGGTGCGAGGATGCGGGGTGCGAGCTTTCGCCGGGCCTGCAGCGAGAGCGGGAAGCGCCGCTGTCCCTCGACGAACGGGACGCCGGGCACCTGCTGGATATCATCCGGCTCAATCCCACGCTGGTCCACACGGCGGCCGCGATTCGCGTGGAGCTGGAGCGCCCCCTCCATAACCTCTATTTCCTGCGCGACCAGCAGGCATGCACCGATCGCGGGATGGTGCTCGGCCGCATGGCACGCCGGGAGCGGGAACATGAGCGGGACCTGACGGGCCTTGCCCTCGCCGCGATCGATGCCGCCCCGGTCATGCGCATCGGCGATGGATATCTCGAAGGGGGCGACGTGATGCCGGCGGGGACATTCGCCCTCGTCGGCTACGGGACGCGCACAACCCGCCGGGGAGCGGAGGAACTGATGGCGGGGGGGCTCGGGTTCGACGAAGTCGCCCTCGTCCGCCAGCCCTCCCACCCCCTCGTGGCAGGAAGGGACGCGATGCTGGCTATGCACCTGGACACCTACTGCAACATCCCCGCAGCAGGCGTATGCGTCGGGACCCCAGCCCTCCTGCATGCCGCGGAGGTCGAGGTCTTTCACAAAACATCCGGAGGGTACGAACCCGCGGGGCCGCCTGCACCCCTTGACGCCTACCTGGCCGACCGGGGATTCGAGGTCATCGAGATCACGACGCTCGAACAGCTCTGCTATGCCTCCAACTTCCTCTGCATCCGTGACGGCGAATGCATCGCGCCCGATACGGCCCGCATCGCACCGGCGGTCCTCGAGCGGCTGTCGGAGAAAGCCCGGCGGAACCCGCAAAAATACGGGCCGCTGCTCAGGCAGGCAGAGCACGATTATGCAATTTTGCGGGCCGATGCCGAATTTTTTCCGCACAAGCGGGAGGTGTATGCGCGCGGCCTCGACATGACCCCGCTTATGCTCACCAATGCCACCGGCGGCTACGGCGGTGCGCACTGCATGACCTGCGTGCTGCGGCGGGGATGAAGGAGCGCACCGTCAGGTCCGGTCGGGTGCCCAGGCTGCGGCATTCTTTTGAGACTGCCGGATTTTCGAACCGATATCGGCATACAGGGCGATCAGGTCCTCCGTGTGCCCGGAGATCTCATCAAGGGTGGCTTTCCGGGAGATGATCGCCCCGTGGGCGTTTGCCAGCTTGCGGATCTCGTGGAGGGGATCGCCCATCCCCGCATGCAGCCGTCCAATCTCGCTGAGATCATCGTATATTGCCTGAAACCCGGTCTCAATAGCAGTGCGCATCATCTCCGAAGATTTCTCCTCGTAGACATCGTGGACGATTGCCACGATGTGGCGCACCTGGGGCCCCGAAACCATGGGTATCCTTTCGATGACGATAAAAATGCTTTTCCCTTGTGTTTTGAGGACTTTTTCCGTTTTCTGCGGTGACCCTGTGGAAAACACCTCGCCGAATTCCTCCGCGGTGCCGAGGAGGGAGGCAGGGAGGAGGTCGTGGAGATGCGTGTCCGGCTCAACCGAGGGCTTTCCCAGCATGCTGCAGAGCGAGGAGAAGGCCCGGTTGTGCTGGACGAGGCGCAGGTCGCGGTCCACGATGAAAATAGGGTCTTTGAGGACATCGAGCACCTCCTGCCCGAAGGTTGCGTGGTCACGGCCCGAACCGCCCACCCCTGCCCCTTCCTGCACCGCAGTTACCCCGGAGACCGCGCGGGCCTCCATCTTTTTCCGGATCGTATGTTTGTGGATGGCCATCTCGATATTGCTGTACAGGGCCCGTTCGTTGACCGGTTTGACCAGGTATCCTGCCGGCGTGGTGGTGATCGCTTTGCGGAGTGTCTCGTTGTCGGAATGGGCCGTCAGGTAAATTACGGGCATGTCGTAGAGGGAGAAGAGCCTCTCAGTGGTCTCGATGCCGTCCATATCCCCCCGTATCCGGATGTCCATGAGCACCACGTCGGGCAGCAGCCTCCCGGCCATCTTGATGGCGTCATAGCCGTTGTCGACGGATGCAACCACCGTATAGCCAAGTCTCTGGAGCGTCTCCTTTAATTCGAGCGCCACAATCATCTCGTCTTCCACAATAAGGATTCTTCGTTCCGTCATTGTCTCTCCTTCTACTCCCGGTCAGCTGCGCGTGGAGGGGAAGGTAATGGTAAATTCGGTCCCCCCGACCCGGCGCAGCGCAATGGTCCCTCCAAGCTGGGCCGTCAGGCTGGTGACCAGCTGCATGCCCAGCGATTCGGTATTCCGGAAATCAACGTTCTCCGGGATCCCCACGCCGTTGTCCCGGACCACGAGCTCGTAGGCCTGATCGTCTTTTTTCCTGAACCTGACGGTGATGACCCCGGAATTTCTGGATTGAAAGGCGTATTTCAGCGAATTCGTGATCAATTCGTCGATGATGAGACCGCAGGGGATTCCAGTGTCGATATCGAGCGTGATATCGTCGTCGCATTCGATCACGAGCGATACCCCGGGGGTTATCGCGAGAAACTCGTAGATCAGGTGGTCGCCAAGATGTTGGATGTATTCGGCGATACGGATCCTCGCGAGGTTCTCCGAACGGTAGAGCTCCTCGTGGATCATCGCGATCGAAAAAACCCGGTTCCTGCAGTCCCGCAGGGCATCAAGGGCCTGCTGGTCCTCGATCCGCATTGACTGCAGTTTGAGAATGCTGGCGATGACCTGCAGGTTGTTCTTCACCCGGTGGTGGATCTCCTTAATGAGGGTCTCCTTGATTTTCAGCGATTCCAGCATCTGCTGCTGCTTGGTGATCCGCTCGCTGATATCGTTGTAAATAGCGATGATCTCCTCGGAGGGGAGAATGTAGATATAGTATTCCCGCCACTGCCGTATGCCGCCCTTTTCGAATGCCATCAGGGGAACAGAACGCGGTTTGCCGGTTTTCCAGACGAAGGACATTGCATCGTGAAGTTCCTGGCCCGCGGCGCAGGAGTAGACCTCGGGGATGCGTTTGCCGACAATGCTGGCCTTCTTCTCCCCCTCGATCATCTCACCGGCATAGTTGATGTCCATCACGACGAAGTCCCTGCCCCCCTGCACCGCCCCGAAGATCACACCGCCGCAGTTCATGCGGTAAAAGAGCGTCCGAAACTGCGCCTCCCTCCCCTTGAGCAGTTTTACCCTGCGCACCTTGTCGGTGATGTCCTGGTAGACGCCCGTCATCGTGGTCGCTGTGCCGTCATCGTCCCGCTCGATCACCTTCCCGCGGATTTCAATCCATATCCACTGGTTGTCCTGCCGGCGAAACCGGCACTCGGTGTCGAGGTACGCTTTCTTCCCGGCAGCGTGGTCCGCGGCCGCTTTCATAAGGCGCGGGAGGTCTTCGGGGTGAATGAAATCGTCCCATGTCCCCGACACAAAGTCGGCCGCCCGTGCCTCATCCCCGGGAGCGCGGGCGCTGCAGGTTACCGTGCCGTCTCTCATGTCCCAGCCCCATACGGAGAGATGCGCACTCTCGATTGCCAGGGCGAGACGCTCCTCGCTCTCCTGCAGCGCACGCTCGGCTTCCCGCCGCTTACCGATGTCGACCGCAATCCCCCGCAGCCCCACCGCGGTCCCCCCCTGGAGGATGGGGCGGGTGAAGAGCGCCATGGGGAACGTGGAGCCGTCCCTGCGAAGTGCCGTATACTCGTTGTCTCCCACCGACACATCGCGCAGGCCCCACCAGATTTGCTCCTTCGCCCGCTCTCTGTCCCGCGGCGCGACCAGCGCGAGCGCGTTCAGCGGGGCAGCAAGATCCTCGTTTGTAAGCCCGAACGCCTCCAGGCCGGTTTCATTGAGATAGACCAGACCACCCTCCCGGTCCATTTCCATGACCGGCTGGGGCAGCTGATCGGCGAGTTCACGAAATCGAGCCTCGCTGTCCAGAATGCGCTGGAATTTCTGCGCCTTTTCATAGCAGCGGTGAATGTGGCGCAGGAGATCGGCGAACCGGGCCGTGGGATCCCGCCCCCGCACAAGATATGCATCCGCCCCCCCGTTGAGTGCCTCGCACAGTGGCCCTTCGCCCCCCTTCGCGGCAAAGAAGATGAACGGCAGGTCGGGATCCAGAGCACGGATGCTTGTCAGGAGGACGACCCCCCCCATCTCCTGCATGGCATAGGCGGAGACGATAACATCAAAAGTCCGGGTTGCGATGAGATCGATGGCTTTTGCGGGAGAGTTGAGGGTTTCTACCAAGATGTTACCCGCATCTTCGAGAAATGCCCGTGAGAGTTCCAGAAACGCGGGATCTTCATCCACCATCAGCACATGTATCATCAGCCGTTCACCGAATTCCGCCGACCGGGGCGCCCGTACTGCCCTGGAGAATGATGTTCTCTCAATTCATAAAATAGCGTCGTTTTTCTCCTCGAATGTGAGAATACGATGCGGGATTGAGGCGGTGGATGAAAATGGACCGATCTCAGGCAATGATCCTCGTCCCGGCCCTTCCCTCGAGCGCCTGCTCCACCAGATCAAGCGAGGTGATGATCGCGGCCGTTCCGCCGCCCTCCACGAACCGCGTGCACGCCCGGATTTTGGGTGCCATGCTTCCCTCCGCGAACTGTCCCTCGGCAAGCCACCTGCGCACGTCCCGCACGCTAACGTCGGCTAACAGCCGCTGCTCCGGGGTGCGAAAGTAGAGGTACGCCCCCGGCACGTCGGTGAGGATGAGCAGGATATCCGCCCCGATCGCCGTCGCAAGCTTTTCTGCCGCAAGATCCTTGTCCACCACCGCCTCGATACCCCGCAGGGCCCCCTCCGCGGTCCGATAGACCGGGATGCCTCCGCCACCGGCAGCGATCACGATGAACCCCTCACGACAGAGTGCACCGATGGAGCGGCGCTCGATGATGTCCAGCGGTTCGGGAGAGGGGACGACACGGCGAAACCGTGCATCGCCGCTCCCCGTCTCGTGCATGGTCCACCCGTGCTCGACACCGTGGGCGTCCGCCTCTTCCCGGGTAAAATACGGGCCTATCGGCTTGGAAGGGCGCGCAAACGCAGGATCGAGGGGGTCGACCCGCGTCTGGGTGATGATGGAGATCACCGGCCGCGCGATCCCGCGGGCGCCGAGGGCGTTTTCCATGCTCTGCTGCAGCATGTACCCGAGCATGCCCTGGCTCTCGGCCCCGCAGACATCGAGCGGCATGCGGGGCAGCATATCCGCCGCACATTCGTTTTTGAGGAGGATATCTCCCACCTGCGGCCCGTTTCCGTGGGTGATGAGGAGTGTTTCCCCGCGGGCCACCAGGTCCGCCAGCCGGGCGACGGCGGATCGCACGTGGGCGAACTGCTCCTCCGCCGACCCTTCCTCCCCCCGCTGGAGAATGGCATTGCCGCCGAGAGCGACGACGATCTTCATGCATTCCTGTATTCTCGCCGACCTCTTGAAGCCACCCGGTTTCATAACCATTATGCCATGCCATGGCGTACCATACATTAGAATGTTCTGGAACAACCATATGGAGACGCTTTCCGGTGCCGAACTCGCCGCGCTCCAGCTCAAACGGCTGCAGTGGACGGTTCGCCAGGCGGAAAAGGTCCCGTTTTATCGGGCGCAGTTACGGGAGGCAGGCGTGGGCGCCGACGACATCCGGTCGATCGACGATGCCGTGCACCTCCCCTTCACCCGCAAACAGGACCTGCGGGAAGGGTATCCGTTCGGCTTTTTCGCCGTACCCCTCAAGCAGGTCGTGCGGATCCACACCACCTCGGGCACCACTGGCAAGCCTACCGTGGTCGGCTACACCCGGCAGGACCTGGAGAACTGGGCGGACCTGATGGCGAGGGACCTGACCATGGTCGGGCTTACCGATGACGATGTATTCCAGAATGCGCTCGGGTACGGCCTTTTTACCGGCGGGCTCGGCTTCCACTACGGCGCTGAGAAGATCGGGATGACCGTCGTCCCGAGCGCAACGGGCAATACGAAGCGCCAGATCGAGATGATCGAGGATTTCGGGGTGACCGCCATCAACAGCACCCCGAGCTACGGCATGCGGCTCGCCGAGGTGGCGGAGGAGATGGGTGCCGAACTGGATTCGCTGAACGTGGGCATCTTCGGGGCCGAACCCTGGTCCGACAACATGCGAAAGGAACTCGAGGAACGCCTTGGCATCACCGCATACGACTCCTACGGCATGAGCGAGATGTACGGGCCCGGGGCGGCATTCGAGTGCGAAGAAAGAAACGGCCTGCACTTCTGGCATGACAGTTACTTCCTCGAGATCATCGATCCAGAAACCGGCGAGGTGCTGGGCCCGGGGGAGAGGGGCGAACTGGTGGTCACCCCGCTCGTCAAGGAAGCGATGCCCCTGATCCGCTACCGCACCGGCGATATCACCATGCTCATGGAGGACCGCTGCCCCTGCGGGAGGGGCCAGAAGATCGCCCGCATCATGGGACGTAGCGATGACATGCTCGTGATCCGGGGGGTGAATGTCTTTCCCTCGCAGATCGAGCATGTCCTGCTCTCCCTGCCCGAAGTGGGCGAACAGTTTATGGTTTATATAGACCGGAAGCACCATCTTGATGAAATGAGAATCGAGGTCGAAATCAACCGGGAGTGCTTCAGCGGGGAACTCAAGGACCTCGCCAGGCTGCAGGCACATGTTGCCGGAGCGCTCCGGGAAACGCTCGGACTGCGCACCAGCGTGACCCTGGTCGAACCGGGATCGCTGCCGCGGTTTGAGGGAAAAGCAAAACGCGTGATCGACCGGAGAGGTGAGGTCTGGTGAAAACATGGGACCCCAGAATCGAGGAGATGCCGCAGGACGAGCTGAAGAAACTGCAGTACCGGCTGCTAAAAACCCTTGTATACCGGCTGTACAGTTTTTCCGCGTTCTACCATGAGCGCATGAAGGACGAGGGGGTTCACCCCGACGACATTAAAAGCCTTGAAGATGCCAGGAAACTGCCGTTTATGACAAAAAGCGACCTTCGGGACAACTATCCCGACCGCATCTTCACCGCGGCGAGGGACGAGCTCGTTCGCTACCATGTCTCCTCGGGGACGACCGGCAAACCGACTGTCGTGGGCTACACCTCGCACGACCTCGACCTCTGGACGACGTCGCTGGCGCGGTCTCTCACCGCCTGCGGCCTCGGGCGGGGAGATGTCATCCAGGTCTCCTACGGGTACGGCCTCTTTACCGGCGGGCTCGGCATGCACTACGGTGCAGAGCGCATCGGGGCGACCGTGGTGCCCACCAGCGTGGGAAACACCGAACGCCAGATCGAGCTGATGCAGGACCTGGGCGTCACGGCGATTGCCTGCACCCCCTCCTACCTCATCCACATCGGCGAGGTCGCCGAAACGATGGGCGTCTCCCTCCAGAACGACACCGATCTCCGGGTGGGCATCCTCGGTGCGGAGCCATGGTCCGAGCAGATGCGGGACCGGATCTCCAGTCAGCTCGGGATCCGGGCCTACGATATCTACGGCACGAGCGAACTCTCCGGGCCGATGTTCTGCGAGTGCACCGAACAGCAGGGCATCCACATCTGGGGCGATATCGCACTTACCGAGATCGTCGACCCGGACTCGGGGGAACCGCTCGATCCCGGGGAGAAGGGCGAACTCGTCTTCACCATCCTCCAGAAGGAGGCGCTCCCCATGATCCGGTACCGGACCGGCGACATCACCTCGCTTGACGTGGCGACCTGCGCATGCGGGCGGACGCACCCGCGCATCGGCAGGATCCAGGGCAGAGTGGACGACATGCTCATCATCAGGGGCATCAATGTCTTCCCCTCGCAGATCGAGCACGCGCTGCTGACCATCCCGGAGGTGGGACAGCATTTCCAGATCGTGGTCGACCGGAAGGGCGCGCTCGACACCCTGCTCGTCCGCGTCGAGGTGGGCAGGGATGCCTTTTCTGACAAGATCACCGACCTGATGACCATCAAGGAGACGGTGGCCCACCGGCTGAAAAACACCCTCAATGTGAACGTGGGGGTGGAACTGGTCGAACCGGGTTCCCTGCCGCGGTTCGAAGGCAAAGCAAAGAGAGTGATCGACAGGAGAGTGCTTTAAGATGGAGAAGAAAAGCGAGTATGTCATTAAACAGATCTCCGTGTTCTCGGAGAACCGCCCCGGCCGTCTTGCGGCGATCGCGGAAGCGCTCAGGAAGGAGAAGATCAATATCTTCGCCTTTTCCATAGCCGAGGCGAACGGGTTCGGGGTGGTCAGGGCGCTGGTGGATAACCCCGAACGGGCGCACGAAACACTGACCGACATGGGATTCATGGTCTCGTTTACCGACGTGATCGCGGTGAAAATGCGGGATGAGCCCGGAGGGCTCTACGAGACGGCCCGCATTCTCGGCGATGCGGGCGTCAACATCGAGTACAGCTATGCCTACAGCGGCAAGGACGCCGCAGTGCTCGTACTGCGGGTCGACCAGGCGGAAGAGGCGATCGAGCGGATCATCGAGCACGGCGGTGAACTGCTCAGCAGGTCGCTCTTCACCTGAACTTATTTTTTCTCCCACTTCAGGAGTTCGCTGACGGCGGAGAGGGTGCTGCCGCGCCGGATCTCTTCCCGGATGCGCTCCTCGGTCTTCCTGACCTCGAGCGCCCGCCGCGCGATCTCGTAGGCGCGCTCTTTCGGGATGACCACCACGCCGTTTTCATCGCCCACGATCCAGTCCCCGGCGCGGACCGCAACACCGCAACACATGATCTCCGCATTGATCTCGCCGAACCCTTTCGGCTCCCCTGCGTTGGGGACAGCGGCCTTCGCAAAGACGGGATAGCCCAGTTTCCTGATATCGTCCACGTCGCGCACCGCGCCGTCGATCACCACGCCGGAAATCCCCCGGTTGATGCAGCTCCTCGTGGCGAGCTCGCCCCACGGGGCGACGTGGGTAGCACCGTCGTTGTTGATGACGATGACGTCGCCCGGGGCCGCGACATCGATCGCCTCCACCGGTTTCGCCCAGTCGCCGGCGATCGTGTGCACCGTCACCGCTCTCCCCACCGCCTTGACGTCGCCGCAGAGGGAGACGAGATCGCGCATCGCCCCTTTGCGGTGCATGGCGTCCGAGATATTCGGGGTGGAGACATCCTCGAGAATCGATCGTATCTCATCCTCGAGGCTCTTTCCGGACGGCGGCGGGATGGTGGGGCTGTCGACGGCGTCTCGGACGGCCTGCGCCGACCGGGCGACATCGGCGGAGCGCACGATCCATCCCCCCACGATCACGATGCCCGCCCCGTGGAGCACGGCCTCCGCCGCCGTATCGGCATCGAGGCCCCCCGCCACGGCAACCGGGACCGACACGCTCCCCGCAATGCGGTCGAGCAGCTCAATCGAGCTCTTCCCGATCATCTGTTGGTCGATCCCCACGTGCGCATTGATGATATCAACGCCCAGGCGCTCCAGTTCCACCGCCCGGGCGGCCGGGTCGGCGACATTGATCAGGTCCGCCATGATCCTCACCCCGTAGAGCTGGCCCGCCCGCACCGCTTCGCGGATCACCGCATCGTCGGCATCGGCAAGCACGCAGACAATATGGGCGCCGGCTTTTGCGGCCATTTCCACCTCGATCGTACCGGTATCCGCGATCTTCATGTCCGCAACGATCGGGTGGTCCGGGAACCGGTCGTGGAGGGTGCGGACCGCGTCCATGCCCTCGCTCTTGATCAGCGGGGTTCCGGCCTCGATCCAATCGGCACCGCCGGCGACCGCCTCGCCCGCGATCTGCACCGCACGGGACAACTCGAGGACGTCCAAAGCCACCTGCAAAATGGGGGGTTTCATAGTCTCAAATACAACAGAACATGCCATAAGATTTTGCCGCAGTGCGGGTCGCAGCGCTTTGTTTACCGGTTCGTTCCACCCATCGTTCCACGTATCGTTCCACGTATCGTTTCACGGTTCGAAAACGAGAGGAGGGGCGGGCGCGGTTCACGTCCTCTTTGGACCCCAGCTGTTGGAAAACGTGATATCTTCCAGCGGCTTTTTGGGGACCAGTGTCATGTCCTCGGGGTACCCGGCGGGGATCAGGGAGACGAGCGTGTATTCGGCAGGTACCTGCAGGAGTTTTCCCACCTCCACGGCGTAGTCCTTCTTGTCCCCGGCAACCCAGCAGGATCCGACCCCGTGCGCCCAGAGGCCGAGCATCAGCTGCTCGGTGGCGGCGCAGCAGTCCTCGAGATAGTACTTCCAGTCCCGTTCGCCGAATACGGCGAAGCATACCGGCGCATCGGCGATGAAGGTGCCGTGATCCGTAAGATCAGCAATCGATGCAAGGAGATCCTTTTCGGTAATCACGCCAAACAGCCACTTCTGGCCGTTGTTCGCGGTCGGTGCGTGGCGGGCGCACTCGAGGGCATCATTGATGACGTCGGCGGGTACCGGGGCAGGCCTATACTGGCGGACGCTTCGCCGCGATTTGATGATCGTTATCCCGATATTCATGCAAGGCATGGAGCAGGCTGGGAATTAAAGATTTTGCATGCGGGGCCCGCTTCTGCCACCCGTCCCCGCCTGCACCCGGATGGGCGGACCGTCAGACGGGGAGGAGGGACTGGACGAAGGCGATGAAATTGGTGACGCCCTCCCTGAGCACCATCCCGGGATCGATCCCCAGGAACGGGAAGATGAAGAGGAAGTAGGCGACCGTGCCGATCGTACTCCCCACGTTTGCCAGCGCCGCGACGAGGACAACCCGGAAGAGGGGGATCTTTCGCATCGCATCGAAGGTCTCCGCCTCGACAATCGCGCGGAAATCCGCACTGGTGGGTTTGCGGATCTTCGCCTCGGTCACGGCGGCAAACCACCCTGCGGCGATCAGGGGGTTTAAGGAAGTGAGCCATGACACGCCGAACGCGGTCAGGGCGGAGAGGGGGTGGCCGCCGGCAAGGAGCGTGAAGACCGCGCTGAGCATGCCGTTGATCAGGACCCAGTAGAGGAGGGCGAGGAGCAGCACCTCGATCCCCACGCCCGAAAAGGCGATGGCCGTGATCAGGAAGGCGAAGAGCACCAGCACGAAGATGCCCAGCACCTTCGCGTAGGGGAGCTTTTTCGGCTCTTCGACCAGCCGGGCCATGGGGGGGAGATTGCCGGGAGCGGCGATGTAGCGGGTGATGCCCTCCACGTGGCCCGCGCCCACCACGCCGAGCACCCGCCCGTACCGCTGTCCGAGGGCGAGGAACTGGTGGGCGAGATAGGCATCGCGCTCGTCGATCAGTGCCTGCGCGCCGTGCGGCGCGAACTTCCGGAACTCCTCGAGGGCGGCCGAGATGACGTCCTGGTTGGTGAGCGCATCGACATCGATCTCTTCCCCGCCGACGCCGACAAGGGACGCGGCAAGTGCCGCGAGCATTTTCCCCTTTTCCCAGACTGTCATCGTGCGCCAGAACCGCATGAGCGTGATACGGATGTCGCGGTCGGCCATGGCGACCGGGATGCCGTGCCGCTCCGCCTCCTCGATGGCGGCAAGCATCTCGGCGCCGGGCTCCACGCCGACGTCCATGCCGATGCGCCGCTGGAGGTAGGCGAGCATCCACTGCACGAGCAGCTGCGAAAAGTTTCCTCCCTTGAGCACGTCGCTCACCGCAGGCGCCTGCCCTTCCCTCCGGAGCGCAGCATACCGTCCCCGGTCGAGTTCCACCGCGACGATGTCCGGCGCGAACTCCTCGATCGCCAGGGTTACGTCCTGTATGCTTTTCCGGGAGATGTGCGCCGTCCCCACAATCCTGATTTCAGCCATGAATGGTGGTATGCCCCTCGCTGTCGATGACCAGCGTCCTGCTCCCCGAAGGTCTCATGGTCGCAAAATGCGCCTTTATTGCTGCGTACTCCTCGTCCTCGGCGCGCTTTCTTGCGAGAAGCGCATGGGCGAGGGCGCGTGCCTCCGTATCGGCGATATTCCCGCCAAGGCCCGGGCATTCGAACACCATCAGCCCCTCCTCGCCCAGCATAAAGGGATAGGTGCGGCAGATCCACGGGCGGTGATCGTAGATCGTGCAGCGCCCGTGTTCAAGGAACATGCAGCGATCCGCCGTTCGTGTAAGGCACCAGCCAAAGGTGAACCGCGTCCCCTGCCCGTCCTCGAGAAATTCAGGGTACGGCTCTGCAATCTCGCGCCATTTGCGCCCCGTGGCCCCACATATGCGCCGTATCTCGGTCGGGCCCACCATGACGAGATTGGACTCCCGTGCCACGGCGCGGCAGCATTCCCCGCACTGCCGGCACCGGAACCCGATGGCTTTGATCCGGGCGGCCAGGGCGGATTCGGGATCCACGGGTGCTCGATCAGGCGAAATCACGGCAGATTGCATCGAAGTTTTCATAGACGCGCCTTCCATCCACGGTATGGCTGACCTCGGGGTGCCACTGGATCCCGTAGATCCGGTGTGCGGGGTCGGCAATGGCCTCGGCCCCGCATATCGACGACCGTGCCAGCAGTGAAAAGCCCTCGGGCACGGCCGACACCTCGTCGGCGTGCGATGCCCAGACGCTGATGGTGTCCGGGTACCCCGCGAGGATGTCGTCGTGATCGACTATCTCAACCCGTACGGCGCCGTACCCGCCGCTGGCCCCCTTCGCAACGGTGCCGCCCTTTGTCGCGGCAATCACGTGCAGTCCCAGGCAGATCCCAAGCACAGGGATCTCCAGACCCACGTAGCGCGGCGCATTGCCCACCCTGCTGATATCCGGCCCCCCGCCGAGAATGATGCCGCGGCACTCCCCGGCCACTTCTTCGGGAGGCGTCGTATTCGGGATCATTTTCGCATCGATCTCCAGATCCCGCAGCATCCGGAGGATGAGATGGTTGAACTGCCCGAAATTGTTGACCACGAACAGAGGACGCATTTTATTACTATGGGAAGTTCGCGAGTATAGCGTTTTGCGAGGGGGCTGCTGCGGCACCGCCGCTCGACGGTGATGCGGGGGGAGGATACACGCCCTCACCCGTAGCTGCTGACAAACCGGAGGATACTGCCGGTGATCGCATCCGGCGAATGCCCCATGAGGCGGGCGAGGAGCATGGCGCCCCCGGCCCCCGTCCCCTCCTTCACCTCACCGATACAGTACCGGGCGAGCCCGCCGTGCCCGAGGTCGCCGAACCCGGGATCGACGTACATGGCAGTGGTGCCCACCTCCGCGACGGTCGCCGCAAAGCTCGCACTGGGGTCGTCGCGCAGATAGACCGTGGTGACAAGCGGGGGAAGCGGCTCCCCCATGCTTTTGAGCACTGCGGCGACGGCGAGCATCTGCGTTCCGCCGGCAAGCACAAGGGTCCCGGTGTATGCGGTGGCGATACCCGCCGCCACCGCCATCATCGGGTCGCCCGTAGAGCGGATGATGGCAAGGGGATCAGAGACCCCGTCAAACCGGATACGCCGCAGGGCCATGTCAGCCACTTCTTCCTTCAGGGTGTGCGGGTTATCGACAAAACTGCTGCTCACGCGGGCGTCGTACCCGAGGGCGCGGAGCACGCAGAGCGCGGTGGTGGTGCCGCCGGGGACGCACTCCCCCAAAACCAGGAGATCGCCGAGGGTGTTGTACAGGGATCCGATATACCGGCCCCGTTCGAAGAGCGCCGTTGCTCCGGGAACTGCCTCGCCGTGACGGGGATCTTCTCCGGGAGCCCCGTAAACATCGAGGCAGGGGACCGTGGGAGCGTATTTGAGCCCTGCGTTGATAAACAGGGGCACGAGCCCGGTCAGCTCGACCATGGACCGGGTGATCGTTGCGGGGGTGGGGCAGCCGGTGGGCGTGTTGGGCGTGTCCGCCATGCTCGTGATCGCGCCGTGGGCCACGAGTTCCGCGTCGAGGATGGGGGTGGAGAGGGTTTTTTCAGGAGAGGGGCCCGCTCCCGAAATGCCGGGGACAGTACTGAGCATGGTGTTGCCCAGTATAATGCTCAGGATGGGCCGGGAACATGAGAAGGACGGTGGTTCCGAGAGAAATGCCATACCGGTAAATTGCGCGCTTCTCGTAGAAAAAGTGCAGGATTTCTCGCACGGAAGGGCACGTGCGGTGCGGGAATCCGGGTGAACGAGCAGAGGGCAGTGCGCAGCGCTTCAGGACTTGAGACGCCTGCGCAGCTTAAACAGAATGCCGTCTTCCGCTTCCTGCTTCAGCTTATCCATCGTTTCAACCGGACTCAAGCCCGCCGTGCCCGAGGTCGCCCCGTCCTTGCCGGAGGAATGCTCTTTCTGGTGATTGTTCACCTGTTCGAGGGCACTTTTCAGCGCGGCCTGCATCCGTGCCTTCTCCGAGCCGTTTACCCGGACTTCCCGGTAGAAGCGGTTTACCTGCTCCATCGACACCTCCGGGATGCCGGCCTCCGGCTGGCCGGGGTGTGCCGTATGGGGATCCGGGGCAGCACCTGCACCCGTGTCCGGTTCATCGGGTTTATGCCTGTCGGGTCCTGGCACGGGGATAGCAGCAATCTTTTTCATTCCCGCACCGGGCATAATCCGCTCCAGGAGATCATCGGGGATCTCGATCCCGTCGTCATCGCTCTCCGCCGGTGCCGGGGAGGGAGGGGGCGCTTGTGCCGGAAACCGTTGTTTCTCGAATTCCTCGGTTTCGGCTTCCTTCTTGAGGAGGTTCACCTGGCCGATGGAATACTTGAGGGCATCCTGCAGTTTCTCCTTTTCGGCATACGAGGTCTTGAGTTCGATCTTCAACCTCTTGATCTGGTCGAGAAGATGTTCCATTTCCCCTGTCGCCTCGAGGATTACCTCCTGCATCTCAGCCTTTTCAGCCTTTAAGCCCTGTGCCTCCTCCCGCAGCTGTCCGAGTGATGCGAGCGCGTTGTCGAGCGCTATCTGCACCCCGACCTCGTCCGCAATATCCGGTCGCTGCCGGAGACGCGCAAGTTCCTCCCGCGTCGCATCGAGTTCGGCCTGTACCTCTTCATGCCGGGCGCCAATCGACTCCAGCTCCTTTCTGTGCTCGTGGACCAGTTCGAGCGCATCTTTGAGGGCTGTCTGGATCTCTTCTTTGTCCCCGATGAGCGCAGCGTGCGCGTTTTCGAGGTCCGCAACCCGGGCATCTGCCGCAGAGCGAAGCTCGGCCGTGCGCACGTCCCCGGCTTCCAGAGCACGGCGCAGTTGCGCGATCTCGTCCTGCGACGACCTGAGCGCCGCCTCGATCTGGAGCTTTTCCGTGCTGATCTGGTTGAGATCGTGTTCCAGGGTGCTGATGGTGCTGTTCGCAGCCCAGAGTGAAGATGAAATGCGGGATTTTTCCGACCGGAGTTCTTCGGCCTCGCGTTCCAGTGCTTCGGCGCGGGAAACGGCTTCCTTGAGCGCTGAAGAGAGGACCGTTGCATTGGCAGAGGACGCTTCCAGCGTATTCCGGAGCTGCACCACCTCGTCCTGCGATTCGGCGAGCGCGAGCGCCAGTTCATTTCGCCTGCCGCGCAGCTCCGTCGCCACGCGCTCGAGGTCCTCCACCCGTGCATCGGCCTTCTGCAGCGCCGCAGAAACCTCCGCTGCTTCGGATCGCGCGGCCTCCATGCGCTCGCGGGCTGACGCCAGTGCCGATGCAAGCCCGCTGTTCTCATCCTGAAGGCGGAGGACAGATCCCTCGAGTTCGTCGACACGGGCATCGGTACTCGCAAGGGCCGCCGACAATGAAGCACTGTGGGCAGAGAGCCGTTCCTGTTCGGCAACGGCGGCGGAGAGCGATGCGTTGAGCGTTTCGTTCTCCTGCTGCAGCTCTGACGAATCACGCTCCAGCATCCCGATACGCTCCTGCGCCGTTTCCATGGCGTTCGCGAGATCTACCTTTTCAGCCTCGATTGCGGCGCTCTGAATGGAGAGGTCTTCGAGTTCGCTTCGCGCCTTCTGGAGATCGGAAAGTATCCGGGATTTTTCAGCGGTTATCCCCTCGAGAGCGTCCTGGAGCGCCTCCACATGGGAGTCGGCATTCTCAAGCGCGCCGGAAAGATCCGCCCGCTCCGCCTCAGCGGCCGCAACTGCGTCGCACAGCTGTCCTATCTCGCCGTGCGCAGCCTTGAGGGAGGATTCGATCTCGGTCTTCTCCGCATGGACCAGGAACGCCTCGTTCCGCCACCGGTCGATTTCGTCACGCGCCCTTGCAATGGCCTCCTCGCGTTCCCGCACCGCGTTCTTCTGCCCCTGCACCGTCTGGTTGAGTTCATAGATGCGCACGCGTGCATCGTTGACCTCGACCCGGTATGTGTCCCGTTCACGGCGCGCGGTATCCAGTTCGGCCTTCTGCCGATCGATCTCCCCCTCGGCACCGGACAGCTGCTCTGCCAACGCCGCAGCGTCGCGCTCGCGGGATGCGATCTCCTCCTTCAGGCGGGAGATCCGCTCCAGCGCATCGGCGAGCGACCCCTCGACGAGGGCATAACTTTCCGCTGCGACCGCTGCTGCCTCCTCACGACGACGGATCTCGGCCCGGGCATCGGCGAGGGCCGATCTGGCCTCGTCGTGTGCTTCAGCGACAGAAGTCACCTGCCGGTTCAGGTCTTCGATTTGCGCATGCGCCCCCTCCAGCGCGGTGGAAAGCCGTCCGTGTTCCTCCTGCAGCGTTTCCAGTTCTGCCCTGGTGCGTTGCAGCGCGTCCTGCATACGCACTTTTTCCTTCTGGGAAGTCAGCACTTCATCGTTATAGCGTTCGATATGGGTCAGCGACTGCTCCACCTGGCGGAGCGCCTCTTTTAATGCCGACTGCATGCGGGCATTTTCCTGTTCCGTCCGCTCCGATTCCCTCGCGATCGCATCGGCCTGCTGGAGAGCCCGGTCCAGTTCGCCCTTTATACGGGCATTTTCCTCCTGTACCCGTGTGACGCCCCGTTCCAGCTCCGCAATCCGTTCCTGCGCCGCCCGGGCACTGCGCTTTGCGCCGTCCCGCTCCCCCTCCGCTAACTGTACCCTGGATTTGAGGGTTGTGATCTCATGGGCGTGCGAATGGAGTTCAGCACTCAGGCGGCTCTTTTCGGCCTGCACCCTCCGGCTCTCCTCGCGAAGATGCCGGACCTCGTCCAGCGAGCCTTCCACCTGATCGAGGGCCCGTTTGAGCGCGTCCTGCATATGCTGCTTTTCTTCCCGGGCCTGCTTCGCCTCGCAATTGAAATGATCCAGCAGCTCGAGTATATTCATCAGGGAGGTCTGCACCCGCGTATTGACCGCGTCCTCGTGCTCGATGGTGCGGGTAGCATGGTTGACGCTCTCAACACTCTCCTGGAGTATGGAATGGATCCGGGAAAACCGGGAATCCTCTTCATCCTGCCGCTCGAAAAAATTCCAGATCAGGTTGGCTGCGTGCTGCGCACGGGATATATTCGCGCTTTCGGCAGCGCTATCGATTTTTTTGAGTATATCCTCCGGTAATTTTACGGTTATGATCGGCATTCCTCGCTCCCGTAATATAATTTGCGCAATCTCCTCATATATAACTATTTCACTTTCCGCCGGGGAATGGCAGCGACCAGAGAAGCCCGTGTCGAGATGAATTCCTCAATACAATGCCAGCAGGAAGCATTTCGCCGGGGAACGACAGGGTGTACGGCACCGAGGAGGGGATTCGCACCGCAGACCGGATGCCCCCCTCCCCGCAACGAGGCGTCATGCGTTCAAACAAAAATACGTTAATACAATATTCCTTTATACAGTACTGGATGTCCGAACCGCCGGAGAGAACGGAGCGCCGGCGCGCGATGCCCCGGGGGATTGCCGATGCGACGGTGGCGCTCCGCGTCCCCCCCGGCCTTCACCGCTCCGACCGGCAAACCGCCGGCATCCCTCAAGCCCCCGCCGGGAGTCACGATGAACGCCATTATTGCCCTCCTCCAGTTCTGCACCATCCTCCCCCTCGGAAAACCTGCGGAGTATGATGCATTCGCATACACCTCGTACCTCTACCCGCTGGCAGGATGGGTGATCGGTGCGATAGCCGCCATTCCCGCTCTCTTCATCGCCGACGGGCCAATCGCCGCATCCATCGCCCTCGCCCTCGCGCTCGTCCTGTCCGGGTGCAACCATCTCGACGGGCTGCTCGACTTCGGCGACGGCCTGATGGCGCACGGGAGCAGGGAAAAGCGCATCAGCGCTCTGACCGATCGCCAGATCGGAACCGGGGGCGTTGCCGCGGCCATCATCGTGATCCTGATCGCATTTTCAGGCCTTCTCTCGGTGCCGGAGATCGCCATCGCCATCATCGTCGCGGAAGTCTGTGCAAAGGCCGCGATGGCGCTTCTCACCGTGGCAGGACCGCCGTTTCGGGAGGGGCTGCACAGTTATCTCCATGCCCGCACCCGCCCGTGGTTTCCCCTTGCAACGGCACTGCTCTGCCTGCCGCTCTTTCTGTTACCCGGCACCGCTGCCGGCACGGCCGCCGCACTGGCCACGACCCTCGTCGTGGTCGCCGCACTGCGCGCGCTCGCGATGCGGCTGTTCGGCGGGGTCAACGGGGACGTGGTGGGGGCATCGAACGAGATTACCCGCGCGCTTTCGCTGGTCGCACTTGCCCTCGCATGGTAGAATGCGGGAGAAGCACCACTCTGCAGCCACAGGAGTATTTAATGTGCGGTGCGTGTAATCCTGCTTCGATGATCCGCGAGTACGGCGTCCACCTCAAAGGTGGAATTATCACCCAGAGAGATGCCGATTACTGCACGTTCAGGCTGCGATTACCCGCAGGTGTTCTCGACACCGCCCGGATGCGCGGGATTGCGAAGATCGCGGACACCTACGGCAGTGGCACGGTGCATCTCACCACACGGCAGACCATCGAGATCCCCGACATCCACCACCGCGACCTCGAAGAGGTCTCCGAAGCACTTCGGGCAAACGGAACACCGGTGGGAGCGGAGACCGACGAAATCGTCAACATCATCGCCTGTCCGGGAACCGCGCGGTGCAAGTACGCGAACATCGATTCCATCTCCCTTGCGAAGCGGGTGGACGAAAAGCTCTTCGGCAAGCAGGTGCCGGTGAAGGTGCGCATTGCCATCGCCGCGTGCACTTATTCATGCACGAGCGCCCTGTTCAATGAAATCGGGGTGATCGGGCGGATCGAGCCGTTGCGGGAACCCGGGCTCTGCACGGGGTGCGGAACCTGCGCGGAGTACTGCAAGGAATGTGCCATCAGCATCAAAAACGGGGTATCCGTGCTGAATGATGATAAATGCATCATGTGCGGCGTTTGCATCCATTCGTGCCCCTTCGATCTGCTCAAATCGCAACACCTGCATTACCTGATCACGGTCGGCGGACGGAGGGGGAGGCACCCGCAGATGGGTCGCGAACTGGTTGCGGTGGAGACCGAAGACGAGGCCGTGGAGGTCATCGATCGCATCGTCACCTGGGTGCGGCGCCGCGCATGGAGCGGGCGGCTGCTCGCCGATCAGCTGGACGATCTGCATTTCGAACAATTCAAAGCAGACATCATCAGTGACCTGGAAAAATAGGGGCGGCCAGGCCCGTTTTTCCCTGCATCAAACGCGGTACATGGACCGGAACCCTTCGCCTGCGTCATCGTCACACTCTATGGCATCGCCATCGCGGATAAGCGTATTGAACATCAGCGCCGCGTTCATGAGATCCTCGGCGGGGGCGGCGCCCTTCCTGACGCCCTCCATCTTCTGCCGCTGGGGCGAGGGAAGCACGCGTTTGCCCACCCGCACGCCCGCACAATGTGCGCAGTAGGCACAGTTCCGGTACACCGAGAGCCATCCGTCTGCACATTCCACGAGCACTTCATTCTTTGATTCTTCCCGCTTGAAAGGCAGCGTTTTCATAGGGAGATACATATACTTCACAGCCATAATAGGGTGTCGATTCGCAGAGAGGCGCCTTCTGGTGGGTTTTGGAAAGAGAAATCCTTTATATAGATTGCTTTCCAATATATGATACTCGTATCAATACGATTGGGCGAATATGACCGCTCCACGTTTTGGAGGTTTTTAATTATGGCAGGTGAAAAACCCCACATTAATCTGGCAGTTATTGGTCACATTGACCATGGAAAGTCAACTACCGTCGGACGTCTGCTCTTCGAGACCGGAGCAGTACCTCCCCACATCATCGAGGGGTACCGGAAAGAGGCGGAGTCCAAGGGTAAGGGCTCATTCGAGTTCGCATGGGTGATGGACAACCTCAAAGAGGAGCGCGAGCGCGGTATTACCATCGATATCGCCCACAAGCGGTTCGACACCGACAAGTTCTACTTCACCATCGTGGACTGCCCCGGGCACCGCGACTTCGTCAAGAACATGATCACCGGTGCGTCCCAGGCTGACGCCGCACTCCTCGTCGTTGCCGCGCCCGACGGCGTGATGGAGCAGACCAAGGAGCACGTCTTCCTCTCCAGAACGCTCGGGATCAACCAGCTGATCATCGGCATCAACAAGATGGACGCCGCGAAGTACGACGAAAAGCGCTTCAACGAGGTCAAGGAGCAGCTCTCCCAGCTCGTCAAGATGGTCGGCTACAACCCGGCAAACATCATGTTCATCCCCATGAGCGCATTCGTGGGCGACAACATCTCCAAAAAGAGCGAGAACACGCCGTGGTACACCGGCCCGACGCTCCTCGAGACCCTCGACATGCTTTCCGAGCCCGAAAAACCGATCGAACTCCCGCTGCGCCTCCCCATCCAGGACGTCTACTCCATCTCCGGTATCGGGACCGTGCCCGTAGGCCGTATCGAGACCGGGGTCATGAAGAAAGGAATGAAGGTCTCCTTCATGCCCGCCAACAAGGAAGGCGAGATCAAGAGCATCGAGATGCACCACGAAGAGCAGCCCCAGGCGCTCCCGGGTGACAACGTCGGGTTCAATGTCCGCGGTATCGGCAAGAACGATATCCGGCGCGGCGACGTCTGCGGTCCTGCGGATGTGCCCCCCACGGTGGCGGACGAATTCGTCGCGCAGATCGTGGTTCTCCACCACCCCAGCGCCCTGACCGTCGGCTACACGCCAGTGTTCCATGCCCACACCGCTCAGGTGGCCTGCACCTTTATCGAACTGCAGAAGAAGCTCGACCCGCGCACGGGCCAGGTCAAGGAGGAGAACCCGACATTCCTCAAGACCGGCGATGCGGCCATCGTCAAGATCAAGCCGACCCGCCCCATGGTTATCGAGAAAGTCAAGGAGATCCCCCAGCTGGGCAGGTTCGCGATCCGTGATATGGGTTCCACCATCGCTGCCGGAATGGTCATCGATATCGAGGCCAAGCAGTATCGATAATCACCCCCGTTTTTTGGAGACATATCATGCAGAAAGCCAGAATACGCCTCACTGGAACCGATTTCCAGAAAGTCGAGATGGTCTGTAGCCGAATTAAGGAAATAGCCGAACGAACAGGCGTGAATCTGGCAGGCCCCATCCCGCTGCCCACCAAACGGATGGTCGTTCCGATCCGGAAGAGCCCGGACGGCGAGGGGACTGCCACCTGGGACCGCTGGCAGATGCGGGTGCACAAGCGCCTGATCGATATCGATGCCGACGAGCGTGCCCTCAGGCAGTTGATGCGCATCCAGGTTCCAAAAGATATCGGCATCGAGATAGTGCTGGAAAGCTGAGGGAGCGGCGTGAAAGCCGCGGACATCCCCTCAATGGTTCGCACCCATCTCTCTTTCGAGAGGCTTCTTTTACTCCTCTTTCTTGCAGCGCTCGTCGTCCGCCTCTACCACCTCGACCTGAAACTCTTCCACCACGACGAGGCGGTGCACGCGTGGTTCTCCTACCGCCTTCTCACCCAGGGCACCTACACCTATAACCCGGTCTACCACGGCCCGCTGCTCTACTACACCACCGCCGCGATGTTCGCGATCTTCGGGGCCACCGATCTCGTGGCGCGGGTGGTGCCTGCGGTGCTCGGTGCACTGCTCATCCCCCTGCTCTCCCCGCTCACCCGTCTGGGGTACCTCTCGTCCCGCCAGACACTCGCCGCAGCGCTTTTCATCGCCGTCTCCCCGGAGATGATATACTTCTCGAGGTTTTTGAGAAACGACATCTTCGTGGCATTTTTCACCCTGCTCCTGCTCGTCGCACTGCTCCTGTATCTCGACCGCGAAAAGCCGGGGTACCTGATGGTCGCCGCAGCGGCCGCGGGGCTCGGCATGTCGTCGAAAGAGAACATGCCCATCATCCTCCTCATATTCGGCGCCTATGGGATGTACGCACTCTCGCGCGGCGCCATCCGGCTGCCCGCACAATGGAGACGCGATAGCATCGCCGCCGCCCTCGTCACCCTCGGCATCATGGCCCTCTTCTACTCGTCGTTCGGGCAGCACCCGGAGGTGCTCGTGGACGGGTGGCTGCGGGCGATCGAACACTGGACCGCCATGCACCAGCAGGAGCGGCTCGGCGGCCCCCCTTACTTCTACCTGATGCTTCTGCTCCTCTACGAGCTGCCCATCGTGTTGCTTGCCGTCTTCGCCACAGCCCAGTTTCTGGCCGAAAAACCCCGGAGAGGCCAGGGTTACGAGGGGGCGGAGGGCAAAGGGTGGACCGCACGGCTCCGCCATGCCCTCGGCATACAGGCCGGTGACACGGGCCCGGCAGAGGAGGGGATCTCCGGCATCGCAGACAAAAACCGGGAGCTTACCCGGTTCTGCATCGTCTGGACGGTCGCATCCCTCGCCGTGTACGCCTATCTCGGGGAGAAGGTCCCGTGGCTCGTCCTCCACCAGCTCCTCCCCCTGATATTCGTTGCCGTCTACCGCATGACTGATCGAAAGACCGTGGTTGCCGTCCTTTCGGTGGTATTCCTCGCCGGCATGACCTGGCACGTGGCGTTTACCCCGGCGGATATCCACGAGCCCATCGTGCAGGTACAGAACTCCGAGGATATGCGGGAGGTGATGGCACTCATCGATGCGTCCGACCGGGTGGCGGTGATCACCGATCACTACTGGCCGCTTCCCTGGTACTACCGGGGAGACGCAGGCGAGACGATCTCCTATCTTTCGAAAAACCGCACCATCGACTATCTCACGAGTCATAACTACGACCTGATCATCGCCCACGACGCGGCGTCGTTTGCCTCCATCCCCGGCTACCAGAAACGAACATACGTCCACAGCTATTGGTTTTCCACGAATGCACAGCGTGACCGTGCACTGGAGTACTACATCGCACGCGACGGGGAACCCGGCACCCTCAACTGGGATGTGTTCATCGATGCCGCACATCCCGCCCTGGGGTCCTGAGACCGTCCCTCACACACCCGGGCACGAGGTCGCATGTTTTCGGTCGAGAACACCGCACACGCGAGAAAATTACTGCGCGGGCCGTTCCCGTCGTTTTCTGCGAAAATGAAGCCAGAGGGTACGAAAACGGGGGTATAGAGGGCGATCGAAAGAAGAGAGGCGATGGTGTCTGCGATTTTCAAAAAAAGGGATTAGCCGAGTTCGTCCCACTTGGTTTTCCGGCGGTAGAGGACGACCCCTCCGACCACCAGGACGACGAGCACCGCCCCGATAATGAGGTAGGTGGTCAATCCTGAAGGATTGAGACTCAATCCATCGCCGATGTCCTCTCGCAGTGTGTTTGCAGCATCAAGGGCAGCACTGGCTTTCTCTTCCGCGTTTGTCGCCTGAACGACGGCCTGCGTATAGTCCTTTGAGGTCTGGCGGTCCTTGGCAAGGGTGAGCAGGGTCTGCGCATTGTCCAGCTGGGTCTCGATCGACACCACGCGGGCATCGCGGCCCATGTTGCGCTCATCCTTGAAATAGGTGATCATCTCCTCGACCTCGTCGATGCGTGCCTGTGCATTTGAAACGCACATGGTGGCTTCCGCTTCAGCGAGGAGCGTTTCTCCCTCGTCGATCAGGGTCCCCGCTTTCTCCAGCTCGGTCTGGGCGGCGGCATAGGAGGCGGTCCGGGCGGTATTGAGGGCAGTTTCTGCCTCGTCATATTTCGCCTCCGCAGCGGACGTGTCCACGCCGTCGGCAGTCTTGGTATCGATTGCAGTCCGCAGGGCCTCGAGTTCCGTCTCACGCACCGAGATGGCGGCCTCCTTGTCCCCGGTGTTCACGACGGTAGCCGTTTTGACATACTCGCTGTTTTTAATCGGATCCCGATTGGCATTGAGCTGCTGGATCTTCAGGACATCGATTTCCTCGGTGCTGCTCCTCTGCGGGGCTTTCCCGGTCAGCTCCACCTCCACGGTCACGTCATTGGGATAGGAGAGTTCCCATCCTGGCAGGATCGCCCGGGCACTGTTTTTTACCGGCTGGGGGGCCTGATCGACCGTGCCGATCGTATAGTAATACTCCCACCTGGGCTCGGTGAGTTCCGTGGTCATCTCGAGCGAACCTTCGGTCGGGAAGGGGTCGTCTTTTGTCGATACCTGGATGCTCGCGTGCACCGTCACCGTGTCCCCGGCCACAATGTCTCCGGTGGAAGGAGTGACCGTGACCTTCTTGATGGTATAGTCTGCAGCCGCTACGGCCTGAACCAGGCATACTACCAAAAAAACGCAGATAAGCAGGTTAATCGCTGACTTCATATGCTACCTCAGTCGAATAATGGCTCGATTCCCTCATCGAACATGGTCGAGCGTCGTTCCTTGGATTTGATGACATCTTCCTTGGTTTCCTTGGCAATTTCCAGGAGCTCCCGGATCCGGGGGGCATCACCGATGGTTGCCAGAACTACCACCGCGGCGACCTTGTTGCTGTCGACGGGATAGTCGCCGCCGCGCACTTCCACGCCCGCGATGTTTTCCTCCACCCAGCTCTTGGACTTCTCCACCCCTTTGCGGTCCATCTCTTCGGCCGGGCCGGCCATCAGCACGAGCGCACGCTCGGCAGTGCTGTAGTCGCAGGGCAGCGTGAGCCGCCCGAGCATTGCCCTGCGCACGAGGGCGATGATTTTTGCGGATTTGTCCTCGCCGATGAGCACCTCTTCGGTGCCCTCCTTCTTCTTTAACGAGCCTTTCAGGCCCCCGAAGATGCCCTGTTTCTGCTTGGTGCGGGGACTGATCACCTCGCTGGTGGCATACCCGATCGAGGTGATGCCCCCTCCCCGGAGGGTGTTGATGATCTCGCTGGAGTCGACGACCATCTCGCCCACACCGCTTTTTCCGACCTCGCCCGCACGGAACAGGACCCCGAAGCGGCGGACGATCTCGTCGTTGAGGCGCTCGTAGGCGGATCGGACACTCTCTCCCTCGTTCTTCCAGGCGCTGTTATCGAAGATGAAGGTGTTGTCGGATTCATTGACGAGCGTGGAGAGGCTCCTCGCCGCGTTGTACGAGTAGAGCCTTCCTTCCTCGGGGGCGGGGATAATGCCGAGGGAATAGACGGGCTCGCGGTAGATGCGTTTCAAGTGGCGGGCGAGCACGGGGGAACCCCCGGAGCCGGTGCCCCCCCCGAGCCCTGCGATGAGCACGAAGGCATCGACATCGTGGGTGCCCCGCGTATCGATGGCATTGATGATGCTGTCAATTTCATCGGCAGTGATCTTTGCGCCCATGACATTGTCAGTTCCCACACCGTGGCCCTTGACCACCGTCTGGCCGATCAGGATCCGGTCTTTTAACTCAATATGTTTAAGACCCATAAGGTCGGTGCGGGCCGTATTAACTGCAATTCCACGGAAACTCTGCGTCCCGCTTCGCCGATCCTGTTCAATAAACATATCGACGATTTTACCGCCCGCCTGCCCAAAACCAATGAAAAACACTCTCATCGACAACACCATCCGGAGGATAATTAGAATATCGGTATTTATTGTCCTTAAGAATATTGGGATTCGTAGAGTCAAAAACTTTCTTATGCGCAGAATATTGATATTTATAGAGAATGAACATATGCATAATCGGCAGCGGACTGACCGGGCTTGTGGCGGCATACCACCTTTCTAACACAGCCGATGTGGAAATCCTCGAGCGATCTCCGGACATCGGCGGGTGCCTCGCTTCCTACGATCATGGCCCGGATACCGCAATCGAAAAATTCTACCATCATTGTTTCTCCGGTGACAAATATCTTTTCCAGCTGCTGGAGGAAATCGGCATCCGTGATCGGCTGGCATGGCGGAAAGGATCGACCGGCTACTACGTGGACGGCGCCATTTACCCCCTCACCACGCCCGTCGAGATCCTCCGGTATCCGCACCTTTCCCTGGTCGACAAGATCCGTCTCGGCCTCCTCGTGCTGGGTTCGAGAACCATCGATGCGGAGACGCTCGATGACATCCCCGCCCGCGTCTTCGCGATCCGGCGGTGCGGTGAGCATGCCTATACATCCTTCTTCGAGCCGCTCCTCCGCAGCAAATTCGGGGACATGCACGACCAGGTCTCGGCCGCATGGCTGATGAGCAGGGTGTCCATCCGCTCGAACCGCGGGGTGGAAGGGGAGCGGCTCGGCTATCTCGACGGCGGCTTTCAGGTGCTCATCGACCGGCTCGAAGAAGACCTCACGGCACGCGGCTGCATCATCCGGCGCGAGACCGCGGCCACCGCACTCCGCCGGACGGGCGAGGGGTGGCAGGTCAACGGCAGCCCCTGCGATGCGGTGATATCCACGATATCCCCGGCGGCGCTGCAGGCAATCGGGGGGCCGGAGCTTGCCCCCATCCCCTACCAGGGGGCCGCCTGCATGACCCTCGGTCTAGCGCGGGAGGTCACGGATGGGATCTACTGGGTGAACATGAAGGGCGATGCCCCCTATGGCGCGGTGATCGGCCATACCAACTTCATTGCCGATGGGCGCTACGGCGAGCATATCGTCTACCTCGCCTCCTACTACCGGGGATCGGTTCCTGAAAGGCTGGAAGAGCGGATGCTCGCCGATTTCCGCACCCGGTTCGGGGTCGGACAGGACGAGATCCACTGGCACCGGCTGGCGATCGAGGATGCGGCCGGGCCGGTGTACACCACCGGGTACCGCCGCCTGATACAGCCCTATGCCCGGGCGGGGCTCTACCTTGCTGGCATGTTCTCTGCTCCCAACTACCCGGAACGGAGTATGGAGGGGGCGGTCATCGCCGGCAGGGCGGTTGCCCGGGAAGTACTGGGGACGGTCGCATGATTCAGGTCGACGTAAGCGCGGTGATCCCCGTCTTCAATGACCGGGAGTCGCTGGAGCGGGCGATCCCGCAGTCCCTTGCCGTGCTCGAGGGGATCACTGAGAGGTTCGAGCTGATCGTCGCAGAGGACGGGAGCACCGACGGAAGCGCCGAACTCGTGCGGGAGTGGGAGGAGCGCGATCCCCGCGTCCGCCTGTTCCACAGCGACGAGCGCCTGGGACGGGGGAAAGCCCTGAACCGTGCGTTTTCCTCCGCACGGGGAGCGATCGTCTGCTACTACGATGTCGATCTCGCCACCGACATGCGGCACCTGCCCGAACTCATCGACGCCATCCGCCAGGGGGCGGACGCCGCCACCGGATCCCGCCTCATGAAAGGCTCGGACGTGACCCGGACCGCAGAGCGTGATATCGCCAGCAGGGGCTATAACGCACTGGTGCGGCTGGCGCTGAAAAGCAGGCTCCACGACCACCAGTGCGGGTTCAAGGCATTCCGAAAAGAAAGCCTGATGCAGCTCCTGCCAAAAATCCAGGCCGAACACTGGTTCTGGGATACGGAGGTGCTCGTGCAGGCGCAGCGGGCGGGATACACGGTCCGCGAGTTCCCGGTCCGCTGGAGGCCGGGGCGGGGGACGACGGTGAAACCACGCGATGTCTGGGAGATGGGCTCGGACATCGTCCGGCTCTGGCGGCGGCTTCATGTGGAAAAAAGTTAGCGCAGTGGTCGTCCCCACCATCATCGCCGCGGCCATCCTTGCCTTCATGCTCGCAAGGGTATGGGGCGACCTCATCGTGGCGCTGGAGAATGCCCGGTTTGTCTTTCTGGCGGCGGCGGTGGTAGTCTGCACCGCAGCATGGGTGATCCGCGGGTGGCGGTACCGGTACATCCTGCAGGGCCTCGAGGTGACTGTCGGGACATGGTTTTCCACCGCCTGCATCTTCGTCTCCCAGACCGCCAACCTCATCGTCCCGGCGCGGCTGGGCGACCTGGTGCGGATGGTGATCCTCAGGCACGAAAAACAGACCACCTATTCACGGGGGCTGTCGTCACTGGTGGTCGAGCGCATCTTCGATATCACCATGGTTGCCGTGCTCGGGCTGCTCGCCCTGCTCGCTCTGCCGGCATTGCTCAACGTCCCCGACTGGTTCGTCACGATCATCGTCGTCCCCCTCGTCGGCGGCGCGGTGCTGGTGGGCTTTCTGCTCTATTCGGGCAACATTTCGTCCCGCAACCGCTACCTCGCCATGCTCATCGACCTCTTCGGCGAGATCAGGCAGGCATCGCTCCACCCGAGAGCGTTCCTGGTGCTCGGCGTCTCGTCCATCGTGATCTGGCTGGTCGACGTGGCCGTCTGCTACGTGGTGGCATTGATGTTTTCGGAGACCATCCCCTTCATGGTCGTGGTGCTCGCCATCGTGATCGGCAACCTCGTCAAGGCCGTCCCGCTCACCCCCGGGGGCGTGGGCACCTACGAGATCTCCGTCGCCCTCACTTTCGAGCTCGCCGGCGTCGCCCCGGTCAGTGCGACGCTCATCGCGGTCACCGATCACCTGATCAAAAACCTGGTGACCCTGGCGGGCGGCGTGGCCTCCATCTACCTGTTCGGGGGTTGGGCTCTGGCCCTCTTTGAAGGGGTGCTGAGGCGGTCGATCACACGAGAGGACTTCGATGAGCCCTGATGCAACGCTGATCTACGTCGTCAGCTGGCTTGCCATCCTCAAACTCCTGCAGATGGCGCTCTGGCCAAACCTCCGCAGGGGGTTTGCAGACCTCGCCTACCCCGCGGCATACCCGGCCTCGGTCCTCCTCTTCACCCTCGTCTCATGGTACCTGGGCCTCGTCCACCTCCCCGTGCAGCTGGCCCTCCTGCCATTCGTCCTGCTCCTCGGCTACCACGCGGCGAAACGCCACTACACTTGGGAGGAACTGGCGCGCAACGTGAAATGGGACGCCATCGTGCTCATCTGCTTTGTGTTCCTCCTGGAAGTCCGCTTCCTCAACCCCTCGATATCGTTCGCGGAAAAGTTCATGGACCATGCATTCCTCGCCTCGATCATGCGCTCGCCCGTCGTCCCGCCGCTCGACCCGTGGTTCGCGGGAGGAACACTCGACGTCTACTACTACCTCGGCCACTGGATGATGGGGGTGCTGGGGCTGTGCGCCGGGGCGCCCTCCCCGGTGGTCTTCAACCTGGTGCTCCCGACCGTGCTCGCCCTTGCGGCGGTGAGCCTCGCCGCCGCGGGCCACATCCTCTGCAGGCGGTTCTTCTGGCTCCCGGTGCTCACCCTGTTCGTCGTGAACCCCTCGTTCGTGGCCCTTGCACTCGCCGGGGAGAAGGCGAGCACCATCATGTGGGAGAGCACGCGGACCATCGCCGACACCATCACGGAGTTCCCGCTCTTCTCCATGCTCTGGGGCGACCCGCATGCCCATGTCATCGCTCTCTTCAACCAGGCGTTCTTTCTCCTCGTGCTCACCGTCACCGCGACCTCGTGGACGACGTTGCGCGCGCGGGGAAAGGCGGTGATCTGCGCCTGTGCGGCGCTCAGCCTCGGGTCCATGCCGCTCGTCAATACATGGGATGTGTTCGTCTACGCCCCCGCAACCCTGATCGTGGGCGCCTACCTCTGGTGGCGCACGCGGGGGCAGGACACTGCCGACCGGTCCCCCCTCGCCTTTCTCGTCGGGGTGCCGGCGGGAGCCGTGGCCCTCTACCTCCCTTACTACCTGCAGCTGGACAGCCAGGGGATCGGCGGGATCGGGATCGTTCATTCACCCTCGGAGCCCCTCGCGTTTCTGCTCGTGCACGGTTTTTTTCTTCTGGTCTTCTTTGCGGTCTGCCTTGATGACCTGCGCAAAAAACCCTACCTGCTCGTCTGCGCCTTCCCGTTCCTGCTGGCAGGCTACCCTGCCGCGGCCATCGCCGCCGTCCCCATGTCCTGTCTCCTCGCCCGACGGCGCTTCCGGCCCCGTGAGGTGTTCGGCGCACTCGGCCTCGGCATTCTCGTCCTCATCGAGCTATTCTACCTGAAGGACAACATGGGCGAGACCTACTACCGGATGAACACGGTCTTCAAGTTCTCCATGGTGGCCTGGATGCTGATGGGCGTGTCGGCATTCGCCTTCATCGCGGAATGGGCCGAACGGCGCGGCATAGCGCCCACCGTCAGGGGCAGGCGGCAGTGGGCGCCGCTCGCAGCGGTGGTGCTGGTCATCCTCATCCTGCCCTTCGCCCTCCCGGACCTCAGCCACGGGCACGGGGGCATGACGCTCGACGGCCTCGCCTACCTCGAGACCCAGCATCCCGGGGACGCTGCGGCGATTGCTTTTTTGGGCACGCTCGAGGGCGACATCACCATCGTGGAAGCCGAAGGCGGAGACTATTCCTATTACTCCCGTGTCTCCTCGAGCACGGGAATCCCGGCGGTGATCGGGATGCCCTTTCACGAACAGATGTGGCGGGGGAGCGGGGGGGACGTCGGTGCCCGGATGGCCGATGTGCGCGCGATCTACGAACGGCCTGAGACGACCATCGCTCTCATGAAGAAGTACGGGGCGACCCACCTCTATGTGGGAGAGGCGGAGCGGGATCGCTACCGGGTTTCGATCCCGGCGGGCGAACTCGAAGAGGTGTACAGCGCAGGGGGCGTGCAGATCTATCGCCTGCCGCCCGCGGCGGGGAGCAGCGCCTGAGCCCGCCGGGGCCGGATTTTACCCGATTCGCAAACCTTTATCCGTCTCCCTGAAGAACTAATATGGCTACATCTATCACTGACTGATGAGTGATGAGGGAGACGCTACTCCTGAATGAGGTGAGTTATGTCAAAGGTCTACGTGAAATTTGAAGTGCCGGATGAACTCCAGAACAAGGCACTCGAAGCACTCGAAATTGCCAGAGATACCGGCAAGATCAAGAAAGGTTCCAATGAGGCTACCAAAGCTGTCGAACGGGGAATCGCCCAGCTCGTCCTCGTCGGCGGCGACGTGGAGCCCGAAGAGATCGTGATGCACCTTCCGCCCCTCTGCGACGAGAAGCAGGCGGCATACGTGATCATCAACAAGCAGAGCGACATCGGTGCGGCAAGCGGCCTTGATGTCGGATCCGCGGCTGCAGCCATCGTCAAACCCGGGAAGGCAAAAGATCTCATCGACGAAGTGGTCAAGCAGATCACCGACCTCAGGGGATGAGCAAACCATGGCAGACGGAACGCCCGCTGAAGTCATCGAGGTGATCGGCAGCACCGGCATGCACGGAGAGGCAATGCAGGTGAAGTGCCGGATCCTCGAAGGGAGCAACAAGGGCCGCATCATCACCCGCAATACCGTCGGCCCCATCCGTGAGGGGGATATCCTCATGCTCCTGGAAACCGAACGGGAAGCGAAAAAGCTCTCACGACGGTGAGGTTGATCGAAATGGTACATCAGCATATCTGCAGCTTCTGCGGAGAGAAGATCGAGCCCGGCACCGGGAAGATGTACGTCCGCAAAGACGGCACGATTTTCTTCTTCTGCAGCTCCAAATGCCAGAACAACTACCGCCTGGGCCGTGTCCCCCGGCGTGTGGTCTGGACAAAGACCGGCAGAAAGGCCCTCGGCAAGGAGTGAGGGCTGCATGGACCGGACATTCGTGATGATCAAGCCGGACGGCGTAGCCCGGGGCCTTGTCGGCACTATCATCTCACGCATGGAGAACAAAGGCCTCAAACTGGTGGCCGCAAAACTGGACCGCCTGCCTGAAAGCCGGGTTGCCGAGCAGTACAGGGAGCATTTGGAAAAACCGTTCTTCCCCGGCCTGAAGGCCTATATCATGAGCGGGCCCTGCATGCTCATGGTCTGGGAAGGAAACGGCGTGGTGGGCATCGCCCGCAGCCTGATCGGGGCGACCAACCCGACAGAAGCGGCGCCCGGGACCATCCGCGGCGATCTGGCGCTTGACATCGGCAGAAACGTGATCCACGGATCGGACTCGCCGGCGAGTGCCGAACGCGAGATCGGCATCCATTTCTCAGCCCGAGACCTGGTCGACTACACCCGTTGCGACGAATCGCTTCTCTACGAGTGAGAGGGACCGGGCCCCGCATTTTTTCAAAACAATATTAAGCGCACACAGCGACCATCTAGAATAATGGTGGGAGAACTCCTGAGTTTTGCACTGCTCAGTTTCTCTTCGGTGTTTATTATCGTCAATCCTCTGGGAGCCACGCTGATCTACGTGGCGATCACCGAAGATATGGAGTACCCCACCAAGCTCATGGTCGCCAAGGAGTCGTGCAGGATCGCGCTCCTCGTCCTGCTGATCTTCGCCCTCGCCGGGACCTGGATCCTGACGGTCTTCGGCATCACCCTCGAAGCCTTCCGGATCGCCGGCGGCATCCTGCTCTTCGGCATCGCCATGGAGATGGTGTATGCAAAAACCTCAAGGACGAAGATGACCGCCACCGAGAAATACGAGAGCATCGACGCCGAAGATGTCTCGGTCATGCCGATGGCGATCCCCATAATCGCGGGGCCCGGATCGATCACCACCGTGGTGGTGCTCACCAACGAGGCGCTGCACTTCTCCATTCCTGCCGTGGGGCTGGTCATCGGCGCAGTGGCCATCACGATCCTCATCACCTACCTGCTGCTGGTGAATGCAGAGAGCATCGTGGCCCGTATCGGCCAGCGTGAGTACCGGGTCATCAACCGCCTGATGGGTATCCTGCTGATGGCCATCGCCGTGCAGTTCGTGCTCAACGGACTCTCCTCGGCATTTCCGCTATTGACGGGAGCTTAAGAATGTCAGAAACACTCTCGATGTCCGGTGAGGTGATCGCCGGCGCAAGCCTGATCGTCATCGGCCTCGTCATCGGGGCCTGGATCCTCGGCTTCGTGGTCCCCTTTGCCGAGCAGATGCTTGTCACCGCCGCCGTGCTCGTGGTCGCGGGGATCGTCCTCATGATCTATTCGATTGCTGCTGAGGGACGAAACCAGGCATGACCGTTCGCATCTGCGCCGCCCAGACGGCCTGCGCATGGGGCAGACCCGCCGAAACACTGGATGCTGCCGCAAGCGCCGTCGAGGCTGCGGCGGCGCAGGGAGCACGCCTCATCGCCTTTCCCGAGCAGTACCCGATCGGCTGGGACCCCTTCGCCCGTTTCCGGGTCGAGGAACTCGGGGGGGCAACGGTCACCGCGCTGTGCGATCTCGCCCGCCGCAATGCCGTCGCCATCGTGGCGGGATTCCGCGAACGCCACGATCCGCTCCCCCGCAACACCTCGGTGGCCATCGGGCCGGGAGGAGAGATCCTGTCGACCTACGCAAAAGTCCACCTCTTTTCCCCCGCACGTGAGCACGAACAGTTCAGCGCGGGACATGACCTCGGGATCTTTTCTCTCGAGGGGATGACCTTCGGCCTGGCCCTCTGCTACGATCTCCGGTTTCCCGACCTCTTTTCCCTCTATGCCGCCGAGGGGGCCGAATGCATCATCGTCCCCGCCGCGTGGCCCTGCCGGCGGGCGGAACACTGGGAAGTCTTTGTCCGGGCCCGGGCCCTCGAAAACCAGTACTTCCTCGCCGGGATCAATACCATCGGCACCACCCCGGTCGACCGCTACTGCGGCCGCTCTATGGTCGCGGGGCCGGCAGGAGAGGTGCTCGCACGCGCGAAGGAAGGGGAGGAACTCATCTTCGCGGATATCTCTTCCGCCTCGATCGGCGAGGCGCGGGCCCGGATCCCCTTACATTCGGACCGCAGGGACGACCTTTACAAACGGCTGCGAAAAGACATGTAATCCGGACAATGCGGGGAGAACAGCATGCACTGATCGGCATCCTGAGCGGCAGCCTCGCCCTCGCCCCGTGGATCAGCACACTCCCCCCAGAACTCGTGCTCATCGCCTTCGGGGGCATTTTTTTGGGTTCCCTCGCCCCCGATGCCGATTCCCCGGATGCTGCCATCATGCACGGTTTGCGGAGCAGGAAGGGCTATTTCCGCCGGCTCAAACGGCACACCGCCCCCATCCTCCCCCTGATCGGCACGTTCATCCGCTATTTCATATATCTTCCCCTCTCCGCCATCCTGCTGGTGGCGAGCATCGGCAGGGTCCGCCCCCATCACCGCGGCGTGCTGCATTCCCTGCCCGGCATCAGCCTGACCACGGCCACCCTCACCGCGTATATCTTGCTGACCGCATCGATGTTCGGGGATCCCGATCCACTTCCCGTGGCAGTCTTTGGGGCGGCATTCTTTGCAGGGTGTTTCCTGCACCTTCTCGCCGACTCCACCACGCGCGGCGGCATCGCCTGGATGCTCCCCTTCAGCAGGCGGAAACTGCGCGGCAGGGTAGCCCCGGGCAACCGCCTTGAAAAGCGGCCCGAACAGCTCGGCGCGGTGCTGGGTGCCTCGACCTTTCTGTGCCTGATTGCCGAACCGCTGCTGGCCGTCCCCGGACCAACGGCAAAAATGGTGTCAGGAATGCTCACGGCTGGCATCTGGGCGCTCTTTCTCGCACTCGCGGGCGTCCGCATCCACTGAGCAGGCAGGCGAGTACGGGGCGGTTTCGGGGTTCCGCTTCCACTATTATTAGTATCACCGGCAGCAAAGTACATACCATGTACCGTATCGTCTGCGTGAATTGCGGTGCCGATTACGCTCAACAGGAGGTCCTGTACCGGTGTCGGCGGTGCGATCACCTGCTCGCCGTGGAATACGACCTCGATGCAATCGAGATCGACCGGAGGGTATGGGACCGACGCCCCCTGAGCGTGTGGCGGTACCGGGAACTGCTCCCGGTCGCCGGTGAACCGGTCTCCCTGCAGGAGGGGGGGACGCCGCTCTACCACCTGAAACGGATCGGCGAGGAACTCGGGGTCCCCGAGCTCTATGCAAAGCATGAGGGGATGAACCCCACGGGGTCCTTCAAGGACCGCGGGATGACCGTCGGGGTGAGCATGGCACTGCAGCTGGGCATGACGAGCGTCGCCTGCGCGAGCACCGGCAACACCTCCGCAAGCCTTGCCGCCTACGCAGCAAAAGGGGGCATTCCCGCCGTCGTCCTGCTCCCCGCCGGGAAGGTCGCCCTCGGCAAGGTCGCGCAGGCGCTGATGCACGGAGCGAAGGTCATCGCCATCCGCGATAATTTCGATAAAGCGCTGGAAATGGTGCACTCGCTCTGCCTCTCTCACGGCCTCTACCTGCTCAACTCGGTCAACCCCTACCGGCTCGAGGGGCAGAAGACCATCGGCCTTGAGATGGTGGACCAGCTCGGCGGCGTCCCCGACCGGATGGTCCTGCCTGTCGGCAACGCAGGCAATATCTCGGCGGTCCACAAGGGACTTCGCGAACTCCGGCACCTCGGGTTCATTGAGGACCTCCCCATGATGACGGGCATCCAGGCGGCGGGATCGCGCCCGGTGGTGGACGCTGTCGAGCAGAGCTTTCCCGAAGTTATTCCCTGCACCGAACCGGAGACGATCGCCACCGCCATCAGGATCGGCGCCCCCGTGAACGCTGAAAAGGCGCTTGCAGCCATCAGGCAGACGGGCGGGACCGCTGCTGCAGTGACCGACGATGAGATCCTGGCCATGCAGCGTGACCTCGCACGGAAAGAGGGCATCGGCGTGGAGCCCGCGTCCGCCGCATCGGTTGCAGGCGTGAAAAAACTGGCAGAATCAGGCATCATCGGCCGGGATGAGAGAATTGTCTGCGTGGTGACCGGCCATCTGCTCAAAGACCCGGAGACCGTGGTGAAGCAATGCGAACCTCCCATCGAAATCGATGCTACACAGGAATCGCTGCTCTCTGTCTTGTACTCCTGATCGGGAGCATCCCGGCGGCCGCGCTGAACGCGACGTTCACGGTCGCCGCAAACGGCACGGCATATAACGCCTCGATCGAGGTCGAGAACGCAGACAGGTACACATTCATCGAACGCGGGCTGCTCGGCGAACGCATCCCGAAGGAGGTCAATTCCATCCGGGTCAGCGGCCCGGCCGGAGCGGTGGCATTCGAAGATCGCGGGCGGGGAAGCATCACGTTTCCGGAAGGAAACTACACCATCACCTACCGGGGGTTTATCAGTGACAGCAGCCTGCAGGCGGACTTCGATCAGCCCTATATGGTCACGGTGGTGCTTCCTGCGGGATTGGACGTGCGCAACCCCTTTCTTGGCGTCATCAGCCCCGGCGGCGAGGTGACCGAGGAGAAGGACGGCGCGGTCATCATCGCGTGGGAAACCGCGAGGTTTGTCGAGGTCCGGTTCTACGATGACCTGCGGGAGCGGGCGCTCCTGATCTTCGGCAGTTTCTGGATCATCCTCTGCGCCATCTTCATCCTCCCTTACCTGATCTTCCGGCAAAAAAGGCAGTGATGTGCAGGGGGGGTGTCTTTTCCCCTCCCTATTTTTTCAATTCGATGTCGATCCCGTACTTTTCGGCGTTTGCATCGGCGATCGCCTGGATCTTGGCGATCTCCTCCTCGTTGCGGGCCGGCTTGAAGAGGTGGCGGAACCGCTTCTGCGCCATCAGGTACTCGTTGACCGGTTTCCGCACGACCTTTTTGGCTTTGACGACCTCGCCGTCGACCATCTCGAAGTTCACCCACAGGCCCGTCTGGATGGCGAGTTTCCCGATTTCCATGGTCTTGCCGCCCTCAAAACCCCAGCCGGTGCTGCATGGGGCATGGATCTGGAGGTAGCAGGGGCCCGGGGTTTCGACGGCCCGCTCCACCTTCTGCATGAGGTCGTTGGGGTAGGCGACGGATGCCGTTGCCACATAGGGCGCGCCGTGGGCGGCGAGGATCTGCGGCATGTCCTTTTTGGGGCGTTTGTTGCCGAAGGACGCCTTTCCGGCAGGGCTCGTGGTGGTGCTGGCATCGTAGGGCGTGGCGCCCGAGCGCTGCACGCCGGTGTTCATGTACGCCTCGTTGTCGTAGCAGATGTAGGTGATATCATGGCCACGCTCGAACGCCCCGCTGATGCAGAGCATGCCGATATCGAACGTCGCGCCGTCGCCGCAGATGCAGAGCACCTTTTCGGTACGGCCCTGGCGTTTGAGGGCCGCTTCGATGCCCGATGCGACCGCCGAGGCGTTTTCGAAGAGCGAGTGGATCCAGGGCACCTTCCATGCCGTCTCCGGGTAGGGCGTCGAAAAGACCTCCATGCACCCGGTCGAGGCGACCACGATGGAGTCCGCCCCGGCGCCCTTGAGGATGAGGCGCGCGGCGAGGGCCGGCCCGCAGCCGCCGCAGGCGCGGTGCCCGCATTCAAAGAGTTCGAGTGATTTGTCAACCATTCAGATCAGCTCCTCGCGCAGTCCGTAGAACATATCGCCCCTGCCGCTCTCGGCCAGATCGGCAACCGCAGCGATATCCTTTCTCCGCACGTCCCTCCCGCCGAGGCCGATGACGTAGGAGTAGACATCGATCCCGGTTTTCCAGAGCGCGTCCCTGACCTCGAGGCCGACGGCGCCTTTCATGGCCATGCCGGGGGAGATGTTCTTGTCGAGCACCGCCACCGCTGCGACGCCGTCGAGCGCGCGTGCCACCTCCGCTTTCGGGAACGGGCGGAAACTCCGCAGCTTCAGGAGCCCCACCTTGCGGCCCGCATCACGCATCTCGTCCACCGCATCCTTCACGGTGCCGCAGATGGATCCCATGGCCACGAGCGCCGTATCGGCATCGTCCATGCGGTACGCCTCCGCGAGCGACCCATACTCCCGGCCGAAATGCTCGCCGAAGGCCCGTCCCGCATCCTCAATGGCCCCGGCGGCCCGCTCCATCGCCCGGTCGAGTTCGTACCGGAACTCCATGTAGTAGTCGGGCGTGGCGTACATCCCCATGCTGATGGGGTCGTTCGCGTCGAGCTTCTGGTAGGGGTCGAATGCCGGCAGGTAGGCGTCGACCGTCTCCTGGTCCGGGATGTCCACGGGCTCGTAGGTGTGGGAGAGGATGAAGCCGTCGAAGCAGACAAACCCGGGGAGGAGGATGTTGTGGTCTTCAGCGACGCGGTAGGAGAGGAAGTGGTAGTCGACGAGTTCCTGCACGTCTTCGGCATACAGCTGGAACCAGCCTGAATCGCGCATGGCGATGGAGTCCTGCTGGTCGTTCCAGATGGAGAGCGGTGCGCCCAGCGCACGGTTGGCGATGGACATTACGATGGGCAGGCGCATGCCGGAGGCGTTGAAGCAGACTTCTGCCATGAGGATGAGCCCCTGCGAGGAGGTGGACGAGTAGACCCTCGATCCTGCGGCCGATGCCCCCACGCACGCCGAGAGGGCGGAGAATTCGCTGTCCACGGTGAGGTAGTCGCTCTCCATCTCGCCGTCGGCGACAAAATCGGCAAGCCGCTCCACGATATGGGTCTGGGGTGTGATGGGGTAGGCGGACACGACTCCGGGCCGGCACCGTTTGACGGCTTCGGCGACCGCATGCGACCCCTCCATGATTTCCATCATCTATTTTTCCTCCTGTTCCATTGCAATCGCCTCCGCGGGGCATTCCTCGGCGCACAGCCCGCAGCCCTTGCAGTATTCGAAGTCCACCACAGGCATCCCGTCATCGTCCTCGCGGATGCAGCCCTCGGGACAGATGAGCACGCAAAGCCCGCACTTCTTGCACGTCTCGCTGTCAACCGTCGGCCGAAACACCCGCCACGAGCCGGTTTTGTTGTCACGCGCCCTGCCGGGCCGTGCAGCGCATCCCACATTGAGCCCCATCAGGCACCCCCTCCGACTGCAGCAAATGCACGGCGGGCCGCCTCGATATTTTTCTCGGCGAGGGGCCCGGAGAAGCGCTCGCCGAGCGCTTCTTCGAGAGCGGGGAACTCTATCTCGCCTGTTGCCGCAGCAAACGCACCCATCAACGAGGTATTGGTGATGGGAATGCCGAGCACCTCCAGGGCGATGCGGGTCGCATCGAGAGTGACCACGCGCACACCGGGGGGTACGTCAAACGCGTCCCCACCCTTCTCGGTATTAATTATTGCAATGCTGCCTTCTTTCAGTCCTGCAAAGACATTGACGTCCTTGATCAGGGTGGAATCCTGCACAATGATATAGTCAGGCTCATAGACCTGGCTTCTGAGGCGAATCTTGCTGTCACTGAACCGCACGAATGCCTGAACCGGAGCACCCCGCCGCTCTACGCCAAACGCGGGAAATGCCTGCGAGTAGACGCCGCTTTTAAACGCAGCGACCGCTATCAGTTCGGCAGCAGTAACAGAGCCCTGTCCACCTCGTCCATGGATACGTAGCTCTCTCAAAAAAATCCCCGTATAATTTTACATGATTAATAGATATAAATACTCTGATGCCGGGGCCTGTATCAGCAAATCATCCACTATTTACGGAAAAATGCCTTCATACCCTTTATTTCCAGGTAAGATGCGCCAGCGCGCGCAGACGATGCCGGGTGGGCGCCGGCACAATGACCGTGATACTATCCCGGACAGGGACGGCCAACCCGTCTGCCGCAGGATCCATGCGCCGCCCGGCAGCCGGTGGTCCGCGGGGCCCGAAACCCGGATCGGGATCGATCGCCATGCCCCCTTCACGGACGCCGGAATGCGTGCGGATCGCGCATATAGACGCAGAATATTCATTATTTTCGGAAAGAACAAATCACAACATATATTCCATCGAATTGTCAACCCTCTTCTATGGTTCCGCATCTGAGCGCGATCTGGCGAAGAATTCGGTTTGATCTGGGGGCGGATATCTGTTGTTACTGCGGGTCCGACAATGTCATCCACCGGGGATTTGAGGGTTTCAACGAGCGGGTATACTGCTCTGACTGCAGGACCGAATTCCGCGTGAAATAGTCCGCTACCTGCGCCGGTACCACAACCTCCCGAGGGGTGGCTTTTTTCGATCTCGAGACCCGCAGTCCTGCGAATGCGTCCCGGTTCCGCCGCACCACGAGCTGCACCCGATGCCGCCCGCCTTCCGGCAGTCTAAGAGGATTTTCAGGGAAGAGATGCGTAATTATGCCTGATTTTGAAAAAAGGGAGAATATGTGGTTGTTTATGACTGCCCGGATTCGCGTCCCTTCACCATGGCCACCACGCCGACCATGCCCACCAGCAGCCCGACCGGTACCGCCAGGACCGGGAACTCGGGAACCGGAGTGAAGATCAGCTCGACGAAGACCACCTGGACGCACTGCCCGTTATCGCAGACGATGCCGACCACATCGTTGTAGCCGGGGAAGAAGCCGTCGCCGTTCGTATCGGCATCGTCAACAATGTCCTGATAGATGCCCTCGTTGATGGTCCAGCCCGCATCCGCCACATATTGGCTGACTTCGTGGTCCCGGGGCGTAAAGTACCAGATAGCCGCCTGAATTTCCTGATAGGTGGCATCGGGGTATTCGCCGTCCCGGAACTGGTTGACAATGTAGTTGATCCTGTCCCAGTCATCGACAGCGACGTAGTTGGGTACGGCATCGTCGTAGCTGGAGAAGAGCGTGCAGCTGTTGTAGTTCACCGGATAGTAGATCACATCGTCTGCATCCACACACCAGCCCGGATACTCCCCGTTCTCGATATCGTATCCGGCATCGATGTTCGACAGCTGCACGTTGATGTACGCGTCACCCCCGAGGCTCGTGATCCTGAGCGTCACCGGGTCGTCGGGCAGGTTGAGGCCGAGCGGATCGTACGCCGAAGCAGTGCCTGTCAACGCCAGAACGGCGAGTGCAATGAAAGATATATAAAGTCCTTTTCGCATGACGGGTCCCCCCGTTTTTTGAACCTTCGGGATACGGTTCTATGGTGCAATTTCCACACGAGAGGCCTGCCGGCTCGGCAGAAAGCGCTCCCAAGCAAGAAGAAAGAAGTGCTACGTATATAACAAAATGGGATATATAAATATCCGGCGATCCTGTTAGCGGCACTGGTAATCTCTTCGGATAATCGATAATCACAGGTGCTGTACCATGCTATGGAAGATCCCCTGTATTCACACCTGATGCTACAATGATAAAAAATTGTATTATTTTTCCTGCGGGCAGGGGCCCGGCACCCCGGTTCCCCCTGCACGGGAACGGGCTCAAAATCCTTACATAGTGCGGCGCGGTCGATCGCCCGCCAGACCAGCCGGCGGACGGGAATGACACCCGGCCTTCCGTGCATCTACGGGCGGAATACGGCACCAATATTTCATGAATATGAAAGCGATGAATGGCAAAATGAATGCCGGCTGTATGGCTCCATATCACATGTCGACGCCGATCCCGAGAATCGATCCGGCACCGCCGAAGACGTCCCGGGCGATCTTCACCAGCCCGTGGGCCGCACACCACTCATCGAACACGTGCACGGGCCTTTTCAGCAGCCCCTCCACCTCCGCGGCGATGCGCGGACCGCAGGAGCCGGCGAGGGCGACGCCGGCCCCCGGGTTGAGGACGGAGAGGGCGGCGATCTCCATTGCGGCAAAGAGGGCCAGCGTCCGCTCCTGCTCCTCGGCGGGCATGGTGTGCGCCACCCCGGCGTGGAGGAAGGCCTCGTTTGCGGTCTCCCTGCCCCAATCGATCCGCCGGATGGCGTCCACGTCGAGCGCACCGTGCTGTGTGCCGGGCGCGAAGACGCAGGCATCGAGGGCGCCCCGGATCTCCCCTCCGGAAACGAGCATGGTGACGGTGTTCGAGCTGACATCCGAGACCACGAAATCGCCCCCGAGGGCGGAAAATACCTCGTAGGCGATACCGATCTTTTCCGGGCTCGCCTGGTGCGAATACGCCTTGAACCGGACATCGGTGGGTGAGCCGCGGTGCAGTCCGGGGATGACTACGGCGGGCAGCCCGCTTCGTGCGATCTCGTCAAACACCCGGGTGCCGCCGCCGATGTGCTCGCCCGCCCCCTCGCGGGTGATCACACCCCGTCCTTCCACCTTGCTGATACCGGTGATTGCGGCGATGGCGTCGCCCATGGAATAGCAGACGGCGATTCCCTCGATCTCGTCCAGCGGACAGAGGCGTTCCAGGTCCTGGTAACGGAAATCACGGGCGTCGGTTCTCGAGAGTTTGAACGCACCGTTCTCTCCCGCGAACCGCATGGCGGTCGTCCCGTGATCGATGCCGATGTACATAACAGTACTCCTTTAGGAGGGAACGCATATTAGTTGATGATGTTTGGTATCGTGACCGGGGGCGCCGGATTCATCGGATCCCATCTCGTGGATGCGCTCGTGGAGAGGGGCGACGATGTGCTCGTCATCGACAACCTCGCGTCAGGCGACGAGGCGAACCTCGCACGGCACCTCGAGGAGGGGAGGATACAGTTTCTGGAGGCCGATCTGCTCGACGACGGCTGGCAAGAGCAGCTGCGGGGAGCCGACCGGGTCTACCACATCGCCGCGGACCCCGATGTCCGGGGGAGCGTCCGCACGCCCGCAATGATGTTTGCCAACAACGTGGTGGCGACCGAGCGGGTGCTGGAGGCGATGCGGGAACAGGGCGTTCCGGAGATCGCCTTCACCTCGACCTCCACGGTCTACGGCGAGGCGGCGGTCATTCCCACCCCGGAGGACTACGCGCCGATGGAGCCCATCTCGGTCTACGGTGCGAGCAAACTGGCGGGAGAGGCGCTCATCTCGGCCTACTGCGCATCGTTTGCCATGCGGGCGTGGGTGTTCCGGTTCGCGAACATCATCGGGGAACGGAGCAACCACGGGGTCATCTGGGACTTCGTGCACAAGCTGCGGGCGAACCCCGATGAACTCGAAATCCTGGGCGACGGGCGGCAGACCAAATCGTACCTCGACGTGCAGTCCTGCGTCGCCGCCATGCTCTTTGCCGTCACCCACGCAAACGAAGCCTACAACGTCTTTAATATCGGCTCCGAGGACTGGGTGGACGTGACAACCATCGCCGACATCGTCGCCGGGGAGATGGGGCTCTCGACGGTGCAGTACCGGTTCACGGGCGGGGACCGCGGATGGGTCGGCGACGTGCCGAAGATGCAGCTTGCCGTCGATCGGCTCAAAGCCCTTGGGTGGAGGCCACAAACCACATCCCCGGAATCCGTGCGAAACGCGGTCCGCGCCCTCCTCGCATCGGTGTGACGCATGGACCCGGGTGCAGTGATCCTTGTGCTGGTGCTGAGCGCGACGCCCATGTTCGAGGCGCGCTACGCGATACCGCTGGCCATCAATACGCTCGGGTTTACCCCGGCAGAAGCATTCACCTTCGGCCTCATCGGCAACCTCATCCCGGTGGTCGCCCTGCTGCTGCTCCTCGACCCGGTTTCGGGCTACTTAAGCCGCCGCTTCGCGTTCTTCGACCGGTTCTTCACGTGGCTCTTCGAGCGAACACGGCGGCACAGCGAGCGGTTCGAGCGCTGGGGCGCACTGGCCCTGATCCCCTTCGTGGCGGTGCCCCTGCCCGTCACCGGCGCATGGACGGGATGCGCCGCGGCGTTTGTCTTCGGTATCAGGTTTCGGTACGCCCTCCCCACCATCTTCGCGGGCATGGTCATCGCCGCGCTGGCAACCACCCTCGGCGTCACCACCCTGCAGGCACTGATCCCGTCACCTGGAGGCATATGACATGAAAGCGATTGTGATCCTGGGAGACGGCATGGCAGACGAGCCCCTGCCCGAATTGGGCGCAAAGACCCCTCTCGAATACGCACATACCCCGAATATGGACACCATCGCCCGTGCGGGCAGATGCGGCCTTCTGAGGACTGTTCCGGCGGGGTTCGAACCGGGGAGCGATATCGCCAACCTCTCGGTGCTCGGCTACGACCCGCGGGAATACTACACCGGGAGGGGGCCGCTGGAAGCGGCGAGCATGGGCATCGAACTCGGTCCCGCAGACATCGCCTACCGGTGCAACCTGACAACGGTGCGCGACGGCATCATGGAGGATTTCTCCGCCGGGCATATCTCCAGCGAAGAGGGAAAAGAGCTCATCAGCGCCCTCGATGCGCGGCTGGAAGGGGCGATGCTTTTCCCCGGGATCAGCTACCGCAACCTGCTGGTGGTGCACGGGGGGGAGGGCGCGATCACCACCCCGCCCCACGACATCGTCGGCAACGAGATCGCGTCATATCTCCCCGAGGGCATCGACGCGGAACTGCTCCGCCGCTGCATGGAGGAGAGCGTGCAGGTGCTCGAAGGCCACCCGGTCAACCTCCGGCGCGAGGCGGCGGGCCTGCCGCCGGCGACGATGGTCTGGCCGTGGAGCGGCGGCAAAAAACCCGCCCTCCCCGATTTTTCCGAAAAATACGGGTGTTCCGGGGGGATGATCTCGGCCGTCGACCTCCTCAACGGGATCGCCCGCTGCGCGGGAATGCAGGTGATCGCGGTGCCGGGCGCCACGGGCTTTCTGGACACCGATTACGAGGCAAAGGCCCGTCACGCCATCGAGGCATTAAAGACCCTCGATTTCGTGTACATGCACGTCGAGGCCCCGGACGAAGCGGGGCACATGGGGAGCGTCGAGGAGAAGGTGCGGGCCATCGAGCGCCTTGATGCCGTGGTTGGGATGATCCTCGGCGAATTCGAGGGGATTATCGCCGTGCTCCCCGACCACCCCACCCCCATCCGCGTCCGCACCCACACCGCCGATCCGGTCCCCTTTGCGGTGCTCGGCACGGGGATGGATGCAACCGGGTCGTATTCTGAAAAAGAGGCCGCGAAGGGATCGTTCGGGATGATGGAGGCGACCGATTTCCTCTCCATGATCCTCTCGTAAGCGCATGGACTGCGGCATCAGGCCCCTGCTTCATCACGCGGATCAGTGGGGGTAACTCTCATCATCTGCCGCGAAAATTGCCGGACGATCCCTCCGTGATTTTTCCCTATCCTTATTATTATAATGGTGGCTGGTTAATGATTTGGTGAAGGCACCCCGCGGACTGATACATCATGCACATCGCCGAACGAATGAAGGAGCTGGAAGAACAGGTCGGAACACTCTCCCCTGTTCACAAAATTCTTCTCGGAACCGACGGCTCGGTCACCCGGATGCTCGAGATCATCACCGGCCACCCCGTCACCGTCGTCACCAGGGTGCAGGAGGTGGTGCACGCTGACAGAGCGACGGCAGACTCCCTCGCCGTCGAGGAGGGCGACCCGATCAACCACCGTGTGGTCGAGCTTCGGGATACCGAAACCAATGAAGTGCTCGTTTATGCAGTATCCGATACCCCGATTTCCCGCCTCTCACACGAGTTCAGGCACGATCTGATGAAGGCGGACGTGCCGATCGGCACAATCATGCAGAACCACCGGATAGAGGCGCGGCGCGAGATCCTGGACGCACGGGTCCTCCCTGCCGACGCAACATTCAGCACCGTATTCGGCATCTATCGCGATGAGCCGCTGCTGAACAGGCGCTACCAGATCATCCATCAGGAACAGCCCCTTATCGCCATCGAAGAGACGTTTCCCTACCACCGCTTCGAGGACGAGCGCAGGGTCATCGTCACCGCACCGTCGCGCATCCACCTCGGCCTGATCGACATGAACGGATCGTCGGGGAGAGTCGATGGGGGGATCGGGATTGCGCTCACCGATCCCGGCATCCTGCTCGAGGTGAAGCGAGGCGACGGGATCGAGATCCGCGGCGGTGACGACGCGTGCAGGCAGGCGGTCCGGAGCGCTGCGGAGCTGATGCATGCGGCGCTGCATATCCCCAACGGCGCGGCGATCACCCTGCGCCGCACCTACCCGCGCCACATCGGCCTCGGCAGCGGCACGCAGCTCGCACTCGCCACGGCATCAGCCATTGCAGAACTCCACGGGCAGCACCTGCCTGCCGCCGTGCTCGCCCGCATCGTGGGAAGGGGCGGCACTTCGGGTATCGGCACCGCCGCCTTCGAGCAGGGCGGCTTCATTCTCGACGGGGGGCATACATTCGGAATTCACGGGGAGAAGGCGCATTTTTCCCCCTCATCCGCCTCGAAGGAGGTGCGGCCCGCACCGGTGACTGTCCACCATCCGTTCCCCGAGGACTGGCGCATTCTGCTCGCCGTCCCGCAGATTCCCCCGGGTGCGAGCGCCGCAGCGGAGGTGGATATCTTCCACAGCCACTGCCCGGTACCGCTCGACGAGGTTCGGGAAATCTCCCACGAGATCCTCATGCGCATGCTTCCGGCCCTGGTGGAGCGGGACCTCGATGCCTTCGGGACGGCAGTCAACCATCTCCAGGACCTTGGATTCAAACGCGTCGAGCTCGGATTTCAGCCGCAGGCGGTGCATGACCTTCTCGGGGCCATGCGTGAGGCGGGGGCGGCAGGCGCCGGGATGAGCTCCTTCGGGCCGACCCTGTATGCGTTCGGCGATGCGGGGATGGGGGAGGTGGAACGCGCCGTGCGGGAACGCCTCGATACAATGGGCGGCGGAGAAACACTGATAACGACAGCAAATAATGCGGGAGCGGAACAGAGGATCACCTAGTGCACATTCGGGAGGATACCACACATGAAACCCAGGAAAAAACTCAGCATCGGAATCACGGTTAATCTTGAGAACTACGAAAACCTCCGCCTCGAGGTGGACGGCGAGGTGGCAACGCCGGAAGACGCACAGGCCCTCGTCGCCTACCTCGATGCGGTGCTGGGGGGGCTTGGTCGTGCCGATCCGGCCACCGCCAGAAAGATCGACAGCTACCGCACCCGGGTGCTCAGCACCCCGGCTATCAGCCGGCACGAGGAGATGGCGGAAACAATCGAGGAAGAAGCAGCTGGCATGATCGAGGAGGAGACGCCGATCCCCGCAGAACGTGAGGAGCAAGTGCTCGTTGCCGATCAGCCGGTCATGGAAGCGATCCACGATGGCGACCTGACCGAATCGCTCTACCACACGCCTGCCGATGCCGCATGCGTCGGCGAGAACTCCAACCACGCGGGGGAGCGGGTTGCCGCCGAGGTACCGGAGATGGCGAAAGAGCAGCAGGAGATCTGCGAGTGCGCCGCCCAGCCCGAGGCGCCGCCCGCACAGGAAGCGCCGGGCGGGGATGAGGTGTTTGTCTGCAGTGCCTGCGGTGCTGCCATCTCCCGGGCGCAGGAGCAGCTCTCCCAGCTCTTCGTGGGAAAAGCGCTGTGCAAAACGTGTATGGATGCCGGGGAGTAACGTGCGGGCAAGATGAAAAGCTGCCACGCTTTTATACTCCGGTATTGAGATTTGTATAATGAAGAAGAATCTGCTGATGTGGGACGAGACGCTTTTTCGCGACCCCGAGGTCTTTGAGATCGACTACGTCCCCGAGCAGTTCAACTACCGCGAGAGCCAGACAAAGGAGCTCGCCTTCCAGATACGGCCCGGCCTTCGCGGCGGCCGCCCCCTCAACACCATCTGCCGGGGCCTCCCCGGTACCGGCAAGACAACCTGCATACGCAAAATCTTTTCCGAGATCGAGGATGCGACCAAAAAACTCGTCCCGGTCTACATTAACTGCCAGATCGACAACACCAAGTTCGCCATATTCTCCCAGATCTATCGCAAACTCTCCGGCCACCTCCCTCCCGCCTCGGGAACCTCGTTCAAGCAGGTATTCGATGCCGTCGGCCGCCTGCTGGCGAAGGAGAACACCGTTCTTGTCGTCTGCCTCGACGATGCCAATTACCTGCTCTATGAAAACGAGATCAACCGTGTGCTCTACACCCTCCTCCGTGCCCACGAGTCGTACCCCGGCACCCGGATCGGGGTCATCACCGTCATCAGCGACATGAACGTCGATCTCCTCAGGGAGGTGGACGTCCGGGTGGCTTCGGTCTTCCGGCCGACCGAGATCTATTTCCCACCCTACAGTGAAGATGAGGTGCGTCACATCCTGGCGGAGCGCGTCCTGCAGGGCCTCTACCCGGGGGTTCTCTCCGACGGGATGCTCGATCTCGTTGCCGAGCAGACCATGAAGAGCGGGGACCTCCGCGTCGGCATCGATCTCATCAAGCGGGCGGCCTTAAACGCCGAGCACGATGCCCGCCGGTGCATCGAGGAAGAGGACATCTGCCGCGCGTACGAGATCTCGAAGTACCTGCACCTCACCTTCACGATCCGGACGCTGAAGCAGGAGGAGAGGGGGGTTCTCGGCCGCATAGCCGAAATGAGCCGATCCGAGCAGGAAATGGCGTCGGGAAAAGTCTTTTCCGCGGTCAAGGAGGAGGGAGCGATCGGGTACACCCGTTTTTACGAGATCGTCAAGAAGCTGGACGCCATGCGGCTCATCAACCTCCACTACCGGCAGGGGCGGGGGAGAACCCGGCTGATCACGCTTCGCTATGACCCCGAGAGGGTGATCGAGCTCCTGACGTAGGGGCTGCAATCCATTTAACAATCCTTATTAATCCTGCACCACTATTCTGGTTCACCAATTTAGTATGGGGGATACGTAATTTGATCAGTGTAAATGAACTCGCATTGGAGATTTTTGAGGACCTTGCGGAGTACCCGGAAGAATTTAACGCTGCATTCCACCAGCTGGACAACGGTGCACGGATCGTTGACTGCGGGGTAAGCACCCGCGGGGGCTACCTTGCGGGGAAACGGTTTACCGAGATCTGCATGGGCGGGCTCGGCGAGGTCAACTTCCGGATGGGGCACATCAGGGACGTCCCCATCCCGTTCATCGATGTGAACACGGACTTTCCGTCCATTTCCTGCCTGGGTGCACAGAAGGCCGGGTGGACGGTGAAGGTGGGCAATTTCTTTGCGATGGGGAGCGGTCCGGCCCGCGCACTCTCGCTCAAGCCCAAGCACACCTACGAGGTCATCGACTACGAGGACGACGCCGACTACGCGGTGATCGCGCTGGAGAGCGACACGCTGCCCAACGGTGAGGTGATGGAGAAGATCGCCGAGGAGTGCAACGTGGATGTCGCCAACACCTGTGCAGTGGTCGCACCGACGGCCTCCCCCGTGGGATCCATCCAGGTCGCGGGAAGGTGCGTCGAGACGGCGATCTACAAGCTCAACGAACTGGGCTTCGACACCAGAAAGATCGTCTCCGCAATCGGCACCGCACCGCTCCCCCCCGTCAAGAAGGACTCCACCCGGGCAATGGGATGCACCAATGACGCCACCATCTACCACGGGCGGATCTACCTGACCATGAACGCACCCGATATCAAGGACTATCTCGAAAAGATCCCCAGCCTGAAGTCCTCGTCCTACGGAAAGCCCTTCTACGACACCTTCAAGGAGGCGGATTTCGACTTCTACAAGATCGATACCGGCCTCTTCTCCCCGGCAGAAGTGGTCATCAACGAACTCTCCGAGGGCGCCGTCTACCATGTCGGCACCGTGAACGAGGAAGTCACGCTCCAGTCCTTTGGCTTCCTCTAACAACAATTTTGCAGTTCCCGGCGCAGGGTGCCGGCAGGCTGCAACGTATTTTTCGGGCCCCAGCGGTGCAGCTTTTCGTCACAGCGCAATTCAGGGTGTGCCGGGCGGGAGAGGGGTTTTTGCGCTCTGGAGCGTACAGGGATGCAAGGAACCGCACCGGAGGCGGGATGCAGATGATCGAAGCACGACGCGTGCCCCGGGAAGCACTGGTGGCGGCGAGCCTCGGCCTTGTGCTGCTTGCAGCAATGCTCTTCGTCCATACCATGGTCATCCCTTCCGCCGCGCCCGCCACGCCCGACGAAAGGGGAGAGGAGCCCGTGCCCGCACACGGCAGCGCCGCCGATGCGGAGGACGGGGGGGCCGCGCCTGCCCCGTCCTTTTCCCTCACGGTGTCCCCGGCGCACGCGGCAGCGAAATCGGGCGAAACCATCCGCTATCAGGTCAGCATACAGGCCGAGGGAGGGTTCGACGCCCCCATCTCCCTTGCTCTTTCCGCCTCCGCCCTCTCGGGAGCGGTCACGCGGCATGAAGAACTGGGTGCCGTCCATCCGCCCTACGACCCTCTCTCCTATGATTTCATGGCGCCTGACCTGCCCTTCCCGGTGGGGGAGACGACCATCGAGGCCATCGTTACGGCATCGGGCGGCGGCTTGACGAAGACGCAGAAGCTTACCCTCCGGGTGACGCGCTAGGTGGTCCGGGTAAAATGACGGCCTTTATCTCTTCAGGAAGGGAGGTATTTTCCATGAACGGGCGAAGGTTCCGGGGAATCGTCCTCATCGTGTGCGTGATCCTCCTCTCGGCAGCGTGCGGGTGCACAGAGCTTGCAGGAGTGACCGACAACGAGGCGGTCCACGTGACGGCGATCCTCGAGGTGACGGTGACCGACAGGTCGGGCGATCCCGTGGCGGGCGTGCCGGTGGACTTCTATTCGGCCAAGTACATCGGCACGAGCGTCAGGGAGAACAGCGAGTTCCGGTTCTACCGGTCCACGGAGAGCAACGGAAAGACAAGTTTCACGGTGGGCTACAACCTCCGCAAGGGATCGGGCTATCCCCCCGTCCCCGAGATGGTGGCCATGACCGCCACGATCCCGGGCGGCATTGCCGGCAACGCCCACATCACCTATGACGACGCCGAAGCGCGAGCGGGGGGTACCGGCGCCGCCGTGGTCACGAGAGCGGTCACCCTGCAGGTACCCTACGAGGTGCAGCAGTAAGGTGCAGGCGTGCCGACGGCGGAAACGGTGCGACAACCGCGGGCCCGCTGCCGACACACACCTTTAATACACAGTACATGCAATTTTCATGGCTACGGGGCTTGTGGTCTAGCTGGTTATGACGTCGCCCTTACACGGCGAAGATCTCCGGTTCGAATCCGGACAGGCCCATCAAAAAGCCTCTTTTTTGACGAAATAGACCACATTGCAGAGGAGTCTCTGTTCCGTGCTCTCCCCGGCAGCGCAAATTTACATGATAAATAATTATAAATAGGGGGGAGGCTGTACCCCTCCTCGTGGTAACTGTGCCACGCCATGACACGGCATGCCCGTACTGCTTCAATACGGAACGCGTCAGGATCCGGAGGCTTGACGGCAGTCAGGGCCTCTACTGCCCGAGCTGCAAATACATCGAGGCGATCGCCGCTCCTGTGGACACTATGCCGGTGCCACCGGGGCCCGCCGCCTGATGGCCCCTCCCGCATCCGCTGCCCGGCCCACGCGGAGGGCTACGGTGAGGCCCGGCTTTTGCACTGCATTTTTCCACCCCTGCGCGGAAGGATCGTGCACCGGCGCCGGATAACCTCATGGTGCCGGCGCCCCAACAGTATACCCGACCATGCCCGATGCCCATGCAGAAAAACCCGAAGGCCGCGCCTACAGCACCGTCGGCCTCGCCCTCGGTGTCGTTTCGTTTGTGTTCCTCCCGATCGTGTTCGCCCCGCTTGCCGTCATCTTCGGCGTCATCGGCGTGCGCAAGCATGACCGGAACAGGGGGATTGCCGCCGTTGCGCTCGGCATCCTGGCGATCGCGGGGTTCGTGGCAGTCAATGTCCTGTGAGGAAAGGACCTGCCTCGCCCGGAGATCCGGTACCGCACCGTCACCGGCCACACGCGCATTTCACCGCACCGCCGGCTCACCGCGATCAACGGCCCGTGCGGAACCCTCATCTCTCAGATGAAATCCAGATCGGGCATATATCCGCCTTTGGTGGATTATCAGGGAGAATAAAGGAATCGTAAAAATACATGGTTTTATACTGCCGGGCCAATCTGATCCTGAATGGCAGGCAATCGATCCGCAGCATACCAAATCGGATTGCTCTTTCTCGGCGCCCTCCTCACCCTTGGAAGCTCCTACGTGTTCTGGTGCGCCCAGATGGATGCGGACAGGAAACATATCGCTTACGCACTGTACAACGAGATCGATACGCTCGAAGAGACCATCGTGCCCCTCGCCTCTGCGATGAACAACAGTTCGGGGCAGGGGATTGAGGGCGACCGGATCCCGCAGGTCATCTACAGCGCAAACGGGGCCTACTACGATTACCGCAAAGAGGTGTCCTCGCTCGACAAAGACCTCGCCCAGAATGTATCCCGGTTCTATAACACCCTGATCGCCGCCGAAAACGACCGGCAGGTCATCATGGACATCTACATCAGGGTCAACGACAACACGCCGGCGGACACGCGCGAAGAACTGGCCGAGGCATCCGTGGAAATCTCGCAGCGGCTGAAAGGTTCGCTTGCCAGCTCCGCCGACCTCCTCCCCTCGCTGAAAGGGGAGCTCGAGAACTACCTGGAAATCGACGGCGAAGAGGATGACCAACCTTCGCCGCCGGCCCTGTACCCCCCAGGAGTGATCAGGGAGCTCATGGAACCACTCACGCGATCGCCATAGGCCCATTACGGCGCCGGGCGCACCACAAGGCCGTAGTTGTACGGCCGATTGATGTCGAGGGGATCGATGCCGGCAGGCGCCCCGACCTCGATGCGGCCCGGGTACACCGTCCGGTAGAGCGCGATTCGCGAGGACTGGTAGGGGATGTCCGCATCCATGACGTCCTGGTAGGAGGTGGGATCGAAATCAGCAGGCACGCGGTCAACGTTGTAGGCGAATGCCGTCAGCATGATGTCTAGGCGTTCGCCGGGAGCGCCCACCCATCCCTTCGCATTGTCGAGCGTGTAGGTCACGGTGATGGTGCCGGCACATCGCCCTGCCTCGACGGCCTCGAACGTGACCGCCAGCCCCTCGAGCGCCGGGTCGAGGATGAGGATCTTTTCGGTGACCAGAGGGGCCGGCTCGGCGGTCGGCGTGGCGGTTGCCGTCGCGGTTGGTTCGACCGCACCATCAGGGGAGGGTGCCGAGCACCCCGCCGCAAGCGCGAGAAGCGCGATTGCACACAGGATCCATTTCATACCCGGTAGTACAGCGGTGGGGTACAATAGAGATTCCCATGCACTCCCGCGGAACGAGGGGGTGCCCGCACGGGCGGTCGGGGTGTCCTCATAGGTTTGTTTATTTAAGTGGTTTTCCCAAGTACTGGTAGTTCACATGTCCGATACCGACTATCCCACCGCAAAGGTGCAGGGAAAGGATGTCCCCTACGACCCCGAGCAACTGAGAAAAATCAGGGAACACCCCTGCTACAGCGAAAAGGCCTGCCACGCCTTCGGACGGTGCCACCTCCCCGTCGCACCGAAATGCAACATCCAGTGCAACTACTGCGTCAGGGACTTCGACTGCGTCAACGAGAGCCGCCCCGGCGTGACCAGCAGGGTGCTCTCCCCCCACGAGGCGATCGAGCTGGTGCGCAGGGTTATCAAGCAGTTCTCCTACGTCAAGGTCATCGGCATTGCAGGGCCAGGCGAACCCCTCGCCAACGAGGAGACCTTCGAGACCCTCAGGCTGCTGAAAGACGAGTTCCCCGGCCAGATCAAGTGCCTCTCCACCAATGGGCTGAACCTGCCCGCATCCATCGACCGCCTCCACGAATACGGGGTGGGCAACCTCACCGTCACCCTCAACGCCATCGATCCGGCCATCGGCGAGCAGATCTACTCCTGGGTCGAATGGGAGGGCAAGAAGCTCCACGGGCGCGAAGCAGCCGAAAAACTGCTGGAAAACCAGATGAAAGGCATCGAGATGGCGATCGAGCGCCGTATGCTCGTCAAGATCAACACGGTCTACATCCCGGGCGTCAACGACGAACACATCCCCGACATCGCCAAAAAGATGGGTGAAATGGGCGTCTACACCTTCAACGTCATCCCCCTGATCCCGCAGTATAAATTCGCCGACATCACCCCTCCTACCATGGCGCAAAAGCGGGCGATGCAGGACCGCTGCGAGCCGTTCATCAGGCAGATGCGCCACTGCCAGCGGTGCAGGGCGGACGCCATCGGCCTGCTCGGCCAGGACATCCAGAGCTGCCTCTACGGCGAGGATATGGCCAAGAAAGTCGAAGAACAGAAAAAATAATCTTTTTTTTTGGACCGGCATTCAGGCCGGGTTCAGATAAACCGCGGTTTTCGGGAGAGTTTCCGGGGGGTATAGAGGGGCCGGAACGGTTTCCCTGCGGTCTCCTCCCGCACCCGGGCGATGAGATCTGCGGGGGAGAGATCCTCCTTATAGGGCTTTTTCGGCAGGGACTGGCGCCGGATGGTGACCGCCATGCTGCCGGATTCCATCTCGCGGTCACCGACGACCGCCACGTACGGGACCCAGTCCATGCCCGCCTCCCGGATCTTCCGGTTGACGCTCTCCTCGCGGTCATCGATGTCCGCGCGGATGTTCGCCTGGGTTAGGGTGCGGCATACCTCCTCGGCGAAGGCGAGGTGGCGGTCGGCAACTGGCACCAGCCTGACCTGCGAGGGCGAAAGCCAGGTCGGCAGCATCGGCACCGCCTGCTGGGCGGTCCCCTCGAGCAGGGCGCAGATGACCCGCTCGATGCTCCCCGTGGGCGAGAAGTGGAGGATAGGGGGGTGCACCCCGTTTCCGTCGCTGTGGTATTTGATGTCGAAGCGCTCTGCGCTCTCCACGTCGATCTGCACGGTGGGGTTCTCGATGGGGCGCCCCTGCCCGTCGATGGCGGCAAGATCGACCTTGGCGACCCAGTAGTGCACGCGGTCCGAGAGCACCTCGATCAACACGGGCTGGCCCGAGACCGCCACCAGGTGCCGGATCCAGTCCTCGTGGGCCTCGTAGAACTCCCGGGTGCACCGGAACACCGCCACGAGCGGCGTTTCGAGATCCCGCCCGCTCTGCCACCCGATGAGCATCTGTTCCTCGAAACAGGCCAGCGTCTGCTCCATGTCCCTGCAGAGAGTGTGCATATCGGGCATGGTGAACGCCCTGAGGCGTTTGAGCCCGATGCATTCGCCCTTCTGCTCGTGGCGGAAGGAATAGGTGGAGAGCTCGTACATCTTAAGGGGCAGGGTGGCGGGGGAGACGTACATGTCCTTCATGATGGAGAACATCCCGAAACAGGCGGCGAACCGGAGCATCATATCCCGGTTGCCGCTCTTGAACCGGTACTGCCGCTCCCCGAACTTGCCGGCGTGCTCGTTGATGGCCGCGTCACCGAGGTCGTACATCACCGGCGTCTCCACGGGCATGCCGCCGTAGTCGAGCACCAGCCCGAGCACGTAGTCGGCGAGCAGGTCGCGGATCAGCTTGCCCCGCGGCATCCACCGGTGCTGGCCGACATCGGAGAGGGGTTCGTAATCGACCAGCTCCTTGGCCCGCATCAGGTCGACATGAAGGGGTTCGCCGCCAGCGGGGAGGCCGATCCCCACCTCTTTTTTGATCAGGGCACCGAAACCGCCCTGATCAAGGAACTCCGAATACGCCCGCCGCTCCCCTTCGGGCGTGAGCACGAAGAACTCACGGGTAACCTCCTTCTTTGGTGGCGCCTCTCCTGCACCCGGCGTGATGGTGCGGGAGAGCTCGGAGAGGGGGTGGCCCTTGCAGGCGAGGGTGAAGGATTTGTACCAGCCGAAGGGGGCCCGTTTCACGGTGAGGGATCCCGTCCCGATAAGCCCGGCTTCGATCTTTTTCAGGGCTTCCACGGCGGCCTTCGGGGAGGAGAGGTCGCTGGAGAGGTGGGCGTACGGGTAGAGCATGACCGCGTCCGTATCGAGGGTGGCCGCGGTCTCGGCGATCTCGCGGACCGCTGCGTCCGCCACGCCGTCGATATCCTCTTCATCAACCGATTCCACGGCACAGAACACCGCGAGCGCCTCGTCGAGGGCATCCTTTGAAACGATGTCCTCTTCGGCCACGGGGGTCTTTTTTCGTGCCTCGTATTCGATATGGTCCGAATGTATCAACAGAAGTCGCATGTACTGGTCTCCTGATCGTGTCCTGGTGAGGTCGATTCGTCACTGGTTCCGGGGGTTTTCGTGGTAGCGGGAGAGGGTCGCCTGCCGCTGCCCCATGTATTTTGCGTCCTCCTTGGCGTCGTAGGGGCACTCCGCGCACTCGGTGGTGTAGAAGACGAGCTGGCCGATGGGCATACCGGCATAGAGCCTGACCGGGCGCTGGTTGACGTTGCACATCTCGAGGGTGATCGAGCCGTGGAACCCCGCGTCGATCCATCCTCCTGTCTGGTGCAGCTCCACGCCGAGGCGCGCGATGCTGCTCTTGCCCTCGATGCTGGCCACGATATTGTTCGGCAGGCGGATGATCTCGAGGGTCTCGGCGAGCATGAACCTGCCCGGCGGGAGGATGATCTCGGGCGTGCGGATCTCCTCGACACCGGTGGTGACGGTTCCTTTGTCGAAGGGATCGATCACCTCGTCCCCCTCGGTATACCAGACAAAATGGTCCCCCAGGCGAATATCCAGCGAATTCGGCTGGATGAGCTTCGGATCGAAGGGGTCGATGGCGATATGCCCCCGCCGGATCCGGTCAAGAATCTCCCAATCGACAAGAATCATTGGATCAGTTTCTCCTCCTGATGCCTTACCTCTTATTGTTCAGGTGCCACTCCGTGCGCCGCAGAAGCCCGTGGAGCGTGCTCACCTCACGGGGCGTGAGGGCGGTCCGCCCGAAGATGCGCCGCATCATGACCATGGTGTTGTCCCGCTTGTAGTCCGGGTGATCGATTTGCTCGAGGAACCGCCCGAGGTGCTCATAGAAACTCTCCATCTCAACCCTGTTCGCCACCCGCCATGTGCCGCGGGGGATATGGGCGAGCTCGTAGGCCACGATCCCTGCGGCGTGGGAGATGTTGACGATGGGGTAGAGGCGGGAGGTGGGGATGGTGCAGATGATGTCGCAGCGGCGGATCTCCTCGTTGGAAAGCCCCCAGTTTTCGCGCCCGAAGAGGACCGCCACCCTCCCGTCGACATCCTCGAGCATGCGCCGCAGTTCGGCGGGGGAGAAGTAGGGCATGCGCATGGAGGTGCAGATCGACTTGCTCACCTCGCCGGTGGTGGCGATGACAGTGGTGCTGCGGGCGAAGACCTCGTCGAGCGTACAGTGCTCGGCCTGCTCCAGCACGTCGCGGGCATGGGAGGCGCGGGCGATGGCCTCGTCGCCCAGCGGGGGCGGGTTGATCAGTACAAGGCGCGAAAACCCGAAATTCTTCAGTACCCGGGCACAGAACCCGACATTTCCCTCGTACAGGGGATCGACAAGGACAAAATCGATTTCCGGCATGGTGGATTGATCAGTGCACTGCCCGGACCGTGGCCTTCAGGGCGCCGGGGCCCTCCTCATAGACGGCGTTGCCCACCACGATGGTATCGGCATACTGCGCCATCTCGGCGGCCCGCTCCGCAGAATTGATGCCGCCGCCGTAGTAGAGCATGGCCTTCTCCACGGCCTCGGATGCGGCGCGGACCACCGCTGGATCGCCATAGGTCCCGGAATATTCGATATAGACGATGGGAAAGCGGAAGTACCGGTCCGCGACCACGGCATAGGCCGCCACATCGTCCGCTGCGATATCGCAGAAAGCCCGGGTCACCCTGCCCACGGCCGACGCGGGGTTGAGGACGATGTAGGCCTCGGGGACGACCTTCTCCCACTCCACGGCGTGGTTCCTGACCCAGTGCTGGTGCTTGCCCACGATCCAGCCCACATCGGGGGTATTGAGCACACTGGGCACGAAGAGCGCGTCCACCCCGTCGAAGAGCACGGTTTCCGGATCGGCAGGCTCCACCACCAGCGGAAGATCGTAGCGCTCCACCTGTTCCCGCAGGACGCCAAGGTTTTCCCGTGTTACATTGAGTGTCCCCGAGAGCATCAGGGCATCGGTCCCGCTGGTTGCAATCTCCTCGATGGATGCAGAATCGATCGTTTTGTCGGGATCGAGCTTGGTCACGTGCACCCAGTCCTTCCACGCATATCTCACGCCGCAATCACTCCCGCTGTCGCTCCGGCGCCGTCTCATGCGGCCCGGGCTGCTTCCTTATATGCGTTGATTTTTTCAGCTGATAATCCACTCTTTTTTGCCACGGTCTCAGCATCGCAGGCGGCGAGTGCATCCGGGTCCACGATGCCCGCCCGATACAGACGCTCCAGCGTGGATTCGCCGATCCCGGGAAGGGAGAGGAGCTGATCCCGCCCTTCTTCAAACGCCTTTTTGCTCACCTTCTCGGGCGGCTCGGTCCCCATGCCCGCGCAGACCTTTGCCACGTGGCGGTACACCGTGTCGATCGAAAGCCCGGTTTTCACGCTGAGGTATGCGGGGTGGAGAGCGCAGAAATCCTTCGGCGCCGTAATACCGGCGTCGAGGTATTTTTTCAGGCTGACCGGGGGAATGCCGAATTCCCGCAGCTGTGCCTCGTTTGCCACGCGGCGGGCCTCATCGAGCAGGAGCGCGGCCTCCTTCTCCCCGACATGCATGGTGCCGAGCGCCCGTGCCGGGGTCGCCGCCAGGTCCTCGATGGTGTTGATGCCCGCCGCAAAAAGCGCGTTGAGCACTTTACCGTGGCTCCTGCCGCGACGGGGAGGGATATGCTTTCTCACGAATTTACGCAGCTCGGTCCGTTTTCGCAGGATCTGGAGGACTGAGTCTGCCTCCTGCTGCAGGGCCGCCGCCTCCGCATCCCTCACGCCGAGCATGCGGGCGAGGACGCCGGTATCGCTCTGGGCGATCTCGGAGACCGAGTAGGTGTGGTGCGCGTGGAGGCGCTCGATCAGGTCGCCGGTCATGGAGGGCATCATGCGCAGGGTTTTTTCGTTGGATTCGATATGGGCGCAGAGCGGGCAGCCGATCTCCCATGGCCGCGCCCCTTTCCGCACGAGCCGCACGAAATGGAGGTGGTGCGTATCGCAGACCTCATCCGTGCGCAACGCCCGTCCCCATTGTGCGCCGGGAAGGCCGAGATTGAAAGTGCATTCGGGATACCGTGTGCAGCCGATGAACTGCCGCATTCCCCGGGTGGATCGGATGGCGAGGTCGTTGCCGCAGACCGGACAGGGACCGACGATGCGCTCCTGGTCGGTGCGCTCCATGATCTCATCACCGATCTCCTCCTCGTGCTCCTCGAGGACATCGAAGACCTCATGCAGCATCTCCTGCGATTCGGCCACCACGGTGTCTTTGGACCGGCGCCCCTTTTTGATCTCCTCCATGTGGGACTCGAGGGTGCGGGTCATATCCGGCTTGGTGATCAGGGCGACGTGATTTTCCAGCGATTCGGTGACCGCGCGCCCGACGAGGGTGGGGCGCATCGGCGTGCCCTCCACGTACCGCCGTGCCATGAGCTTGGCGATCACATCGTGGCGCGTGCTCTTCGTGCCGAGCCCCAGTTCCTCCATCCGCTGGATGAGTTTGCTCTGCGAATACCGTGCGGGCGGCTGCGTCTCCTTTTCCTCAAGGATCACCTCGTGGATGGGCAGGCGTTCGCCGACCGCGATATCGGGGAGCAGGTACTCCCGGGCGTCGCTGTACGGGTAGACGTGCCGGTAGCCCTCCTCCACGAGCCGCTGCCCGGTCGCCGTATACGGCTCGCCCCCCGCATCGAAGAGATACTTCAGCGTCTTCCACTTCGCATCGGGCGAGAGTGTGGCGAGGAACCTGCGGACGACCAGTTCGTAGATCTTCCACTGGTCGTCGGCAAGCACGCCCCGTTTCACCGCCCCGGTGGGGTGGATGGGCGGGTGGTCGGTGCTCGACTTCTTGCCCCGGGTGGGCCGGGCGCGAAGGTGGTCGCGCACCCATGCGGCCTCGGCGGCGAATGCGGATGTGGCGAGCATGGAGAGGGTACCCTTCAGATCGAGCGAGGCAGGGTAGACGGTATTGTCGGTGCGGGGGTAGGAGATGTACCCGTTCATGTAGAGATCTTCCGCGACCCGCATCGCATTCGCCGCGGAAAAGCCCAGGCGTGCTGCGGCAACGATGAACGAGGTGGTATCGAACGGCGACGGGGGCTTGCTGGTCTTTTCCCCGGTGCGGACTTCGGTTGCGACCAGGGGCTCACCTGAGCGGTCCCGCGCCCCCTCGGCCTCTGCTTTCTCCCAGAACCGGCCGTGGGTGTGGCGCACCTCGAAATAATGCCCCCCTTTCTGCGTCTCCAGGGAGAGCATCCAGTAGGGCCGCGGTACGAACGCCTCGATCTCCTTTTCCCGGTCCACGATCATGGCGAGGGTGGGGCTCTGGACCCGGCCCACGCTCAGGATATTGCTGCCGCCCCGGCGTGCGGCGATGCTGATGAACCGCGTGAGCGAAGCCCCCCACATCAGGTCCACATGCTGCCTTGATTCGCCTGCCGCCGCCAGATCGAAATCAATCTCCACGGGGTGCGCAAAGGCGGTGCGGATCTCTTCTGCGGTGATGGCCGAAAAACGGGCTCGCTGGACGGGGACGGATCCGTTTTTCTGCCGCACCAGCTCGTAGGCCTCCTTGCCGATGAGCTCCCCCTCGGTGTCGAAATCGGTGGCGATGGTGACGATATCGGCCGATTTCGCCAGTTTGTGGATCTGGGCGACGATCTTCGTCTCGGTGGGCTTTTTCACGGTCCGGGCGTCGATGAGGCTGCGGGGGGTGTAGACGTCGCTGCGCCAGTTGGTGTAGCCGGGCTCGAAGTCCACCTCGACCACGTGCCCGCGCAGCCCCATCACCACCACGTCGTCGAAGCGGTAGGTGGAAACACCCCCCTCTTTCGAGGTGCTGACCTTTTCCTCTCCTGCCAGTATCTGCGCAATGCGCTGCGCCGCAATATTTTTCTCTGCAATTATCAGGTGCAAGGCTGGTTATGCCTCCTTGTTCTCGAGCAGTTCTTTGATGCGCCGGCCGAGATCCCGGGCGTCGGCGCGGCCCCGCGTCTTTCGCATCGCCTGTCCCACCAGGAAATTCAGTGCGCCGCCTGTGCCGTTCTGGTAGTCGGCAACCGCGTCCGGGTGCGCCTCGACCACCTGCGCCGCCACCTCGTCGAACTCGTCGCCTGCAGCTTTGCGCAGCCCGAGCCGGTCCACGACCGCCGAGGGCAGCTCCATCTCCTCGCCGGCGGCGCCCTCGTCGAGCATGACGCGGAGCACGTCCACGCCGGCGCGGTCGGTGATGGCATCCGCCCGCAACAGGACGAGCAGGTCGGCGAAGTGGGCGGGCGGCACCCTGTCGATCCTCATGTCGCGGTAGTTGAGCTCGCCGAGCAGGGTGTCGGCCACCCACGTGGCAGCGAGCACCGGGTCGTCGCCGGCCACCTTCTCGAAGAAGTTGGCGAGTTTCATGTCGCCGGTGAGGGTGCGTGCGTGGTTGTGCGAGATGCCGTATTGCGCCACGAACCGCGCTTTGCGGGCGTCGGGCAGTTCAGGCAGGGTGATGTCGTCAAGCCAGTCCCGCACGCGCAGGGGCCGGAGATCGGGTTCGGGGAAGTAGCGGTAGTCGGTCTCCTCCTCCTTGCTGCGGGAGGACATGGTGATGCCCCGACCTTCATTGAAATGCCGTGTCTCCCGCGTGATATCGTGGCCGCGTGCGATCTGGTTCTTCTGGCGGGTGATCTCGAAGGTGAGGGCTTTTTCCACCCCCTTGTAGGAAGAGATGTTCTTGCACTCCACCCGGTTGTGACCCTCGAGGGAGATGTTGGCATCCACGCGGATGGCGCCCTCGCGCTCCCCGTCGAAGACGTCGAGGTACTCCAGCGTGTTGCGCAGCTTGTTGAGGAACCGCCGCGCCTCTTTTGGCGAGCGCAGGTCGGGCTCGGTCACGATCTCGATGAGCGGGATGCCACTGCGGTTGTAGTCGACAAGCGAGTACCCGGCGCGGTCACGCCCGCTCTTGTGGACGAGCCTGCCGGGGTCTTCCTCCATGTGGATGCGCGTGATCCGCACCTCCTTGGGGGTGCCGTCGTCGGCCTCGATCTCGACGACCCCCCGCTCGGCGAGGGGGCGGTCGTACTGGGTGATCTGGTAGCCCTTGGGGAGATCGGGGTAGAAGTAGTTCTTCCGGGAAAACTCGCATTCCTCCGCAACCTCAAGGTTGAGGGCTTTCGCCACCCGGAGCGCGTACTCCACCGCCTTTTTATTGACCCGGGGGAGAGCGCCGGGAAGGGCGAGGCAGACCGGACAGACATGGGTGTTGGGCGGATCGTCGCGGTAGTCGGTGGAGCAGCCGCAGAAGAGCTTGGTTGCGGTGTTCAGCTGGCAGTGGATCTCCAGCCCGATGATCACATGCATGCCGATCCCTCCTGCTCGAAGGCGAATGCCACATCCACCACCACCTCGTCGGCAAAGTGGCGGCCGATGATCTGCAGGCCGACCGGCATGCCCTGCACCCTGCCGCAGGGCACCGAGATGGCCGGGACCCCGGCGAGGTTCGCCGGTACCGTGAGGACGTCGGAGAGGTACATCGAGAGCGGGTCCGACTTTTCCCCGAGCCGGAAGGCAATGGTTGGCATCGTGGGGCCGGCGATCACGTCCACGGACTTGAGCACCCGCAGGAAATCTCGGCGCACGTTCTCCTTCGCCACCTGTGCCTTGGCGTAGTACTTTCCGTAGTAGCCCGCCGAGAGGGCGAACGTGCCGAGCATGATGCGCCGCTGCACCTCATGCCCGAAATGCTCGCTCCGGAACTCCTGGAACTCATCATGCCAGGATCGCTTCGTCCCGACGCCCGGGCCGTAGCGCACGCCGTCGAACCGCGCGAGGTTCGAGCTGGCCTCGCTGGTGCAGGTCACATAATAGGCGGCGAGGGCGTATTCCATGCTCGGGATGCTGCACTCCTCGACGGCCGCGCCCGCACCTTCGAGGGTGGCAATGGCGTTGCGGACGCATTCTGCCACCGCAGGGTCGACGCCCTCCCCGAAGTATTCGGCCGGAACGCCGATCGTCATGCCCCTGATCTCGCCCGAGAGGGCATGCGTATACGGGCGGTCGTAGGAGGTCGAGTCACGCGCATCGTACCGGCCGATGACCTCCATGAGCGTCGCAACGTCGGCAACGCTCCGGCCCATCGGGCCGATCTGTTCGAGCGAGTTAGCGTAGGCGATGAGGCCGTAGCGCGATACGCGCCCGTAGGTCGGCTTGAGGCCCACGATGCCGCAGAACGCCGCGGGGCAGCGGATCGATCCGCCGGTGTCGGTGCCGAGCGCCATCGGCACCATGCCGGCGGCGACGGCGGCCGCGCTCCCTCCCGACGACCCGCCGGGAACGCGGGCGGGGTCGTGCGGATTGGTGGTGGGGCCGAAGCCGCTGTTCTCCGTGGTCGTCCCCATGCCGAACTCGTCCAGATTGGTCTTGCCGACAATCACCGCACCAGCTTCTCGCAGCAGTTCGACGACGTTGGCATCGTAGGGCGGGATGTAGCCTTTGAGGATCCTCGACCCGCATGTCGTCTGCATGCCCCGCGTGGAGATGTTGTCCTTGACGGCGACGGGGATGCCGGCAAGCCTGCCGTCCCCGAAGGCCGCGGATTCCACGCGGGTGATGAAGGCGTTGTGGCGGTCTGCGGCGTCGAAATGATACGTTCCCGCCACTACATCACCCTCGGGCCCTTGATGAACGTATCTTCCGTGGAACCTGCATTGGCCAGTATATCCTCGACGGGCAGCGAGGGGCGGACCTTGTCCTCGCGAAAGACATTGACGAGGTCGGCGCGGCCCTCTCCTGCGGCCTCCACCCGGTCGAGGACGTCGAAATATTCAAGGATGGCATTGAACTGGACGGTAAATTCCCCCAGTTCCTCTTTTTCGATGCGGATATCTGCCAGTTTTGCTATGGATTCAACTTCCCTCTCTGAGATCATCAGTCAGCCCCGCGAACATGAATTAAGTACCCTTGTACCGACTTTGTATAACCGTTTCTGCGTGCCAGCATACGGATTGTCTTCCAGACGCCACTCCCGTACTGCATGGCCTTCTTCTCATAAAATGCCATGGAATGGGGTAAATAGCGCTCTGCAGTCCTCCTGAGGGGTTGTTTGCGCACGCCTCCCTGCACCTTTTCGGCCGCGGGAATCGCGCGGGCAGCGCGCACCACCCGGACATCGGCGTAGGGCAGCGAAAAGAAGGTGCCGTGGAGGCCCGCCACGGCCTGATCGCGTGCCACCTGCGCTGGAAGATCGGCGATATCGCGGGCGAGATCCCCGGCGAGGTCGGCGGACGCAAGATAGCGTGCGTAGCCGCCGAACAGCTCGTCCGCCCCCTGCCCGGCGAGGATGCGCCGGTGCCCGTGGATGTTCGCCCATTCGGCCACAAAGTAGAGGGTGGTGGCAATGGCGGCATCGACAGGAGTGAGCCGGGGGATCACCGGCACGACGCGGCGGAGGGCGTCTTCGATCCGTTCCTCGTCGACGAGCACGGTCGCGAGGGGGAGGTCCAGTTCGTCCGCCACCTCCCGTGCCCGGCACACATCGTGCGACCCCGGCAGCCCGACCACCACGCAGGGGCGCCGTGCAAGGCAGGCCACCAGCGCCGAATCCACCCCGCCCGAGAGGGCGACCGCGCCCTCATCGCTCCGCAGCCGCACCGCCTCGGCAACGGCCTCATCGAGCGGCATCGCGGCGACGGGAGGATTGATATGCCCCCGCACCGCGCCGTCGCAGAGCACCGTGCCTGCCGGGCAGCCCTCCCCCGGCACGATCCCGAAATGATCGCGTGCGCTGCAGCCGTCCCACCGGAAGAAGAATTCACCCCCGCAGGAGCAGAGCGCCTCCATATCGTGGCGGGCCATCCGCTCGATCTCGGATTCATCGAGGCGCACGCCCCCCCGCTCCACCCAGCCAGTGATCTCCATGGCATCACCGGACCTGCCGACTTTCCGGCACGTCTGCTCTCATTGTTGATCACCGGAGAGCATGAACCTGCCCGCACGCATGGGGGTCACAGGGGTTGCGGGACAAGGAGGAGGATCACGGAGAGGTTGTGGGCGATGGCGAATGCATAGAACCCGATGATCACCGCCAGCAGGTACAGACCCGATCCTTCGATTCTGGTTTCGAGAAAGGAGGTGGTGAGGGCAACAAACAGCAGCACCATGCCTTTGACCGCCGTGTGCATGCCGGGGTGCTCCACGACCCCTGCCATGAACACGTTCAGCTCGGATGCGCCGCAGGAGAGCGCCAGCGTGGTGGTGACAATATCGAGACCGAACAGGATGCATACGACAAGGATCCCCACCACCAGTACCGCTCTCATCACATCACAGAGAACTATACTCCACGAGGACATTATTATAATTATTGCAGTATATAATTCGGTGTGCGCAGGAATTACCCGTATACATGTATTCGAAAGCTCGATTATCACAGTACACGATCACAAACGATAATCCGTAACCAAAAACTATTTAAATAATATTGCCCCAGACATTTTTGGGGAGTTCCACACAGAACAATAGACGGTTCATCCTCCTCCATGCAATGCCGATCAGGCGTCGAGACCCGGAACATCATACAACCTACTCCCATACCGCCAGAATAGGGCGGGACGGTGCACAACCGCACGAAAACTCCGCACCGCTCTCCCCGCACCATGCGATGGGTCTCGCATGCGACACGAGCACCTGACCGACGCATTGCACAGAACCTTCACGTCAAAGGTGCTTTCCACACTCCCCTGACACGCACCTCTTTTTCCCGCCGTTCCGCAGCAGATGGGATCTCCCGGAGCGATGCCTCCCCGCACCCCGGCACAGCATTGTCGCGACGTCAGGTGCGGCGGCAGAGGGGGGCGAGTTTGGTGACGAGGCGGTCCACCTGCCCGACCGCGGTGCCGATGTAGGCATCCGGCTCCAGCAGATCGGCGATCTCCTCCGGCGTGGTGAGCGCGGCAACCCCGGGATGGGCGCCGAGGATGTCGGCCAGCGGGCGCTGGTCGCGCAGCGCCTGCATGGAGGCGACCCGCACGGTCTCGTGGGCCTCCTGCCGGTCCATGCCCCGCCGGGTCAGCTCGATCATGACCGATTCGGCCATGTTCACGCCCTGCAGGAGCATGAGGTTTCTGCGGATGGCATCTTCGTGGATCACGAGGCCCTCGAGCACCCCCGCCATCACCGCGAGCAGGTGGTCGCAGAGCACCGAGGCTTCGGGAAAGAGCACCCGCTCGCAGGAGCTGTTGGTGAGATCGCGCTCGTCCCAGAGGGTGTTGTTCATGAGCGCCGGTTCGACGGCGGCGCGGACGATGCGGGCAAGCCCGCAGACCTGCTCGCTCTTGATGGGGTTTCGCTTGTGCGGCATGGTGCTCGAGCCGACCTGCTTTTCCCCGAACGACTCCTCGAGCTCGCCGATCTCGCTGCGCTGCATCATGCGGATCTCCACCCCGATCTTATCGAGCGTCGTCGCCACGTTCGCAAGGAACATGAAATATTCGGCATAGCGGTCGCGCTGCACGATCTGGTTGGAGACATCGACCGCGGTAAGGCCGAGATCCGCCATCATCGATGCCATGACCGCCGCCCCCTTCTCCCCGAGCGCCGCCTGGGTGCCGACGGCACCGGTCATCTGGCCGACCGCCACCCGCGGGCGCATCTGCCGCAGCCGCTCGATGTGCCGGGCGACCTCGCTCGCCCAGATGGAAAATCGCAGCCCGTAGGTCGTGGGCACGCCGATCTGGCCGTGCGTGCGTCCCGCGCAGACGAGGTGGCGCGTCGCTTCGCTCCTCCTGAGCAGGATCGAAAGGAGCCTGCAGAGCCTGTCCTCCAGCAGCGCAAGGCTCTCTTTGATCTGCAGCCCCGTGGCGGTATCGAGAATGTCGTTGGAGGTCGCCCCGTAATGGACCCACCGTCCCGCTTCGCCGCTGACCTCGGTGATGGCCCTGACCACGGCCATCATGTCATGGTGGATCTCCGCCTCGATCTCTTTGGCGCGGTCGAGCGATGCGGACGGGGCGCGCGCCTCGATTGCGGCCGCCGCATCGGCCGGGATGAGCCCGTGTTCGGCCTCCGCCTTTGCCAGCGCCACTTCGGCGGCAACAATGCACCTGAATCGGTTGTCTTCATCCCACACGGCCCGCATCTCGGGGGTGCCGTACCGGAAATCGATGGGGTGGATCGCCATATGAGAACATGGTTGGCGTTCACCGCTAAAAATACGAGCGCCTGCGCCGCAGCGCCAGATTCAAATACCCGGATGCCGATCTCCTCAGTGCCATGGGTGCAGATTTCCGCGATGCGCTAAGGAACTACTACGGCGGCCTTATTGGCATCGCCGTCTACCTTGTCGTCACGGCGGGAGTGTCCTTCGCGGCATTCATGGCCGCGTTCGGCAACCCCACCCCCGCCGCGGAGGCATTACTCGATCTCGCCGCTATCTACTTCACGGTGGCGCGTCCCCTGTGGATGATCCCCATCGCCTACTTCCTCGGCGGGCTTTTTATCCGAAAAAAATAGAGGCGTCGGACCGTGTCCTGCCGCTACCGCCCGCAGCGGCCGAGCACCTGCGCGGCAAGATCGCGCACCGCCGCACGGGCACCGCTCCCTTCGCCGACCCATGCCACCGGCGCCCCCCGCAGGTCCGCGTCCTCCACCGCGGCATCCTCGGGGATTGCGGCCAGCAGGGGGAGCCCCTCTCCCGAGAGGTTCTCTGCAGGGGGTCTTTCCCCTTTGTACCGGTTGACAACGAGATACATGGGCGTCGTTCCGAGGCCGAGCGATACCGCGAGGTCACGGATCCGCCGCGCCGTGCGCAGTCCCCGCTTGCCGGGGTCACTGACGATGAGCAGGATATCGGGACGCCGGACGGTGCCACGGGAGATGTGCTCAAGGCCGGCCTCCGAATCGACGACGGTGACCGGGTATTCCTCCCCGAGGAGGTGCATGCACTCTCCCAGAAGGGAGTTCGGAAAACAGTAGCAGCCCGTTCCCTCGGGCCGGCCCATGGCGAGCAGGTCGAAGCCCTCCGCCTCGACGAGCACCGTCCGGAAGCGGTATTTGATGTACGAGGTTCGGTCCATCCCGGGGGGAATGCTCCGGGTGAACGCCTCCTCCCGCATGCATCCGAGCGTCTCTGCCAGATCCACGCCCAGCGCCTCGTGGAGGTTGGCGTTGGGATCCGCATCGACGGCGAGCACGGGCCTCACCCCCGCCTCGATGAACGACCGGACGAGCAGGGCCGAGATGGTGGTCTTGCCGGTCCCCCCCTTCCCGCAGACCACGATGGTGCACGTCCTGCTCACGCCCATTCCTCCCGCGCCCGGCGCGAAAGGTCGGCGGCGGCGCGCATGATCGCTCCCGCCCCCCGCTCGTCGGCGAACCGGATCCCGCAGGTCGGCGTGATCATCGACTGGCGGGCGAAGAGTTCCGGGTCGAGCCACGAACAGACGTCATCCCGGATGGCGCTCATGCGGGTATAGAGCGAATCCGGTGTTTCTCCTTCGTAGACATCATACTCCGCGGGCACGATGCCCCAGGCGACCACGCCTCCCGCCTCCATGAACCGGGTGATCGCGTCCCGGTAGAGCAGGAATTCCCTGGCATACCGGTAGGCATCGAGGGAGACGAACCCGATATCCATGCCGAGCACGAAGGCCCAGTCGGTATTGGAGCAGCAGTGAACCCCGATACCCCCCTCCAGCAGCGCTGCGGTCTCTTCGAACCCCGCCGCCACAAGGTCGCGGTCCACCGGGATCACCGACGAGCCGAAGGCGGCAAGGTAGGGCTCGTTGAGCACCACGAGGGTGTGCGGCGCCCCGGTCCGCGCAGTCAGCCGCTCCTCGTACCACCGGGCGCGCAGCGCGATCATCTTGTTGAGCAGGTCCGCGTATTCGGGGTCGTAGTGGAGCGGGCGTTTCTTTTGGTCGACCACCTGCATGCCGAAGGTCAGGGGCCCGGTGACCTGCGCCTTGGCGAACAGCGCCCCCGAGAGATCGCATTCCAGCATCGCGAGAAAGCCCGAATTGTACTCCTCCGACGCACCGTACGCAGCGAAATTCCCCTCCATGTAGTCGAGCATGATCTGCTCCATCTGGCCTGCATGGTCCGCGGCGGTATTTGCGTAGAGTTTGTCGCCTTCAAACACCGCACCCGGCAGGTATTCGGCGTCATTGAAGACGATCGCCTCCCGCGGCCCCCGGTTGGGCAGGGTGGGGGCGTAGGGCACCTCCGGGAAACTCTCCAGCACCGCCCTGCAGGCGACCTCCGGGTCGCTGTGGGGAAGCCCGCCCACGCCGGTGGCGGCAAGGCGGGGCGGGGGGAGGAGCGAGGCCATCACTCCGCCCCCCCGTAGCGGATGCGGCACTCGTCGAGCACCCGCTGCACCCCCGGAAAGAGAGAGAGATCGGTGTGGGGCAGAAAGCAGCTGGAGGTGTACTGGTCCATGAAGGAGGGTTCAGCATTGAGCTCGATATACGTGATCTGCTGGGCGATGCGGTCGAGGTTGCGGCGGCGGTCGCGGCTGATAAGGGCGAGATTGGCCCCCGTGATGGCTCCGTTGCCGATGTTTTTCACCGCGTCGAGGGGGACTTCCGGGATGAGGCCGACGGCGATGGCGTTCTCCTTGTTCAGGTAGTTGCCGAACGCGCCGGAGAAGTAGATGCCGGCGAGATCCTCCCGCGTGATCCCGGCGGCGTCCATCAGGGTCATGCAGGCGCCAAGGATCGCCGCTTTGCTCATGATCAGGTTTTTGATGTCGTTTTCGGTGATCACGATATCCCGCTCGCCATCGGTCTCGTCGGCCCAGGCGATCACGAACTCGGGGAAGTAGCGGCCCTGCCGGACCCGCGGGTGCCTGATACCCATATTGATGTGCCCGTTGCGGTCGATGACGCAGGCGCGGATGAGCTCTGCAAGCAGATCGATGAGCCCCGAACCGCAGATGCCTTTGGGCCGGACGCGGTTGATGGTCTCATAGGTGGGCTTGAGGGTGCCGCCGTCGATGCGGACCTTCTCCATCGCTCCCGGGTTGGCCCGCATCCCGAAGAGCACCTCGCCACCCTCGAGCGCCGGTCCGGCGGCACCCGCACAGGAGAGCATCCAGTCCCGGTTGCCGATCACCACCTCGAAATTGGTGCCGATATCGATCAAAAGGGAGATCTCCTCCCGCTCGGTCATCCCGCAGGCGAGGATGTCCGCGATGATGTCCCCCCCGATGAAGTTGGAGACCGCCGGGAAGGTATAGACCCCCGCATTGCGATGCACGGCAAGGCCGATCCTGCCTGCCGCCGTGGAAAGCATCCGGCGGACCACAGGCACGTAAGGCTCGGCGATCATGTACCCCGGATCGATGCAGAGCAAAAGGTGGGTCATCACCGTGTTGCCGGCGACGACCACCTCGTGGATGTCCTCCCGGTCGATCCCGGCATTGTTCGCCGCCGCGGTGAGGGCCTGATTGATGCTCTCGGCGGCGAGCCGCTGCAGTTTGGACAGACCGTTTTTCCGGGCGAAGTTGACTCGGGAGAGGATGTCCTCGCCGTACCCGATCTGCCGGTTGTAGTTGGAGGCGGTGGCGATCACGGAGGCGGTGGCGAGATCCCAGAGGTATACGACGATGGTGGTCGTGCCGAGATCGACCGCCGCCCCGTAGAGGCGCCCCTCGGTGTTGCCCTCCTCGACCTTGATGAGGCGGTAGCCGCCGGGGACCAGCGCGACGGTGCCGGTGACGCGCCAGCCCCCCTGCCGCAGCAGCTGGGGAACGGAGCGGAGCACCTCGAGGGGCGCGTAGATCTTGTTCGCGGCAGGACCGCCTTGCGCCTCGATCCCCTCCAGCAGGCGGGTGATATCGGGGGTGGTGTCGGTGAGCGATGGAGGGGTGAGCTCGAGGGAGTACTTCCTGACGGAGGGGCGGAACGGGATCTCCGCCGCACGGGACTCGACGAGGATCTTCTGCTCCTGCACGAGCGACGATGCCGGCACCTCCACGCGCAGGTCGTTTCTCACGAGCGACTGGCACGCGAGGCACGCCCCGCGGTCCAGCTCCTCAGCGGTGAAAAAGTGCCCGAACTTCTCCCGGTCGAAGGTGATCTTTCCGCTTTTCAGGTACACCACGCACTTTCCGCACCGGCCCTGGCCCCCGCAGACCACGTTCACGTGCAGCCCGGCGCGCTGGGCGGCATCGAGGATGGTGGCCCCCCGGGGGACGTCGGCTTTGTGAAACCCGGGCAGAAAGGTGACCGTGGGCATATCAGGCCTCCCACCCGGTCTCCAGGTACTCCCCGATCTCGGCCGCATCGCCCGGGCCCACCCGCACCTCCCACCCCGTCTCCTCCTCGATCTTGCCGCTGAGCGGTGCCGCGTAGCCGGGGATGATCAGGACCCGGTGATCGACCCGGTTCTCCAGTTCAGTCGTTTTGATCGCGTCCGCCACCAGCGTCTCGGTGAGCTTGCCGCCGGCAACGGCGGTGAGCACGGACATCCCCTCCGTGTCCACGATGAAGAGATAGCAGGGAATGCCCGCCGCCTCGAGGTAGCCGAGCAGGGTGAAGTAGGTGAGGGAGAAATTGACGGTCATCAGCACGGGGGCGCTGCCGGTCGGGGCATTGACCGGGTAGAGCCCCGGCGTCACCTGGATGGGCTTCTGCGGGTCGGTGTAGATGTTCTGGCGGAGGGTGAGGGCTGCCATCGTGGAGGCGGGCCCGAGCTCGTCGATGATGATGACACCGGCATATTTCAGGATCCCGAGCGCCGTCGCAGCGTCGGGCAGACCGAGCGGCACGGTATCGAAGACCACCGGGTAGCCGAGGTCGGGATCGGTACGCTCCACCGCACGCCGGCGTATCTCGACCGACCGGGCGAGGAAGTCGCGCAGGGTCGCGGGAGCGGGGTCGAGCATCAGGTTCTCGACGCCGCGGTCCCTGCACAACCCCACGAGGCGTTTGAGTTCCTCGAGGTCGCCTGCCCGCACCGCCAGCGCACAGCCGTATTTTCTGGCGAGATCGCACATCGCCTCGGCGGTGTCGGCGCATGCCGCATGGATGAGCGGCTGGAAGTTGCCGCAATGGGCGAGCGCCGCCGCCTGCGCCTCCGGGTCGTCGGCGATGATCACTTCGGGAACGCTCGCGCACGCCTCCACCGTCCCGACAACCCCGCCGAACCGGTCCGCATCGCCGGACTCCCAGCGGAACGCGATGCCGTCGACGGAGAGATCCTCCCCGACGCGGTGGAAGGTCTCGTCACGCACCCGCGCCACGACCCCCTCGATCCGCTCCTCCGGCCACGTATCGGCAACCTGCATCATCAGCCCGGGCTGATGGTAGAACGTCCGCTCATGCCGGTAGAGCACGAACTCCTCGCCCACGGTAAACGACCGCTCCCCCGCGCCGATGGCAACCAGCCGGATGGGGGGGCGAGTGGCCCCGCCCAGCAACTCCCGCGTCTGCTCGTCGAGGTCGGGGCAGAGATCCACATCCACCTTGCCCGAGGCAAGTTTCATGGCAAATGCGAGGCAGGTGGGAAACCCGCATTTCTTGCAGTTGGTTTTGGGGAGTAACTTGTAGATGTCAAGCGCTTTCATCGCCATATGCTTCCTCCTGTGGATGAGATCCTTCCAGAAGCGCCCGGAGCGCCTCCCGCAACAGCGCCACCGTGCCGGGGTGGCGGACGCACACGATCTCCGCCCCTGCGATGAGCGCGGAAAACGCCGCATAAAATTCCCAGCGGATCGCCACTTCGTCCGCGGTCTCCGGGTCCGCCTCCCGCACCTCCTTGACATTGAGGGAATCGATGGCCGAACTGATCATGGGGCGGGCGAGATCGGCGTCCCCCTGCAGGGCGACTGAGCGGATGCGCTCCATCACCGAGTAGGAGTACTCGAAACCATACCCCAGGGTGCCGGTGTACGGGTCGATGACGATCCTCTCGGGGGGGAGCGCAGTCTCATGCAGCAGGATGTTGAGCTGCTTTGCCAGGTTGATGTCGATGGGCGTCTGGGCGACCACGGCGTGCCCGTAGGCGAGCGCCGATGCCGCCACGCTGCGGTAGCGGTCGGCTTCCGCGGTCCCGAGCAGGACGCGTTCGCCTTCCGCGGCCTCGCCGATCCGCCGGTAGACCTCGGAATCGATGGCGGGTTCGGTGCTCCCCTCGACGATCAGGGGGTACTTCGTCGCCCCGATCACCTCCTCCACCGTGGTGCCCAGCGAGGCGAAATCGTCGAATCCCCGCTGCCGGGTGCTGGTGAAGGAGAGGCGCACCATATCCGCGCCGAACGTCGTCTCGGCCGCCGCAGCCCATGCACCCGTATCCTCCGCAAGATCCCCGACCTCGCGGAGCACGATCGGCGACCACGTGCGGGTATCATCGCAGATTTCAAGGGCGATACGGGGCGGGTGGCCCGCGGCGGGCCCCGCGCCGAGAAACGGGAACGTACCCGCGCCCCCCACCGTATACACGCGTTCCCGCGTCCCTCCCTCCGCCTTCGTCGCGCCAAGGCGGACCTCCAGGATCCGGTTGCCCGGTTCAGGATTGTGCTCTTCGCTCATGTGCCCATCCTCTCCTAAATAAGCGGCCGCATCGCGAGGGCGGGATGATCCACCCGCGCCAGGAATTCGGCCAGGTCCTCGACGCTCACGGCGACCGTCTCGTCGGCGATTTTGTCGAACAATTCAGGAATGCCCATCCGTTCGAGCTTCTCTTCGAGCCGGCCCTTCAATTCGTTTCTGAGCAGCGACGGCATCCAGACCACCCGCTCGATCCCGTTCTCCGCCTGCAGGAACCGGTCGCTGAGGATATAGCCCTTCGAGATTCCCACGAACCCGGGTGTCTGGGCCCCGCCGCCGATGGTGCCGGCGAGAGTGGAGAAGGTCATGCCCAGCGGCGTGTCGCCGAGGTAATCGCGGTTGACGATCATGATCCCGTTCACCTCGGGCAGGATCGTGGCAATGCACTCGAAACACCCGCAGCAGGTCATCGGCTCCTCCATCATCCCGTAGAGAGAGACCCGGTCCACCGCGCTGTGCGAGGCTTTCTTCACGAAGCGGTTCACCCCCTCGAACTGGCCGAGGACGGGATCGATCAGCTCGCCTTTCTCCACAGGCTGGTTGGCCCCCGCAGGCGCGATCTCGTAGGCGATTTTCGCATCCAGCCAGGTGATCGCACCGCAGAGGGCGGGGCGTTCGGGGGTGATGATGCAGACGTGGTTGGGGGCGAATGTCTGGCAGAGGGTGCAGGAGTAATAGGTCCCGACATCCTCGTCCTTCATGCCCGCGATGCGCTCGTCGCGCTCGTCGTAGATGGCCCGGGCCTCCTCGAGCATCGCCTCCACGCGCTCCCGGTCCGTCACCAGCGTCACCTGCACGGCATCGAGCAGGTCGGGAAACTCCACGCGGAACTTGCTTGCGAGCAGCCTGCCCAGGTCCGCGATCGCTACGCCCCGCCGGACCACGTCTTTCGTGAGCCGCACCCAGACGAGGTCGCGCTGGGCGACATGCCACGACCCCTCCCCGTAGTTGAGGAACGTGTGGATCCTGCGCTCGAGGACCGGTTCGTAATCCTTCTTCATCGATGCGCCGGCCACGTCCACGAGAATTGCCAGCGGCACCGCCGACCCTTCTTCGAGGTCGCCCACCTCCGGGCCGATCACCTCGACGCGGCCGTCCTCCACCTCGTCCGCGGGCCGCACGCGGAGGAGTTCGAATGCCGCCGCCTTCGCCCCCCCGAATTCCACGTACATCTCCTCTTTCCGGATGCTTTTCCCCTCGAACGCCGGAGAGCAGGCCATGGGAATCGGGATGGCGACCACGTTGACCCGGATCCCGCGCCGCTCCATCCCTTCCCGCACCGCTTCGAGGTAGGGGACGCGGATCCATTCCCCGCCTTCATACCCCTCCGGGGTGAGGATGGGGATGCTCAGCACCCGGAAACCATCGATGACCGCGACCTCCTCGTCTTCGAGGCCCGGAAAGGCAATCACGAATGCTTTCGCCCGTTCGGCGGCGTAATTGAGCAGGCGGTCCGTATCCCCGGGCTGAACGCCCCCGAACATCATCGCCACGCGGGCGATGATATCGGCGAAATGTATCGCCGCCATGCCGGTGGAGCCCAGGGGGACGAGGCGGTACTCGAGCCCCACCTTCACCCCCGCCTCGGTGAGGGTTTTAATCACCCCGCCTGCAAGGAAGGTGAGCAGGTACTTCTCCTGCATCTCCCGGCAGATGGCGGCGGCCGCATCGGCGTCATCCGGCGATCCGGCGACGAGACCGATCCCTGCGATACTGCCGTCCACCAGCGAATACCCGAGCCTGCGCAGCACCGTGTCGGGCACAAACCCCGTGTAGGGCTCCCCTTCCCCCCCTTCGGCGGCATACCCCGCCGCCGCAAGGCACTCTCCCGCCACGAGCACGCTGGATCCGGAAGCGGCGTATGCCTCCCGTGCGCTTGCCGCGTCATGCACCGCCATGCCGGTGACGGCATAGGTCACGGGGAGCGCATATGCCGTCTCCTCGTACCCGACACTCCCTTCCAGCGCATCCATTTCCTCATCGAGACGCTCCCGACCCGATGCCAGGACAGTATCAATCGACGTCATACTCTTGCATCATCCCTGTTATCGAAGTGGCAGGGGTGGTACCTTAATAAGCTTTCGGCTTTCTGCGAACGAACGGGGATCTTCGCCGGTCACAACCACCCTCTCTTCCTGAAAAACCAGATCTCGACGAGCCCCACCGCAAGCATGAGGAGCAGCACCGCCGGGTAGCCATAGCGATGCGAGAGCTCTGGCATCCCGACAAAGTTCATCCCGTAAAGGCCCGCGATAAACGTGAGAGGGATGAAAATCGTGGCGATGATGGTCAGCACCTTCATGATCTCGTTCATGCGGTTGCTGGTTGTGGAGAGGTAGATATCGATCATGCCGCCCATCATATCACGGTAGGTCTCGAGGGTTTCGACGAGCTCGACGGTATGGTCGTAGACATCACGGAGGTACACGGGGGTGATGCCGGTCACGAGCGGCGATTCCACCCGCTCGAACGCACCCACCACCTCGCGCAGCGGCCAGATGGAGCGGCGGATCATGATAAGGAGGCGTTTTTTCTCGTGGATTGCCTGCAGTGTCCGGGTACCGGGCCCGTCGAGGAGTTCGTCTTCCAGATCCTCGATCACCTCACCGAACCACTCGAAAATGGCGTAGTAGCCGTCGACAACGGCATCGAGCAGAGAATAGGCGAGATAGCAGGCTTCCTCCCTTCGTATCCGGTTTCCCCCCGCACGCAGACGGGCGCGCACCGGGTCGAACACGTCGCCCTCCCGCTCCTGGAAGGTGAGGACAAACCCTTCGCCGAGGAGAATGCTGACCTGCTCGGTGCGGATTTCCCGTTCCTCGAGCGAAAGCATCTTGCAAACCACGTAGATGTAGTGGTCGAAATACTCGATTTTCGGCCTCTGCCGGGTGTTGAGGATATCCTCGAGGGTGAGGGGGTGGATCGAGAACCGTGCGCCGATCGCCTCCACCGCCCGGATATCGCCCAGGCCCGAGCAATCGATCCAGGTCACCGCTCCTTCGGGGAGGGGGGCGGTCACCTCTGCAAGCGTCGCTCCCTTTCGCTCGGCAATTCCCTTTCCGCTGTACCGGAACAGCGTAATCGCAGTCGCCAGCGGGGGTGCCGGGCCGATGTGCACGAGCGAGCCGGGGGGCATCCCCGCTTTCGCAGAAGGGGAGGGCGCGGGTTCCGTCATGACATCACCAATCATGTGGGTATGTGACAGCTGACCTTAAAGCACCGCGGTATATGTGCCTGCAGAGCCCCGGCTAGGATGATACGACCCCGCGTGGAGAGAAATGGCCCTGGAACCCGTTCAGGATTCGCTCTTTGCCTTCTCCGCAACCCGCCCTATCCAGATGGTCACCAGGACGGCAATCACGGTCACGACAACCGCATAGCTCAGCATCGCTGCGATGTTCCCGGCTTCGCCGAATACCTCTGCAAATATTGCCTGTATTGCGCCGTTCCAGGCAAGAGCGGCAACCAGCCCAAATGCAGCAGTGAGAAGCGCTGCAATCTTGTCAATGACCTCAAATTTCAGAGCCATGTACGAGCCTCAACCCCCAGATATATGTGTGAGATTATAAAAATTACGAAATGTACCGGCAGATTACCGGTTGCACCGGGCGTACGGGGGCCAATCCAAGGGTACATGTGACAGGGACTCCAACAGTACCTGCAATCATGGACGACCTCGATGCGTGGTTTCCCTACGAGTCTTATCGCCCCCACCAGCAGAGGATGCTCGACCTGGTAGCCCGGACCGCCGCAGAGGGCGGGATTGCCATGATCGACGCGCCGACCGGGAGCGGCAAGTCCAGCGTCGTGGCAGCGCTGCTCGCCGCTGCTGCGGGCAGGAAAGTGGTCGTTGCGGTGCGCACCGTCAGCCAGCTCACCACCTTCGTCCGCGAGCTCGAGCTCATCCGGAAGAAGCGGGGGCGCCTGAAATTCGCCTACCTCGTGGGGAAGGGGAACATGTGCCCCATGGCGGGTGCGGGCGACACCTACCGCCTCTGCGAAGGCCTCAAGACCTTTTCCACCTCGCTGATGCGCGAACGAGCGCAGCGGGGAGCGCTCGTGCCCACGAAAGACCCGTTCATCAGGCAGCAGATGCGAAGGGTGTCGATGGACCACCCCGTCATCTGCCCTTATTTTATCCACACGCGCAGTTACGCAGAGACAAGCGAAGGGCTCAAGATGCTGCCATCGGCCAAACTGCGCACCCTCGGGGAGCGGGCGTGCTCGCGCCTTGTCGCACCCGAAACCCTCCACGAGTTCTGCGGCGACCTCTGCCCCTACGAGGTGATGCTCCAGGCGGCGCGGGAGGCGGACGTGGTGCTCGTCAACTTCCACCACCTCTTTGACGGGCAGATCAGGGAGCAGATCTTCGATTCGCTCGATATCGAAGCGGAACGGACCCTCCTTCTGATCGACGAAGCGCACAACTGCGGCGATACCATCCAGAGCATCCAGAGCGTGAGCCTCGGGGAGAGGAACCTCGAGGCGGCCTACCACGAGATCGGGGGCATGCGCTCGCGGCAGAGCAGCGCCGACGCCGTCCTCAGGATCCTCCCCCGGATCACGGCGTTCATGGAGTCCCTGCGCCGCTCGTGGAAGGAGGAGGACTGGTTTGATCCGGCGATCTTTACCCGCCATGTGCTGGGCGGATCGCTGTATGCGACCTTCGACCAGATCATCGAAGACCTCCTCTCGCTCTCCGAGGCGATCCGGGAGCGGAACATGCAGGCGGGGGAGTTCCGGGAGAGCGCCGCCGAACGGCTGTGCGATTTCTTCTACCACATCCTGCGCTCCACGGAGAGCAACGCGTTTCTCTCCGTCTATAGAAAGGTGGACGAGGAAGTGTTTCTGGAGGTGCGCAACATCGATCCCGCCGACACCCTGCAGGAGATCGCCGCTGCCCATCCCTGCACGGTGCTCATCAGCGGCACCCTTTCGCCGGTCGAGAGCTACCGCCGCTACTACTTCGGCAATGCAGAGGTCGCCACCCTCTCCCTCCCCAACGCCTTCCCGCAAGAGCATCGCAGGCTCCTGTGCACCCGCGACATCACCTCCGCCTACCGCCAGCGGCGCGATCCCGAAAACACCGCCCGCATCGGCGAATACATCCGGACATTTGCGGGGGTGGGCGGTAACCTCGCCGTGTATTTCCCCTCCTACGACCTGCTCAACACGCACACCGCGTCCATCGGCGCCACGCTCGCCGGAAAAGAGGTATTCATCGAGCCGTCAAACTCGTCCGAGGCCTCAGCGGCCCTGAAGCGCTTTCTCTCCCTGCCCGCGCAGGGCAGGGCGGGGATCCTCTTCGGGGTGTGCGGGGGGAAATGGAGCGAGGGGCTCGACTACCGGGGGGAACTGCTCACCGGGGCAATGGTCATCGGCCTCCCCCTCGCCCCCTTCAACCCGGTGCGCAAAATGGTGATCGAGTACTACCGCTCCAAGTTCGGCGAGGAGGGAGAGTTTATCTCCTACACCCTGCCGGCAATCAACCGGGCGCTGCAGGCGCTGGGCCGCGTGCTGCGGACGCCGGAGGATACGGGGCTGCTCGTCCTCGGCGACTCGAGGTTCCTGGACAGAAAGGTGCACGCCGGGCTGCCGCCGTGGATGCAGGAGGAGCTGGAAGCATGCGATACGGCCTCGTTTGCGGAAGCGGTGCGGACATGGCGCTGAACGATGGCGCCTGCCGGTTCGGGCTCTGGTGGGTGCACGTCGCGTGGGCCGACGATGTCGTCTTCCGGGTGCGGTTTGCAACAACGGGCGAGGAGGGCGCCGTGCCCCCGGTGGTGCGCCGCTACCTCGCGGGACAGAACGTCGACCCCGCGTCCCTGCAGTCTGCTGCCGCCGCCGACCATGCGCCGTTTGCCGCCGTCTACCGGGCGGTCCGGGAGGTCGGCTACGGCAGCACCGCGACCTACGGCGCCATCGCCGCACAGGCAGGTACGTCTCCCCGGGTCGTGGGCACGGCGATGAAGCGCAACCCCACGCCCCTCGTCATCCCCTGCCACCGTATCGTCGCCCGGGACGGGATCGGCGGGTTTACCCCCGACATCGGTATCAAGCGCGCGCTCCTGCGCATGGAGGCGGGAGAAAGACGCATTTTTAGCCCGTGAAGGAGATGTAATTACAAACGGTGGGATGGAAGCATGCAGGTAGCAGTGCTCGGGGCGGGCGCGGTTGGGCTCTCCGTGGCGGCAAAACTCTCGGCGGTGTGCACGGTGCACGCCGTCTGCCGGCCGCGCCATGTGGAGGCAATCGCGAGCCGGGGATTTGAGATGACCGGGATCTGGGGCGACGGAACCTATCGGTTCACCTGCTCCGAATCATACCTCCCGCATCGTGAATTCGACTATATCATCATCACGGCCAAATCGACCGACACGCGAGCGGTCTGCGAGCAGTTTTCGGACGCCATCGCCAGATCCGAGGTCGTCAGCTTGCAAAACGGCATCGGCAACGAGGAGATCATCGCCGGGTATACCGACCGGGTGATCGGGGGGATGATCATCACCGGGTTCGAGTGGCAGGGCGATGCGCGGGTGCACGTCTCGGTCGAGGCGGGGCCGGTGAAACTGGGCAGGTTTCCCCGGGGCAACGACGATGCGGTGCGGGCACTGGCGGAGCTCTTTGCACGTGCCGGGATACGGTGTGAGGAGAGCGGCGAGATCCGGGGGGACCTGTGGGGAAAGACGCTCTACAACTGCGCCCTCAACCCGCTCGGCGCGATCATGAACGTCCCCTACGGCGAGCTGGACGATCCTGCGGCCTGGGAGATCATCGCAGACGTCGTCGGGGAGGCGTTCGCCGTCTGCCGGGAAGAAGGGGTCTCCCTCGCATGGGAGGCGCCCGGCGACTACCTCGCTTACCTCGCAGGGGTGCAGCTGCCGGCGACCGCACGCCACCACTCCTCCATGCTGCAGGACCTCACCCTGGGCCGCAAGACCGAAATCGACTTTATGAACGGGGCCGTTGTTGCGCGCGGGCAGCAGCACGGCATCCCGACGCCCGCCAACGACATGCTGGCACGGCTGATCCGGTTCCGCGAAGCATTGTGCACGAAGGAGAGGGGAGTGCGGACGGCGTGAGGACGGGCATCATTCTCGTCGGGGGCGAGGGGCGGCGTGCGGGAGGCTTGGAGAAGTATTTTTTCAGCTACCGCGGCCAGACCTTCATCGCCCGCCTCATTGAGACCCTGAGCCGCGAGGTCGACGAGATCGTCGTTGTCGCCCGCGATGCCGACCAGCGCGACCAAATCGCGGCGGTCATCGGCGTCCGGGTGGTGGAGGACATCAGGCGCGGCATCGGTCCCATCGGCGGCCTGCACGCAGGCCTCCTGCATGCGCACGGGGAGGAGGTCTTCGTGGTGGCCTGCGACATGCCCTGCGTGCACGCCGATGTGGTCAGCCTGCTCTTTTCGCTTCTCGACGGCTACGACGCCGTCATCCCGACGTGGAACCACGATATGCTCGAGCCCCTCCACGCCGTCTACCGGCGCGGTGCGGTAATGCAGTACCTGGAGCGCCACGAATCCCTCTCCATGCGAGACATGGTCAAATCGCTGCATGCGCGCTACGTGAACGTCCACGATCTGCGGCGCCTCGACCCGCACCTGCAGACCTTCACCAACATCAATAAGATCGAGGAACTGCACGACCTCGACCGCCGGCCCGACCGGTGATCCCCGGCGCCCTCATCCAAAGGTTGAAGAGATCTCCGGGCAGACGCACCCGCGAATCTGCTTGGAGGGGTTGTGTTGAAATGCCTGATTGTGTATGAGTCCTATCACCACGGGAATACGAAACAGATCGCCGGCACCATGGCGCAGGAGCTGCACGCGGATATGGTGAAGTCCACGGACGCGGAGTACGCATCCCTTGCCGGCTACGATCTTGTCGGGTTCGGCTCCGGGATTTACGCGGGCAGGCACCACGTCAGCCTGCTGAACTTCGTGCGCAGGATGCCGCACCTTGACGGTACACCGGCATTCGTCTTCTCGACCGCCGCCTTCCCCGAGTTGAAGGCGGTCTGGCACCGGTCGCTCGCCCGGAAGCTCCGGCGGAAAGATCTCGTCGTGTACGGCGACTTTTCCTGCAAGGGCCTGTCCACCGACGGCCTCTGTGGGGTGATCGGCGGGGTCAACAAAGGGAGGCCCGATGCGGGCGACCTCGCACGGGCGCGGCGGTTCGCCGCATCGCTTGTGGCGTCCGTTCCCGAAAAAAAGCACGCGCCCGCAGGGGAGAGTCCTGAGCAGGCGCACTGAACAACCCGATTCCTCCTAAAGCCCTTTTTTCCTGCCGCTTGCATCCCGGGAGTATCTACCGAACTCGGATCCCAGCAGGAGGTCCCCGGAAAACACCGGGCCGTCTCTGCAGACGCAGAGACCCGACGGGTCGATGCAGCACGACCCGCAGATCCCCACCCCGCACTTCATGTACCGGTGCAGGGAGAACTGGCCGCGGCCCGCACAGCCCGCCTCGTCGAGCAGCCCGAGCACCGCCCGCATCATGACCTCCGGCCCGCAGACGCAGACGTGGTCGTAGGAGGTCAGATCGATCTCTGCACAGAGGTCGGTCACGAAGCCGTGGTGGCCAATGCTTCCGTCGTCCGTCGCCACCACGATATCGGTCATCCTTGCGATCTCGTGCGCAAACGGCAACTCCGCCGCCGTCCTCGCCCCCAGCAGGAAGGTATCGACGCTCCCCTCGATGGCGAGGTGCCGCAGGGGGGCCGCCCCGATCCCGCCGGCAACCGCAAGCGTTCGGCCCCCGACCGAAAACCCGGTACCGAGGGGGCCCTTGATGCCGAGCATATCACCCTCATCGCAGGCGAAGAGCGCCGCGGTGGCGTCGCCCACCTTCTGGACGGAGATCGACCACGGCGAGGAGAGGGCCATGGGAATCTCGTCCACCCCGGGCACCCAGACCATCACGAACTGGCCCGGCCGGAAGGTGAAGGCGCGGGAGAACTCGAAGGTCTTGATGCATGGCGTCTCATCGATGATGCGGGTGATGGTGACAGGGGCGGAGGCACATTCATGCATGGGCGCACCCCACGATTGTCGCGGCGTCCACGCCGTCGTCGGCGTAGAGATCCGCCGCGATGGCCTCGAAGACCCCGACACCCCTGATTACCGCACTGCCGATCTCCACGGCGCTCGCCCCGGCCATCATCATCTCCAGCACATTGTCCGCCGAGGCGATCCCGCCGCACCCGACAATGGGGATGCGGCACGCCTCATAGAGCTCGTACACGCAGCGGACCGCAACGGGAAAGATGGCGGGGCCCGAGAGCCCGCCGAACCGGTTGCCGAGGACGGGCCTTCGCAGGCCGGTGGAGATGCGCATCGCTTTCACGGTGTTGATTGCCACGATGGCCGACGCCCCGCCCTTCTCCGCCGCTCTCCCGCACCCGGTGATATCGGTGACGTTCGGGGTGAGCTTCACCCAGGTGGGCAGGCCGAGGGAGGCCACCGCCCGGGTGCAGGCCTCCACCAGTGCCGGGTCGGTGCCGATGGCCGCCCCGTAGCCTTCCGCGTGCGGGCAGCTGAGGTTGAGCTCGAAGCCGGCGGCACGGTCGGCAAACCATGCGGCGACCTCCGCAAACTCCTCCGGCGACCCGCCGAAGACGCTCACCACCACCGGTCGCCCGGCGAGCCCGTCCAGTTCGCCCGCGAAATCGGCGGAGGGGTTCGGCAGCCCCATGGCGTTGAGGAGGCCGTCTTCGAGCACCGCCACGCAGGGGCCGGGGTGCCCGGGGAAGGGTGCGGGGCCGATGGACTTGGTGACCACGCCCCCCGCCCCGCTCGACAGCACCCGTGCAAGCGACGCCCCCGTGGTCCCCAGAATTCCCGCAGCGAGCAGGAGGTGGTTGTCCAGCGCCACCCCGCCCACCTCAATTGCGCCCGGTTTCAGTGCCAGCATTGCACAGAAATTGTAGTTATTTATTATTAGCATGCCCATATTGTAGTCACATGACCAGCCTCTCCGTGATGGGTGTGGGGCGTGTGGGGGGCGAGGTCGCCTACCTGGCCGCGGTGCTGGGCCTCGTCGACACAATCAACCTCCATGACACCTATAAGCCTCTTCTCGAGGCGCAGATCCAGGATCTCGAGCACACCGGGCTCGATATCCGGGTCTCCCGCGATCCGGGGGACATCCACGATGCGGATGTGTTCGTGTTTGCGGCGGGAACCCCCCGGACCCCCGATGTCAAAACCCGCGCCGACCTCCTGCAGGCCAACCTCCCGGTCGCGGACATCTGCAGCAAGTACCTCCGCCGCTTCGACGGCGTGCTCATCACCATCACCAACCCGATGGACGCCAACAACTACTATCTCTGGAAGAAGACCGGGCTCGACCGGGGCCGCTGCATCGGGTCGGGGGGGATGCTGGATTCGGCGCGCTTTTCCGGGTTTCTGCGGCAGCGCGGTATCGACGGCGAGGGCTGGGTGCTGGGGGAGCACGGCGAACACCAGGTCCCGGTCTTCTCCCGGCTTACACGGTCGGTGCCGGAGCAAATCCGCGATGAGATCCTCGGCGCACTGCGCAGCGCAAGCATGCCGGTGATCCGGGGCAAGGGGGGCACCGTCTTCGGGCCCGCGTACCACACCGTGACCCTTATCCGAACGATCCTGGAGGACGCCGGGGAGGTCTACCCCTGTTCCTGCGTGCTGGACGGCGAATACGGCGTCGAGGGCTGTTCCCTCGGGGTGCCGGCGCGGATCGGCGGACAGGGCGTCGAGGAGATCCTCGAATGGGAGCTCGACGCGTGGGAGCAGCGGCGCTTCCGCGAGGCGGCCGCCTTCGAGCAGCAGCTGATCGGGCAGGCGCATGAGTGACCAAACCATCCCGGCGAAAACCCCGGAAAAATCGCAGGAACGCCTCTTTGCCATCAACCAGGTGGAGTACTCCGTCGCCGCCGGGGGCCCCGTCGTCCACATCTTCGGTCGCGACCCCGGCGGCGAGGCGGCCCACATCGAGGTTGCCGGGTTCCGGCCGTATTTTTACGCACCTGCCGGGGAAGTGGCAACGGTCCCCCCGCCGGCAGAGGTGGAGCCCGACCCTGCAACGCCGTACTCCTCGATCCGGGGCGAGGATCTGCGCCGCCTCTACACCCGGAAACCCACCGATGTGCGCGAGGTCAGGGACCGCTATTCCCACTACGAGGCCGATATCCCCTTCGCCACCCGCTTCATGATCGACATGGGGCTGACCGGCGGGGTGGCGGTGCCCGCGCTGCAGTGCGACTACCGGAGCGTGCGCCCCGCTTCGGTGCAGGCGCCGGCCCGCATCTGCCTCATGGACATCGAATGCGAGGACGAGCGGGGCTTTCCCTCGCCGGACCGCGACAAAATCATCTGCATCACCTGCTGGGACTCCTTCGACGACGCCTATACCACCTTCTACCTCGTCGCCGAAGGGACCCGCCTCGACGATGCGGCGCTCAGGCAGGATGGGACGGGGCGGTGTTTCGGAGACGACCACCATATCAGCATCTTCGATGGCGAGAGGGCGATGCTGGAGGCATTCGCCGCCTATATCCGGGACACGGACCCCGACATCATGAGCGGGTGGAACTTCACCGAGTTCGACATCGACTACACCCTCAAACGGACAGGGGCGCTGGGGATGCGGGGCGATGCGCTCTCCCGCCTGCCGGGCCAGACCGAGCGCAGCGCCATCCGCGGGCGGGCGCTCTTCGACCTGCTTTCCGCCTACAAAAAGATGCACGCCACCCAGAAAGAGTCCTACCGGCTCGACGCGGTGGCGGAAGAGGAGCTCGGCGAAGGCAAGATCCGCTACGCCGGGACCATCAGCGACCTCTGGAAAAACGACCCCCGCCACCTGATCGCCTACAACTTCCGCGATGTGGAACTCTGTGTGGCAATCGACCGGAAAGACAGCATCATCGACTTCTACCGCGAGATCTCACGGTACGTGGGCCTCCCGCTCGACCGGACGCTCAACTCCTCGAACGTCATCGACATCTACATCCTGCGGAAAGCGCACGGGAAGTTCGTGCTCCCCTCGAAAGGCTACGCCGCCTCGGAGGAGTTCGAGGGAGCGACCGTCTTCGACCCCTCGCGGGGGGTGCGGGAGAACGTGGTGGTGCTCGACTTAAAATCCCTCTATCCCATGTGCATGATGACCATCAACGCCTCGCCGGAGACGAAGGATCCCGAGGGAGAACTGCGCGCCCCGAACGGCGTGCGGTTCCGCCGCCGGCCCGACGGGCTGACCAGGAGCATCATTGCAGAACTCCTGCGGGAGCGGGACGAGAGGAAGGCCCAGCGCGATGCCCATCCCTACGGGTCGCCGGAATACGTCCTCTACGACCTGCAGCAGAACGTCCTGAAGGTGATCATGAACACCTACTACGGGGTTTCCGGGTACGCGAGGTTCCGGCTGTACGACCGCGAGATCGGGGCGGCGGTCACCTCGGTCGGGCGGGCGATCATCGAGCACACCCGCGCCGTCATCGACGGGATGGGATATACGGTCATCTACGGCGACACCGACTCCTGCATGGTGCAGCTCCCCCCCAGAGACCTCGAGGAGACGATCGCCGGGGCCCGGGAAATCGAGCAGCGCGTCAACGACAGCTACGCCGAATTCGCCCGGACCGTGCTCAATGCCGACTCGCACTACTTCTCCATCAAGTTCGAAAAAGTCTACCGACGGTTCTTCCAGGCCGGGAAAAAGAAGCGCTATGCAGGCACGCTGGTCTGGAAAGAGGGGCAGACCGTCGACCGGATCGACATCGTCGGGTTCGAGATGCGGCGCAGCGACTCCCCGCAGATCACGCGGGAGGTGCAGTACACGGTCATCGACCTCATCCTCAGGGAGACCGATTTCGCGCCGGTGAAGGCCTTCCTCGCCGGGGTCATCGCCGCCTACCGCCGGGGAGAGTACGCCCTCGACGAGATCGGCATCCCGGGCGGGATCGGCAAGGAACTCGACGCCTACGCCACGAAAGACGCCCATATCAGGGGCGCGATCTACTCGAACTCCTATCTTGGCACCGATTTCAAGCGGGGGAGCAAGCCCAAACGGATCTATATCAAGAACGTGACGGCGAAGTATCCCAAGACCGACGTGGTCTGCTTCGAGTACGCCGACCAGGTACCGCCCGAGTTCGTGGTTGACTACGAGACGATGCTCGAGCGGACGGTCAAGCAGCCCATCTCCCGCATCATCGAGGCCGTCGGCTGGAAATGGGAGGACGTCGACCCCACACGGACCACGCTCTTCGATTTCGGGCTCTGACAACCGCGGGGCCGAAAAAAGGATGACCGCATCAGGGGAGGTCTTTGAAGAGTGGTTCGAGCTCGCCCGCCCATGCGGCGATCTCGTCCCAGTCGCGGTAATCGCCCTCCGTGACGCCCGCCATTCTGATGATCTCCGCATCAGGTGGGGATAGCTCGTCGAACGAGAGTTTGCCGGCGAAAATGCCGACATCGAAGGGATGCACGTAGGGGCGTATCACCGAGATCGCCGCCCGTCCGCTCTCGCGGTTCGTCTCGCTCGGCTCCTTCATGGAAAATCCCACCGCAAACACCGCCACCGGCACCCGGCGCAGGTCGTTCTGGAAATTCTTGACGAAATCGACCGCCTCGGGAAGCCATTTGCCCATGTAGATCGGGCTGCCGATCACCACGCCGCCATACCCTGCCACGCGTTCGGTCTCCAGCACGTTGCTGACTGCCACGTCCACGCCCACGTCTCTCAGCACCTCTGCAATCTCTTCTGCTATCTCCCCTGTGGAACCGTAGCGTGACGCATAGACCACGAGGACTTTTTTTCCTGCCATCGTTGCACCTCCACCGATCAAATCCATTCTGTCTATCACTGAAATGTCGCATCTCAAGCATAAACCTTCCTCCGCAGTGATAACACCCCCGTGCCGTGCACCCCCGCCGCACGGACCCATTCGCAACCGATAAGCCTGCATACCGGAGATGGATATGTATGCCAATCGTGACCATACAGATGTCAAAAGGCAGGACCGCAGAACAGAAGAAGCAGATCATCGAGGGCGTCACCGCCGTCCTTGTCGACACCCTCGGCGTCGACCCCGGGTGGGTGACCGTCCTCCTCCACGAACTCGACCGCGAGAACATCGGCAAGGCGGGCGTGCCCCTCAGCGAAACGAACTGACCGGGCAGACAGGATTCGCCCCATCTTTTTTTCAGGCTGGCTTCAGCTTGCGATACCTGCCAGGAGAAAGAGGTCTCCGAGGAGCACAAATGCGTTCAGGGAGGCGAGATTTGCGGTGGCGCGACAGACAAGGCCCCGGCGGCTCTCACCGGGGAGCAGCACGCCCGCGCCAGCGGTGCCCACTATGAGCAGGGAGAGGGCGGCGAGAATACAGAAACCGCCCCTCTCCCACGGATAAAGGGCGTAGAAGAGTGATGCCGCAATCGCACACCCCGCAATAGTCCATCCACTCGCCTTTCTCCCGTACCGGACCACAAAGGTCCGTTTCCCGCTCAGGCGATCGCCCTCCATATCGGGCAGCTCCACGCTCAGGATGAATATCATCCCGTAGCAGAGGAGGGGGACGAGGAAGGGGATCAGGGCAGGATCGAAACGATCCGCCAGGACCAGATAGCCTGTTGCCGGGATGAGTGCCCCGAGGGTCACCGCGGTGCTCACCTCCCCGAGCCCCCGGCCCACGAGCCGCAACGGGGGAGCGGAATACCACCACCCGAGAACAGCGCCCAGCCCGACCATGCCGGTGAATAAGGGGGAAACGATACCGGCCACCGCCAGGCTTGCGGCGAGGGTAACGGCAAGCGCGTTCAGGACGAGGGCCAGCTTCAGGGCGGCCGGCGCCAGTTCGGGGTGACGGACGAGCATCCCGCTGCCGCCCGAGATCAGCGTCCTCAACCCCGCGCGATCCGATATCCTGTCAAAATACTCGTTGCTGTAGGAAACCGAGAGATGGACGAGCCCGAACGCCGTATACCCCGTCCAGAATGCCACGGGATCAGGGGAAGCACCCCTCTCGACAGCGGCAAGTGCACCCATGCAAAAGAGCAGAAAGCCCCCGGCCAGAAACGGCAGCCTCCCCATCCGAAGCATCCTGCACACGAACTCTGCCGCCATGTTCCTCTCCCTCGCCGCAGGGCGTTCCCAGAGGAATACGAGCGGAGGAACCTATATAATCATTTCCTTCCTGCAGACATGGGGAAATGTATATTATTCGCCATAGCTCTACCCTGCCGAGGTGTTGATGGTGAAGACGCGCACGTTCATCTCCCCGCACATCCTGGTCAGCAGGTGCATCGAATTCGACCACTGCCGGTACAACGGCGATATGATTACCAGCCATATTGTCCGGAAGCTGAAAGGCGACGCAGAGTTCATCCATGTCTGTCCCGAGAACGATATCGGCCTCGGCGTCCCCCGCGATCCGGTGCGCATCGTCAGGGTCGAGGGGGAAAACCGGCTCATCCAGCCCGCGACCGGCCGCGATGTAACGGAGGAGATGCACCGGTTTTCGGAGGCGTTCCTGCACTCGCTCCCCCCTATCGACGGGGTGATCCTCAAAACGAGATCGCCCTCCTGCGGGATCAAGGATGTCAATGTGTATCCCCGTCCGGGACGTTCGGCCGCCATCGACAAATCGGCAGGATTTTTCGCGGGTGCGGTGCAGGAGCGATTCCCCCTCCACCCCATAGAAGACGAGGGAAGGTTGCGGAATGTGCGTATCAGGGACCATTTCCTCACCTGCATCTTCACCCTCTCAGATTTCGACAGGGTGGAAACCTCGGGAAGACCGGAACGGCTCGTCCGGTTTCACACCCGGAACAAATTCCTCCTGATGGCCTGCAACCAGCGGCTCCAGCGCGAGATGGGGACCATAATTGCCCATGGTGGCGATCAACCCTTCGCCTCGGCAGCTGCTCAGTACAGGGAGCGTCTCCTCGCCGCACTGGCGCGGGCGCCGCCCTACACGGCAAACATCAATGTCCTCCTGCACGCGCTGGGACACGTCTCCGGCCACCTCTCCCGCGACGAGAAAGCGTTGTTCCTCGACAGCCTGGAGCAGTACCGGCAGGGATACATCTCCATCTGCGCCCCGAAAAATATCCTCAAGAGCTGGATCGTCCGCTTCGACGACCCATATCTCGGCGAACAGACCTTCTTTGCCCCGTTCCCTGACCACTTGATGGAGATCTCCGAAGCAGAGACGGACCGGGGGAGGGATTTCTGGGGCTAGCGTTCAGGGTACTGTCCCGCCTGCATCTTTCGCCCGCTCTGCACCCTCCCACGCCGGCGGACGCGATGGTTCCCGGCATCCTTCGTCCGGGATGGTCCACGCGTCGTGGATGAACATGGAGCGCATCCCGAGCGTTCGAGGGGCGAGGATGTCATTTTCGAAGGAATCCCCCACGAACAGGACCGCTTCGGGCGCAACACGCATTGCATCGAGCGCGTGTGCGAATAACCGGGGATCCGGCTTCTGGTACCCGTGGTCGGAGGAGAATACCACCGTATCAAAATAGTCATAGAGGCCGAGATACCGCAGCTCCTGCTCGGAGAAGACGCGCTGGCCGTTGGAGACGATGCCCATCGGCATGCCGCGCAGGTGCTCGAGCAGGCGGAGGCTTTCGGGAAACGCCTGTTTTCTCCGGATGGACGCCGCCCGGAACGTCCGCGCCGCCCCTCGCCCCAGCGTGGTCTCGTCGATGCGCCAGATGCGGTGCCGGGAGCAGATGTCGGAAAAGACCTCTTCGATCCGTATCTCGGCGAACCGCTCGCCCGCCCCCTCGAAGTGGTCCCTGCATACGCGCCGGTATTCGTATTTCAGTGTCACGGGATCGATGCTCACGCCATGGTACGCCAGCCACGCGCTCACCATGCGGTAGGTCTCGATGCTGCGCTCATCGGTCCTGATATCGATCAGCGTATTGTAGCAGTCAAAGAAGACCGCCTCTATTTCGTCAAGTGCCGCCATGCCCTATTCACCCGGGATAGAAAAAAGGCGGGTCGCGCCAGCGTATGGGATCCGGTCGCCCCGGCATGCGAAGAGAACGGGCCGCCGCAGGCGATTTCCCCGTGCGCCGGACGCTCCCGCCGGTGCCCTTACCCGATCAGCGTAGCTTCCGGCCCCATATAGACCTTCGCAAATTACTATAGAGTGCCCTATAATTATAGGGCAATTAATATATTATTGTGCGGTGCCGGTACACCACGCCGGTTCGCGTCAGCGGCGGGCATAGAGGTACTCGGTGTACCCCCGGTCGGGGATGCGCCACGCCTCCCTGATGAACATGGCCTGCATCCCCACCTTCTGCGCCCCGAGAATGTCGGCTTCAAACGAATCCCCGATGAACAGTGCCTCTTCCGGCTCAAGGGACAGTGCATCGAGCGCCACCTGGAAAATCCTGGGGTCGGGCTTCTTCACCCCGATGTCCGAGGAGAAGACGATGACGTCGAAGTGGTGGTGGAGGCCGAGGTACTTGAGCTCGATCTCGGAAAAGACGCGCTGGCCATTGGACACGATACCCTTTGCCACGTAGCCGAGGTGGTCGAGAAGGCGGACGGTCTCCGGGAACGCGCGGAACCGCCGCAGCGATGCCGCACGAAAGGTCCGGGCGGCCTGGATGCCCACGATCATCTCGTCGATCTCCCAGAGCCGGTAGTCGGCGCAGATCCCACGGAAGATCTCCTCCAGACGTACTTCCGGGTACTTCTCCTTGCGCTGGTCCATCGTCCGCCGGATACGCGTACGGTACTCATCCCGGATCGCGGACGGGTCGATGCTCACGCCCTGGTAGCGCAGCCACGCGCTCAGGGCTTCGTATGCCGCGATATCCTCCTCATCCCGCCGGATTTCGATAAGGGTATCATAACAGTCGAACAGGATCCCTTTTACCCCTTCGAGGACAGGCATGCGATCGCCTCCCTGATTAAATAATTCCGGTACTGGTCCGGCATATCCAGCCGCGCGATGCGCAGGTAGCCAAGGCTCATGAAGAACGGGAGCACGTCGGTTACGTACCCGAACTCGTTGTCATCCCTGCAGTACTGCGCCAGATAGTGCCCGATATAGGGCTCGGCAAGGGCGGCATCCTGGTTGCGCAGCGCGAAGGAATGCCGCAGCTCCGCACAGAAGATCCCGGCGTCGTGCACCGGGTGGGCGTGCTCCCACGCACTCTCGAAATCAACGGCGAACGCGTGGTGGTTGGTGAAGATATAGTTTGCAAGCGTTGCGTCCCGGTGGATCATGCAGCCATGGCCGCGATCGAGCCTCCCGCTGTGCCACCACTCCCCCAGCAGGTCGTCGAAGTGCCGGCGCTCGGCGCCCGGGAGGTGTAGCCGGTCGAGCGCGTCGTGAAACGTCGAAAACTCCCGGGTTTTATCATACCCCCCGCGGGTGCGCGAGTGGAGGGTCTCGTGCATACGGGCGACCGTGGCGATCCGCTGGAACGGGTGGCGCTCTTTGCGCAGGGAGTGCACGAGGGATCTGCCGGCGACATACTCGGTGACAAGGACGCAGTTGAACTCGGCGCTGCAGGCAACCGGATAGGCGGCGGGGATAACCCTCCCCGCTTTTTTCAGGAGTGCGTACTCGTTGTTCATCGCGCATTTCGCATTGTAGTTGGTTCCCTTCCCCTTCGGCTCGGCGAAGAATTTCGCCACCACGGCATAGTCCTCTCCGACGAAGCGGTACTTGCAGACCGTGTGAGAGGCGGGCCTGAGCAGGGAGACGACCACCCTGCACCGCGGGTTGCCGATGCGCCCCCCGATCTTGTCAATGAGCCACTGGCGGAATACGTCGCCCTCGTGGAGCACCCCGACCTCTTTTTCGCGAACCATCACGCACCCCTGCCCGAACGCCGCTTTGCCATCCCAATCATGCTCTGTTTCAATGCGTTGCCCTTCTGTGCACGTCAATCGCCCCGCGGTAGACTTCCAGCGTGCGCTGGGCGCAGAGATGCCACGTGAAGTGCTCCTCCACCCGCGCGCGCGCCGCCCGTCCCACCGCCGCCCGCAGGTCCGCATCCTTCAGCAGGCGCACCGTAAATGTGGCGATATCCGCGGGATCGTTGGGGTTGATGTGAAACCCGCAGGCATGCTCACCCGCACAGATCACCTGTTCGCGCATGCCCGATGTCCCCCGTCCGCCCACCACCACCGGTTTTCCCATTGCCATCGCCTCGGTGGCGGCAAGGCCGAACGGCTCGTACTTGGAGGGGAAAACCGCCACATCGCAGGCCGCGTAGTACCGTATCCGCTCCTCCTCCTCGACGTAGGAGAGGTTGGTGATGACCGCATCGGCGCACTGGCACTGGACGAGGTGTCCGAGGAGCTGCTCCTCCTCCCCGCAGCCCAGGATGACCAGTTTCGCATCGGGCACGCCGGACCGGATGATGGGCATGGCGCGGATGAGGGAATCGACGCCCTTTGTCCACGCCAGCCTGCCTACGTAGAGGATCATGGGCTGGCGGCCCACCCCGATCTCGTCCCGGATCGCCCGGATCTCGTCGGCGGTGTAGATATCCGGGCGGTACTTGTGCGTATCGACTCCCGGATAGACGACCCGGATGTCATTTTCCCGTATGCCCTGCCGGACCAGCTCGTCGCGCATGGCGTAGGAGACGGTGATGATGCGGTCCGCCTCCTGCGCGGCGATCCGCTCGATCTCCCTGATGGTCTCCGACCCGTTGCCGGTCCTCCCCCGCTCCGAGGAGTGGAAGTGAAAGACAAAGGGAAGGTTGAGGTTGCGTTTCGCCATGATACCGGCCATCGCAGAGAGCCAGTCGTGCGCCACCACGATATCGTAGCTCCTGTTCTCGACACGGACCAGCTGGTTGACGAGCTCGGACGCCGCCATGAAATTGTAGTGCAGCGTTTCCTGGAAGAATTCCTGCCCCCGGGACGACCATCTCTGCACATCGGGGGGCACCACGATGGGGAGTACACCGGTGAAGTTCATCAGGTAGGGGCGGTGCACCTCGATGCCCTCACAGACATCGCGGAGGGGATCGGCGCCCCTGTTGCGGGAAAAGATGGTGATTTCATGCCCCATCCGCGTGCATTCCCGCGAGAGTTCCCGTGCATAGGTGCCAAGCCCCCCCAGAAAATAGGGGGGGTATTCGTCAACCATGCAGGCAATCTTCATACCAGCACATCCGCGTAGACGGCCTCGGCGGTCCCGGCAATCCTGTCCCAGCGGAAACGGCGATCAACATTTTCCCGCCCTCTGCGTCCCAGCGCACGCACCTCGCTCGCATCGTCGATGACGGAGATGACGCCGCGGGCAATCCCCTTCGGGTGGACCGAGACCTTGATCCCGTCGACCGCATGCGTGATATTCTCCGAGAGCCCGCCCACGTCGGTGGCGACCACGCACCGGCTCGCACTCCACGCCTCGGGCAGGATGAGCCCGAAAGGCTCGTTGCGACTCGGGATGACCACGATGTCGCTGGCGTTGAGAAGCCTGACAAACTCTGCGTCGGGGATATGCCCGAGCAGGGATACCGGCAGGCGCTTTGCCTTTCTCTGGAGCGAGTGATACATGTCCCCGCCGCCGGCGAAGAGAAACCGCGCGTCCCACCGGTGGCGCAGGATTTCCGGGACGGCGGCGAGCAGCAGGTCGGGGCCCTTCTGGACCGAGAGGCGGCCCGCGTAGAACACGAGCGGGGCGAGGGGGTGGATGCCGTAGCTCCGTTTCACGTCGCCGGCATCGACCTCCGCATAGAACCGCTCGGGATTGACGCCGTTTCTGACAACCGCGATCTTCCAGTCCGGCACGTTGTAGAGGGCCATCACCTCCCGGCGGAGCGTCTCGGAGACCGCCGTGCACCGTCCCGCGATGTACGCCCCGTACCATTCCTTGCCAGAGATCTCCCGGAATTCCCACCAGTCCCCGTGCCGGTTCCCGTTCCGGCCCCACTCGGTGGAATGGAAGGTGAGGACGGTGTGCCGGTCTTTTAAGAGGTGCAGCGCCTCCACGAAATGCCAGTCGTGGAAATGCAGGATATCAAAGCGGGGGCGGTCGAATTCGTGGAACCGCCGCTCCGCCATATGGCTCATGCGGCGGCAGTACTCGACGATATTGTCGCCGCAGGGGTGGACGTAGTGATACTGCACACCGTTGATCTCCTCATCCGGCTTGTTTCCCCGGGTGAAATAGTGCACCTCGTGTCGGGCGGCAAGCGATTCGGCAAGACAGGTCGCCGCACTCGCGAGCCCGCCCACTTTTTCGGAATACAGCGATTCCCAGGCAAAATGGGCTATTTTAAGCGTTTCCACAGGGCATCCCTCCTCGCGTTCACCGCCCCGCACAGCGAAAGCCTCTCCGTGCAGCCCTCGATCTCGTCGGCCAGTTTTACGTCGCCGAGGACGTGTTCGGCCCACCGGGCAAAGTCCCCCCGTTCCGCGTGGGAGCAGAGCGCTCCGGCAGGCACCCACGACAGTGCGTCGGCAAACTCGGCGAGGCAGTGGGCGGAGGTGATATACTGCCCGTCGGCGTCCCTGAAATGGAAGGCCTCCTCCGGCGGGACGATGCGCAGGCCCCGTGCGGCGGTGCGGGATTTCCGAAGGGCGGTGATGCGGCGAAAATACGCAGCCACCGCATGCATATACAGGGAAAAGGCATCCTCAGCAGTGTCCTGCGGGTTGAAATACTCGTGCACGTAACCGCAGGAGCCGTTCTTCGTGGAGAAATAGTAAAAGTGGTCGCTGGTCAGAAAGTAGCGATGGAGGGGATCTTCAGGGCGGAGCGCCACGATCTCCTGTATCGAGCAGAACGCGCTCTTCTGCATCCGGTTGCCGAGCCACGCCGAGACGTCCTTTTCCCGGTCTGCCCACGAGAGCGGGTACTGGATGGAGAGCTCGCCGACCGGGTCGAGCAATGCGACCTCGGCGGGGAGTGCACATTCGACCCCCTGCTCCTCGCATGCCGCGGGAAGGCCCTCAAAAAAGTCGAGGATCCCTGTCTCCGTCCAGTGGTGCTCGCCGAACGACTCATAATCGAGAAACACGTGGGTGCAGTCGCCGGGGGTCGCCGCGAGCCAGCATGCATAGGTGGCGGCGGTAAGCGGCCATTCGTCCCAGGTGCGGTCCGAAAAGCGGAAGGCGATGTCGTCGGAGAGGCGCCCGTGGCGGAGCAGGGTGGGTATCCCCGCCGTGGAGTAGACAAAATTCGGGCTCCGCCCACCGAGCACGCGGTCCGCCCCTTCCGTATAGATCGCATCGAACCCGAGGTCGGCGGCAGTCCGTGCGATCCTCTCGTCGAGGATCAGTTCCGTGTTTTCGAAGACCGACGGGGTTTCGCAGAAGAGGTCCTCCATGAGCTGGCGGTGATGCCGGATCTCCGCGGCAAACTCCTCGTGGTTCTCGAAAAGGCCCGCAAGGCTGTGATAGTAGGTCTGCCCGAGGACCTCCGTATTCCGGTGCGCCGCCGCCTGGGAAAAGAGGTCCAGCGCGTCGGGCGACCACCGCTCGAGCTGCTCGATAAGCGTGCCGGAAAAACTCAGGGCACACCGGAAATCCCTATCCAGTGACTCGAGCAGCAGTTCCGTCGCCGGGATATAGCACTGTGCGGCGATGCGCGTGCAGTAGTCCCTGTTCGACGGGGAGAACAACCAGGACTCAAATGAGATTCCCTTCCCCGGATTACTGCTGCGAATGGCCTCGTTCAGGCGGAACGGCTGATGGACCTCGAACGCGAAACAGACGCAGGGGTCGGTCATGCGTCCCTCCGGACGGGCGCACCGCAGAATTGTCGCTGGTTAATCATCGTATTTTTATACCGGGGCCGTAGATTTATAGTTATTTATAAATATAGATGTGCAGGTGATACAATAGCAGGAAATACAACCCCTGTGTTTGCATCATACCTATAGAGATCTATAGGCCGCCGCCCGGTGGGGCCTGCCACGACGAAAGCGGCGTTCGGCAGGAAACAAGAGATAGAACTTATTTTTCACTCTTCAGGGTGCGTTTCAGGCCCACGCCGTTGACATCACAGGAGGCGCCGCAGGGATCCCCGTTCGGGTCGACCACCCGGTAGGCATCGGCGAGCACCGAGGCGTTCGCGAGCGACCCGGCGATCAGGATGACCTCGAGGATCTCCTCGCGGGTCGCGCCCTTCTTCAGCGCAGTAGTCATGTGGTACTCGACGCAGTGGCTGCAGTTGAGGGCGGCGCTCACCGCGAGGCTGATCAGCTCGACGTATTTTGGTTCGATGGAGCTCGTCTCCGTCACCGCATTCTTGTAGAGGAGATGGGAGAGGAGCACCTCGGGGCGCCCGGCCATCCGCCGGAAAATCAGGGGAACCGCCCCCGATTCCTCCTCGATTTTCCGCAGGCATTCCTCCGCTGTCTCTGCCAGACCGCGTTCGCCAATCTCCTTCAGCATCGCTTCAAAATCCACTCGTATGCACCACGCTACTGTTGCTGACCGGCGCGGGATGGAGCGGATCCCCCGCACCGGGGGCAGTCACGGTTCAGACCATGACATTGGTTTCTGAAAAAGGTCGTATCTTTAGCCATATGTAATTGCGCATTCGTGACGGGAGAACGTCTGCAACATCGCCCACCGTAACCCCCTCCTCAATCTCCAGCGCGCGCAGCTCATCCGCATAGATCTCGTAGTCCACCTTCACCCGCAGGCCCGCGATCTGGACGGTGATCGGGGTGGGGTGCGTGGATTCGGCCGTGATGTGCATCTTTTCATCGATAACCACCATCAAACGGGCCGGGGAGATCGAGAGCGGGTCCTTGGCGATCTCCTCGCGGTAGGCGCTGAGCACGCTCGAGACCTCGTCGACAACCCGGTCGAGGGGTTCGAGCTCCTCCTCTTTTCGCATCCGGTGCGCAACTCTCCCGAGACCACCCACATAGCCCTCGACGGGCGGCTCGATGATCTCTTTCAGGCGATCGGCCGAGGGGGCGCCGGCGACCACGATGGGGACGGTGACGCCGCGACGGAGCGAAGGCAGTTTCTCCCGGATGCACTCCTCGAAGTTGCCCAGCAGGTAGACCGCGCAGTCGTGCTCGTTGATCACGTCCCGTTCCTCGAGGTTGAGGTTGGCTATCCGTTTTCCGAACCCGCGGGCAAGCCCGATCACGTTTGTCTTTGCGCCCACGCGGCGCAGGTATTCGGCCACATCGCAGGAGGCGTGCGGGAGGTGGTGGATCTCGAGACTGGGGCTTATAACGGCGATCTCGGTGCCCACGAGCGGCGCCTCGATCACCTCTCCGGCGAGGGGGCGGGCAACCGCGCGCAGGAAGTCGATATCCTCTTTGGGCACCAGGGACTGGAGGACGATCTCCTGGGCGAGCTGGTGCTTCTGGATGACATACCCCCCGAGATCGTCGATGAGATCGACAACTTCGTCGTGGCGGTAGACGCCTCCCTTGTAGGTGATCGGCACGAGCGTCATTCGTTCACCCCGATCTTGGCAAAGTTCTCCGCGAGCAGGCGGTCCACCTCGTCCACATCAAGCGTGTTCTCGCTCGCCACATAGTAAAACCTCCCCTCTTTCACGAGCTGGCGCCGGACCTTGAAGCCCTCGGGGGCGATGTACTGGAAGGCGTAGATGATGTCTTTTGCCAGGCTTTCGGTGGGATCAAATACGATCAGTTCCTCGATCTCGGACGGGTCCGCCCCGCCGCCCCGGATCTGGATCGTCCACCGGTCGGGCTGCTCCACCTGGTCGCGCCCGAACCGCTCCCAGAGGATGTGCAGGAGCCGGGACAAATGGGTCTCGTCGGAAATATCGATGACCACCCCGTCTCCCTTCTCGAGCACGTTTGCAAATTCACGGAGCCGCACCCGCCGGGGCAGTTTTCGGGTCAGGCCCACCGCGAGAAAGAGGGGCACCTTCGGATCGATGTAGATGTGCAGCCTGCCGATCACCTTGATCAGGTCGAGGTCGCCGAGGATATCCCCGGCTATCCGCCGGTAGGATTCCGCCCCCACCGCATCCTCGCATTCCACCTCGAAATACTCAAACGCTTTCATCGGATCGTCCACCCCTGAACCCCGAGGCAAGCAGTGCGCAGCCGACCGCACCGATGAACTGCGAGTGCGGGGGGACCAGGATATCCGTCTGCAGGAGCTGGCCCATCTCGTGGACCAGCCCTTCGATGAGCGACGTCCCGCCCACCATGATCACCGGCTCCTTGATGTCCACCTCCTGCAGCTGCTGCTCGAACACCTGTTCGGCAACGCTGTGGCAGGCCGCGGCCGCCACGTCTTCCGGGGTGCTGCCGGCGGCCAGCGCATTGACCAGACTCTGCGTACCGAAGACGATGCAGTAACTGTTCATGGGGACCTTCTTCGAGATCCCCTTCATGGCGATGGGGCCGAGCTCGGTGATGTCGATCCCCAGCCGTTTCGCGGTCATTTCGAGGAACCTCCCGCTGGCGCCCGCACAGATGCCGCCCATGGTGAAGGTTCCCGGGATGCCGTCCTGCACCGAGATGGCCTTGTTGTCCATGCCACCGATATCGATGACCGTGGCCGGACCGTGCTGGCGGTCTGCAAGGTAGACCGCTCCCTTGGAGTTCACGGTCAGTTCCTCCTGCACGAGATTTGCGGCGAGGTGGTCGCCCACCAGGAAGCGCCCATAGCCGGTCGTCCCGATGGCTTCGATCTCGTCGATCGTCACCCCCGCCTCCTTGAGCGCCAGCGCCACCGCCTCGTCGGCGCTCTCATTCACCCTGACCGTGGGGACCCAGCCGGTGCCGATGATCTCGTTGTCGCGCATGACCACCGCCTTGGTGGTGGACGACCCGCTGTCCACCCCGAGGGTGAGCCCCTCCTGCACCTCGCGGGCCAGGAGGGCGCGGCGCCGGGCGATGGTGGTCAGCGCCTCCATCCGCGTCAGCAGCGTTCCGGCTGTCGTCCGCTCCGTAAACGAGTAGCTGACCACCGGAAGGTCGGAGTGCTCGTGGATATAGCGGCGCAGTTCGTTGCGCACGATCGCAGCCTCCGCACACCGGAAGCATGTGGCGATGAACACGGCGTCGGCGTCCACGCGCCCTTCGACGAGCGCTTTGGCCCGGGCGATGGCGAGTTTCAGGTCGGGGCTCCGGGCCTCGAGCCCGAACTCGTCGTAGTACCTGCGGATGTCGGCGAGGGTGAGATCGGGGAAGAACATCTCCGCGTTCACCGCTTCCGCTGCTTCGTAGATCTCCCCCTGTACCCCGGAATGTTCAGGCCCGCAGGAGAGCTGAGCCACCCGCACCTTCTGGGTCACGCGGCGCCCTCCGAAAGGCCGGTGAGGAACTGCTTTATCGCCCCCACGAACGCCACCCCCTCCTCCTCGGAGCGGGGGTAGGTCAGCTCGAGAATCGGGATATCCCGGTGCCGGATCAGCAGCTTGACCAGCTCATTGGTCCGTGCGCATCCCATACACCCGAACGAAAAATCCGCATCGTTGATGACGATCGCCGCCTCCGACTCCTCGATCAGCGGCCCCATAAGTGCCATCCGCCCCCGCACGCCCGAGGGCACCTCGACCGCGGCATACCGCAGGCCCCGTTTCGGGTCATCCGGGGTCATCTGGAGGGGGGGCGAGTCGAATCCCGGGGTCTGGATCCGCTCCCGGATCTGCAGCGCCGCACCGAGCGGCTCGTGTCCCCACCTGTCCACCATATCCGAGAGTATCAGGCTCGTCGAGGGATAAATAAACACTTTTACCATTTCACTTCTCCTCAGCGTCAATAAGTCGTTTGAGTGTTCTGGCATCGAGCCCCGGTCCGGCGGTCCGGGTGTGTTTGACCTCCGGGTAGTCCTGCTCGTCCATCAGTTCTATTGCGTCCAGACCGTGGGACACGAAACGGATCAGCCCCATCTCGAACTCGTGCCCGTAGTAGCCGGGCCGCGCTCCCCCGAGATTGGCCCGGCACCGCCTCGGGTCGCCCGGCGGAAATCCCCGGTCCTTGACAAAGATGTGGTTGGGGTCCATCAGCCGGATATGCTCGATCAGGCGGTCGACCTCCTCCGGCATACCGGTGACCTGCAGGCCGAAACAGGTCTCCTTGATCATCACGCCCTCCGACACCTCGTAAGCCCGCGTGGCGAGCGTCTGCGGGGTGATGTCGGGCGAGTCCACGAACACGTACCGGGTGACCGTGCCCACGTAGATCGGGACATACTCCTTCACGACCGCACCTCCCTGACCACGACGGTGTCCCCTTCCTTGAAGCTCACCAGCTTTTCGGGTTCGAGCAGCATGCCGAAGACGTTCGTACCGCCGAACGGCTCCGATGTGGGGCCGAACTCGGTGCTGGGCGCGACGCGGACGCCCACGAGGCCACTGCTCTTGCGGGAGTCATTGGTCATGGCGAGCGTGAACGCGGGAACCTCTTCCGTGGGGAGGTTTTCAAGGTTGATCTTTCTGCCGGTTGCGATCTTCGGCTTGAAGAGATAGACGTCCTCGAAATTGAATAAAAACGGCATAAACCCGATCCGGTGCTCTTTGAGGCCCGTGACGTCCCGGAAGATCGTGCAGGTCATGGGTGCGTGCTTGTCGTCGAGGCGGATGGCGAGCACGTTGTCCGCGGGGACCGTGGTGAGGGCGGCATGCGATCCAGCGAGGACTTCAAGGGTGGTCCCGGGCTCCTGCCCCACCACGACCCGGCGGTCATCCTCCTCATCGATCTCGATTGAAACACCACGGGCTGCTGCGACCGATCGCGCCTCTGCGACCGTCATGCCCATGAAATCGAGGCGTTCGGGCTCGACCGCGAAGCAGAAGGCATCCCCCTCGCGCACCAGCTTGACCAGCTCGATCCCGTGTTCGACCCTGCCGACCACCGTGTGCGCCGGGCTTCCCGGGGTATCCTGCGTATAAATATAGATGCACCCTTTTGCTTTGCCGCGTGTCCGTGCGGTAACGATCCCTTCGAGGCGGGAGGCCTTGTTCTCCTGGGGAACAGGCGTCCCGATCAGTTTCTGGTCCATGATATGGGTGCTCGTGCTGCGCTTCACCAGAAAATACCCGTCCTCCAGCGTCATGAGCAGGTGCTCCACGCTCTCGGCCGTTGCTGTGTCGATGGCATCCGGCGAATACCCCTCGGCCACCGCCCGCACGAACGAGACGATATACATACCATCTTCGAGCGGCAGGCTGTCGTCCGAGGCGATGAAGGAATTGGTCTGGTCCGCCCAGCTGATCACCCGCTCGATGCGTTCCACGGCATCGCCGGGGGCCCAGCGGCCGAGCACCCCCCTGCCGCTCACCACCTTCCCGATCACGCCGCCGTCCGCTGCGGCGCCGAAATCCGCCATGTGGTCCGCTCGTGAAAAGATCAAAAACGAACGGCGCGGGTCATATCCACCGCAGCCGACAACCAGGTCGCCTTTCGCGTACCGGAAGGGCCTGCGCGAAGGCGAAAACTGCGCAGAAAACGGGCCGAACGATACAGCATAGCGGTCTCCCCACCCGACTGCGAGCCCCTGTTCGCCTTCTTCCGGCGAAAACAGCGCTGCCAGGTCTCTTCCTTTGAGAAAGGGCGTTGCTGCATCGTTGAGCTCGACCACCACCTCGCCGGCAGTGGTGTAGAATTTGATGTTCTTTGTCTCGGCAAGTTCCGCCTCCACCGGACGGACGATTGCCACGCAGCACTTTTTTTTCCGGGCGGGGAGAATGTCCCCCAGTGTCGTCCCTTCCTGTAGCTCCAACCTCGTCCCGTCGAGGTGGATCTCGATCATCTCGCCACCTCAGGGTTCCGGTTTTGCCATGATCTCACGCTCTTCGGCGGAGAGCGCTTCGATCACCTCTTTTGTGGGCCCAATTTTCACAATTTTTCCGCCCCGCATGAGTGCCAGACGGTCGCAGATATCAGTCACGAAGTCCATATCGTGGGACACGACGATAAATGTCTCGTCGATCTCCTCGCGGGCATGCATGATCGAGTGCTTGACGTCGATCTTCGTGATGGGGTCCATGGTGCCGGTCGGCTCGTCGAGGAGGACAATTCTCGGTTCGCGAATCAGCACCTGGGCGAGCGCCACGCGGTGCTTCTCCCCCTCGGACAGCTGGTCGGGGCGGCGTTCAAGGATTAAATGGCTTTTTTCCTCCGAAAAGCCCGCCATGCGCAGGGTGAGAATCGCCTTGCGGATCGCCAGCTCTTTCGGGAATTCAAGGCCGATAGCGTCGGTGAGGTTGTCGAGGACTGTGCGGTGGGGATAGAGGTCGTATTCCTGGTGGAGCAGGCCGATATAGGCCTTGGCCCGGCCCCGGAACTGGATGCCGGGCTTGGTCATGTCGATCCATTCCTCGCCGATGCGGATGTTCATCTCCCCGCCGGTCGGCTCGATAATCCCGGCGATGATCCGGGACAGGGTGGTCTTCCCGGCACCGCTCGTCCCGATGATGCCGAAGATCTCGCGCTCGGACACGTTGAAGGAGACGCCGTCCACCGCTTTGATCACCCCGCGGTCGACCGAGAGGTAGCGTTTGGCGACATCGCGTGCGACGAGAATATTCTCCCCGAGTTCCGCCTGCTCGAACGTCTCGGTATCCGTTGCATTTTCCATGAACTTCTGGATGATTTCGGAGGGGGAGCCGATGGCATCGATCTCTCCGTCGTCGAGCAGGATTGCACGGTCGGCAATATCCTCGACAACCTGGGAGAAGTGAGAGGTGACGATCATGCCCATATTGTTCTTCGCGGCCGCCTCGTTGAGGAGATCGTGCACCACCGTGGCGGTCTTGGGATCGAGGGTGCCGGTCGGCTCGTCGGCACACAGGAGCAAGGGCTCTTTCGCCAGCTGCCTCGCCAGCACGACACGCTGTTTTTCCCCGCCTGAAAGGTCACGGGCGATATGCATCATCCGGTGAGAGAGACGGACCTCATCGAGCAGGTCGGCGGCCCGCCCCACGGCATGCTCGACCGGATAGCGTACATCGTCGAGCGCATGGAGCACGTTCTCGATGACCCGGTCGTCGCCGTAGAGCGCGAAGGTGCGCTGGAACATGATTGCCGTCCGGCGCATGATCCGCTTCTTCAGCACCTCGTTGTCCGGATTCCAGAAATTGACATCAGCGGCAGTCATGGCGCCCCCGCACCGGGGACAGGCCGATCCCGCTGCGCTCTGCACATCGATATGGTCGCAGCCCTCGCACGCTGCGATATGATAGAGGATCTCCCCGCTCGTGGGGGGTTCGTCAACCCCCCGTATCAGGTGCATGAGCACCGTTTTTCCCGCACCGCTCCTGCCGATAATGCCGAGGATTTCACCATCCTCCATGGTGAAATTGATATTTTTCAGCACCTCATTTCCGTTAAATGCCATGCAAAGATTATTAACCGTGATCAAGGGGGCCATACGTAACCTCTCATTTTTACTGTTGCATTAACACAATATTAGTCTTTATATTGTCACAAGGCCGATTCGGTGCCACATTGCAGTTTTCTCACGATATCGGCCACCTCCGTCACACTTTCGATGATGTAATCCGCCGCGTCGGTGAGCGCCTGCGGTTTGTTGCCGGGCTGCTGTTTTGAGAGAATGGCGACGTGAGCTTCCCGCAGTGCCGTCAGGTCGTTGATGCCGTCGCCGACCATGACCACGGTATCGTACTGGGACTTCAAATCCCGGACCACCTGTGCCTTGATGGAGGGGGTGGCCACCCCGTGGACATTGTCGTGGGGGATGCCGAGGTAGTCCGCCATCCGCACCAGCTTGTCCGTCCGGTCGCCGGACGCCACGTAGGTGGCGATCCCCATTTTGTGCAGTTCCCTGACCGTCTCCCGCGCACCCTTGAACGGGCGGCCGCCGGAGGTGATGGTGTACTCGATCCCCTCCATCATCTGGTTGATCATGACGCCGCTTGCAAGGGCAACGACCACTTCACGCTTGCAGATCCCCCACACCCTCCGGATGCAGTCCTGCAAATCACCGACGCGGGCCAGCCTGTCATGGTAGAGTATTGCCGCCACGTCCTCTGCGGTGACCACCTGCCATGCGCAGGCGATCCCGAACCCGATCTGCCGGGAGGTGAGGAACTCGGAGAGCAGCTGCTCCGCGGGTGCCTCCATGACATCCATTGAGTGGAGATAGAGGGTGACCAGCGCCCGCTCCTCGCATGAATACGCGAGCGTGGTGGTTTCCACGTCCTCGATGATCTCTTCTTTCCGGATATCCTTCGCCACCCGAAAGGTGCGGAGAAGCGTTCCCGCACTGTCAAATACCACGGCAATCGACATAGATTCACGGCAATAATTCTATCAATTATTATATTATCACCTCCTCATTGAAGGTAATGTCGCTTTACGAAACCGCGGAGAAGATACGGACAATGGAGATCCGGGGGGCGGGGAAAATCGCCCGCGCCGCGGTCGAAGCCCTCAAAGACCATGATCACACCGTCGATGCGTCGTCCCTCGAACGCTATCTGCAGGAGATGGAGCGGGCCGCGGGCACCCTCCTCGCCACGAGGCCGACAGCAGTATCGCTTCCCAATGCGCTTCATTTCGTGATGAACAGCGTCCGGCGGGCTGCCAGCCTCGACGAAGCCCGCCGTGCCCTGCACTCGCGGGCCGATGCGTTCATCGCGTCCTCGACCACGGCGGTCGAGCGGATCGGCGAGATCGGGGCGCGCCACATCTCGGACGGCGATGTCCTGATGACCCACTGCAACTCGCAGGCGGCGCTCGCCTGCATCCTCGAGGCCCACCGGCAGGGCAAAGAGGTCGAGGTCTTCGCTACCGAGGTGCGCCCCCGCAACCAGGGGCTGCTGACCATCAGGGCGCTCAACGACGCCGGGATACCCACCCGCTATATCGTCGACTCCGCAGCGCGCTCCTTCATGAACGACATCGATCTCGTCATCGTGGGATCGGACGCCATTGCGGTCAACGGGGCGGTGGTCAACAAGATCGGCACCTCACAGATCGCCCTCGCCGCCCACGAAGCCCGCACCAACCTCGTCGTGGCCGCCGAAACCTACAAGTTCGCGCCGCGGACAATTCTCGGGGAGTTGATCGAGATCGAAGAGCGGGACCCGGGGGAGGTGCTCGCCGCGGACATCGCAGGCGCCCTTCGTCACGTAACGGTTCACAATCCCGCATTCGACGTGACCCCGGCCGAATACGTCGATCTCATCGTCACCGAGCAGGGGGCGTTCCCCCCCGAACTCGCTTATGTCATCATCAGGGAGTACCTCGGCTGGGATATCGAGGAGTTCCAGAAAATATTTGAAATCGATCACCAAGATCAGGAGTGAGTAGCATGCCAGATGTGATTGCAACCTATTTCTTCATCCCCGATCAGGGAACGAGCCCCGAGCAGGCGGCGCAGGCGATCTCCGAGGAGGAGACGACCGGCACGTGGACCGATCTTACCACCCGCACCGCCTATGTCCAGCGGCTCGACGGCAGCGTCGAGAGCGTGGACGCGCGAGGAGACGGATATGTCACGAAGATACATTTCCCCGCGGAGATCTTCGAGCCCGGCAATGTCCCCCAGTACCTCTCCGTGGTTGCCGGAAACCTCTTTGGCCTCTCGAGCCTGGCCGCGGTCCGCCTGCTGGACATCGACCTGCCCGCCGGGCTCGTCCCCTTCAAGGGGCCGAAATTCGGCATCAAGGGGGTCAGGAAACTGATCGGCACGACACGGCGCCCCCACGTCGGGACCATCATCAAGCCGAAAGTGGGGCTGAACCCCGAAGACACCGCCGCGGTCGCCTACGAGGCCGCAATGGGAGGTGTGGATTTCATCAAGGACGACGAGACCCTGACCAGCCAGGCATTCTGCCCCCTCGACGAGCGCGTGCCGGCGGTCATGGCCCGGCTCGACGAGGCGACATCGGAGACCGGCAGAACGGTGCTCTATGCGGTCAATGTCTCGGACCGGGCCGACCGCATCGTGGAGCGTGCGGAGTATGCCATCGACCTCGGGGCCAATACCCTCATGGTCGACGTGATCACCTGCGGCTTTTCCGCACTGCAGGCGCTCGCCGAGGCCCCGGGTATCAGGGTTCCCATCCATGTCCACCGCACCATGCATGCGGCGATGACGAGAAATCCCCATCATGGCGTGGCCATGCGGCCCATCGCCCGGATCGTGCGCATGCTGGGCGGCGACCAGCTGCATACCGGCACGGTGAGCGGCAAGATGGAGCACAACCTGGAGGAACTCCTTGGCGACAACCGTGCGCTCACCGAAGCGTCGTTCGGGATGAACGCCGCGTTCCCCGTGGCAAGCGGCGGGCTGCACCCCGGCAAGGTGCATGCCGAACTGAGCACCCTCGGCACCGACGTGGTGCTCCAGGCGGGCGGGGGTATCCACGGGCACCCCGACGGCACGGCCGCCGGCGCCCGGGCCATGCGGCAGGCGGTGGACGCGTTCTTGGCGGGCGTGGGCTCCGAAGAATACGCACAGGACCATCCCGAACTTGCACGGGCGCTTTCAAAATGGGGATCACGCTGAAAAACACAATCCTTATTGTATGATCAGGCTACCACCTGATAGATCATGCTACATGTGCACGCAGCCTTGCTGTGACCGCACGAGGGTTGATGCTGTATGGAAATTTATTTCACCAAATTACATGGCAACGGGAATGATTTCATTCTCATTAATGAACTACAGGGGACTGTGATTCCCGATGACATGAAGCCCGTATTCGCCCGCCTCTACTGCGACCGGCGCTACGGCATCGGGGCGGACGGCGTGCTGTTCCTCTCGGGGTCCGCCACGTCACTCTTTAAGATGCGTCTCTTCCAGCCGGACGAGAGCGAAGCGGAGATGTGCGGCAACGGGATCCGCTGCCTGGGCAGGTATATCTACGATGCAAATCTCGCCAAGGATTTCTGCACCGTGGAGACCCCGGCAGGCGAGATCACCATGGAGATGAAGGGCACCGGGGAAGGGGGGTTCAGTGCCGTGGTCTCGATGCCCACGCCCAGATTCGACCGGGCCGACATCCCCGCCGAGGGTGAAGGAGAATACAAAGAGAGCATCGCCGACTACGAGGTCTATGCGGTGAGCGTCGGCGTCCCCCACGCCGTGGTATTCGTCGACGAGATCGCCCATATCCCTCTCGACGAGGTAGCCCCCATCATCCGCCGCCATCACTCCTTTCCCGAAGGTGCCAACGTGAACTTCGTCGAGATCGCCGGTGAAAACGAGCTGCGCATCAGGACGTTCGAGCGGGGCATCGAGGGTGAAACCCTCTCCTGCGGCACCGGAGCGACCGCTTCGGCCGCCGTCGCCCACCACCTTGCCGAACAGGGGATGGCGGCGATGGCGCCCATCGGGACGACCGTCGAGGTGCACACCCCCGGCGGGCCGCTCACCATCTACCTCGACGAGGAGACGAAGATGGAAGGGCCCGCGGTGAGCGTGTTCACCGGCGTTATAACCTTTTAATCCCCTCTTTTACGATTTCAAACTCGAATGCTCCCTCTTCGGGCAGGGAACGGTGCTTTTCCAGTACGGCACGCCGCGAGCCGTTGCGCTTTTCGATCCGCACGATGGCCTTGGAGATGTGGCGGAGCGTGGTGCCGCCAAGCCCCTTCACGACCCCTCGGTCGATGTCCATGTACACCTGGTTGGTGACGAGCACGGGAATGTCGAAGCGTTTGGCGTACCCCAGCAGCCTGACCAGCTGGTGCCCGAGGCGGCGCTGCACCTCACCTCCCGGCAGCATCTCACTGCGGTAGAGGGCGGTCACCGAATCGAGCACGATGAGCCCCGCATGCCGTGACCGCACGATTGCCTCGCACTCCCCGATCATGATCGCCTGCTGGTCGAAGGTCTCGGGCTCGAAGAGGAAGAGCCGGTCGGCGCAGGACTCTGCGGCGTCACCGGCGATCTGCCGGAACCGGTCGGCGGAGAAGCCCTCGGAATCGATGTACACCACCGGCAGGCCTTCGGCCAGCACCGCTACGGCGGCAAGCAGGCAGAGGGTGCTCTTGCCGCATCCCGGCTCGCCGTAGACCTGAGTGATGGTCCTGCGCTCCAGCCCCCCGCCCAGCAGATCATCGAGGGCGGGCGACCCGGTGGACACACGCGATGAGTCCATCTATCGCTCCGCTCCCCTCTCCCGGATCCTGCGCCAGCCGGCCTCCTCCGCGAGCCGCATCGCCTCGCGCAGGGGGATGCCCGCCGCCTGTGCACAGGCCCGCGCGTCCTCGTATTCCGCCTTCAGCGACGAGGGGAAGGGGCCGTCCCATCCCACCTTCACTCTGAGCGAGTACTCCGAACCCCCGACCATTACCGCCACCTCCTCCACGGTGCGCCGGGCCACGAAGCGGTGGACGGAGGGGATGCACCGGATGCCCAGCGTGCCGAGTTCGCGGGTGATCAGGGCGGCGAGGCGGTCGGTATCGGCGGGGGCGCAGACGACGCGCACCAGGTGGCCTGCACGCCCTTTTTTCATGACCGCAGGAACGGCCGACGCGTCCCGCGCCCCCTCCTCCATCAGCCGCCCGATCGCGTGGCCGATCACCTCCCCGGTCACGTCGTCGACATTGGTCTCGAGAATGTCGACCCGATCTCCCTCCCCGCCGGGATCGCCGGTCTCGAGCAGGAGGGCGCGCAGGACATTGGGGGTGTGGTCCGGGTCCCTGCTCCCGGCACCGTAGCCGATGCCGCGGATACGGGCGTCGGCGAGAAGGACGCCGCCCACCGCGGCGAACTCCGCCAGCAGCGCCGCCCCCGTGGGGGTGCAGAGCTCACGCTGCTCCCCGGTGAACCTGACCGGCAGGCCCGCCTCGCGCAGGATCGCGATGGTCGCCGGCGCGGGGAGAGGAAACCTGCCGTGCGATCCTTCCGTGGTCCCTTCTCCGAGCCCGACGGGGCGCACCACCACGGCACCGGGAGCAAGAGCGTGGAACGCCGTGCAGGCCCCGATCACGTCGGCGACGGCATCGTCCGCACCCACCTCGTGAAAGTGGGCTTGATCGCCGTGGACCGACGTCTCGGCCCGGTGGATGCGCTCGAACACCCTCCTGGCCATCCGTCTGGCGGTTTCTGGGGCATCACAGGCGGCGACCCGCGCCAGCACCTCCTCGAGCGTCCGGTGCTCTCCTCCCGCCCCGGTCTCGATGCGCAGCGCCCGGATGCCGCAACGGTCGACCACGGTGATCTCGGGCTCGCCCACCACCGAGCGCATGGCGCGGGCAACCGCATCGCGGTCAGCACCAAGGGCAAGGAGGGCGGCGGTCACCATGTCCCCCGCAGCGCCGTTGAAGGGATCAAAGAAGAGAATCTGCATGCGTAACAGTACTTATTAACTATGCCATATATGGTTTTAGAGTGATTCGATATGTTCCTCAAGGTGGATAGTGCATATCCCGAGGATCAGGGCGGAGGGAAAGCCCGCCTCGATCCGGACACCATGCTGCAGCTGCGGCTCTCCCCCGGCGACCTCATCTATATCGAAGGAAAACGCCGGACCGTCGCCAAGGTCTGGCGGATGATGGTGAACGACTGGAACCAGGGGAAGATTCGCATCGACAGTTTCACCCGCGCCAACGCTGAAGTGAGTATCGGGGAGCGCGTCCAGATAGCCAAGGTCACCGAAGAGATCGAGGCTGAACGGGTAGTCTTCGCACCCCCCGAAGACCTCCCCCGGCAGGCGCCCATCAACTTCAACCAGGCCATCAACCATTTCATCGATTTCCCGATGGCAAAAAACGATACCGTCCCCGTCCAGGCCGGGATGCCCTTCATGCAACCGCAGATCATCTCGTTCAAGGCGGTGGTCATGGAGCCGGAACACGCGGTCATCATCACGAAAAATACACAGATAGAGTTCTCCGACAAACCGGCGGCGGGGTTCGAGGGACTGCGATACATCTCCTACGAGGACATCGGCGGGCTGAAGGGCGAGCTCCAGCGCGTGCGGGAGACCATCGAACTGCCCATGCGCCACCCCGAGCTCTTCCGCAAGCTGGGTATCGATCCCCCCAAGGGCGTGCTCCTCTACGGCCCGCCGGGCACGGGCAAGACCCTCATCGCCAAGGCGGTGGCAAACGAAAGCGGGGCGAATTTCATCCCCATCGCCGGGCCCGAGGTCATCTCCAAGTACTACGGGGAGAGCGAACAGCGCCTGCGAGAGATCTTCGAGGAGGCGCAGAACAACGCGCCTTCCATCATCTTCATCGACGAGCTGGACTCCATCGCCCCCAAGCGCGAGGAGGTGACCGGCGAGGTGGAGCGCCGTGTCGTCGCCCAGCTGCTCACCATGATGGACGGGCTCGAGGAACGCGGCGAGGTGGTGGTGATCGGGGCCACCAACCGCCTCGACGCCATCGACCCGGCGCTGCGCCGTCCCGGCCGGTTCGACCGCGAGATCGAGATCGGGGTCCCCAACGAGGAGGACCGTCTTGAAGTGCTCCGCATCCACACCCGCGGGATGCCGCTGGAAGGCGAGAGCAGGATCCTGGACAAGCGCAGGGAAGTGCTCGTAAAAGAGGGGGATCTCGATGAGGCGGGCAGGGCCGATATGCGCGAGGAGCTCAAGGTGCTGGAAGACGAGGTGATGCGGACGCGTGAGCGGTTCCTCGAGGAGTTCGCCACCCGGACAACCGGGTTCGTGGGGGCCGATCTCGCCGCACTTGCCCGGGAAGCGGCCATGAAAGCCCTGAGAAGGTATATGCCCGAGATCGACCTCGAGGTGGACGAGATCCCGACCGAGATGCTCGAGTCGATGGAGGTCACCATCAACGATTTCCGCGATGCCCTGCGGGAGATGCACCCCAGCGCCATGCGGGAGGTGTTTTTAGAGGTCTCCCACATCACCTGGAACGATATCGGCGGGCTCGAGAACGAAAAAGAGGAGGTGCGGGAAGCGGTGGAGTACCCGCTCACCCGCCGGAGCCGGTTTGAGCGCCTCGGGATCGAGCCCCCGCGCGGCGTGCTCCTCTACGGCCCGCCCGGCACAGGAAAGACCCTCATCGCCAAGGCGGTGGCAAACGAGAGCGGGGCGAACTTCATCGCCGTCCGGGGCCCGCAGCTGCTCTCCAAGTGGGTGGGAGAAAGCGAGCGCGCAGTGCGGGAGGTCTTTCGCAAAGCGCGTCAGGTCGCCCCCGCGATCATCTTCTTCGACGAAATGGATGCCCTCGCGCCGGCACGGGGCGGCGGAGGCGATTCCCACGTCATCGAGAGCGTGGTTAACCAGATCCTCACCGAGATGGACGGACTCGAGGACATGCGGGGCGTTGTGGTGATGGGGGCGACCAACCGTCCCGAACTCATCGACCCGGCGCTGCTCCGGGCGGGCAGGTTCGACCGCCTCATCTACATCGCCGAGCCGGATAGGGAAAGCCGCAAGCGGATCCTCGACATCCACACCCGGCCCATTCCCCTGAAAGGGTCGAGCATCGACGATCTGGTCCGGATTACCGAAGGGCTGGACGAGAACAGGCTGGAAGATCTCTTCGAGTCCATGAGTGACCGGATGATCGTCACCATCGACGATATGAAGGCCGAGCTCGCGGGCTTGAGCAAAAACCACGGCGAGCCGCTGAGCATGTCCGAGCGCAGGGATTCCATTCTCGCGCATATTCGGGCCGGATCGCTCCATCTGGTCGATCCTGGACGCGATGCCATGCTCAATTTCCTTGCCGAGCATACCGAGGGGTACGTGGGCTCGGACCTCGAGCTGCTCTGCCGCGAGGCAGCGATGTACGCCATGCGGGACGGGTCGAACCTGATTGACCAGCACCATTTCGAAACCGCTCTCGGAAAAGTGCACCCCATGATGAACGAGCGCCTGCGCGAGCACTACCGCCGCATCCAGCAGCATTTCAAGGGAGGTCTCCCTGCCGAGATCCAGCCTCCCGAATACCAGTAATCCTTTTTTCGGACGGCGTTTTCCGAACCTTTATGGCGCAATGCGCAGACTTATACGCCAGAGTACAGTAGTGCCGCAACTCGCCGGGAGCCCGCCATGACGAATTTCACCGCATTTCTGGATAACAACGCACGCTACGAGGATAAACCCGCACTCGTCCACCCGGCGTCGGGCCGGACCTGCAGCTTTCGGGACCTGCTCGCCGAAACGATGCGCGTGGCGTCCGGCCTTGCGGCGCTCGGTGTTTCCAAAGGAGACCGGGTGTGTATCTACCTCGACAGTTCGCCGGAGTACCTGATCAGCTATTGTGCCGTCTGGCGAGCAGGCGCCATCGCCGTGCCGCTCAATATCGCCCTCCGCAAAGGCGAGGTGCGCTACCATGTCGACGATGCAGGGGCCAAAGCCCTCATCACCTCGAAGCAGGGCTGGGAGACCGCACGGGGGGCCTGCTCACGCGCCGCCACGCTCACCGCCATCATCATCGTGGACGGCGACGTCAAAGGCACCGTCCCGTGGAGCAGTCTCGGGGAGCAGGACGCAAGATTTGCCCCCGTCCACTGCGACTGCAACGACCTCTGCCAGCTCCAGTACACCTCGGGGACGACCGGAAAGCCGAAAGGGGCGATGCTCACCCACGGCAACTGGATGGCGGCGATGGACGCCGAACGGGACGTCCTGGATCTGTGCAACGAAGATGTCTACCTCGGCATTTACCCCATGGCCCACGTGGGCGTGAGCTGGGGGATCGCCGTGGTGAAGGCCGGGGGGACCTGGGTGATCATGGAGCGCTTCGATCTCGACCGCTACCTCGATCTCGTCGAATCGATGCAAGCGACCGTGGTGGCCGGCATGCCACCAGTGATCCACTCCCTCCTCGCCACGCCGCCCGGAACGGAGGATACGTTCTCGAGCGCCCGCCTGATGATCAGCGGCGGCGGGCCGCTTCACCCGCGCATCTGGAAGGAGTTCCACGCGCGGTTCGACACCCCCATCGTGAATGCATACGGGCTTTCCGAGACCATCGTGGTCGGCACCGGCACGGCCATCCGCCCCGACGACTATAAGACCGCCGATGAATTCAGGAGCGTCGGAAAACCCGTCGGCTATTCCGAGGTGACCATCGTCGATGTCACCGACCCGTCTGTCTCCCTTCCCGCGGGCGAGGTGGGCGAGATCGCATTGCGGGGGCCGGCGGTGGCGCGGGGCTACTGGAATATGCCCGGGGCGACGCGGGATGTTTTCCTGCCAGAAGGGTGGTTTTTGACCGGGGATATCGGGTATATCGACGAAGACGGCATGCTGGCCATCACCGACCGGAAAAAAGACATGATCGTCATGTCGGGGTGGAAGATCTACCCCACCGAAGTGGAGAAGGTGCTCATCGAACATCCCGGGATACGGGACATCGCCATTTTCGGGATTCCCGATCTCCACCGCGGTGAGATCCCCGTCGCCGCCGTGGTGCCCGAAAACGGCTGTGTCATTTCCCCCGAAGAGCTCATGGCGTTCGGGAAGGCCCGCCTCGCCGGCTACAAAGTCCCGCGGAAAGTGGTGATCCTCGACGAGCTGCCCCGGGTCCACGGGTGGAAGCTGCTCCGGAGGGACCTGCGGGACCGGTTCCGCGAGGCCTGAATTGCGCTCTCGTGATCCCCCGATATCCGAATGCTACAGGCAATTTGCGCTAAATACACGTGGATACTTATTTATTTGTGGGCAGAAGATAGGGTATTGGAATGCCACAGGATACGAAGGCGGAAGACGTCGAAGGGCGGCCGCGACGCCCGACGGGGATAGCAGGCCTCGATTTCCAGCTGGGGGGAGGGTTTCCGGAAGGCACCTCTGTCGTGCTCTACGGGAGCCCGCTCACCGGGTCGGACCGCATGGCCAAACAGTTCTGGAAAGCGGACGATCGGGAGGGCAGGTACTTCATGATCGATTCGGTAGTCGAGGACGGAATGATCGACGTGCTGAGCACGAAGCCCGAAGACCTCACCAGAGAGATACAGGGCGATAGGATCGTGGTCGATTCGCTCTCCAGCATCATCATCGAGGAGGGGATCGAGGTCGCCCTCCGGCTCCTGACCGATGGGGTCGGCGCCGTAAAGAAGTCAGGGGGCAACGCGCTCTTCCTCATGTACGACGGGCTGCACACCCGCATGGAGGAGATACGGGTGATGCGGGCTGCGGACGTTTTCATCACCCTTCTCGAGGAGTACCACGGCAACGTCGTCGAGCGGAAGCTCGTCATCAATAAACTGCTCTACGCGGATGTGCCGTCCCGGATTTACCCCTATAATATCATGGATTACGGGCTGGAGCTCTCCACCACCGCCCGTGTGGTCTGATACCCCGTCCCACTCTTTTCGCGCAATCGCCCGGGCAGCCTTTCTGTTCGGCAGAGGACCCCCCCGATACAAAAAAATACACATATACACCGGAATGCCTGACATAAACTGTACGAAGGGCGGGGATGCGGCGCCTTTTCCCTGCTGCTCTTCAGGAGGACAGGTCTATCTACATCCGCGAAGCCACCATCGATTCCATCACCGCCGCCGTCGACGAGCGCGCGCCCGAAACCGACGAGGTGGTGGCGATCTTCCTCGGGGAAGCGCACCGACCCGATCTGGACCAGCTGGTCGCGGCGCTGAACGAACGGGACATCGCATTTTTCGGGGGATTTTTCCCGGGGATCATCCACGGGGCACACGTCTCGGCCTCAGGCGCACTCGTCGTCTCCCTGCCCGTGCTGAGCCCCCCCGTCCTGATCAGGGGACTGGACCGGCCCGGGCTCGCGCTCCCCGACTTCCCCGCATTTCTCACCCGCAGCCCTCCCCAGAAAGCAACTGCGCTCATGTTCATGGACGGGCTCTCGGCTCACATCTCCCACTTCCTCTCGGAGGTGTTCAACAAGCTCGGGAGCGCCGTCAATTACCTCGGCGGGGGGGCGGGATCCTTAAGCCTCGCACAGGAACCGTGCATCTTCACCCGCGAGGGGGTGTTTTGCGACGCCGCGGTGGTCTGCTTTCTTCCCCTCGCAAGCAGGATCGGCGTGCGGCACGGGTGGTCCCATTTCGACGGCCCGTTCATCGCCACGAACACCGACGGAACGACGATCCGCGAGCTGAACTGGCGGCCGGCGTTCGAGGTCTACGCGAGGGCAATCGAAGCCGACTGCGGGGAGACACTCTCGGCAAATGACTTCTTTTCGCTCGCAAAGCGGTACCCGTTCGGTATCGGCACCGAGGCCAACGAGTACATCGTGCGCGATCCCATCCGGGTGCAGGGCACGGACATCGTCTGCGTGGGCGAAGTCCCCGAACACTCGGTGCTCAGTATCCTGCGAGGAGAGCGTGCCAATCTCATCGCTGCGGCGGGATGCGCCGCACGGGACTGCATGGATGCCGGGCAAGCACCCGTGCGGGGCACCATGGTCGTGGACTGCGTCTCCCGGATGCTCTACCTCGGTGATGTCTTCGAAGAGGAACTCGCCGTCATTTCCGCCACGGTCGCCACAGCGGACGGATCGGCAGATCCCTTCGGCGTGCTGAGCCTGGGAGAGATTGCCGGCGAGGGCGACGTGTTTCTGGAATTTTTCAACAAGACGGTCGTCGTGGGGAGGATCTATGAGTGAGCGGACGGGCACGAGCACGGTGCTGCGCGACCTCTCCCTCCTCTATGAGCTCTCCCTTTCGGTGGGGAGCTCGCTCGACCTGATCGAGAACTGCGACCAGTTCATCAAAAAACTGCTCTCAAAAAAGAACTTCACCTATGCGGCGGTCTGGATTGCCAACCGGGCCATCACGGGAAAACCGGGCACCCATGCCACGCTGGTCTACGCCAACCCTGAATCGATGGCGGATGTCCGGTGCATCACGCTTGATCACCCCCTGTTTTCCCGCATCGCCTGCAGGCAACCCCTCTCGTGCTGTGCACAGGACCCCCTGTTCGCCGGGGCGTCCGCCACACGGAGGATCAGCACCGGCGTCGTCGCCTTCTTCCCCCTCGGGGACATCGGGGTCCTCGAGATCGCGTCCGCCCGGCGCACCGCTCCCCTGCCCGACTACGAGCTCAACCAGCTGCACGCGGTGATCGCCAGGTTCGCTATCTCCCTCAAAGGGTGCCTTGCCCACGAACAGCAGCTCCGGAAGGAGACGGAAGAGAGAAAACGGGCAGAACGCGCCCGGATCGACTCAGAAAAACTCTACCAGACCATTTTCGAGTCGACGGGGACGGCCATCGTCATTTTGAACCCCGATTTGCTCATCACTCACGTCAATTCGGAAGCCGAGCGGCTCAGCGGCTATGCACGCAGCGATCTGGTGGGAGCGGGGATTGACGTTCTTCTCGTCCCCCCCGAAGCGATGCGCGTCAGGGAACTCAGCGCATTGCGCAGGGAAAACCCCATCGCCGCACCGAACGCGTACGAATTTTCCTATCTCACGCGGCACGGGGTGGTGCGGCGGGCATATGTCACCACGGCAATCATCCCCGGAACGGGTGACACCATCGCCTCCGTGATGGACATCACCGAGCGGAAACAGGCGGAGGAGTCCCTGCGTATCATGAAAAATGCTCTCGATTCCTCCATTAACGGCACGTTCCTGGCCTCGCCTTCCGGCCATATCACCTACATCAACGATTCTGTCCTCTCGATGTGGGGCTACGCCCGGGAGGAAGACTTCATCGGCCGCCCGATCTGGGCGTATTTCAATGCGGGTCCCGCCCATACCGGGGAGATCGAGCGGGCCCTCGAGAGCAACGGCTGGTGGATCGGCGAGCTTTCCGCAACCAGGGCGAACGGGATGCTCTTCGACGTGCAGCTGTCCATGACCCGAATCCCCGCCGAGGAGGAGGGCATGGCCTCCATTCTCTGCTCCTGCGTGGACATCACCGAGCGCAAGGAAATCGAAGCGGCGCTCCGGGTGAGCGAGAAACGGTTCCGAGAACTGGCCGACTCCCTCCCCCAGATCGTGTTCGAGACCGATTCCATGGGCCGGATCCTCTTCCTCAACCGCATCGGCCAGCGGATGCTCGGGCTCACTGCCGCGGATCTCACCGGTGGCCTCCGCCTCGCGGATGCCTTCGGCGCGGAGGAGCGATCCGCCCTCGAGAACTTCCTCGAAGGCCTGCGTACCGGAACGAGGAGGAGCATGCACCGTGAATTTTCGCTCGTCAACGCAGACGGCAATGCCGTCCACGTGCTCGTCCATGCCTCGCCCATCCTCGCCGGCACCGTTCCCGCCGGCATACGGGGCATCGCCACCGACATCAGCGACCAGAAGGCGCAGGAGGAGCTGATCCGGACATCGCTCGACGAGAAGGTGATGCTGATCAAGGAGGTGCACCACCGGGTGAAAAACAACATGCAGGTGATATCGGCCATCCTCTCCCTGCAGGCCGACTGTCTCGAAGACGAATCGACCCTGCAGGTGCTGCGTGAGTGCCAGAACCGGATCATCAGCATGGCGCTCATCCACGAAAAACTCTACCAGGGTTCGGATTTCCTGCGGATCGACTTCGCCGAGTACGTGGATCACCTGCTCGATCACATCGCCTGTATCTTCGGGCCGAAAGCCGCCCATGTCGACTTTCGCACTGCCGTGTCGGTTGGGGAGATGGACATCGACACCGCCATCCCCTGCGGCATGATCATCAGCGAACTGGTCAACAATTCCCTCAAATACGCTTTTCCCGGCGACCGGGACGGGGAGATTGCGATATGTATCGCCGATGACGGCGACGGTACGTGCGCCATCCGCATCAGCGACAACGGGGTGGGCCTGCCCGAGGGCTTTATCCCGGACCGGTCCGGGTCCCTCGGCCTCCACCTGGTCCGCATGCTCGCCGTGAAGCAATTGCAGGGCACGCTGGACGTAAAGAGCAATGCAGGAGTTACTTATACCATCACTTTCAAACGCCCTACTGATCGGATGAGATAGTGCATGACAAAAAAGCGCATCATGGTGGTCGAGGACGATGTCATCATCGCCTCGCTCATCGAGAACAGGCTGAAAAAACTCGGCTATGAGGTCTGCGGCATATTTGATGCGGGGGAAGACGCGATTGTGAACGCCGCCGATCACCGACCGGACCTGGTGCTGATGGACATCCGGTTGCGGGGCGCAATCGACGGCATCGACGCCGCCGGCGAGATCATGTCGGACTTCAGCATCCCCTGTGTCTTTCTGACCTCCTACTCTGACATGGACACTATCGAGAGGGCGAGAGCAATACGGCCGGAGGGATTCATCCTCAAGCCCTTCACCGACGACGCACTGCGGTCCGCCATCGAGATCGCCTTCTCCCCCAGAGAATAAATCCTCTTTTTCCCCACCTTACAGCCCGGTTCGCACCCGAGCGGCTGCGGTCGCCATATTGCGCAGTTTTTCAAACGCCGCCTCGCGCGTGAGCATGCGCAGCCCGCAGTCGGGGTCGATGAGCAGCGTCGCCGGGTCGAAGGAGTCGACCGCCTGCCGGATCCGGCCCTCGATGACCTCGACGCTCTCCACCGCCGGATCGGAGGAGTCGACCACGCCGTAGCCGAGCATCCTTCCCCCAAGGTCTTTGCGGCAGATGAGATCGCGATTCGCCGGGTTGTTGGCAAACTCGAAATCGAGGATGTTCACCCGTATCCGCAGGATATCGTCGATCACCGCCGAGAGGTCGCCGCAGACGTGCAGGCAGGTGGGCACCCGCAGCAGGGAGGTGATGGTATGCACCGCGTGCTGGGCGGCGTGGAGATCAACCGCCCCCGTGGAGAGGATGGGCTCGTCGATCTGGATGACGGTCACGCCCGCATCCTCCAGCGCCCGGGCCTCGACGGCGAGCGCCTGGGCGATGTCGAGCGCCACTTCGGCCTTGTTGCGATAGGCGGGGGTGGCGATCCTGAGTCCGTGGGCGAGCGTCGAGGGGCCGGTGAGAATCCCCTTGACCTTGGGGTGGCGGGAGAGGGCGTAGCGGGTGTCGGCGAGGGTGATGGGCTTCGTCGGCGCCCGCACGGTCCCGGTCACGTCGCGGTGCTTGATGCCAGGCAACGAGCCGGCGATCATGCCGATCATGTCGCCCCGCACCTGTCCGTCCGAGATGATGTCGATGCCCGCCTGCAGCTGGTCGGCAATGGCCATCTCCACCGCGTGGCCGAGCGGGTCGAGGAGGGTGCGAAGCCCTTTGCCCCGGACGACGGGGTAGCTGCCCACCACCGTGGTCGGCAGCAGTTTTCGCATCAGCGTCATGGCGTCAACCGGTGCCGGTCCCGCGGGAAGAGCACCGCCTCGCGGATATTGGGGAGATCGAGCATGGTCATGACCAGGCGCTCGGCCCCCAGCCCCCATCCCGCATGGGGGGGCATGCCGTACCGGAACGGCTCGAGATAGAATTCGAAGCTCTCCGCAGAAAGGCCCTTGCTCTCGATCCGGCTTACCAGGAGGTCGTGGTCATGGACGCGCTGGGCACCGCTGGAGAGTTCCATCCGGGGGTGCATGAGGTCGAAGGCCTTGCAGATCCCGGGGTCGTCCTCGTAGGGCATGGCGTAGTAGGGCTTGATCTCGGTGGGCCAGTCGGTGATGAAGTAGTGCTCGCCCATCTCCTCGCCGAGCGCCCGCTCCGCTGCGGTGCCCATGTCATCGCCGTAGGCGAGGTCTTCTTCGATCCGGGAGGAGGCGATGTCGATGGCCTCGGCGTAGGGGAGGCGCGGGAAGGGCGCCTTCGGCACGTCGAGATCGGTGCCCAGCTGTGCGAGCGCTGCAGGGCAGGTGTCGGCCACCCGGGAGTACACCTCGACGATGATGCGCTCGAGCAGGTCCATCACGTCATGGTGGTCGGCGAAGGAGACCTCGACGTCGATGGAGGTCGCCTCGTTGAGGTGCCGGGTGGTGTTGTGCTCCTCGGCGCGAAAGATGGGGCCGATCTCGAAGACCTTCTCGAAGCCCGCCGCCATCATCATCTGCTTGTAGAGCTGGGGGCTCTGGTTGAGGAATGCCTCCTTTTCGAAGTAGGCGATGGGGAAGAGTTCTGTCCCGCCTTCCGTCGCCGCCGCCACCACTTTCGGCGTCTGGATGTTGATGAAGCCCTCGGCGTAGAGCAGCTCGTGGATGACGCCGAGGACGCAGCTCCGCACCTGGAAGACCGCGGTGACCCGCGGGCGCCGGGCGTCGAGGTACCGGCCGTCGAGCCGGGTGTCGAGCTCAGCGGGCACCTTTTCCGAGACGTCGAGGGGCAGCGGGACGGCGGCGAGGGCGATGATCTCGAAGGTGTCCGGGACGAGTTCGCGGCCGCCGGGGGCCTTCTCGATGCCCTTGACCGTCCCGGCGACGCGGACCACCGATTCACGCGACACCGCTTTGGCCGCCTCGACGACGGCTTCGAGGGCTTTCTTCTTGACGATGGTCACCTGGATGATGCCGGTGCGGTCCCTGATTAAAAAGAAGGAGAGGCCGCCGAGGTCGCGTATTTCGTGCACCCATCCGTGGATCTCTGCGTATTCGGTTTCCGGGGTTACCGTGCTGATTGGTTGAGCCATGAAAAATCCTGCTCAACTATGGAACCTCCGGCTTATTCTGTGTTGTGGAATCCGGAATGGATTCCCGCGCACCGCACCGCCGTATCATGCACCGGCGTGCTGCCGGATCACCGCCATGAGGTCCCAGGCGAGCGATTCCGCCCGGCCCTGCGAGGTGAGGGCGTAGTTGAGCCGCATCGCCCCCTCGACCTCCACAGGATCGCGGGCGTCCTGCACGAAGACGTCGACCATGTCCCCGTAGAGCCGGCGCACCCCGGCGGCGTCGGGAGAAAACCCCTCGGCGAAAAGCATCGCCTCGATTTCGGGGCGGTGCGGTGCACGGGGGGAGAACGGGGAGAGTGCGATGATAAACCGTTCTTCGAGCGCCTCCCGCATCCCCTCGCAGCAGAGAAACGGCAGGACTCGCGAGACCGGGTTGTCCGGCCCGATGACGACCGCACGGGATGCCGCGAGGCATGCCAGCGCCTTCGCACCTGCCCGCGGACGGCGTGGGTAGACGGGCACGACGCGCTGTATCGCCGATACGGGAGGCTGCATGCGCTCGTATTCGAGCAGGTGCAGCCATTCGCCGTCGCACTCGACGGCAACGTGCACCTCGTCGTCGGACATGGGGAGGAGGGTCGACGCGATGCCGAACTGCCCGGCGATGACCTCGGTGGCGGCGGTGAGAGGGAGACCCGCCGCAAGGAGATCGCTCCTGGCGATGTGGACGGCGCGTTCGCGGTCGCCGACGATGATGGGCTCGCTCCTCCCCATGGTCTGCAGGAAGCGGGCGGTGGCGCAGGAATCGCCCCGGATCCCCGACCAGTCCCGCGTATCGAGCATGCCCGAAAAGAGAAACAGCACCGCGTCCAGCGCCGGCAGGGCGTAGTTGCCGCTCACCCACATGCCGTCGGCGGTGCCGGCGACGACCGCGAGGTCACTGTCGTCGGCAAAAGACCGCAGGCCGCGGATCAGTTTGCAGGTCTCGTCGCCGCCGGCAAGGAAGGTGATCATCAGTACTGATGGCGCGGCGTTCCTCTAGAGCATTGCGCCGGTGGAAAAAAGGATGGGAGTTATGCTACGGGGCCCGCCCCGGGAAGCAGGGTGTACTCCGGCGCGATCGCCGCCAGCACTTCCAGTGAGTAGTAGCGCAGGAAGGTGACGAAGGGCACCGAGATGAAGAGAGCGGCCACGATCAGGAAAAGGACGAAGAGCGCCACGAGGACGATATAGACCGGCACCGAACCCCCTGCAGCGGCGATGAGGACGCCGACGATGCCAAAGGGGATGGCCAGGATGATGGCGGCGATGACGACGGCAATGATCATGAGGATGCCCACGGCGATGCCAAGGAGGAATTTGACGATTGCGTAGACGAGCGCCTGTTTCCACTCGGACCGGATGATCCGCCAGGCGGACCGCCACCCGTCGATCACCCCGCAGTCGTCGCGGATCATGATGGGCACCACGAAGTCGATGGTAAAGAGCATGATGAGGCCCAGGAGGATCGCCAGCACGAAGACGGCAGCGATGAAGAGCAGTACGATGGGGATGAGCATCAGCGCCCCGAACCTGACATCCAGGCCCCCCGTGGTGAAGAAGATCAGCGCGAACGGGATGACGACGAACAACAAAATCAGCAGTGCCAGTCCCGCCTCGAACAGAAAAAGGCGGAACCCTTTGCCTGCCCGGGGCCCGACATAGCGCCGGATGCCGACCTCGCCGGTGCGGAGACTGTCGACGAAGACGAACTGGAAGATCGCCCCTAGCACCCAGAACACGATGGCGACGGCGACGATGACGACGATGAGGAGCAGGAGAAAACCGGGGACCCCGCCGGGGATCCCGATATCGGCAGGGCCGATGCCGGCGAACTCGTCACCCGAAACACTATACGAAGGGCCGCTCGGGACATTGAAGCCCGTGCCCCCGACAAAAAAGGCGATCACCGCAAGACGCAGCCATACGCCGAGATCGAAGGGCCAGAGCAGCGATTTTGTCCTGTCGATGGCCGCATCCAGTGCGCTGAACGCGGCGTATGTTGAAGCCATATTCATGCAGGTGATTTCGGGAGATATATGCCTTCGTGTGCGCTTCAGGGGGCGGCGTTCTGGATGCGATCGAGGATGGCCCCGGCGAGAACCGCGGCTATGTCCTCGTCCACCATGAGCGTGTCCAGCACCGCCGCCCCCTCGATCGGGCGGGTGTCGCGGGTGTCCTGCACGAAGAGGTCGACGAAGTCCTCGTAGAGGGCGAACGTCCCTGCCGCGGTGGGTGGGTGCCCGCACGCCTCCATCAGCGCCGCCGCCGGGCCGCTGACCGGCGCATCGCCAATGAACGGGCTGACGGCGACGACGAACCGGGCGCGGAGCGCTTCCCTGACGCTCTCGCACTCGAGGATGGGGCCGATGCTGGTGACGGGGTTGCTCGGGCCGATGACCACCGCGTCGCACTCCTCGATCGCCCCGATCACCGACGAAGTGGCGACCGGCGGTTCGTCATAGCGGCGCACGACCCCGCGGATCGCGACCTGCCCCCGTCGCCTCACCCAGTACTCCTGGAAGTGGAGCAGGCCCTCGGCGGTGTCGATGCAGGAGGTCACCTCTGTGTCGGTCATGGGGAGCACCGCCGCCTCGATGCCCATCCGCTCGCAGAGCCGCGCCGTCGCTTCGGTGAGGGAGAGGCCCCGGCGGAGCATCGCCGCACGAGCGAGGTTGACCGCACGGTCCCGGTCACCAAGCGCGATCACCTCCGCCTCGCCGAAGCGGTCGAGGTACTCGTGGGTGACGAAGGTGTCGCCCCGGATCCCCCACCACGTAGCGGTGTTCAGGAGGCCCGCGAACAGGTACATGACCGTGTCGATGTCGGGCGACAGGTGCCCTCCCGACACCCACATGTCCTCGGCGGTGTTGACCACCACGGCGAGGTCGCGGTCGGCGAGGTGCCGGCGTGCCCCGGCGATCAGCTTGGGCGTCCCCGTTCCCCCCGAGAGAAACGTGATATTCATGACACATACTTTTATCATCAACTATTTGTTGATTCTTAACTGAAAACGCCATGAAAATCATCAAAGACCCGGTGCACGGCTACGTCGAGGTGAGCGCCGACGCGCTGGCCCTCCTCGACTCGCCCCTCATCCAGCGCCTCCGGTACGTCCGGCAGTTGGGGTTCTCGCACCTGGTCTACCCGGGCGCAAACCATACCCGCTTCGAGCACTCGCTGGGAACCATGCATCTCGCCCAGATCTTCTGCCGCCTGCTCGGCCTCGATCTCGAGCAGGAGCGGCTGATCGCCGCCGCGGGCCTGCTCCACGACATCGGCCACGGGCCCTACTCGCACGCCACCGAACAGCTGATGGCGGAGTTCTGCGGGCACCGCCACCACCAGGTGGAGGACCTCATCAGGGGCGATGCTATCGCTGGAACGCTTGAGGCGCTGGGGCTGGACGCACGAGAGGTGTGCACCGTCATCGAGGGCACCCACCCCCTCGCCGGCATCATCCACGGGGATATCGACGTGGACCGCATGGACTACCTCCTGCGGGACGCCCACTACACGGGGGTGCCCTACGGAACCGTGGACGCCCACCGGCTGATGCGCAGCACCATTCTTTCCGACCGCGGCCTCGTTGTCACGGAGAGCGGGATCAACGCCGCGGAGTCGCTACTGATCGCCCGGACGCTGATGCGCCCTGCGGTCTATTTCCACCACGTGAGCAGGATCGCCGAGCGCATGATCCAGTTTGCCGCCTATGAGCACCTCTCGCGCATCGGGCTTGATGCGTGCGGGCGGATGATGCGGCTTGACGATGCGGCGTTCTTTTCCGAACTGCTCGGATCCCCGAGCGACACCGCTCGCAAGGTAACCCGCATGATCTACGCCCGCCGCCTCTACAAGCGGGCCCTCTACGTGGGCAAGGACCTCGTCCACATCCCCTCGCTGATGAACCGTACCGGGATCGCCGAAGGGAGGACCATCGCCGCGGAGATCGCTGACCGAGCGGGAATCGAAGCGTGGCAGGTGCTGGTGGACATCCCCCCCTTCCCCTCGCCCATGTCGATGGGGGTGCAGGTGAAAAACCGCCACGACCTGGTCGACCTCGACGAAATTTCCCCGCTGGTCAAAACCCTTAACGAGACGAGAAAACAGCAGTGGCGGATGGGCATCTACACGCTGCCCGACCACCGGCACCGGGTGGAGGAGGAGGCGACCGACGTGCTGCACATCAAAAAACCGACCAAACAGGACAGGCTCCTGGTATGAATACAAGGAGGATCATGAAGAAGAAGTATATCGTGGGCGTCACCGGGGCGAGCGGCATTATCTACGCCCGGCGACTGCTGGAAGTGCTCTGCGAACAGGCGGAGGTGCACGTCATCATCTCGGAGATGGCAGCACGGATCGCCCGCTTCGAGGACATCGACCTCGCCGGGTTCGATGCCGTGTACACCGATAATGCCAACATGTTCGCCGATGTTGCCAGCGGGTCGTTTGCCGCCGACGGGATGGTGATCGTCCCCTGCAGCATGAAGACCCTCTCCTCGATCGCGGGAGGGTACGCGAGCACCCTGATCACCCGGGCGGCGGACGTCTCCCTCAAGGAAAAGCGGCCCTGCATCCTCATGCTGCGGGAGATGCCGCTGTCCCGGATCCATTTGAAGAACATGCTTGCCGCCGACGAGGCCGGCGCCACGGTGATGGTGACCTGTCCGGCGTTCTACACCCGGCCCCGGACCATCGACGACCTCGTGGACATGGTCGTCGCCCGGGCGCTCGATCACCTCGGCGTGCAGCACCACCTGAGCGCACGATGGAGTGGCTATGATGCGGGAATTTATTGAGGCGATGCGGGAGGCGGGAGAGGTCGTCGATATCGAGGAGGATGTCTCCTCCACCTATGACGCCCCGAAATTGGCAGCGACCACCGACAAACTGCTGTTCTTCCACAAACTGGACGGCACCCGCCGGGGAGCCATGAACGTGACGGCGACGAGAAAGGCCCTCTCGGTCGCGCTTCGAATCGAGGAGCAGGCGATCGTGCAGACCCTTGCGGGCGCCCGCTACGACGGCGAGGTGCACGAGGACGGGAGGCTGCACATGCGCCACCCCAACCTCTTCTCCCTGCCGGTGATGAAGCACTACCCCCTCGACGCGGGCCGCTACCTCACCTCCGGGATCGTCTTTTCCGAGTACGCCGGCGTGCAGAACGCCTCCATCCACCGCATGCTGGTGCAGGACGACCGGCGCCTCGTGGCGCGCCTCGTGGAGGGGCGGCATACCGACAGCCTGCACTGCCTCGCGCTCGCGGCGGGCGACCGCCTCCCCGTGGCGATCGTCATCGGCGCTCACCCCGCGGTCACCTTCGCCTCCTGCACCCGCGTCCCGCCGGGCAAAGAGCTGGCCTACGCTGCCGAGCTCCTCGGGGGGTCGCTGCCGGTGCACGTCTGCGAAAATGGCGTGCGGGTGCCCGACGCCGAGATCATCCTCGAAGGCTACATCGGGGCCGAGACCGCCGACGAGGGGCCGTTCGTCGACATCACCGGGACCTACGACCCGGTCCGCACCCAGCCGGTCATCGAGCTGACCGGGATGTACACACGAACCGATCCCATCTACCACGGCATCCTTCCCGGCGGCAACGAGCACAAGATCCTGATGGGCATGCCCTACGAGCCCGCCATCTACCGGTCGGTCGCCGGGGTGTGCGGGGTGCGCACCGTGGTGCTCACCACGGGAGGGTGCGGCTACCTCCACGCCATCGTGCAGATTAAAAAAAGGACGCAGGGCGATGCCAAGAACGCCATCATGGCGGCGTTCGCCGCCCACACCTCTCTCAAGCACGTGGTGGTGGTGGAAGAGGACATCGACGTCTTCTCCGCCGAGGACGTGGAGTACGCCATCGCCACCCGGGTGCGGGGCGATCGCGATCTCCTGGTGATTCCCGGCGTGCGGGGCTCATCGCTCGACCCCTGCCGGAGCCCGGACGGCACGAACGTCAAAATCGGGATCGATGCCACTATGGTGCTTGGAGAAGAAGAGAAGTATGTACGGGCGGAGTGGGACTGATGTACCTCGATGCTGACGATGAAAAAATCCTCAACGGCGAATACGGCGAGACCCGCCAGAAGATGATGGAGATACTGGTGGCGCTGGGCAAGGTCTTCGGCGCGGAGAGGCTCGTCCCCATCAAGAGCGCACAGGTCAGCGGGGCTTCCTACAAGACTATCGGGAAATGGGGGCTGGAATGGCTGCAGAGCCTCGATGCGCGGGTCGCCGTGCCGTCGGTCCTCAACCCCATCGGCATGGACCGGGAAAAGTGGTTCGAGATGGGCATCGAACCTGCATTCGCCGAGCGGCAGGAGGAGGTGCTGGCCGCCTACCGCCGCCTCGGGATCAAGCTCGAGTGCACCTGCACCCCCTACTACCTCGCCATCACCGACTACGGCGACCACCTCTCGTGGTCGGAATCCTCCGCTGTGGTCTACGCCAATTCGGTGATCGGGGCGAGGACCAACAGGGAAGGGGGGCCGAGCGCACTCGCCGCGGCGATCATCGGAAAGACACCATTCTACGGCCTGCATCTGGTCGAAAACCGGAAACCGCAGGTCTCCGTCGTGGTGGAGGGCTGCGACCCCGCGCGGGGCCTCCGGTCCGACCATTTCGGGGCCATCGGCCATCTCGCGGGAAAAGAGGTCGGCAACCGCATCCCCTTCTTCTCCGGGATCCGCCCGACAAAGGACCAGCTCAAAAGCCTCGGGGCGGCCATGGCGGCGAGCGGGGCGGTGGCCCTCTTCCACGTGGACAAAATCACCCCCGAGTCCCGGGTGTTTTCCTTCGATGCGGGCGGCCTCGAGACCATCACCATCGAGGCACAGGAGGTCGAGGAGGTCTTTTCGTCGATCGAGGTCGACGCCGTGGCGGTGGGATGCCCCCATTGCTCGCCGGCCGAGCTCGAGCGGATCGCGGGCCTTTTGCGGGGAAAGACCGTCACCAAACCCTTCTTCATCTTCGCCGCCCGGGGCGTCGTCCGGAGCAACCGGGAGACGGTCGACGCCATCGAGAAGAGCGGGGCGCGGGTCTACGAGGACACCTGCATGGTGGTCTCCCCGGCGATGGAGCGCTTTTCCGCCATCATGGTCGACTCGGGCAAGGCGCTGGCCTACGTCCCGGGCATGTGCGGGGCGGCGGCCCGCATCGGGACGATCGAGGAGTGCGTCGCCGAGGCGACCTCCTGATATCCCCCTGACCTCTCTTTTTTTCGGACCCTCGGTATCCCGGGCTCTCAGGAGGCGGGGAGGAGCGGCGCGACCGTTTGCACGGGGCCGGGGAGGCGGGTAACTTTTATCCTTGCACCCGCCCCAAGAGGGGCATCGGCAGGCCGGGCGGCGACCGGTCCGGCCCCGCCGATACAACCCTGGGTGTGAAATCATGTTAACAGTCGCCGCAATCGTCACCAATCTCTTCGAAGACAGTGAGTTTATCGATCCTGCCGAAGCCCTCAAGAAAACCGGGCACACGGTGGTCACGGTGGGGATCCGGGAGGGGGAGGTGGTCTGGGGCAAGACCGACAACTCGCCGGTCAAGATCGACCGGGCGGTGGATTCGGTGAGCGTGGACGAGTTCGACGCGCTCCTCATCCCCGGCGGATACTCGCCCGACAAATTGCGCGTCTTCGACGAGGCCGTCGAATTCGTCCGCGCCTTCGTCACGAGCGGCAAACCGGTCTTCGTGATCTGCCACGGCCCGCAGCTGCTCATCACCGCCCGGGTGCTCGAAGGGCGGCGGATCACCGGCTATGCCTCGATCGTGCAGGACATCAAAAACGCCGGCGCCGAATACGTCGATGAGGAAGTGGTGGTGGACGGCAACCTCGTCTCGTCCCGGGGGCCGGCGGACCTGCCGGCATTCATCCGCACCATGCTTGAGATACTCGAGTAGAGGTCGATCCGATGGGACAGGAACGGGACTATGATGTCGTGGTGATCGGGTCGGGGGCGGGCTCCTATATCGCTGGAAAGGCCGCCCATACGGGCCATTCCGTCGCCCTGATAGAGAAGGGGCCGCTCGGGGGCACCTGCCCGAATTCGGGGTGCATCCCCTCCAAAATGATCTTCTATCCCGCCGAGGTGGCCACCCTGATCCGCGAGGCGGAGAAGGTCGGCATCCATGCGGAGATCACCGGCATCGATGTTGCACTGATCTTCGAGCGGATGCGGCGCGACCGGGAGCGGCGCCGTGACATCGCCCGCGAATGGACGGTTCAGACGGACAACCTCGACTTTTTTGAGGCGAAAGCACGATTCGTCGGCGAACGGACCCTGCAGGCGGGCGATGCGACCCTCACGGGGGAGAAGGTCTTCAACGCCACCGGCGCGCGGCCCGCCGTTCCTCCCATCGAGGGGCTCGACGCGGTGGAGTACCTGACCAACGAAACGGCCCTCGAACTTTCGGCGCTGCCCGAGAGCATCATCATCGTCGGCGGCGGCTACGTCGCTATCGGCTACGCCCATTTCTTCTCGAGCCTCGGCACGGCGACCACCGTGATCCAGCGCAACGTTCGCATCCTCCCCGAGGAGGAGCCGTGGCTCACGATACGCCTCACCGCCGCCCTCTCCCGCCGCATCCGGATCAGCACCGGGATCGAGGTGGCCTCGGTGGAGGCGGCGGACGGCGGCGTGCTCGTCCGCGGCAGGGACCAATCTCTCGGGGAGGAGCGGGAGTTTTCGGCGGAACGCCTCATGATCGCCACGGGGAGGCGGTCGAACGCCGACACCCTCGACCTCCCGCGAGCCGGGATCGAGACCGACGACCACGGCTTCGTGGCGACCACCCCCTACCTCGAGACCTCCGCAGAAGGGGTCTGGGCGATCGGCGACGCCAACGGGAAGGGCATGTTCCGCCACGCTGCAAACCGCGAAGCCCGCCTCGCATGGCACAACGCTACCCGCGCCGACAAAATCGCTATGGACTATCGCGCCGTGCCGCATGCCGTGTTCTGCTACCCGCCCGTGGCCTCGGTGGGGCTTTCGGAGGAGGAGGCACGGCAGTCCCGCGCGATCAGGGTGGGGCGGGCCGCGTACCTGGACACGGCGAAGGGGATCGCCATGGCCGAGGAGACCGGCATGGCCTCGCTGATCGTCGACGCCGCCACGGACGAGGTGCTGGGCTTTCATATCGTGGGGCCGGGAGCGCCGGAAATCATCCAGGAAGTCGTCAACGTGATCGCCCGCCGTGGCACCTGGCACGAGCTCGAAACCCTGCACATCCACCCGGCCCTGAGCGAGGTCGTGCAGCGGACGGTCGAACACCTGGATGAGTGAAGAGGGCGGGAAGCGGCGCCCGTTTCTCCCCGCATATATTAATACCCACCGGAAACAATCATTGACTATTGCAATGGCCATTTCCGTCTCCGATCTTATCTGGTCGAAAACATTCAGGACCGCCGTACTCGCCGTGGTGCTGATCGCCGGGACGCTGATGGAGCTCTACCTGCACCTCTTCCTCGGCATATCCACGGGCTACACGCATTTCTACTACCTCTTCCTCGTTCCCCTCGCCATCCTCTTCCAGCGCAACACGGTCTTTTTCGGCATCTACCTCGCGGGGCTCCACGTGGCCATCGAGTGGATGAACACAGGGGCGATCAGCGAGGCGACGTGGTTCCGGGCGATCATGTTCGTGGCGGTCGCCTACGTGAGCGGGTACATCTTCGCGGTGATCGAGCGGCGCAACATCGACCTGCTCACCTACCTCGCGGAACGCTCCTCGTGGTCGCGCATCTCGCCCGACGCCCACGCCGACGAGATGGGCGAGATCGAGCCCCGGACCGTCGCCGGGACCACGGTCATGAACCTCAAGCGGAACGCCAACGTCAGGGGCCTCGTCTCCGCCCTCTCGCACCGCGACGTGGAGGTGCGCTACCGGGCGGCGATAGCGCTCGGGGAGATCGGCGACCCTGCCGCCGTCGAACCCCTCTCCCACGCCCTCAAGGACGAAAACAGCGGGGTGCGGTGGGAAGCGGCAGAAGCGCTGGGCAAGATCGGGGCCCCCGCCGTGCACGCCCTCGCTAAGGCCGTCCACGACGAGGACGACGACATCCGCTGGCGGGCGGCGATAGCACTCGGGGAGATCGGTGGCGATGAGGCAATCGAGGCGCTCATCGAGGCGCTCTCCGACGAGGACGCCTATGTCCGCAGCCGGGCGATCAATTCGCTCATCGCCATCGGGGAGCCGGCCATAGAACCACTCCGCGCCGCCTACCCGGGCGGCGATGCCACGGTGCGCGGGGGCGTGACGGCGGCACTCTCCCGGATCGGCGATGCGGGCAGGGAGGCGCTGCAGCAGCTGTGCGCCGCGGAGGCGAAACAATGAAGCATGATATCCGCCAACCTCTCGAGACCGACGGGCCCGTGCGAAAGGAGCACCGGCGGGGGGAATTGCACCAATGACGATGGAAGAGACCGTGGCAGGGCTGGTCGCCGGCCTGCGCAAGGGCACGCTTGATTCCCGGCGTGCGATCGTACACCAGCTGGCCGACCTAGGGGAGGAGGCGATAACCCCCCTTATCGATGCGATGGAGCGGGAGGAGGATGCCGATGTGCGCTGGTATATCGGGGGCGCGCTGGTCAGGATCGGCCGGCCCGCCATCGGGCCGCTGATCGAAGCGCTCGTGACGAGCAACGACGACGATGCCCGCCGCTACCTGGCCGCGGCGCTGGGCGGCATCGGCGAGCCCGCCATCGGGCCGCTGATCGATCTGCTGGGATCGAACCGCGAGGATGTGCGGGGCTTTGCCGCGCTCGCCCTCTGCAGGATCGGCGAGCCCGCCGTCGACCCCCTGCTCAAAAGCCTGGACCGCACGAGCGGGGTCCAGCACACCTGTGCGGCGCTCACCCTCTGGAAGATGGGGGAGCTGGGGCCCGAAGCCCTGCAGGGCTACTTCGAGAGAAAAGAAGAGAAATAACCTATTTTTTCAACCGCTTCAGGTGCTGCGCGGACTCGAAGCCTTCCATCCAGCCGATGAGGTCGAGGCCGTGGACGTAGCGCATCAGCTCCTCGTAGTCCCGCTCGTAGTAGAGGTGCGCCGAGACCGAGGTGTGCGAGTACCACCCCACGGTTGCGCCGAGGTCGTCGGCGATCGTCTGCTGCAGGTGGGCGAGGGCGTACATGTTGGCCCCCAGCGCCGAGAGCATGTCGTTTGACCGGAACTCGACGTGCATGTTGAGCTTTTTGTCCCGCACGAAGCACTGCATCCGCTGCAGGCAGGGGGGGCTCGCCGAGAGCATGTCCTTTTCGGGGAACCACGTGATCGCCATGGCACGGCGCGATGCGGGCTCTTCTTTGAGTTTTTCGACGATATAGGCGATCTGGTCGTAGCCCTGTCCGTCGCCATCGCCCTGCAGCGCATCGCCGACCCTGCGGGGGTAATCGAAGAGGCGGTCGTGGTAGGTGTAGACGAACGCCGAGTCCGAACCCTCTAACAGATCGCGGACGTATTGCTGCATGGCGCCCGCACCGAACATGTTGTGCGGGCTGATCATGTAGTCGGCGAACGGGTCGCCGATATGGATGTTGAGCGGCTCGGGCATCTCCAGCGTCTTTTCCCCGTCCTCGGTGAGCAGGTAGCGGCCGTACTTGAGAATGGTCCTGATGACCTCTTCGTGCGCCTTGCCGATGCAGAAGCTGCGTACATTATACATTGCGGTTTCCTCTCCCCCGTGCGTGGATCCGTCTGGCATCCACCGTCTCCCAAGGGTTGGCACTCATGGGGCATGTTGTTTGCGAATCGGTCACGGGCACGGCGGATCGCCAAGGCATAAATGGGGCGATCACGTACTAGTACTCCATGCAGAAGGTCTCGCCGGAGATGGAGCACTATTTTGCATCGCTCCACGAGGGGCTGGCAGAGGCGATCGGGGTCGCCGCCCGGGCCCGCGCCCGCGGCCTCGACCCCCGGCAGGAGGTCGAGATCCCGGTGGCAAGCGACCTCGCCGACCGCGTGGAGGCGCTGCTCGGCTACCGGGGCGTGGCCGCGCGGCTGCGGGAGCTCGAGCAGGAGATGAGCCGGGAGGAGGCGGCGCTCAAGATCGGTGACGCATTCGTGGCACAGGAGTTCGGCGAGACCACGCGGGAGGAGATCCTCGACCACGCCATCCGCACCTCGATGGCGCTCCTGACGGAAGGGGTGGTGGCGGCCCCGACCGAGGGGATCGCCAAAGTGGGGATCGGCAAGAACGACGACGGCACCGAATACCTGAAGGTCTACTACGCCGGGCCCATCCGCAGCGCCGGGGGCACCGCCCAGGCGCTCTCGGTGCTGGTCGGCGACTACGTGCGCCGGGCGCTGGGCCTGAACCGCTTCATCCCCCGCCCCGATGAGGTGGAGCGCTATATCGAGGAGATCCGCCAGTACAACACCATCATGAGCCTGCAGTACCTCCCCTCGGAACGGGAGCTGCGGCTGATCGTCGAAAACTGCCCGGTCTGCATCGACGGCGAGCCCACCGAGTCGGTGGAGGTCTCCGGCTACCGCAACCTCGAGCGGGTCGAGACCAACGTGGTGCGGGGCGGGATGGCGCTGGTGGTCGCCGAAGGGCTGGCCCTGAAAGCCCCAAAAATCCAGAAAAACGTCCGCAAGATGAAGATGGAGGGCTGGGACTGGCTGGACGAGCTTATCGTGGGCGCCGCCGCCAAGGGCGACGACGACGACGATGCCGGCGCGGCCCTCAAGCCCAAGGACAAGTACATCCGCGACCTGATCGGCGGCAGGCCCGTCTTTTCCTACCCCATGCGAAAGGGAGGGTTCCGCCTCCGCTACGGGCGGTCGCGCAACACCGGGTTTGCGGCGGCGGGCCTGAACCCCGCCACCATGCACATCCTCGGCGACTTTCTCGCGACGGGCACCCAGATGAAGGTGGAGCGGCCCGGCAAGGCCGCCGGGATCGTGCCGGTGGACACCATCGAGGGGCCGACGGTGCGGCTCGTCGGCGGCGAGGTCCGCCGGGTCGACGACAAGGATGAGGCGGTTGCGCTCGCCGGAACGGTGGAGGCCATCCTCGACGTGGGGGAGATGCTGGTCTCCTACGGCGAGTTCGCGGAGAACAACCATCCCCTGATGCCCGGCGCCTACTGCGAGGAGTGGTGGCGGCTGGAAGGGGGGGAGAAGACGCCGGACAACGAGATGGAGGCCATCGAGATGGCGCTCGCCGGGGCATACCTCCACCCCCGTTACACCTACTTCTGGGACGATTGCACGCCGGCGCAGGTCCGCATCCTCGCCGACGTCGTCGCCGCGCACGGGAGGCTCGAGGAGGGCAGACTGCTCCTGCCCATCGATGCGGGGGCGAAGGCGATCCTCGAGGAACTGCTCGTCCCCCATACCGTCATGGACGAGACGGTTGCCATCGCCGATCCCATGGTGCTCCTCGCCTGCCTGGGGCTGAACGTCCGCCTCGAGCACCGGGCGCAGTGGCAGGACGCCCCCGATACCGACGCGATGGCGCTGGCTTCCCACCTCGCGGGCTTCCGCATGCGTTCGAAGGCCGGCACCCGCATAGGGGGCCGCATGGGCCGGCCCGGCAAGTCCAAGCCCCGTGAGATGCGGCCCCCGCCCCACGGGCTGTTCCCGGTGGGCGACGCCGGGGGATCCCGGCGCTCGGTGCAGGAGGCGAGTCACCACAGTGCGGGCGGCAACGGCAAGACCGGGGTAATCACGGCCGAAGTGGGCAAACGGCGCTGCGCCGCCTGCGGGGCGATCACTTTCAGGAATGCCTGCGAGTGCGGGGCCCACACGGTGCCGGTCTTTTCCTGCCCCCGCTGCGGCAGGGAGACGGGCGGTGAGGAGTGCCCGGCCTGCGGGGCAGGATCGGTCTGCGCCCAGGTGATCCCCATCGATGTCAGGCAGGAATACGCCCGCGCCCTCCAGCACCTCGGGATGCGGGAGTCGGAGCTCAAACTGGTCAAGGGGGTCAAGGGGCTGATGTCGCGGGAGCGGACGATTGAGGCGATGGAGAAGGCCGTGCTTCGGGCCGCCCGCAACCTCTTTGTATTCAAGGACGGTACCATCCGCTACGACATGATCGACCTTCCCCTCACCCACTTCCGGCCCCGGGAGATCGAGGTGAGCCCCGAGCGCCTGCGGGAGCTCGGCTACACCCATGACATCCGCAGCGAGCCGCTCGCCGGTGCGGAGCAGGTGCTGGAGTTGAAAGCGCAGGACATCTTGGTCTCCCGGGGCTGCGGCGACCACCTCGTGCAGGTGGCCGGGTTTATCGACGACATGCTGGAAAAGCTCTACGGGCAGGAGCCCTACTACCGGGTGAAGACCCGCGGCGATCTTGTCGGCCACCTGCTGATGGGGCTCGCCCCCCACACGAGCGCCGGGGTACTGGCCCGCCTGATCGGGTATACGGAGGCGAACGTCGGCTACGCCCACCCCTTCTTCCACGCCGCCAAACGGCGCAACTGCTTCCGCGGCGACACCGAGATTGCCGTCTACGACGGCTCTGTCTGGAAAAAACGGCCCATCCGGGAGTTCGTGCTGGAGAACTTCGACATCAACCGCCCCGGGATCGACCGGGCGGGCACCTACTACTCCGACCCGGCGCGGCCGTTCTCGGTGCATAGCATCGACTGCCATGGCACCATCCACATCAAACGGATCACCTCGGTCTCGGTGCACCGGGCGCCGAAGGCGCTGATCCACTTCGAGACCCGGCGCGGCCGCACCCTCACCGTCACCCCCGAGCACGCCATGATCGTCTGCGACCTCATCCATCTGCGCAAGATCAAGGCCATGGAGGTGAAGGTCAACGACTGCGTCCCCCTCTTCGAGGGCGGGGTGATGATCACCGACACCATCACCCGCGCCGAGATCGTGCCGGCGACGGATACCCACGTCTACTGCGTGACGGTGGCCGACGACCACTCGCTGGTGGCGAACGGCATCTTCACGGGCCAGTGCGACGGGGACGAGGACTGCGTCATGCTGCTCCTCGACGGGCTGATCAACTTCTCGCGGGCATTCCTGCCGGAGACGCGGGGCGGATCGATGGACGCGCCGCTGGTGCTCACCGAGCGGATTGACCCCGCCGAGATCGACAAGGAAAGCCACAACGTCGACGCCTGCGCCGCCTACCCCCTCGACCTCTATCTCAAGGCGCTCGAGTACGCCCACCCGCGGGAGCTGGAGAAGGTCATCGACCACGTGGAGCTGCGCCTGGGCACCCCCGCCCAGTACGAGGGGATCATGTTCACCCACGACACCAGCGATATCTCCGCGGGCCCGGCGGAGTCCACCTACACCCTGATGGCCACCATGATCGAGAAGCTGGACGCCGAGCTCAATCTGGCCCGGATCATCCGGGCGGTGGACGAGGACGACGTGGCCGAACGGGTGCTCAATACCCACTTCATCCGCGACCTGATGGGCAACCTGAACGCCTTTTCGCGCCAGAAGCTCCGCTGCACCCGCTGCAACGCCAAGTTCCGGCGGATGCCCATGACCGGCAAGTGCACCCGCTGCGGGGGCAACGTCATCCAGACGGTCCACGAGGGCTCGGTGAAGAAGTACCTGGAGATGTCCCGGCAGATGTGCGAGGACTTCGCCGTCCGGGAGTACACCCGGCAGCGGATCGAGGTGCTGGAGATGGCCATCGAGGCCACCTTCGGCAAGGACAACGAAAAGCAGCTGGGCCTCGCCGACTTCATGTGAGCCGGGGCACCCAAACAACGATTTTTTTATCCCGGTCTGCACCGGGCCAAAAAACGGATTATTGCGGTTTACGGCACCGCTCTCCCACGGAGCCGCGTCTCAATCGTAGGCGAGCCGGGTCTTCTCGTCCGCCAGCGTCGGCGCAATCAGGTCCTTCCAGGCGTCCGCGTCCCAGGTGCCGAGAGCCCGGTGGGTGGTGTAATAGTTCTCCGGGATGGGGTGCGTGCCGACCACCACCTCCATGCCGTATTTCTCCCGGATGAACCGCTCGAAGGTGCGGATGCGGGGGCAGGGCGGGTAGCCGACGACCATGCCGGTGGCGAGATGGACGACCTGCGCCCCGTTCTTCTCCATCTCCGCCGGCACGTACTCGATGTTGCCGCCGGGGCACCCGCAGCAGGTCGCAAACCCGACCAGCTCCACTTCCTTTCCCGCATACCGTGCAAACGCCCCCTCCCGGTTGCGCAGGGCCCGGAGGCACTTGCCCCCCGCACACGTCCGGTAGCGGTCGCAGATGATGATTCCCAGTTTTACCGTGTCGCTCATCGTAATCTCTCCCCATGGAAGGGTTCCGGGTGCAACACCCGATCCTGTTCTCGGGACATATTCACGGGAACCTATCCTGATCTGTGTGGAACCGGAGAGACGAAAAAAATCGCGCTTTTACCTGCCTTTCGAAGAAAAACTGCCGAGGAGAACACAGGGGAATACCAACGCCAACCCGCAACTCCCGCAGGAAGAAGATCCGGTACGCCTGGCGGACAGCAACCTAATAACCATCGATGCCCTATATCATAGGCGAGCGAGGGTAGCCAAGCTGGTCAAAGGCGGTGGACTCAAGATCCATTCTCGCAGGAGTTCGCGGGTTCGAATCCCTCCCCTCGCATATTCCTAGGGTTATAGTTATCTCTCGATTTTGCAACCCCTTAACCGTCAATGTAGTCCTTTTAACTTGCTGAATGTATGTATCAATTGAAAACCAATTGAATATTGGAAAAAATTAATTTGATTCTGTCTTTTTCATTTTTCGTTGTTCTGCTAAGTCCTTTTTAACATTCTCATGAGTAACTAAAAGCATTTTTGAGATAATCTCAGCAAATTCTTTATTTTCGATTATTACCGGAAAATTTGGATTGCGAATTTCATTATCTAGTGAATAATTTGCAAAAATAAGGGTAGTTTGATTTTTTAATTTAAATTCAAGTTCATGAAACGGAAAACTCTCCTTATTGAATTCTGATATTAACAATTGTGAGAGGTGAAATCTGAATAATTGAGGCTCATTTTTAATATATCTCGTATTCTTAAACCCAACTTTAGAGCTAAGAGAAATAATTTCATCTATAGTCAAATCTAAGCGCATCAATTTCTTTGCGACCAATAGAAGATTGTCACATTTTTCCCCCTCGTGAAAATCGGATAGAACTTTTTCAAGATTTTCAGGATCACGATGTAATATTGAGGACATTATCAAGGCGTTCCTAGAATATGATAAAAATGATTTATTGTCATGATATTGACGTAATCTAAATATCATTTCGAAGGCATTTCTATAATCACCCTCGATAAGATGCCTTTCAAGACCATAATAGAAAATGAATACATAGCCTGTGTCAATTTTATTTGAGATATTACATAGCCAATCCAAATAGATCCATTTTGTTCCAGGATTTAATCGTTCATAACTTGGAAAATATCCAATATCCGTATTATAATCTTCTTCAGAAGGAGGTTTGATTGGTAGATTGCTGAAAATCAAACTTGGTTCCTCAACGCCCAAATAGGACATTTCTATTCGAAACAATTCATTTTCAAAAATTTTGGTGTTTTTTTCCGATTCATAATTTTTATATTTCCCATCGGCTATCCACATTAACTTTTTAACATCCTCAGGAATCTGAAACCTATCGGAATAAGGTTCAACGGCATTATTTGAGGATTTCAATCGATTTTTGGATTTTTCGAGCAAAAGTTCAGATTTTTCCTTTTTTCCCCGGAATAAATTAAGAAATCCCATTGTTACTCACAAATTTACCTAAAAATGAGGGATAAATAAAATTATCTATTTAAATTTAGATTTACACAAAATCCAAATATTCCACAAATCAACAACAAAATCGCACCAAACGCCTTCAAACTCTCTTGACAAAATTTTGTATCTGACTGTACAAAATTTTGTTCCGAGCGAACAAAATTTTATGCCGCTCAAATATCGCCTAAAACCCAAAAAATGGATAATTATTGATGTTATTTTTAATTTACCCAATAAGCCAAACGCTCCCGTACATGCTTATTGAGGGAGAATGGCTGGCCACTCTCGGCATTCTTCTTCATATAATGGAGTGTCCCTTTGGAGAACCCCATCTCCTTCCACTCCTTGTAGGAGATTGCAAGGATCTTCTGCCTGACCTCATCAGAATCCGGCCGCTCAATAGTCCACTCAGGCGCACAGAAGTCAAGAGACCGCTTCTTCCCGGTCAGATAGTGCGCCAGTTCCCTCGTTTTCAGGAGAATGATATAACTCCAGGCACACTCCTTGCCCTCGTAGGTCACTGTCTTGTTGAACCAGGCATTGACCTCATCAGTGACTTTCCTCGCTCCGGTCGGCCTAAGCCTCAGGCTATAGTTCTCCGTCCTCGCAAAGTCCGTCCCGTCCATCTCCTCCCGCTCGATGAGGGAGATCACCGCCAGGTCGATAAGGAACCTGAACAGCTCCTGCACCTTCGCTTCAGCAATCGCCGGGAAGAGCCGGGAGGCCGAGAAGTATTACCTGAACGCAGGATATTTCCGATAAAATCATCCTCGCCTGGAAATAGCAAAATCTTTCCAGTTGATTAATGCCATGACAACTGATCGAAAATTTAAGAGTTTTTCTTGTCAGAAATTCTAGATTTTAAGAGTACCATCCACCCCTTCCGGTTTCGCCGGTACCTCCTTTCCCGAGATCACGTCGACTGTCACGTGATTGAAGGGGTACCGCATATAGTCCTCAGAGCGGAACGGGTCACAGAAGGTGATGGTCTCACCATTCTTCTCCATAGTCGTAATATACGAATTGTAGCTGTGCCTCCTCACCTCTGGAAGATGCCGGTATGGTTCGATTTCTTCCGGATCGACGTTCCGGAACTTCGGAAAGATCCTGGGCTCGGTGAACCCTTTGGGGAGGTGCAGGGTCTGAATCGAGTACGATCCATGCTCCTCCCGGATCACGAACCATTTGAGAGGGTTCGAGGTGGGGATGGTGGCGCCGTCAGTCGTCCCCGCGACGTAGAGTTTGAGGAGGGCCTTTATTCCGATATAGCTGAGGAAGATTGCGGCCCATACCCAGTATTCGGCGAGAGTCGTGAGGGAGAGAAGGAGCGTGCCGATATACGTCCAGCTGACTGCAAGCAGGAAAAGGCTCGGACCTGCGAAGATCCCTGCGGTGTACTTCCGTTCGGTGAAGGGATAGAGGAGCGGAATGCCGGGATAGGCGAGGAAGTCACAGGATATATGGGTGAGCGAACCCACGAGGAGGGCAAGGAGCCCCGGGATCCCGAGCCCGGCTCCGAAAAGTCCGGCTCCGGCCCCCGTGAGGGTCACTCCTGCGACCGTCGCAAAGGCAATGCAAGCGATGAGGAGGGATCCACAGATGCTGTGGGTGAACCCCCCGTGGGTAAAGACGTAATACTTCGGGTTCCGCTTCGAAAACCGCATGAGGAGGATATCGATATCTATCACAACTGAGCCGACGATAGCGAAAGGAACGAGCTCCGGGTGCCCTGTTGCAAGGAAGAGAGAGGAAGCAACAAGGGCATGGGTGACGGCATCCAAGATTAAAACCTCACCGGAATACTAGTGCATTTTTATTAGAATTCTGGTATGGATGCATTATTTCCATGATTGTGAGTGAGTATTTGAATGATCCTTCGAAATTTTTTAAAATCCCAATATCAGTAAAATGCATTTATTCTATCAGATTTTCCTTTATCGGATGAGACAATGTTACTATTCGATTTTCATGCTTTTAAAAAATAACCTCTCCATTCAAATGCAGAATGATATATGGAGTTTATGACCATTTTATCGTAATACCCCCAGTTTTTCAAACCTGACAATATGTAGACTCAAAATCAACGCAATCCCCCTCCCCCTCGTTCTCCATGGATTTCAACAACTTCATACGCTTCCGATATTCCGGACTTCCCTTCGCCTTCTCCGTTGACTCATCCACACTCCTTGCCCTCGTAGGTCACTGTCTTGTTGAACCCGACCCCCGCATTCTGCGCCACACCCCTTCACCCGTTATAATGATGCCTGTCGAAGGTCTGGCGGAGGAATTCCTGCTTGCGGTGCCGGCTTCCCTTCACCGGCGGTTTCAAATACCCCACCTCCGGGGTCTGCAGGGCCGGGCAGAAGGGGCAGAGGGCGGAATCGACATCGTTTGCCTTCTCTCCATCAATGCCTTTTTTAATCCTTCTCTTTTACGTATTCGACGCCAGCAGGGGGCTCGTAGGTTGTTTGTATCACGATGGTATTGGAGAGCCGATTGAAAAGGCGCAGTTTTGTGTCCGGCATGGCAATCCATCCGATCAAGCAATCGAGTGGCAGGAGGAACGCCTTGCCGAAGCTCGATACCGCCGCTTCATCGAACCCGATTTTTTCTCCGCTTCGCCCCGTCATCCGCAGGTTGAGTGCCATCTTTCCTATCGACGTTCCCGAGTGCCCTTCGAGAATTGTCCAGTACAGGAAGAGCACTACACTGTTTGCCCCCAGGTCAAAAGGAAAGAGCCCCCCCGGAATGAGGTGAAAAGGGGGGAATTGATACAGCATCCCGCCCAATGTGGTTGCGACATTCACGACAATCGAAACGATAATGATATCGATCAACCAGGCCCAGAACCGTGTTCCCCAACGTGCGAGATGAATCGTTGCCATAGGTATTCACCATTTTCCACCGTCCGATAAAAAATATTGCTACTGACGACGCCGATATCGTATACCATGTGAGTGGAAGGAGCACTCACATGTTTTCGCCAGAGCTACCGCCGAACCCGATGCCGCTGATCCATATATTCCTGCCCGAACACTTGGCGACGAGATAGGGGCCAGATTCATGCTCCCCGTCCCGATATCCCGGGCTCGGGCCGGCATCGATCCCTTCCTCGCCCGACACACACCTTATTGACAGGGCCGGCGAATCAAACAATCTCCATGAACATTTCGAAACCGCTTTCACACTGCCCATGCAGAGTGTGTACCACGTACCATGAACGAGAGAATGCCACACTATACCGACCGGGAGATTGTCAACCGGTGGGCCCTTGCAGCAATCAATCCCGCTATCTCCCGTCTGCTGTCCGGGAAGGGAACGATGGACCCGGGTGCGGACGGGTGCATCGGCTTTTTTTACGTCGACCATACGGAGGGGATCATGTTTCGTATCCATTCGCTGTGCCGGATCGAGCCCGGAAAGCCGCCGGAAATTATGGTGGACTTCGAGAATCACGGCGAGAGTCTCGTACTTCCCTCCGATGAAGTCGCGCCGTATACACTCCTTTCCAATAAAGCAGCGAACGATCATTCGCTCCTCGAAGAACAGCGATGGCTCCTGTTCTATGAACCGGAAGCGTTCCACGCCCTGAGAACACGAGTGGATCTCGACAGGTTCAGGGCCTCCGGATATTTTGATGATGCATCGGCGATCCTTTGCCCACACGATCAGGAAACGATCCCTGAGGTGGTGTGGGTCCGCCTGGAAGACCAGTCGTGCAATGGCGCGTATTTCCGGGGGACGCTCCTGAACGCACCCCATGCCAATTTTGGCGTGCATGGGGGGGACATGCTCATGGTACGCTTCGCCGAGCATGAGGGAGAGCGCATTCTGGTGGCAGATACCGTACCGCCGTGAATGCAACGCCCACTCTCCGGACGACCGGGGGCCCGGACATCGATTCAACGTTTTCGAGCACCCGCACCTCTTCCTCTCCCCCTTCAAACCTTCCGGTACACATTCCCCCTCTTCCCCACCTCGATCACATGAATAACCATCACGTCATCCAGAATCGACATGATTGCCCGGTACTGCCCGATGCGGAGGGAGAAAAACGGCGGATCTCCCGAACCCCGGAGCCGCTTCACAGAAAGCCTCGGGTCGTCTTCGTAGGCGAGATTCTGGAATGTGGCGACAAATTTCAGTGCCACTTCCCGCGGAAGATGGTTGAGAGCGTGGCGGGCAGCCGATGAATACCGGAGCTGGTACTTCATCGGGAATCCTTCTCTGGTTCCCGTGATTTCCCGGATATTCTCGCCTCTTTAGGCTCTTCGGCCACGCCCAGGTCCGCGAGGATCTCTTCATGGGTATGGTACATACCCTTCCGGTATTCCTTCAACGACTGCTCGATGGCCGCGAGCGTCTCTTCGCTGAGGGGTTCTTCATCAACGTTCGCCTCGATGAGCCGTGAAATGACATCGTCGAACGATTCCCGGGGGTACTGTTTGAGCCGCTGGAGGTGATCGCGGGTCTTTTTACGGATCCTGATCGAGGTCGATTGCATACATACTACTACATCTGCATACGAATTCAACGTTTGGATGGTACGCCATCAATGGTATTCTGTTCAGAACCAACGGTAAAAAAGATCCCATTGGTGGCTTCGATCCACTGTTCATTGTAATTCCTGAAATTACATGATAGAACCTGACCCTGAATCTTGCCGAGTGATACTCCCGCATTCACCCGTCAATCCCCCGCCTCCGGTTGATGCCCTCCCCCAGAACCATCGCCGTGACGGCAGAGAGCGCAAGGAGCACGGTCATCGTCGGGTCGGCCGTACCGATGACCACGACCAGCAGAATAGCGGTCAAGGGCGCTCCCAGCGCGAGCGCGAAGGCAGCGGCCTCGATGCACAGGACGCAGATTGCGACCGGCACGGCAGGGAAGACCAGGTTGATGGCAAGCCCGGTCAGGGTGCAGGAGAAGAGGATGGGAAAGATGGGGCCCCCGACAAACCCGCTCCGGAATGCCAGCGCGAGCAGGAGGATCTTCGCGACCGCCATGCCGAGGAGCATAGCCGCCCCGAAAGCGGCCGGATCGGCGATGATCGCATGGATCTGGGCCTGGCCCGAGAAGAGCAGGGCCGGGACGAAGGAGCCGACGAGTGCGATGACCGCTCCCGCGGCAAGGGCGGGCAGGATGACGCGGTCCTTGAACGCCCGATCCACCATTCTCCCGATCGCCGCCATGGAGAGACCGGTAAACACAGCAAGCAGTGCCCCGATGATGCCCAGGACGATCGCATACAGGACATATACAGGATGCAGCTCGCCGATCGGCGGTAAGAGGATGCTCTGGGCGAATGGGGGGAGCCCGAGCAGCCGGAAAAAGAGATAGCCGATGCAGCCGGCGAGCAGGTTCCAGGCCAGGAACTTCAGCGCGCTCTTTTCACCGCCCACCTGGAACTCCGATGCAAAAACCCCGGTGAACAGCACGCTGCCGATGATGCCGTTGTATGCCGACGCGAGGGCGGCGACGTTGAATCCCAGCGATGCATCCGCAGATTCGCGGGCGATACGGAACCTCTCCTGGATATACGATGTCATGTCGCTGACAAGGATCGAGATCGCCCCTTCCGGGCCGACGCTCGCCCCGGAGAGAAGCGAAAGAAGGGAAGAGATCAGTGCGGCCGGGAAGGTCCGGTAATCGACCTTCTCGCCGTTGCCCTTCATCGATTCGACGAACCCGCCGTCGATCATGGTGGGGGCGTTCAGGTATTTCCGGCAGAGACCGACCAGCAGTGAAAAGAACATCACCCCTGCCGGGATCAGCCAGCGGTTGGCCCCCGCGTAGTCGTTGTCGAACCAGACGGCGTGGATCAGCAGCTCGTAGAAAAGGAGATATCCAGCCGTAAACGCGATGGAGATGAGTGCGATGAGAATAATATGCACTATCTTCGGTTCTTCCCGCTCGTGCGACCCTGCTGGATCTTCTGCGGTCCCGGCCATACCGATATCCGGTCGCGCCCTCCGATGCGGCCCGTCCCTCTCTGCAGTCCCGGACGCTGTTTTTGTATAAATAGATACCTCAGGAACCGGAGAAGAGCAAACGGGCTTATGGTGGATGGCCAGGAATGGAAATTGCTCTCGCAGGAGCAGCGGCAGGGAGTATTGCGCCGCATGGTGCGGGAAGACCTCTTCCCCGAAATCGCTGATAAATGTTTTTATTTGCCGGAATACCGCTCATATCACGTCCGATCAATTTTATAGGTCTCCTGCACCAACATGGGTACATGAGGAATGCCGAACTCCTGATGAACCCGAATCGTCTCGTACGATTCCTTAAGAAATCTTCCTCTGAATTTACCAAAGAAGATATCATCCATTTTTGCGAAGAGAACAAGATTGAAATCGTCAACTTCCGTTATGTGTCAGAAGACAGCAGGTTGCGAAGCCTGAATTTTATCATTTCTTCCATGGATCACCTGAACACCATCCTTTCCGATGGCGAACGGGTTGACGGAAGCAACTTCTTCTCGTTTATCGATGCTGGAAGCAGTGATCTCTACGCAATTCCCCGCTACAGCACTGCATTCGTAAACCCCTTTGCAGAAGTACCCACGCTCGAAATCCTCTGTTCCTTCTATGACAACAATGGCCAGCCCCTCAAGAGCGCTCCGGGCTACATCCTCTCCCGGGCGGATGCAGAGTTCACCCGCCAGACAGGGGCGACCTTCAAGGCCCTGGGAGAACTTGAATACTACGTAATCGGGAAGAGAAATGACCTCTACCCCGGCCGAGATCAGAAAGGGTACCACGCCGCAGAGCCCTTTGCGAAGTACGAGGACCTGCGTGTCGAGGCATTGAAACTCATCGCCCAGGCCGGTGGACAGATCAAATACGGCCATTCCGAGGTCGGGTGCTTCACCAAGGGCGACACCTACTATGAACAGCACGAGATCGAGTTCCTCCCTGCGCCGGCCGTGGAAGCCGCAGAACAGCTGATCGTCGCCAAATGGATCATACGGATGCTCGGGTACAGGTACGGTGTCAATATCAGCTTTGCACCAAAGATCACCGTCGGAAATGCAGGAAGCGGTATGCACGTCCACATGCTTGCCGAGAAGAACGGCACCAACCTGATGGTGGCAGAGGGTGCGCTCAGCCCCATGGCGCGCAAGATGATCGCAGGTGTTTGTGACCTCGGCGACGCCATAACCGCGTTCGGCAACGGTATCCCGACCTCCTACCTCCGCCTCGTCCCTCACCAGGAAGCCCCGACCTATATCTGCTGGGGCGACCGGAACCGCTCTGTCATGGTCCGTGTGCCGCTCGGGTGGATTGGCGCACGGGACATGACCCGGCATGCAAATCCCAACGACAGAAGTGCGGATGAAGAGGGGCCTTCAAAACAGACCTTTGAATACCGTGTTGCCGACGGTTCGGCAGACATCTACCTGACCATCGCAAGCCTCATCGTCGCATCGCTGCACGGCATCACCATGCCCGATGCACTCGACCTCGCAGATTCCCTCTATGTCGAAACCAATATCTTCAGTCCTGAGAGCAAACAACGCCGCGCCCAGCTCAAACAGCTGCCGGCATCCTGCTGGGAGTCTGCCGACGTGCTTGCAGAGAAGCGTGCGATCTTTGAACAAAACGGCATCTTCCCCCCGGGTGTTATCGACAACAGAATTGCATCGCTCAGGGCATTTGAGGATAAAGGCCTGAGCGAGAGACTCTACGGGAACAACAATGAGATCGCCAGGCTCGTCGAGCAGTACATCCACATCGCGTAAGGCAGCACTCTCTGCCATCCCTTTTTGGCGGCCCCGCGCCCTGAAGCACGCGGGACCCGGGCCTCACGTCCCGTACAAGCGCTTGCGGACCCGTTCGCCAATCGCCTGTTCTCTTCATTGCGGAACGGAGAGCTCCGCCGTTCCATCGCGAAACGAGGTGACGAGGAGGTAGATAAAATCCGCAGTCAGGTCCATCACCTCTTTTCGAAACCTCACCTCGACGGTGGTATCGCCGACAAAGCCTTTGATCGAGAACCAGTCGGGCTTCTCGAGCTTGTAGAACCCCTCGCCGACCGCGGGAAGGGATTCGAGCTTGCCGAAATTCCCGAGATATTCAAAAAATTCCTTTGTTAACGGAGCGTCGAGGAGGTACTCCTTCATGAAGGACCCATCCGCGCAGACCTTATGACGAACTGACCGAAGGATTCGCATGTTTCGCAATCTCCCGAAGGGCGTGTGCCGTGATCCGGCATTCTTCATCCGTGGTGAACCACGAGGTGCTCAAGCGTACGCAGCCCTCGCCTCCATCGATGGCTTTGTGCACCAGCGGGGCGCAGTGGAGGCCGGTGCGGGCGATGATGCCGTAGGCCCGCGCCAGCATGAAGCCCACGTCATCGTTCTGCAGGCCCTCGATATTGAAGGCAACGATCGGCAGGTCGGGGGAATCGTTGTACACGGTGACGGCGTCTTCCTGCGCGAGCTCCCGGATGAGAAACGAGGCCTGCTTCTCTGCCTTTTTCCTGATCGAGCCGATCCCTGTTTCGGCAACGAACCTCACCCCAGCTGCGAGGGCCGCAAGGCCGGGGGAGTTGTGCGTTCCTGTCTCGAACCTCTCCGGCATCTCGCGGGGGTGGAGGAGCGAGAAGGAATCCGTCCCGGTACCCCCGAACCGGACTGGTGCAATGGCCTCCGGCTCCTGCACGTAAAATCCACCGGTGCCGGGGCTGCCCAGCAGGGCTTTGTGGCCGGTGAAGACAAACGCATCCACCGGCAAGTCATGGAGACGGATCGGGATATGCCCGGCGGTTTGCGCCCCGTCCACGACAAACTAGATCCCGTGGTCATGCAGGATCTCCCCGATGGCCCGGATGTCCTGCACCGAGCCGAGCACGTTGCTGCCATGCGTCATGACCATGAGCCGGGTCTCGGGCCCGATCGCCGCCTCGACAGCCTCGGGATGCACCAGACAACCTTCAAAGGGCAGAATATCCAGCCGGATGCGGTGCTGCGCTTCATACTCGTGCAGAGGCCTGAGCACGGAGTTGTGGTCGAGGGTCGTGGTGAGGACATGGCAGCCATTCTCCCTCCCCGCCAGAAACCCCTGGATGAGGATGTTAAGGGAATCGGTGGCATTCTGGGTGAACGCAATGTGCTCGGGCCGGTCCACCGTGAAGAAGCCGGCAAGTCTCTCCCGCGCCAGGCTAATATAGTCCTCGCCCTGACTGCCGGTGGTCCGACCGGACCCGAAGACCGGCAGGGAGAGGGAGGCGGTGATCGCTGCCAGGACTTCCGGCGGTTTCGGCCAGCTGGTTGCGGCATTATTCATGTAGATGAGGGGTTGTGCAGCGGAAGGCATCTATGTGAAAGGGTGCAGTGCCGATAGGCAAAAAGAGATCGTTCGGGCATTGCCATGCGCACAATTCCCGTGTTGTGCACAGGGCGGAGAGGGAGGCCATCCGGGCGTCGCAGAGAGGGGGCATGGCTCCCCGCCGGTATGGAACCGGCCCTTTGTTTGCCGTGCATCCGGGGTGGTTGCCAGAGAACACGGGAACGTGGGGGCCCGAGCATCTTACGGGAAGCGAGGGAGATGGTACTCATTTGATGTTCATGCCGCGCAGCTGGTTGTCGGTTTCGTCAAAGGACTGGTGGATGGTGGAGTACGTCACCCGCCCCTCCCGGATGCACTCACGCACGGCGCGTTCTCGTTTACTCAGGTTTGCTGCTTTCCCGGTTTTTATCTCGATGAAGGCCACCTCGTTGACCTCCTCGCCATCCGACAGCCCGTCGAAGACGATGAAATCCACGGGGGTGCCCAAAAACCGTGCATCTTTCGGATTATAGGGAAAATCGGGGAAAAACGGGATCAGGCACTCGGTGATCCTCCCCCGGGTCACCGATTGACTGCGCCGGACGGCATCGGTGCGGATATCCTGCTCTTCAGCCTGTTTCCAGCGTTCGAACTGGATCGTTGCCTTTTCATGCGAGAGCCGTTCAAGTTCCGCTGCTTTCCATGCATCGATGTCTTCCCGCTCCTGCTGGCGCCACGAATCAAAGATCTCCCTCGCTCGTTGCTCGACCTGGCCTTTCATTTTTGTGTATTTGTACAATACCATCAGCACGGCGATGAACAGTACCGCAATGACAATCCATTCGAACATCGTATCGTCGCATACTCTGGTAGCAGGACAGATACGTCTTTTCAAACGATTCCGGTCCCCGGACCCCTCACAGCACGTCGATTAACCGCTGGACCACAGATTCGAGATCCTCGCCCGAACACGCGATGGTGATATCGGCATACCTCTCGTACAGCGGGACACGCTCGTCGTACATCCCGCGGAGACTCTGGCCCGGAAGGAGGACGATCCCCCGGGTCGTGATGTTCCTGAGCCTCGTTTCCATCTCCTCGTAGGAGATCGCCAGGTAGACGACCACGCCTCCCGCCTTCAGGTGTGCCATCGCATCCCCGCTGCACGCCACGCTGCCGCCCGTCGCGATCACTGCACTGCGGGGGTGAAGGGAGAGGATCGTCTCCTCTTCGATCCGCCGAAACGCTTCCGGCCCGCCTTCGTCGAGGATCTCCTGGAGCATCTTCCCGGCCCGCTCCTGTACCAGGAGGTCCGTATCGATGAACTGCATGCCGAGGGATTTTGCGAGGATGACGCCCACGGTGCTCTTGCCGGCACCGGGCATGCCGATGAGGACGATGTTTCTGTGCTGATGCATGCCGCTCTCCCGGGCCCCGATGGGCAGAGGGCCCTCCGGTGGTACCCGGTAGGATGGCGGGGATGATGAAGGTTGTTTGGAGAAAAGGGCCCCGTTGAAATGCTTCCTCGGCCCTCCGGATACCCCCGGTGCCACGAGAGGCCAGTGGTGCGGCCCGGTGAGGCACCGGATACGCCGGAGGCGGTTCGTCCTCCGTGAGGATTGTAGTAAAGCCGGGTTATACAGCGAATACGGCTCCTGTTTCAGGCAGGGTGAGAGAAAATAAGTGATTGGTGTTCTGCGTCTTCCGGCATCGCATCATTCGTAGTCGGTAAACAGCGCCGGGTTCTGCCGGTGCCGCCACCAGCGCCGGACCAGACAACCGCCGGCGGCGAGGAGCAGAATGCCGCTGGCGACGATCGCGATCGTCGGAAGCGGGGATTCAGGCGTCGCACCGCCGGCCGGCGGGGCTGGGGTCTGCTCCGCGGCGGGCGGTTCGGGTGCGGGCGACGCGGTCTCTGCCGGTGAAGCAGTCGGCTCCGGCGCCGTCACCGCACCGACCTGCTCGATCCCGGTGATCGCAAAGAAAGAGAACCCGGGGCTCGTTGCCGTGAAGGTGACCGCCGCCCCGGCGGTGCTCGCGACCGTCGTCGGGAGCGCGTTCCACGCGGTGCCGTTGTAGCGGTAGAGCACGATCTCTTCGGGAGTGAATCCGTGCTCATCGATCCACGAAAACGGGACGGTAAACGTGATTATCGCCCGGGTGATGTTCTCGAACCGGGCCGGCGTGAGATCGACATACTGGTACGGGGTGCCCGGCGCCGGGGGAATCCCGGAGCCCTGTGAGGACTGCTTCCACCCGGTGACGATCAGCCTGCTGATCCCGGTGCCGGTGACGTTGACCATGCTCACGGCGGAATCCCCGCCCACGTTATATTCCGGCCCGCCCGTCGAGCCACCGCCACCGCCGCGGTAGACCGGCCTGCGGGTCGGGGTCGGTTCCGGTTCCGTGACCGTAATGTAGTCAGCCTCGGTGTGCGTGTCGCTCCCTGCCGCATTACCGGTCGTCAGGTTGACGGTGTAGGTCCCGGTGTCTTCGTAGGTGTGGACCGGGTTCTGCTCGGTCGAGGTTGCGCCGTCGCCGAAGTCCCAAGTCCACGAGGTCGGTTCTCCCGTGGAGGTGTCGGTGAAGGAGACGGTCAGCGGCGCGGTGCCGGAGGTGGGGGTGCCGCTGAACACCGCCGTCGGGGCGACGGGGGCCGAAACCGCAATGTAGCCGGTCATCCGGTTGAGGTCATAGCCGCCGGCGTTGGACGCCTGCAGCACTACCGGGTAGGTTCCCGGGGAGGTATAGGTGTGCGAAGGATTCTGGTCACTGGACCCCGCAGGCTGGAGGCGCCAGGTGTCGTTTTTAAGGGCGTCGCCGTAACCGCCGGCGAGCACGATGCTCCCGTCCGGCACCGCGACCATAACGTGGTTGTTCCGCTTCGACCACCCCGCACTCTCGTTCACCAGCGTCCACGTCGCACCGTTATCGTCCGATCGCCACACATCGTTCACCCGGGTGGTGCCAGTATACCCCCCTGTCAGTATGATACTGCCGTCGACCACGACCGCCGCAGGGTCGGCTCGCGTCGACCACCCGGCGTTATTGGTCTGTTGCGTCCATGTGGCTCCGCCATCCTCGGATCGCCACACGTCGTTTACGTAGGTACCGCCACTCCGCCCTCCCATGAGCACGGTACTCCCGTCCGGCATCACGACGCTTGCGTGACGGCCCCGTACCGGCCATTCGGCATTACCGGTCTGTTGCGTCCAGGTTGCGCCGTCATCGGTCGACAGCCACACGTCGTTCCTATAGGTGCCGTCGTTACCGCCCATCAGCACGATACTGCCGTTCGGCATCGCGACGCTGGTGTGCCACTGTCGTGCCGTCCACCCGGCATTATCGGTCTGTTGCGTCCAGGTTGCACCGTTATCGGTCGAACGCCACACATCGTTGAATTTAGAGCCTATATCGTTGTCACCGCCCATCAACACGATGCTTCCGTCCGGCATTGCGACCGTCGCGTGGTTCTGCCGGGCCGTCCATTCGGCCGCGTCGGTCTGCTGCGTCCACGCTTCGCCATAGGTCTCGTCGCCGAAGAACCAGGCCCACCCGGTCGGGCCGCCGGCTGATTCGTCGGTGAAGTCTACGGTCAGGGGTGCGGTCCCGGAGGTCGGGGTGCCGGTGAAGTCTGCTGTTGGCGGTGCGGCCGTGACTGTGATGTAGCCGGCCTCGGTGTGCGTGTCGCTCCCTGCCGCATTACTGACCGTCAGGCTGACGGTGTAGGTCCCGGCGGCGTTGTAGGTCTTCGTCGGGTTCTGCTCGGTCGAGGTTGCGCCGTCGCCGAAGTCCCAGGTCCACGAGGTCGGGCCGCCGGTCGAGGCATCGCTGAAGGAGACGGTCAGCGGCGCGGTGCCGGAAGTCGGGGTGCCGCTGAACGCCGCCGTCGGGGCGACGGGGGCCGAAACCGTGATGTAGTCGATCATCCGGCCGCGGCCGTAGCCGTCGGTGTTGGACGCCTGTAGCGCTACCGGGTAGGTGCCGGGGGCGGTGTAGGTGTGCGAAGGGTTCTCTGCCGACGAGCCCACGGGCTGGAGCCGCCACACGTCGAACTGCGTGGAGCCATCATTGCCGCCCGTGAGCACGATGCTCCCGTCCGGCATCGCGACGGTAGCATGGTAGTTCCGCGCCGACCACCCCGGGTCGGGCAGCTGCGTCCACGTCGAGCCGTTATCCGTCGACCGCCACACGTCGTTCGTCCGGCCGGGGTCAGCACCGCCCATGAAGACGATGCTCCCGTCCGGCATCGCAACGCTGGTGTGCCCGAAGCATGCCATCCACCCGGGACTCGCGTTCACCTGCGTCCAGTGAGAGCCGCCATCGTCCGACCGCCACACATTGCGCTTATATATGCTGTCATCGGATTCGCCGCCATCGACACCGCCCATGAGTACGATGGTGGTGCCTATTGCAACGCTGGTGTGCTGGCCTCTCGGCGACCACCCGGCACTCGCGTTCACGCACGTCCAGGTTGCACCGCCGTCGGTCGACCGCCACACGTCGTTTAAGTAGTCGCCGCCATTATCCCGACCGCCCATGAGCACGATGCTCCCGTCCGGCATCGCGACCGCTGCGTGGTTGGTCCGTGCCGACCACCCGGGGTCGGGCAGCTGCGTCCACGTTTCGCCGCCGTCGTCCGATCGCCACACGTCGTTTAATCGAGAACCGGCCATTCCACCCGTATAACCGCCCATGAGCACGATGCTGTCGCCCACCACGACCGCCGCGTGATCCATTCGCGCCGACCACCCGGCACTCGCGTTCACCCGCGTCCAGGTTGCGCCGCCGTCGGTCGACCGCCACACGTCGTTCATAGAGGAGGCAACGTGACCGCCCATGAGCACGACACTGCCGTCCGGCATCGCGACCGCCGCGTGGTTCTGCCGCGCCCACCCGGGACTCTCGGTCACCGACGTCCAAGCCTTATCATACGTCTCGTCGCCGAAGAACCAGGCCCACCCGGTCGGGCCGCCGGCTGATTCGTCGGTGAAGTCTACGGTCAGGGGTGCGGTCCCGGAGGTCGGGGTGCCGGTGAAGTCTGCTGTTGGCGCCGCAGCGCTCGCCGTGCCGATCAGCAGCAGGGTTGCAGTGATCAGACAAAATGTCATCACTGGAATACTCTTCGCAGGGTTGTTTTCCGGGCGCTCCTTCATATAATAGTTGAAAAGGTAAGAAACCATTAATATTGTCATTTTCTTGGCAATGAGCCCGTATCCTCCTGCGACAGTCGCGGGTTGCCGGTTTCCCGGCCCCTGCCGGTGCGATGCACCGGGAGACTGGATCGCGGCTGCGCCCGGAACCACCCTGCGACAGGATATTCGTCCGGTGTTCTGCCGGAACCGTCTGGCTAGTACAGAAACGGTTACCTCGCCCCTCGACCCCTAGAACGTATGGATATCTTCGACGCGGTTTACCGGGGCACCCCCACCCTGGGACATCGCCCGTCCTCAGAAGGAGTTTGTCGAACTGGCCAGGCGAGGAGAGATCCTGGGTTCCGTACTGGACATCGGATGCAGAAGGCGGGAGAAGGATACGGGGGTCGGTTGCTACGATCAGCACCGGCCGGCGCATGGCGGCAACGATGTGCTTGAGGTTCCGAACACCGAAAATCCTCAAAACCCCTCTCCCTTCCGCAGCCTGACAACAACCCCGCCCCCGCGTTCCAATACGACGATCCGGCCCATGATCTCCTCCCTCAGTCCCCCGGCAAGCCGCCCTGCCTGCCACTCCTGCTCACGGGCCGCATTCGCCGCGACGGCTTTCAACGCGTAATACGCCGCCCCGTAGGCGTGCTGGGGGACGTGTGCGGTCGCCACCGCATGCTCCGCGGCACGGGCGACAAAGCAGGCCGCGTCGTTTTCCTTCGCGTCGCGGGCGGCGGCATGGGCGGCGAGGGAGGCCCCGCGGATATCGGCCATCGAAAATACGCCTGTCCTGACCCACGTCCGGCACGTCTCGATGGCGTTTCGCGGCCGGTCGTCCTCCGGAGACGCCCTCTCGAAGAGCGGAAGTACTCGTTCGGCGCAGTCCGCGGCCCAGGCCGCCATCAGTAGGTGGTCCTGCGTGCTGTATTTTTTCATGAGGTATGGCTCCCCGATGGTGTGTCTCGAGGTACTCCCGGGAAAAGGATCGACATGCAAAGGATTAAGATATCTCAGTCAACCATGCGGGACAGCGAGCCCGCACAGGGATATACGTCTACCCGAATTGACGTACCATCAATGCACCCTGTCTAAGACAACATACGGTGACGTAGACCGATGCTTTCGTTTGCGAATCATCAGGTTCGACACCTCCCGGGCCGAACCCATCAGCAAGCGCCTGCCCACCCCACATCAGGTCTTGAACCACCGGTATATCCATCCGATTCTCCCGCCGGGACAGGCGATGCGTACGTACAGGACGGGTCCGTCGATGCGTTTGCTCAACGCCGGCGGGAGCATCGCCCTCCAGGGGATGGGGTACCGGGCGCCGGCTGGCTGGCGTACGGCAGGGATACGGGGGGGCACCACGGTCGGCGCGAACCGGCCGGACGAGAAGGCACAGGAACCATGTCTTCCAGACCCCCTCGTCTTCTGAAAGGACATGTACATTCCCCTCCCGGGAGTGCGCTCATCGGATTAATGCCGGGAGAGAGCCAATACCATAGACGGACGGAAGAGAGCATGAGCAAGACAATCATTACCGTCGTCGGAAAGGATGCAGTGGGAATTATCGCGAAGGTCTGCACGTATCTCGCCGGCAACCAGGTCAATGTCGAGGATATCTCGCAGACAATCGTGCAGGGATACTTCAATATGATGATGATCGTCGATACCAGCGGATCGGCAACGCCGTATGCCGAGATGGTGGCCGATCTTGACGACCTCGGCGATGCTATCGGAGTGAAGATCCGGTGCCAGCGGGAAGATATCTTTACGAAAATGCACCGTATCTGAGGGACCGCCATGATCAGTTTATTCGAGGTCACCGAGACCAACCAGATGATCGAGCAGGAGCAGCTCGACGTCCGCACCATCACGATGGGCATCGGCCTCCTCGACTGCGTCGATGCCGACCTGGACGCCCTCAACAAAAACATCTCCGAGAAAATCACCCGCACGGCGCGGGACCTCGTGGCCGTCGGCGATGCGATCGAGCTGGAATACGGCATCCCCATCGTCAACACCCGCATCTCCGTCACCCCCATCGCCCTCGTCGGGGCAGGGGCCTGCACCTGCCCGGAGGATTTCGCTACAATCGCAACCACCCTCGACGAGGCCGCCCGGGCAACTGGGGTGGACTTTCTGGGGGGGTACTCGGCGCTGGTCTCCAAGGGGATGACGCCCGCCGACGAGCACCTCATTGCGTCGATCCCGGAGGCGCTCGCCTCGACGGAGAGGGTCTGCAGTTCGGTCAATATCGGCTCGACGAAGACCGGCATCAACATGGACGCCGTACGAAGGATGGGGGAGATCGTGAAGGCCACGGCGGAGGCGACCGCGGATGCTGGCTCGGTGGGCTGTGCGAAACTGGTGGTCTTCTGCAACGCCCCCGACGACAACCCCTTCATGGCCGGCGCGTTCCATGGCGTGACCGAGCCCGATGCGGTGGTCCACGTGGGGGTGTCCGGCCCCGGGGTGATCACGTGCGCTCTGCAGGAGGTGCGGGGCGCGAACTTCGAGGTGCTCTGCGAGACGGTGAAGAAGACGGCGTTCAAGGTGACCCGCGCCGGGCAGCTGGTGGCGCAGGAGGCATCCCGGCGGCTCGGGGTGCCGTTCGGGATCGTGGACCTCTCGCTCGCACCGACGCCTGCCGTGGGCGACAGCGTCGCCGGGATCCTCGAGGAGATGGGTCTCGAATCGGTGGGCGCCCCGGGAACGACCGCGGCGCTCGCCCTCCTCACCGACCAGGTCAAGAAGGGCGGCGTGATGGCCAGCTCCTTCGTGGGGGGCTTAAGCGGCGCTTTCATCCCGGTGAGCGAGGATAGGGGAATGGCCGACGCGGTGATGCGCGGCGCTCTTTCGATCGAAAAACTGGAGGCGATGACCTGCGTCTGCTCGGTCGGCCTCGATATGATCGCCGTCCCCGGCACGACATCCGCCGCCACGATCGCGGGCATCATCGCCGACGAGGCGGCCATTGGGATGATCAACCAGAAGACAACCGCCGTCCGCCTGATCCCTGCCATCGGCAGGGATGTCGGGGATACGGTGGAATTCGGCGGCCTATTGGGGCGGGCACCGGTCCAGCGGGTCAGCACCGTCGGCTGCGAGGCTTTCATCAACCGCGGCGGACGGATCCCGGCACCGATCCACAGTTTCAGGAACTAGGGCGGGGATGGTTCCACCTGCAGGTTCAGCCCTGCCCCGCCGTCTATCTACTCCAGCAGGACGAGCCCGACGGAGGTGATGTTGCCGTGCACTATTTTGCCGTATTCCATGTCCTTGCAGGGGATCGTGGAGAGTTCCCAGCCGCAATTGCGGGCCGTGGCGAACACATCCATGCCGGACGCCTCCATGGAGGGGCGCACCAGGTCGAGGTGCCGGCACAAACGCCTGATGCTCTCGTCGACGATCCCATCCTGTTCCTCTGCGACGCAGTGCTGGTGTTCGCAGTAGATGCAGGGGTAGGCGCCGAACCCGAAGGCCTTGTAGAACCCGTCGTAGAATGCGGTTTTTTCGAGAACGTGCACCGTCCCGTTCACCCAGAGGATCAGGTCGCGAAAGAACGGGTGAAAGTCGAGCGGGATCTCCTCGGGGGTGAGATCCGGGTGGCCGGGAACCCCATCGAACCGCAGAAGGAGGCCCGTGTGGTACTCGTCGATCATTTTCCGGGTCTCCTCGGGAGTGGGGGCGTACGGCGGGCAGCTCAGGTGTTTTGCATACCCCTTGCAGCCGAACCGGCACTTGAACCGGACCCACTGCGACACCACGATATCGGCCGGAGCGACGAGCGAGATGATGGCATTCCGCTCGCCCGCCAGCCGGGTGAGTTTTTCGATCTCCAATTTCAGTTCGTCCCGCATCGGTTCCATAGCAATAACTCCCTGCTACGCCCCGGAGGATAATACCAGCGATGGGGGGGACCTGGAGCGAACCCCTATTGGCTCTCACAGAGTATACATGAGTGATGATACCGGAGTTTCTCCGGGAACTGGAGCACTGCACCCTCTGCGAGTGGCGGTGCGGGGTCAACCGGTATGCCGGGGAGCGGGGCCTCTGCGGGATCGGCACGCCTGAGGTCGCCGCCGCAATGCTCCACCCGGCGCCGCCGGCGAGCTATACGATCTTCCTTGCCGGCTGCAACTTCCGGTGCCTCAACTGCCAGAACTGGGAGATCGCCCACTATCCCGACACAGGGGAGCCCGTCAGGGGCTTCGTTGATCCGGGCAGCATGGCAGACGAGGCCCTTGCCGCCATCCGGTCGATCAAGGGGAGGCTGATCGGCGCCGACCGGATATTCTTCAGCGGGGGATCGCCCGACCCCTCGCTGCCCTACGTGGAGGAGGTGGTGCGGGAGGCCCGGACGCGGAACCCCGCGGTGCGTGTCAACTACGATACCAACGGGTTTCTGACCGGGGCATCCCTCGCACGGGTGCTCGAGATCGCCACCTCGATCACCTACGACATCAAGGCGTACCACGACGACGTCCACCGGGCGCTGACCGGCGCCCCCGTCGCCCCGGTGCTGCGAAACGCTGCGGAAATCGCCCGAAACTACCCGGAGAAACTCTGGGAGTTCCGCCTCCTCGTCATCCCGGGGATCACGGCGGACGAGGTTTTCCCGGTGGCGGCGTTCCTCGCGGCGATCGACGAGACGCTCCCTCTCGACCTCATCGCGTTCCGGCCGAACTTCGTCCTCGAGCACCACCCTGCCGCCATCCAGTACCTGATGGAGGAGGCGGTGCGGGAGGCGCGGGCCGCCGGGCTCGAAAACGTCAGAGTGCACGGATACCCGGGAGTTGCCGGCGATCCCCCCGGAACGCTGTCGCCTCCCGCGAGGAGAGGGGGCGTTGCGCTCGCCCGGCACAGTGCACAACGTGCCGGATGCCCCGCCGACGTCCGCGACTGCGGCGCCTGCGCACTGCAGCAGCGCTGCCCGATCCGGCGGTACCGGGCGGGGAGGTCGCGATAACCGAATTTCGCCGGGCCCTGCCGGCGAAACCATTCATGCCGTCGGGCCCGCTGAAGAGGGAACGAAGCGATAGTTGGGGCGGATCGCCGCCACGTTCCGGGACGACCGACCACTCGACAGTATGACGGATCCGGAGAAAGCACGAGAAGGGGAATAACGGCACGCACTGCCAGTTCCCGGTACATGGGAACAGGAAACGGTGTATCGCCCGGGATACCCATTCCGAAGGGTGATCCCGGAGCTGTTCGTTGGATAGGGGCCGTCTTCCCCGGATCCCTCCGGCGGCTCACTGCTCCTCGTCCGCCGGCGCATCGGCCGCGAGGCGGATCAGGTTCTCCCGCCCTTTCCTGATCTTGACGATCATGCCGCGTGCATGAATGTCATTGAGCACCGTGCTCACCGTGGACCGGGGGAGCGCAGTCATTCTCACGATGTCTGACTGGAAGAGTTCGCCGCCCTGCGATTTGAGCAGGTGCACGATCCGGTCCTCGAGGCTCGCGGCGCCGGTCCCGGCGTCGGGCGCAGGGTCGGGGGACGGTGCGGGGGCACTGCTGCGCCTGCGAACCGCGACCGCACCGCCGATGATAAACAGCACCACGAGGCCTGCTGCGGCATACACCAGCGGAAATGCCTGCGGTTCGAGCACCACCCGCGGCTCGCCGGCGCCGAACAACTGCGGTCCGGACCAGACAAGGCCGTCTCGTGTCGCGTCGGCGTCGGGCGAGACCTGCGCGACCGTGTACCCGTCGGGAATGCGGATGACCAGCGTGTTGCCCCGGTCGAGGTACATCCCGCCGGTGAACGCATCGCCGATGGTGATGGTGGCAGCGGGCCGGACAAACCCTTCCCAGAGCGCCGTATACAGCACGACCCCGTACCTCCCGGTCGGCGATTCCTGGATGACCGCGTTGCCGGTGACGCTTCCGATCGCCATGGACCGCCCGGTCGCCGCTGCTGCCTGTGCCGCCGACCGCTCCATCAGCCCCCGGAACTCAGGCAGGTAGACCTCAGCGAGGTCGGCGGCGTATGCCTCGAAATCCGCCACGTCCGCAGCGGTGCGGAGAAGCGTGCGGTATTCGACGTGCCAGAACGCGGACCCGTCATCCGCAACCGTGACCGTGTACGTGATCGAGTAGTCCGGGACTTCTGCCGCCGCTGCCGTGCCGGTGAGGGCGGCAGACAGCAGGAACACAAGAAGCACCAGCAGTGCCCACCGCAGCACACGTCTCAATCCTTCGCCTCCGTTGGATATACTGGATGTTTCCCGGCCCGAGAAGAAAAAAGTTAGGAAATGGTCCTGAGGGAGGAATTGCTGCTGCTTTTCTTCCCGATGGCAGGGTTATCAGGCATTCCCGGGTTTCCCGTTATTAGCGAATCCCATGGCACCTTTGGCCGCCGCAGCCTTCTCCTGCCCTGTGGTGTTGGCCGTATCTGCGCCCGCTTTCACCGGAACGGTTCTGGTCTCCTGAACCTGGGCAGTGCGGTTCTCTTTCGCTTCTTCTCTCTCCTGCTGCTTGAGTTCCATCATGACCGCTTTCATGAACGTTGCCTGATTCTTCTCCGCAATGCGCTCGAAACGCATCTGTGTCTTCTCCTGGAACTTCTGCTCGAGAGCAAGGCTGTTGTTGTACGCCCGCTGGAGGCCGGTACTGTTGGGATTGGCCTCGAGAAGGTTCTGCAGTACGAGCTGGTGCTTGAGCACCATCTCCTGCGCATGCAGAAGGCCGGTCTCGTTCGTCGCCTGCAGGCGCAGCCGGGTGGCGTTTGTGGACTGCAGGTAGAGGGCGATTGCGCGTTCTGCCGCTTCCGTATTGTTCTGCTGCAGCTCGCTGCGCACCTCGGAGAGCCGGAGCCGACTGTGTTTCAGCTGCTTGGTGATGTACTCGGTTTCGTTTGTCGTGAAGGCGAGGTCGAGGTCTTCGAATGCAATTTTAAGGCCGTAAAGCGGGTTGCCCGGTCCAATCGGCCCGTTGTAGGGCTGCACGTCATCGAGAAACACGGTCTCAGTCTGCTCCTGCGCCGCCGCCGCACCCGCCATACAGAGAAGGGCGAGGGTGCATAGGCAGGCCATCCATCCGATGCTTTTTCTCATGGTGGTTTACTCCTGTGAATTTCAGCGCATTTACGCTGAAAGAATGGTGGAATCCTGGTGATATAAGCCCGGCGACCGTTCAGGCCCACCCGGATCCGACGGGATTGTTCAGGTGCGTAAAAGATTGTTCAGGATTGTTCAGAGAAGGAATTGGAGTCCATATTGCGCAGGATTGGGAAGCCGGGGAATCGGGAGGCAGATAGCCGGTATTTTCTCCGGAACCGATGGGGTGCGCGCACGACCACCGCCATTATAGCCGCCCGCGTGTCCGGCTCCAACGGACGCCCCCATCGCCTGCGGTTCGTTTCGGGCCGTCACTCCAACCTTTCCGCCCCGAGATCATTTCAGCACGCGGATCTCCGGGAGATATCTTATTCGTGCAGCGAGCACTACCGGATACTGAGGATGCCAGTGCACGATACACCAACTGTTCGGGGAGAGGAACGCCATCGCCTGTAAATGCTGCCAGTGCGGCAGCTGCTGCTGCCAGATGCAGGATGTCCACAGGATCATCGAAGAGTGTGGCAACGCGACGTTTGTCGTCCACAACTACTACACCGGGGAGAAGGATACCGTGCGGGTCGACCCGGACAAGATCGCCCTCTTCGAAGACAAAAGCAGTCTCGAGGGACTGCCGGACGCATGCCGGTTCCTGAGATTTGATGAGAATGGGAAAGCGTGGTGTACGGTCCACCTGACGCGCCCCGAAATCTGCCGTATGTACTGCTGCTGGCGCCTCCTCGTCCTTGACGCAAACGGGAAACGGGCCGGACGTGTGATGTACCAGACGATGTTCGTCCCGGACAATGACGCCATCAGCCAGCTCTGGGATCAGGTGAAACCGACACTGGAAGGACTGAGCGCCACGGAATGGGATGACACGGTGATCCGGATTCTCACTGAATTCGGGTACCGAGTGCGCCGGTAGCGTTATGGAGGAGGAGGGCCGTGAAACAAATACCGGTGCGGAGTTGCACCTGCCCCGTGCCGGCCCACAAGCTCTCCGCAACCAGATTTTCGTGATCGAAGGTGCAATACACACCCGATGGCTCCATCCCGGTGCATCAACCGCCTCGGCCCGAACGTCCTCCTCAGGGACACCGGCGAGGAGGCGATCAACACATACGTGAGGGGGCACTGCAATGAGTGCTACGAGATCCCCCCGAATTTCGTGCTCAGGGACGTTACCATTCTCTTATATACGCCCATGCTCCTGGGCTTCAAGATCCGGAATAAGAAGGTCCTGCTCCCGTTCGTGAAACCCTGCTGCGGCCCGATGCTCCTCGAACTGGATGCCGGCGACGACGATTTCGAGGAGCTTCGCACGAAGCTTCGGAAGTGAACGAAGCAATTCCTCCGAAAAACGGGCTCATCGGCGGTTTTCCGCTGGCCCGGAGCATGCCGGAGGGGAAATGCCTCACAGGGAGGTTTAAGTACCTTGAGGTCCGCGAAAGGTACCCCACGATCGAATTCAAGGCGAGGTGGTAATGATGAAGAGGTTTTCGATTAACCAGACAAAACGTTCACTTAAGGGTTGAAAACCCTTTGCAAACCCCTTTTTTGCTCAAAATAATGGTTTTGACCACTCTTTCAGGGCCACTATAACCCGTATTTCCTGTGGAGAAAGATAGCTATCGCTCAAGCAGACGATTGTTTGAGCGTCTGGAGTTGCTTCAAATTGTAA